>Ga0068872_10000245_pt1 | contig 46191 bp, 39 predicted proteins | sample NOAtaG_7_FD_66441 | JGI IMG/M metagenome (GOLD analysis project Ga0068872, IMG submission 66441) | Freshwater lake microbial communities from Lake Erie, under a cyanobacterial bloom - NOAA_Erie_Diel1S_2200h metaG | ecosystem: Environmental > Aquatic > Freshwater > Lake | place: USA: Ohio, Lake...
CGGCAAGAGCCCGTCGGGTAGCGGGGAGGAGGCGAGATCCCCGAGGCGAACGATCTCGACCGAGTCCCGCTCGACGAGCTGGGTGAGCTCCTCGTCGCCCGTCAGGCGTGCAGCCCGCGCCGCGGCCATCGCTTGCCGCACCAGCGTAGCCTGATCGGTCGCGGCGCGCGTCGCGTCGCGTGCACCCCTCAGGCCGTCGGAGACGAACGCCACCCGCTCGGCGAAGCATGCGGCGAGGCGAGCGTCGTCGGCCTCCACGAGCGCGAGGACGAGCTCGACGAAGAGATCGTGCGCTTGATCCCGTCCACCCCGGCTCACGAGTCCTCCGTCGGCGCCGAAGGCCAGAGCCGGGCTCGGCGACGCCGAGGTCGGAGGCGGATCCGCGTAGGACGAGCGAGCCGGGGCGTTCGGCGCGACCGCTCCGCCGCATCCCACCATCGCCAGACCCATCCACGCGGCGCGCCAGCGCTCCACGCTTCAGAGCGTCTCGACGCGGAGTTCGAGGTCGCGGCTCACGATCAGCGCCGCGGCCTGCGGCAGGGTCTGGTAGTCGGGCGGTGGCGGGACATCGGCACCGACTGCCAGAACGTAGCGGTAGGGCGGCGAGCTCCGCGTCTCGCCAGGGAGCGTGCGCGCGACGTGATGGATCGGCTCGCCGCGCCGCACGACGAAGAGCGAACGCCCGTTCGACAGCATCATGTCCAGGCTCGCCGATGGGGCGCCGACCTCGCCGGTCAGCCGATCGACGAGCGCGATCGTCGAGCGGAGCGAGGCGAGTACCACGGCGTCGTCCACCGCGTGACCGTCGAGGCCGTCGCGGTCGTGCAGGAACGAGAGGAACGCGTGGAACACGTGCTCGCTGTCGGTGCTGCCCCGGATGTTGCGGCGGAGGAAGTCGGGCATTGGCGCGAGCAGCGCGTCCTGGATCGCCGAGAAGCCGTGGACGGTCCCGCGATGCGCGAAGAGCCAGTCCCGCATGCGGAATGGGTGGGTGTTCTCCGAGCGGTGGTCCCCCACGGTCGCCTCTCGGAGGTGGATGAGGACGGTATCGCTGCGGATCCCTCCCAAGAGGTCCCCCCACCGAAGGTTCTCGCCGCCGAGCCTCGGCCGCTTGCGGTGGAGGATCTCGCCGCCCTGGTAGAAGCCTGCCCCGCAGGCCTGCGCGCCCTCGCTCGGGAAAGCCCCGACCGCGGCATGCTCCTCGGTGATCGCGGTGAGGAGCCGGTCCGTGCGATTCGCCATGTACCCGATCAGTCGACCCATGGGCTCCTTGGCGCGCCGTTCCGCGCGGTGGTCGGAAGGCGCCGGCGGTCCGGCCCTCCGGAGGGACGAGGCGCGGTCGCCCCGAACCCGGGACCGACCCGCTGCAAGCCTGCGGGCACGCACCCAGCGGCGCAAGGGTGCACCCAGCGCGCCCGAGCCCGCGTAGAGTGTCAGCCTTGGTGCGGCTCTTCTTGCTCGGCGGCGGCGTCGTGTCGCCGCTTCATGTGCCGGAGGACCTGCTCCGCGCGGCGGATGTCCGCACGTGCGGAGAGTGCGAGGACGAGCCGCACGAGCAGGGCGAGGAGCAGCGCCCCGCCGAGGGCAGCGATCGGACCGACGAGATCGACCTCCGGCACCGAGGGGGCCTAGCCCCACGCTGGCCCTGGGTCGAGGTGCTGCTCGCGCTGATCGTGCTCGGATGGGCAGGCCGCGCGCACGCTGCCGAGGCGCGCTGCTACGACGTCGATGCACGGCTCGAGGGCGAGGTGCTCACCCTCGACGTCCGCATCGAGGTCACGCTCTCTGCCGGCGAGGACGAACTCCGGCTCTGGCTCTACGGCGATCGGCTCGCGGTGGCCCCTGCCGCGATCGACGAGCGGAGCGGGCGCTGGATCTTTCCCGGCGAGGTCTCGCTGGGAGACCACGAGGCGCTGGGCGTCGAACTCGATGGCGCGCCGGTCCCCTTCGAGCGGGTGCCGGTCGCGGTCGGGCGGGACGCGGGCGGCAGCGATCTCGTCATCGCAGTGCCACCTGGCGGCGCGGAGCGGTCGCTCCGCGTCGTCGCGCGCTGGCGGATCCCCGAGCGCTTCGGTCGGCTCGGGCGTGCGCACGGCGAGACCGCGCTCTTCGGACCCTGGTATCCGCTCGTGGTCACCGCCGATGCAGCCGCTCCGTCGCCGGCCCGACATCGCGTGCGCTTCGAGGCCGCGTCGGGGGAGGTCGTGCTCTTCGACGAAGCGAGCGGTCGCGCCTCGCCGATCGGTGCGCGGGCCGAGCTCGACACGCGCGCGGTCTTCGTGCCGGCGATGGCCGCGGCGCGGCTCGAGCGGATGGAACTCGGCGAGGGGGAAGGGCGCCTCGTGATCCTCGGCGCGCGGCCCGAGCTCCGACCTCCTTCGCCCTCTGCAGAAGGCGAGGCCGGGCTCGAGTCCCTCGAGGCGATCGATCGCGCCGGGCTGGTGCACGAGGCCTTCGCCGAGGTCCTCGCGACGCTGCGCTGGCTGTCGATCCCGCTGCCTGCAGAGGTCACCCTCGCGATCCATCGCTCGCGGACCGAGCTCGCGGCGCGGGCGCCGGGCGTGGTCCTCGCCTCCGACCGGATCTTCGAGGTCTTCCCCCTCGAGGTGGTCCGCGAGTTCCACCGGCGGGCCCTCGTTCGGGCCTTCTTCCTCGAGCTGACCGATCGCATGGGCCGCGCGCTCGAGACCGACGCGGATCGGACCTGGGCGCGGGAGCTGCGGAGCGCCGCGCTGCTCGAGCTCGATGCCGCGCGGCGCAGCGACGTGGCCGAGCGACCGGAGGACCTCCTCGGTGCGTTCTCCTTCCACCCTGCAGTCGACTCGCTCCTTCACGCGCCGCAGATCACCTTCGAGGCCGCCTACTTCGGCACGCTCGACGGGGCGGGCCCGTTCCGGGACGACCCGGAGCACGGTCGCCTCGCGACGACGGGCGGCGGGCGCATGCTCGAGAGCGCCCGCGACGTCCTCGACGAGCGCTCCTTGCGGCGCTTCGTCGCCCGGCTCGTCCGCGGCCGAACTGCAGCGCGTGCCGCGCTCGCGCGGGTCGTCGGACGCGAGGACGCAGACCGCTGGATCGCGCGGTGGCGCGAGGCCGGCAGCCAGGCCGTGAACTACCGGCTCGGGGCGATCGAGAGCGCGCCGGTCGAGGGCGGCTTCCGCCACCGGGTCGAGGTGATCCGCGAAGGCGCACTGCGGATCGAGCCGGTGCCGGTGCGGATCGAGGACATCGCGGGCAACGCGGTCGAGGCGGTGTGGGACGGGGAGGGCGAGCGAGGGGTGGTCGAGGTGATCACGCCCGCTGCGCGCGGTCGCGTGAGCATCGATCCCCGCCATCGCCTGCCGCAGTCGGCCGAGATCGCGGAGGGGCACCCGCGCGCCGACGACGCGACGGACCTTCCGTTTCGCCTCCCGATCATCAGCGCATTCTCGCTCGATCTCCTGCTCTCGGAGTCGGACTTCACCGGGCTCCTCGAGTTCGCACTGCGCCGTCGCTACGACCTCGAGCACACGGTCACCGTGCGCTTGTTCCGCACCGTGGCGCGCACAGGTGGACGCGTTCGCTACGTGCACGGGTTCGGCCCGAAGGTCCACACCAACCGCCGCACGGCCAGCCTCGGAGGAGGCCTCGGCGTGAACCACGTGGAGCCCTTCGCGGGCTCGCCCATCGGCGGCTGGGCCCTCGACCTCGATGTGTCGGGCGGCGTGGACACCCGCTCGTACCTCTACGATCCGCGCGGCGGCTTCTCGCTCGGTGCGGGCCTCTCGGCGACCGGCACGTTCCGCGAGGACGGCGCCTTCAACGTCGCGGTGCGCGGCGCGGCGCGCGGCGGCGTGCTCCTGCCCGTGGGTCTGCGCAACGTGTTCGCCTTCGTCGCAGGCGCGGGCTTCAGCGTGAACCCGTCCTTCGACGCGGACCGGCAAGGGCTCGGCGGAAGGAACGCGCTCCGGGGCTTCGCGAACGGGGAGATCCTCGGAGCAGGCGTGGTGTATGGCGTGCTCGAGCACCGGCTCACTGCGCTCTCCGACCTCGCGGTGAACGTCCTGCATCTGGCCTGGCTCCGCGAGATCCAGCTCGCGTGGTGGCTCGGCGCAGGGGGCGCCTTCGACACGACCGACGGACGTAGCGCCGTCTTCGCCCTCGAAGCAGGCGCCGGGCTTCGCTTCCACTACGAGTACGGAGGCATCCAGCCGGGCGTGCTCGCGCTCGACTTCGGGGTGCCGGTCTCGCGCTTCTGGGATCAGCCGGCCTCGGACCGCGTGCCGCTCGGCTTCTACTTGTCGTTCGACCAGTTCTACTGAGCGGCGGTTCAGCGCGGCTTCATCGCGCGCGACAGATCCTTCGTGAGGTTCTTCTGGTGCGCCTCGAGGGTGCCGCCGCCGATCTCGAGCAGCTTCGCGTCCCGCCACAAGCGCTCGACCGGGTACTCCCGGCAGTAGCCCGCGCCGCCCATCACCTGCATCGCCCAGTCGGCGCACTGCTTGCCGACCGGAGCGGCAAAGAGCTTGGCCGCGTCCGAACCGATCCGCGCGCGGTTCCCCGGCGTCACGTCGCGGGCCACGTTGTAGGTCAGCGCCTTGGCTGCCTCGGTCATGGCGTAGCCGTCGGCGATGTAGCGCTGGATCTGGCCGTACTCGGCGATCGGCTTGCCGAAGGTCTGCCGCTCGTTCGCGTAGGAGACCATGATCTCCACGCAGCGCTCGGCGATGCCGACGCTCATCGCCGCCAGCGTGAGCCGCTCGATCTCGAGGTTCCGCATCATGTGCGTGAGGCCGCCGCCGATCTCGCCGAGGAGGTTCGACGCAGGGATGACGCACTCGTCGAAGATCAGCTCGGCCATCGTCGAGCCGCGCATGCCGAGCTTGTCGATGTGGTGCGAGCTCGAGAAGCCCGGGCAGGTCCGGTCGACCACGAACGCGGTGATCTTGCCGTCGACCTTCGCGTAGACGAGGAAGCAGTGCCCCTCGACGCCGTTCGTGATGTACGTCTTGGTCCCGTTGAGGATCCAGCGGTCGCCGTCGCGGCGTGCGGTCGTCTTCATGGCGAGCACGTCGGTCCCCGCGCCAGGCTCGGTCATGCCCATGCCCGCGACCCACTCCCCGGTGATCGTCTTGGCGAGGTAGCGGCCCCGCTGCTCGGCGTTCGAGCAGTGGTAGAAGTTGTTCACGAAGAGCATCGAGTGCGCGAGGTACGCGAGCGCGAAGCCGGGGTCGTACTTCGAGAGTTCGTGGTGCACGATCACCGCGGCGACCGTGTCCATGCCGGCCCCCCCGTCCTCCGAGGGCAGCGTGATGCCGAGGACGCCGAGCTCCCCGAGCTTGCGAAAGAGCGGCACGTTGAGGCGCCCGAGCGCGTCGTGCGTGGCGGCCTGGGGATCGACCTCCTTCTTGGCGAACTCCGCGATCGTCTTGCGGAGCATGCGGTGCTCTTCGGTCGGGTGGAACAGGGCGTCCGAGGCGGGCGTGGTCATGGCGAGGCCGAGCGTTGCGCGGAGCGCGCCCGACGCAAGCGGCGTCGTGAGGGCGCTCGGCGTTTCGTCCCGGGCTGCTATGGTCCCGGCCGCGTGCTCGCCTTGCTCGCCTTGCTCGTGCTGCCCACGGGCGCCCTGGCCCAGGAGGCCGAACCCGCGTCGGTGTCGGGCTGGGGGGCCATCGTGCTCTCGTTCGGCGGGGACGGGGAGGCGGCCATGAACGCCGAGGCGCGCGACGGGGTGACGGCGGGCCTCACCGCCGAGGGCTTCAGCGTCCTCGACGAGGCCGAGGTGACGGCGCGCATCCCGCCCGCGCGGTTGCGTGCTGCCGCATCGATCGACTCGCTGCGGGCCATCGCGGTCGAGCTCGGCGCCGAGAGCCTCGCGACCGTGGCCGTCTGGACCAGCGGAGGGGCCGCCGACTCGATCGTGGTGTCCCTCGCTCCGGCCGCGGGCGGCCGCAGCTTCAGCGCGACCGAGTCCGTCGGCGAGGCCGGCGTCGGCCCCGCGGCCCAGGCGGCAGCCCGCGCAGCGCTGCGGCGCAGGACGCGCGCGGCGATGCTCGAAGGCGGCACCGGGAGCGTCGCGACCGAGACCGAGACCGCCCTCGTCGCCGAGGAAGCAGCGCGCCTCGAGGAGGCCGATCCCTGGGCCGAGGACGCCCCGCGGTCGGACGAGGGGCCCGAGTCGCTCTTCGGGATCATCGGCCCGGGGCTGCTCCTCGCCATCGGCGGCGCCGGGATCGGTCTCGGCATCTACGGCGTCCTCGGCGAGAACTGCGCGCAGCGCGCGCCGCTGAGCGGTGACTGCCTGCGGGGCGATGCGCCGAACACCTCGGTCGGCATCCTGCTCATCGTGGGCGGAGCGATCTCTGCCGCGGGTTCTGCGGTGTGGTGGATCACCGGTGCGACCTCGACGAACGAGCCGCGGGTCGATGGCGTGGTGTGGAACGAGGGCGGCATGCTGCGCGTGCGAGGTCGGTTCTGATGCGGCGCGCGGGCTCGGTCTGGATCGCCCTTGCCCTCTCGGGATGCCTGCGGGTGTCCTTCGATCGGTGCACCGAGGTTCCGCCGCACCCCGAGTGCGCCGCCCTCGACGCGGGACGTGATGCCGCGGCCCTCGACGCTGCGGCCGACGCGGCCGGCTCCGACGCGCCCACGCCCGACGCAGGTCCCTCGGACGCGGACACGCCGAAGCAAGACGCGTCTGCGTCGGACGCGCCCTAGGCGGGGAGTCGGAAGCGCCTGCGGAACGTGCTTCCTTGTGGCGGCGGCGAAGCGGCGTAGACTCGGTCCGAGTGACCCAGCACACCAGCCGCGCCTACGAGCAAGAGCTCCGAGAGCTGAAGTCGAGGCTCCTCGCGATGGGTGGCCGCTGCGAGCAGGTCATCTCGATGGCGAGCCGGGCGCTCACCCAGGGCGATCACGATCTTGCGCAGCGGGTCGAACAGGCCGACCGCGCCATCAACGCCGAAGAAATGGCGATCGATCGGATGACCGTGTCGATCCTCGCGCTGCGGCAGCCGGTGGGTCGCGATCTGCGCTTCCTCGTCACCGCGCTGAAGGTCGTCACCGATCTCGAGCGCATCGGCGACGAGGCGGTGAACGTGGCCGAGCGCGCGGGGGAACTCTCGGGGCGCAACGTCATTCCGTCCCTCACGCCGAAGCTCGAGGAGCTGGCCGCGGCCTCGACCGCGATGGTGCGCCGCGCGCTCGACGCCTTCGTCGACGAGAACGAGGTGGCTGCGCGCGAGGTCCTGAAGATGGACGACGAGGTCGACGCCCTCTACGGCGAGTTGCTGCGGCGCTCGATGGCGTGGATGAGTGAAGGGGAAGGTCGCATCCCCGATGGGATGCGCTTCGCTTCGTGCGCGAAGTACCTCGAGCGCGTCGCCGACCACGCGACGAACATCGCGGAGATGGTCGTGTTCATGGTGTCCGGGGACGACGTGCGGCACTTCGGGTCGCGCTCGAGCACCGGTGACGAGCCCGCCCCGGAGTGAGCGGTCAGAGGAACGTCCGCCCCGCGCCCCGGTAGGTCGGGTAGCGCGCCACGATGCGTCCGCCCGAGAGCCACAGGTGCTCGGCGAAGCGCTCGGCGATCTCGCCCGCCTTGGCAGGACGAAGCAGCACCGGATCGCCGGGCCGCGGGGCCCGCTCGGCGTGCCGCACGACGAGCGGGGTCTGCACCTCGCCCGCGCCTTCGATGCCCACGAGCGTCATGCCGCGCGGCAGGCAGGGCAGCGGCAGGCGGGAAGACCCCGCCTCCCCGGAGGCGACGTAGCCGCCGCCGCGCGCAGTGACGTGGTCGGCGTCGGACACGCGGCACACTTCGAGCGCGACGAAGATCGCAGGCTCGAGCCCCAGCTCGCTCGCGCCGTCGAAGAGATGCGAGCAGAGAAACCCAGAGCCGACCGTCACCTCCGTCGCGCTTGGATCGCGGAGGCTCAGCGCGAGGCTACCGGTGCCGCCCGCGTTCACGAGCGGCGCACCGAGGCCTGCGTCCCGCCAGGCCCGCACCGCCTCGGAACGAATCCTCGCGACCGCGGGAAAGGAGGCACGGCGGAACGCGCGCTGCGCCACCCCCTGGCCGGGCAGGCCCGCGATGTGCGCCTCGTACGCGAGCAGGCCGACGAACTCGATCGAAGGGAAGCGCCGCGCGCGCTCGAGGAAGGCCGTGAGATCGGCCGCGCTTCGGAGCGGGCTGCGGCGCACGCCGAGGTGCGCGCGCTCGGCGAGGTGCAGCGAGACGTCGAGGTCGACCACCGCCCGGGGGCGGGGCAGCGCTGCAAGGGCCTCGAGGTGTTCGACCGAGTCGACCGCGAAGAGCCCGTGCTCGGCCTCGGCGGCGCGGGCCAAGCGTGCGAGCGATGGACCGTGCAGGGAAGGATAGGCCACGAGCACGTCGCGCTGCGGCTTGGGCAGTGCCTCGAGGAGCCAGGCTGCTTCGTCGCAATCGAAGGCGAGCACGCCGTGGAAGACCGGATCGTGATCGAGCACCCGGCGTAGCAGCGCGAGCGAGCGGATCGACTTGCTGCCGATCCGCACCGTCTTGCCGGTGCCCCGCGCCGCCGCCGCGACGCGCTCCACGTTGCGATCGAACGCGTCGAGGTCGACGAGCAGCGCCGGCAGGCGCTCCGAGGTGAGCGCGACGCGGGTCTGGTCCCAGTCGAGCACGCGCTCAGGCGTCGAGCGCCTTCTTCAGGAGCTCGTTGAGCGTCGCCGGGTTGGCCTTGCCGCCGGTCTTCCGCATCACTTGGCCGACGAAGAAGCCGACCACGCTCGTCTTGCCCGCCTTGTACTTCTCGAGCTCCTTCGGATTGCCCGCGATCACCTCGGCGATGGCCTGCTCGATGGCCGAGGTGTCGGTGACCTGGGCGAGGCCCTTCTCCGCCACCACCTTCGCGGGCGCCTTGCCGCTCGTCACGACCTCGGCGAGCACGTCCTTGGCGATCTTCCCGTTGATCGTGCCGTCCTCGACGAGCGCGAGAAGGTCGGCAAGTCGTCCGGCCTCGAGCGGGAAACTCGCGCGGAGGCCGTCGGTCTGCACGTAGCGCAGCACCTCGCTGGAGAGGAAGTTCGCGACCTTCTTGCCCGCGGCCTTGCGGTCGAGGCGGGTGCGGCCGAGCAGCGCGTCGACGGCCTCGTCGAAGTAGCGGGCGATCTCGGGGTGACCGGTGAGCACCTGCGCGTCGTACGCGGTGAGACCGGCCTCGGCCTGCCAGCGGGCTCGGCGGCTCGCGGCGCTCTCCGGCATCGCGTCCTTCACCCGCGCGACGAAGGCCTCGTCGAGCGTCAGCGGAGGCAGATCGGGATCGGCGAAGTAGCGGTAGTCGTGCGCCTCTTCCTTGCTTCGGAGGGGCAGGGTCTTGCCCTGCCCGTCGCTCCAGGTACGCGTCTCCTGCGCCACCGTGCCGCCGGCCGAGAGCAGCGCCTCCTGGCGTGCGATCTCGTACTCGATGGCCTTCTTCACGAACTTGAAGGAGTTGATGTTCTTCAGCTCGACGCGGGTGCCGAACTTCTCCTGGCCGACCGGGCGAATCGAGACGTTCGCGTCGCAGCGGAAGCTGCCCTCCTCGAGGTTCCCGTCGTTGACGCCGGCGAAGATGAGGATCTCGCGCAGCACCTTGAGATACGCCTCGGCCTCGTCGGCGCTGCGCAGATCCGGGCCTCCGACGATCTCGATGAGCGGGGTGCCGGCGCGGTTGAAGTCGACCAGCGTCGCCTCGCCCGACCCGACGCCGTGCAGGTTCTTCGCCGCGTCCTCCTCGACGTGCGCGCGCACGATGGCGCATCGCTTGAGGCCGTCCTTCGTCTCGATCTCGATCGCACCGTGCTCGTTGAGCGGCAGCTCGAACTGCGAGATCTGGTAGCCCTTGCTGAGGTCGGGGTAGAAGTAGTTCTTGCGGGCGAAGACGCTCGTGCCGCGTACCTCGCAGCCGAGCGCGAGCCCGGTCCGCACCGCGAGCTCGATGGCGCGCGCGTTCGGCACCGGCAGCGCGCCGGGGTAGCCGAGGCAGACCTCGCAGACCTGCGTGTTCGGCGGCGCGCCGAAGGTCGTGCTGCACCCGCAGAACATCTTCGTCCGCGAGAGCAGCTGCGCGTGGACCTCGAGGCCGATGACGGGCTCGTAGCGGGTCATGCCGCACCTCCGAAGCCGGGCGCGCGGAGCGCGGCGTGGCCCGAGGCCCGCTCGAAGGCGTCGGCGATCCGGAGCACGGTCGCTTCGTCGAAGGCCTTGCCGGTGATCTGCAGTCCGACGGGGAGGGGAGGGCCCCCGCCTGGCGGCGATGCGGGCGCCGCGGGCACGCTGATCGAGGGCAGCCCGGCGAGGCTCGCGGGCAAGGTGAAGACGTCGGCGAGGTACATCTCGAGCGGATTCTTGGTGCGGGCGCCGAGCGGGAAGGCGACGGTCGGCGAGGTCGGCGAGAGGATCGCGTCGCAGCCCGTGAAGGCCGCATCGAACTCGCGGCGCAGCAGCGTGCGGGCCTTCTGGGCGCGGGCATAGAAGGCGTCGTAGTAGCCCGCGCTGAGGACGTACGTGCCCAGCATGATGCGCCGCTTCACCTCGGCGCCGAAGCCGCGGGCGCGGGTCTCGCCGTAGGAGGCGGTGAGATCCGACTCGGTGGAGCGGGGCCCGAACCGCATGCCGTCGAAGCGCGCGAGGTTCGAGCTGCATTCGGCGGGCGCGAGGATGTAGTAGGCGCTGATCGCGTGCTCGGCGGTCGGGAGCGCGACGTCGACCAGCGTCGCGCCGAGGGCGCGCAGCGTCGCGTGGGCAGCCTTCATGCTCGCCTCGACGCCCGGCTCGCAGCCGTCCGTAGGGAGCACGCCGATTCGGAGGCCCTTCAGATCGCCGCCGAGCTGGGCCTCCCAGTCCGGCACCGGCAGGTCGGCGCTCGTCGCGTCGCGCGGATCGACGCCGGCCATCACCTGGGTGATCCGCGCGGCGTCCCGCGTGGTGCGGGCGAAGGGGCCGATCTGATCGAGCGAGCTCGCGAAGGCGATGAGGCCGTAGCGCGAGATGCGGCCGTAGGTCGGCTTGAGCGCGACGAGGCCGCAGAACGAGGCAGGCTGGCGCACCGAGCCGCCAGTGTCCGAGCCGAGCGAGAGCGGCGCGTAGCCGGCCGCGACGGCAGCGGCCGAGCCGCCCGAGCTTCCGCCGGGGACGCGGGCGGTGTCCCAGGGGTTCTTCACCGTGCCGTAGGCCGAGGTCTCGTTCGAGCTGCCCATCGCGAACTCGTCCATGTTCGCCTTGGCGAGGAGCACCGCGCCGGCGCGCCGCAGCCGCGCGATCGCGGTCGCGTCGTAGGGCGCGATCCACCCCTCGAGGATCTTGCTCGCGCAGGTCGTCGGCGTGCCGCGGACGCAGAGGTTGTCCTTCACCACGACGGGCACGCCGGCCAGGGGACCGAGCGGCTCGCCCGCAGCGCGGGCGCGATCGACCGCGGCGGCCTGCGCGAGCGCGGTCTCGCTCGCGACGTGCAAGAGGGCGCCGAGGCGGGGCTCCTCGGCGCCGAGGTGGGCGAGGGCGGCGCGGGTCACCTCGAGGGCCGAGACCTCGCCACGTTCGATCCGGCCGCGGACATCCACAGCGGAAGCGAGATGCGCGCTCACGTGCCCTCCATGACCTTCGGCACCGCGAAGGCGCCGGCCTCGCTGCGGGCGGCGGCCCGCAGGGCCTCCTCGCGGCTCAGCCCTTTCGCCGGCACATCGGGCCGAAGCGGGGTGCCGCGCTCGAGGACGAGCGTCGTCGGCGGCACGCCGGTCACGTCCAGGCGCGTGAGCGCGGCCATCGAGTCGAGGATGGCGTCGAGCTCGCCGCGCATCCGAACGAGCTCGTCCTCGCCGAGCGCGAGCCGGGCGAGGCGAGCGACCTTCTTCACCTCGTCGAGCGAGATGCGTTCCTGCTGGGCCATGAGGCCGCGCAAGCTAGCACGCAGCGCTGCCTTCCCGCGCGAGGAACGTCGGTGAACCAGGGCAGGGGCAGCGGCCTCTCGGGCCCCGAGCGGCGAACGCTCCGCACCCCGCCACGCAGCACCCGGCCGCTCAGCACCCCGCCGCTCAGCGCCCCGCGCCGACCCACCGCAGCAGCACCACCGTCACGTTGTCGGGGCCGCCGTTCTGGTTCGCGCGGTCGATCAGGGCGCTCGCCGCCTGCTTCAGGTCCGGCTTGCTGATGGCCAGCTCGCGGATCTCCTCGTCGGTCACAGGGCCCGAGAGCCCGTCCGAGCAAAGGAGGTAGAGGTCGCCGGGCTGCGGCACGTCGAGCCGCGTGTCGACCTTCACGGTCTCCTTCATCCCCAGCGCCCGCACGATGACGTTCTTGTGGGGGAAGTTCGCGATCTCCTCCTCGGAGAGCCGCTTCATCTTGATGTAGTCGTTGAGGAGCGAGTGGTCCTCGGTCATCGGCTCGAGCTTGCCCTGCCGGATCCGGTAGACGCGCGAGTCACCCACGTGCGCGATGAGCACGCCCTCGTCGATGACGAGCATCGCCACGACCGTGGTGCCCATGCCGCGGAGCTTCGGCTCCTTCTGCTGGTGCTCGTGGATCCGCAGGTTCGCCAGCTTGATGCCGGTGATCAGGCGGTTCTCCTCGTAGCCCCGCGCCTTGTCCATCTTGTACGGCCAGGTCACCTCCGGGTCCTGGCTCGTCGACTTGAAGAAGTCGCGCAGGGTGTCGATCGCGAGCTTGCTCGCGACCTCCCCCGAGGCGTGACCACCCATGCCGTCCGCGACGACGAAGAGGCGCTCCTCGTCGATGAGGTCGTACGAATCCTCGTTGTGGGTGCGCTTCATGCCGACGTTCGTTTCGCCGGCCACGAGGACGCGTGCACTGGAAGCCACGGGCTGTTTCTTCCTCCGGAGGGAGTCGAACGCTACCAAGGTCCCTGGCCTCCGGTCAACGGAATCGTCCGAGCGAGGGAGAAAGTCCCCCTCGGTCGGGCATTGCGGTTCCGCGTCCGCCGTGAGAACCCTCGACACCCATGCGCCGCGTCATCGTCTCCACCGAGCAAGCCCCCCGGGCGATCGGGCCCTACTCGCAGGCCGTGCAGAGCGGCGACCTGCTCTTTCTCTCGGGACAGATCGCGCTCGATCCCGCGACCGGGCAGCTGGTCGGTGACGGCGATGTGCGCAGGGAGACGGAGCAGGTTCTCGCGAACGCAGCGGCGGTGCTTCGCGCCGGCGGCGCCTCGTTCGGGGAGGTGGCCAAGGCCACGATCTTCCTTGTCGACATGGCCGACTTCGCCGTGGTGAACGAGGTCTACGGACGCGCCTTCGAGGGACTGGCACCGCCCGCACGGTCCACGGTCGCGGTGGCAGCGCTGCCCCGAGGCGCCCGCGTCGAGATCGAATTCGTCGCCCGGGTCAGCGGGTGACCGATCCGCTTCCGCATGCGGTGAGGGCGCGGCGATGAAGCGGCCCTCGGCCCGCTCGCGCACGGCGCGGCCTTCCGCGACGCGCTCCCCGGTGCGCTTCGAAGGGGGAGCGCTCGTGCTCGACGGGACGCCCCCGCGAACGATCCCGTTCTGGTCCGGCGCGGTCCACTACTTCCGTGCGCCGCGCAGCGCGTGGCGCGCGCAGCTCGCGGCCGCCAGGGCGCTCGGCCTTCCGCTCGTCGAGACCTACGTGCCCTGGCAGGTGCACGAGACCGCCCCGGGCCGCTTCGACTTCGGAGGGGAGGGTGGTGATCCCGACCTCGACCTCGGAGCGTTCGTGGATCTCGCCGGCGAGCTCGGGCTCTACGTCGTCCTCCGTCCCGGGCCGCACATCAACTCCGAGATGACCTTCTTCGGGTTGCCCGAGCGCATCGTCTACGACCGCGCGTGCCAGGCGCGTTCGCCCAGGCAAGCGCCGGTGTACTTGGGCTTCCCACCGCGCATGTTCCCGGTCCCTTCGTACGCGAGCGAGGCCTTCTTCGCCGAGGTCGATCGCTGGTTCGCTGCGGCCGCGGAGGTGATCGCGCCGCGGCTCTACCCGCGCGGCCCGGTCGTTCTGCTCCAGGTCGACAACGAGGCCACCTACTACTTCCGCGACGCGGCCTACGATCAGGACCACCACCCCGACGCCATCGCGCAGTACCGCGCCTTCGTGGCCCAGCGTCATCCCGCCTCCGCCGACCTCGCGCGCGTGCACGGCGCCGAGGACGCCGCGGCCGTCGAGCCCCCGACCTGCTTCGACGTGTGCGGTCCCGACGACGGCGGCGATGCAGCGAAGCTCCCGCGGCACCTCGACTGGGCGCGCTTTCGGGAAGAGCTCATCACCACCGCGATCCGGCGCATGAAGCGCGCGATGGAACAGGTCGGTCTCGGCGGCGTACCGACCATCCACAACCTCCCGCTCGGGGAGATGTCGGCCCCGGTCTCGCTGCCGGCCCTCGAGGGCGTGGTGGATGCCGTCGGCCTCGACTACTACCACGCGCGGCGCGAGCACGAGGTCATCGTGCGCCGCACGCAGTACCTCGTCGGGAGCTCGCGCTTGCCGATCTCGCCCGAGATGGGGGCCGGTGCGCCGTTCTGGTTCACGCCGCTCGCGCACGAGGACTCGCTGCACTGCATGATGACCACGCTCGCGTACGGCCTGCGCGGCATGAACCTCTACATGGCCGTCGATCGGGATCGCTGGTACGGCGCTCCCGTGGATGCCGATGGGCGGGCGAGGCCCGGCTCCGAGGAGATCGCCGCGTTGCTCGCTGCCCTCGGCCGGATCGAGCACCATGCGCTCGAACGGGTCTGCCGGGCGGCGATCCTGGTGCCCCGCGAGTACTTGCGCCTCGCACGCGCGAGCCACACCACCGGCTTCGCCTCGCCGCTCTGGCTCGAGGCGACCGGGCAGAGCCCCGTCTTCACCGCGAGCGACGAGCCCCTCGGCCTCGACGTCGCGGTACAGCAGCGTTTCTGGTCCCTCATCGAGTCCGCGTCGGCGGCGCTCCGGCGTGCGAACGTTCCCTTCACGCTGATCGACTCCGAGTGCGATCTCGAACGGCTCGAAGGTCTCGCGTGCCTCGTCGTGCCCTCGTACGAATTCGCGGCGCCCGAGCGCTGGAAGCTCGTCACCGGCTTCGCGGCCCGCGGCGGTCTCGTGGCCTTCGGCCCGACCGCGCCGCGCTCCGACGACACGCTCCGTGCGCGGCCCTTCGAGGTGCCCGCGGACGCCCTCCGCTTCGAGGCCGACGACGCGGCGGCGCTCTCGGAGGTGGTCTCCGAGCTCGTCCGCGCGCGCCCCGAGATCGTGTCGCCCGCCCGCGCGACGGCTCCGGTGGAGGTCTGCCTGCACGAGCGCGCAGGGCGCGTCCGCGCGGTGTGGCTGGTTCATCCCGGAGGACGGGCGCGCGAGGTGCGTGTCGAGGGGCTGCCGCTCGGCCCGAACGAGTCGCTCCGCGATGCGCTCGGCGGGCGAGTTCATGCAGTGCAGGACGGCGCGTTCACGGTGGAGCTCGCGCCGGCCAGCGTGCGCCTCTTCGAGGTGCTCGATGGCGCGGCGAACGAGGCCGCCGCCGAGGAGTCCGGCGGATGATTTCCGGTGACGTGCGCCTCGAGGGTTTCGATGCGCGCCGGTGGACGCGCCTCGTCGAGCTCTTCGTCCCGGCGCAGCGAGACGTCGAGGAGGGCTCCGCGCTCGGCACGCTGGTCCTCGTGGTCTCCACGAGCGGCCGGGTGCGCCGCGCGCTGCACACCCAGCGCGGCGCTGTCGCCGGTCTCACCGGCCAGCGGTGTAGCGATCCGGACCTTCTCGCGGGCCTCGCCCGAGAGCACCACGCCCACCGCGTGCTCGTCGTCCGGGAGGGAGCGATCGAGCAGATCGGCGAGGCGGTGGCGCTGCGCCTGCACCGGGGCGACGATCTCGTCTCCCAGGCGCTCGTGCTCGTCCGCGCCGTGCGCGAGGCGTTCGACACGGGCGCGCTCGCGTTGCACCCGCGCCCCTTCGCGGCAGTTCCGGTGCCGACCGCGGCGATGGTGATGCGGGCGCTCGACGCGGTGCTCCCGGAGGGCAGCGCGGCCATCGTCGCGACCTTCGATGGGGATGAGCTCGCGACCCTCGTGGCGCTTCGCCGCAACCGGGGCGAGATCGATCGCGTCCTCGGCCCCGACCGCGTTCTCGGCTGGGCAGGTCCGCTCGGGGGCGACTGGCGTCGCGATCATCGGCACATCACCGATCGCGTGGCCGAGCACTTGGCACCGGTGCACCTCGGCGTGTACGCGCAGCACGCCGACCTCCACGCGCTCCTGCGCAACCCCGCGCCGGGCGCGTGGGCCGAGGCGGTCGCCACCCGCCACGTGGTCGTGCAGCCATCGCCCCCTTACGTCGCGGTCGCGCTCGGTGCCGATGCGATGCGCGCTGCGGCCGTGCGTTCCCGCGAGCTGCTCCGTGGCATCGACGCGCTCGCGCCGCTCGTTCCCTTCGCGCGCCTCGTGCGCAGCCGGATCGGCGAGATCGCGAGCGTGACGTCGACGCTCGGCTTCGATCCCCTCCGCGCCCTGGCGCTCTGGCTCGAGCGGACCGAGGCCCGCCCGTCCTCCGGGGATGACCCCGACTTGGACCTCTCCAGCGCGGACGACGATCGCTGACGGAAAAGAGACGGGCCCCGACGGAGGCGAATCCGCCGGGGCCCGCGCCTCGGCCACTGGGCGAAGGGGCCGAGGCAGGCGCGCGCGAGGGGAGGCGTACGCGCACGCCGTGAACGATTCAGTCGAAGTCGAGCGCGTCCTCGTCGGTCTCCTCTTCCACCTCGCCGCCGCGGCGCTCGAGGGAGGCTTCGCTGACGAGGTCGTCGAGCGACCAGCCGACCCTCATGTCCATCCGCAGCTCTTCCCGCTCGAACTCTTCGATCGACCCGTAGTGCTTCGGTCCGCGCATCGACTGCTCCTCGAGGAGGTGGCCCAGCGACTACGTGTCGCCTTGACAACCACTTTGTCCTACATCTAACGACCTTCTACCACCGGGATCCGCGGGTTCCAAAAGAACGACGCTCTTTCGTGCGGGGCCGAGAAAACAGGGTCTCCAGCCCGCTCGGAGCGCCGACGTTGAACGAGGCCGTGCCGGCTGATAGACGACGCGCCCCCATGGCCTTGGTCCTCGCCATCGCGAACCAGAAAGGCGGCGTCGGCAAGACGACGACCGCGGTGAACCTCGCGGCCTCGCTCGCGGTCGCCGAGCAGCGCGTGCTGCTCGTCGATCTCGATGCGCAGGCGAACGCGACGAGCGGCCTCGGAAAGGTGCCCGCCGACCTCGAGCGGGGCACCTACGAGGTCCTCACCGGCGAATCGACGCTGAAGTCCGTCGTGCTCCCGACCGAGCTGCCGACGCTCTTTCTCGCTCCCGCGACGCACGACCTCGCCGCCATCGAGATCGAGCTCGCGAACGACGAGCACCGCGGCGAGCGGCTTCGCGCCCAGATCGACGCGCTGCGCGCCGGCTTCGACTACGTGGTGATCGACTGCCCGCCCTCGCTCGGCGTCCTCACCATCAATGCGCTCACGGCCGCCGACGCGGTGCTCGTCCCGATGCAGTGCGAGTACTACGCGCTCGAGGGCCTCTCCCGCCTCTCCGACACGGTCGCGCGCATCAAGGAGAGCCTGAACCCCAAGCTCGAGGTCGCGGGGGTGCTGCTCACGATGTTCGATCCGCGGAGCAACCTCGCGCGCGAGGTCGCGGACGAGGTGCGCAAGCACTTCCACGTCTACGAGACGGTGATCCCGCGGAACGTGAAGCTCGCCGAGGCGCCCTCGCACGGCAGGCCCGCCATCTTGTACGACGCCGGCTCGCGCGGCTCGCACGGCTACCTGAGCCTCGCCCGCGAGCTGCTCGGCGAGGCCGCCTGAAGGACCAAGGATGACGACCGATCCGAAGAAGCGCCTCGGGCGCGGGCTCGAGAGCCTCCTGCCCACGAAGGGCGCTCCGGCGCCGGTGTCGAAGGACCCGACCTCCGCGCCGATCGAAGACGTGCATCCGAACCGCGCGCAGCCCCGCAGCCGCTTCGACGAGGCGGCGCTCGACGAACTCGCGGCCTCGATCCGTGCGGTCGGGGTGCTCGAGCCGATCCTCGTCCGCAAGCGCCCCGCTACGAAGGATGGCGCGGCGGGCTTCGAGATCATCGCCGGCGAGCGCCGCTGGCGCGCGGCCCAGCGGGCGGGCCTTCGCGAAGTGCCCATCGTCGTCCGGGAGTTCACGACCGAGGCAGCCTTCGAAGCCGCGATCATCGAGAACGTCCAGCGCGAGGACCTGAACCCGATCGAGGCGGCGCGGGCCTTCCAGCGCCTGGTCGACGAGTTCGGCTACACGCAGGACAGCATCGCCGAGCGGCTCGGCAAGGACCGCTCCTCCGTCGCGAACAGCCTGCGCCTCCTCAAGCTGCCAGCTGCGGTGCTCGAGCACATCGAGAACGGCGAGCTGAGCGAGGGGCACGGGCGCGCGCTGCTCACGGCCGGCGCGCCGGCGCTCATCTCCAAGCTGGCTGCGGAGGCCATCGCGCGCGGCTGGAGCGTACGCGAGACCGAGCGGCAGGCGCGCAGCGCGAGCGCGAAGCCGTCGCCCAAGCCTGCCAAGAGCGCGAACATCCGCGACCTCGAGAACCGCCTCTCCCGCGCGCTCGGTGCCCGCGTCGCAGTGAATGACGACGGAGCCCAGGGCTCCATCGCCATCCGCTACACCAGTCACGACGAGCTGGACCGGTTGCTCCAGAAGCTCATCGGCTGAGCCGCAGTCGCCTCACATGCCGTAGCCGAGCGCGCGCAGCATCGCGGCTGTCTCGGCGTCGATCGCGGGTGCCTCTGCCTCGAGCGTGGCGCTCGCGTTCTGCGTCGCCTGCCACCAGTGGCCGCGATCGGTCGCGCCGAGGTACTGACCGAGCAGGATGCGGCAGTAGCGGGCCGCGACCGGGTGCCGCGTCATGTCGGTGATCTCGTTCGTCTCGGCCGGGTCCCTGCCCAGATCGAAGAGCTTCGTGTTCGCCCCGTTGAGGATCATCTTCCAGTTCCTCGTGCGGATCACGCGGCGGTCGTCGAGCATGTTGCTGAAGGCCACGGTCGGGAACGCGGGCAGCTCGCTCCGCACGATCTCGGGCACGAGCGAGCGGCCCTCGGCGCGCGGCAGGCCGCTCACGTTCGTGAAGTCGAGGATGGTCTGCGAGATGTTCAGCGTGGAGACCGGGTAGGCGATGCGCCGGTTCTCCGGCACCGTGCCCGGGCGCCAGAAGATGAGGGGCACGCCCAGCAGCTCCTGGTAGACGCTGTGGCCGTGGCCCCAGCTGTTGTGGTCGTGGAACTCCTCGCCGTGATCGCTGGTGATGACCACGAGGGTCTGGTCGAGGACGCCGAGCTCGCGGAGCCGATCCAGGAAGAGGCCGAAGAAGTGGTCGTGGTAGGTGATCTCGCCGTCGTGCAGGCCCTCGAGGCGGCGCACGTCGCTCGCGTCGAAGTTCACCGTCGGCGGGTTGCGCTTGGCGCCCTCGAGCAGCTCGTGGGTGCGCCGCGGCGCGACGATCCCCGCGTAGTCGGGGCGGTCGTCGTACATCGCGAGGTATTCCGCCGGCGGGTCGTAGGGCACGTGCGGGTCGATGGTCTGGATGTACGCGAAGAAGCGCTCGCCACGGTTCGCCTCGATCCAGTCCCCGGCCTCGCGGAAGACGTCCTCGGCCTCGGTGCTGCGGCTCTCGCGGATCATGTTGGTGTAGTGATCCCAGCCCTGATCGAAGCCGAAGCGATCCGAGACGTAGCCGTTCGCGATGAAGCTGCCTGTCGCAAAGCCCGCGGCATCCAAGGCCTCGCTCACCATGTCCGCGCTCTCGGGCAGCCGGGCCGCGTCGGTCTTGGTGCCGTGGGTCATCGGGGTCAGGCCGGTGAGCACCGAGGCCACGCTGGGCTTGGTCCAGTTCTCCTGCGACTGCGCCCGCTCGAAGAGCGTGCCGTGCTCGACGATCTCGTCGAGCTCGGGGGTGCGAACACGCGAGTCCGGGTTGTACGCGCGGAGCTTGCTCGCGCGCAGGGTGTCGATGAGCAGCACGACGACGTTCCGCACCTCGCTCGGCTCGGTCGTGCTCGCCGGCTGCGGCACCATCACGGCCGGCACCGACCAGGCGATGCGGCCCCCGGCCGGCGTACCGGCGGCTGCGGTGCGGAGCTCGATGCGGACCGGCTGACCCGCGTAGCTCGAGAGGTCCACCGAGGCGTCGTTCCACCGGCCGCCGACGTCGCCGCTCCACACCTCGCTCGGGCTGCCGCCCTCGGGGGTGACGTGGACGCTGGCGCGCGCCGTCGCCGTGCCCTCACCGCCCACGCCGAAGACGAGGCGCCCGCTCTCCGGCACCTCGACGTAGTAGCTCATCGTCGTCGGTGCTCGAACGGCGAGCGAGCGCCGCGTCACCCCGCCGACCTCGACCTCGGCGACGTAGGTACCCCAGTCCGGCGCGGCGAAGCCCGCGTCGTCGATCGCGGTGCCGGGGACGATGCGCACCGTGCTCAGCGCGACCGAGACGTCCTCGCCGTTCACCGCGACGGTCGCGCCGAACGAGAGCTGGATCATGTTCTCGCCCGCGCGCAGCGACGGGATCGCGACGTCGGTCTCGTTCCAGCCGTCCCCCGGCGGCAGCTCGATTCCTTCGGGCAGCGAGGTGCCGTTCACGAAGACCTGCAGGCGCCGCGAGCCGTGCACCCGGGCGCGCAGACGCATCACCGCTGGCCCGGCCTGTTCCGCGTGCACGTAGAGGCGGCCCATGCGCCCCGCGTAGGTGAAGGTCTCGTCGCCGTCGGCGCCGTCCGAGAGCCAACCCGTGCGCCACGCGCCGAGGGTGTACTTCGCGCGCGCGGGGCTCCCGAGGTCGATGTAGAGGCCGTGGTGATCGACGTCGGCGAGGTGCGCGAGCTCGATCAGGTCGAGGTGGTTCTGCATGCCCGTGGCCCCGGGCGGGCTCGTCGGTGCCGGCCCATCGCTCGGGCCGCTCGCCGCGGCGCCGGCGCCCCCGGTCGCGCCGCTCCCCGCGCCGCCGCCCGAGTCGCTCTCGCCGCTGCAGGCGACTGCCACGCCGACGAGGCCGGCGACGAGCGAGAGGGCGAGGAGCTTCTTGGCACGATCGTTTCTCAGCATGGCGGTCTCCAACGGGCGGGTGCTGCACGCGCGTTCCCGCGGGAGGCATGTGTGCAGCCCTGCGCGGGTATCCAGGTCACGGGCGCGTTAGCACGGCCGATCGCGGGGGGTCAAAGAACCGCGAGACCGGCCTTGTGATCCGCGGTGCGCTCCCTTAGGCTCCCGCGCCTCCATGAACATCCACGAGTACCAAGGGAAGCAGATCTTCACCCGGTACGGCATCCCGGTGCCGAAGGGTATCCCCGCGTTCAGCGTCGCCGAGGTGAAGTCCGCGGCGGAGAAGCTGGTCGCCGAGACCAAGAACGAGGTGGTCGTCGTCAAAGCGCAGATCCACGCCGGAGGCCGCGGCAAGGCGGGCGGTGTGAAGGTCGTGAAGGGCGCAGCGGCGGCCGAGGAGGCAGCGCAGAAGCTGATCGGCGCGACGCTCGTGACGCCCCAGACCGGTCCGAAGGGCAAGAAGGTCGAGCGGCTCTACGTCGAGCAGGGCCTCGCCATCGCCCGCGAGATCTACATGGCGATGCTCGTCGACCGGGAGCAGCGCCGCATCTGCTTCATGGCCTCGACCGAGGGCGGCGTGGAGATCGAGAAGGTCGCCGCCGAGACCCCGGAGAAGATCCTCAAGGCGTGGATCGACCCGGCGACCGGCTTCATGCCCTACCAGGCGCGCAAGATCGGCTTCCAGCTCGGCCTGAGCGGCGCGACGCTGAACGAGTTCGTCTCGTTCGCGCAGAAGATGTACGCGATGTTCCTCGCCGAGGACTGCTCGCTCGTCGAGATCAACCCCTTCGTGGTCACGAAGGAGGGCGGGGTCGTCGCGCTCGACGCGAAGATCAACTTCGACGACAACGCGAGCTTCCGCCACAAGGAGTGGGAGGAGCTGCGGGACAAGAGCGAGGAGAACCCGCAGGAGACCGAGGCGAAGGAGACCGGCATCTCCTACGTCGCGCTCGAGGGGAACATCGGCTGCCTCGTGAACGGCGCCGGCCTCGCGATGAGCACGATGGACATCATCAAGCACTTCGGCGGCGAGCCGGCGAACTTCCTCGACGTCGGAGGCGGCGCGACGAAGGACCAGGTCACCAAGGCCTTCCAGCTCATCATGAAGGACCCCGAGGTGAAGGGGATCTTCGTGAACATCTTCGGCGGCATCATGAAGTGCGACATCATCGCCGAGGGCGTCATCGCCGCGACGAAGGCGGTCGGCCTGAGCGTGCCGTTGGTCGTCCGGCTCGAAGGCACCAACGTCGAGCTCGGCCGCGAGCTCCTCGCCAAGTCCGGCCTCGCCATCACCCCCGCCTCGAACATGATCGATGGCGCCCAGAAGATCGTCGAGCTCGTGAAGGGAAAGAACTGAGTCATGGCGATTCTCGTCGACAAGAACACCAAGGTCGTCGTCCAGGGCATCACCGGGTCGGCCGGCTCGTTCCACGCAGACCAGTGCCTCGCGTACGGCACGCCCGTCGTCGCGGGCGTCACGCCGGGGCGCGGCGGGCAGACCTTCGAGGGCAAGGTCTCGGGCAAGAAGGCGCCGGTCTTCGACACGGTCTGGGAGGCCCGGGAGAAGGCGGGGGCGAACTGCTCGCTCATCTTCGTTCCGCCGCCCTTCGCCGCCGACTCGATCCTCGAGGCGGTCGACGCGGGCATCGAGCTCATCATCTGCATCACCGAGGGCATCCCGGTCACCGACATGCTCAAGGTGCGCCGCGTGCTCGACAGCCAGACCACGAGCCGGCTCGTCGGACCGAACTGCCCCGGCGTCATCACGCCGGGCGTGGCGAAGATCGGCATCATGCCCGGTCACATCCACCGACCCGGAAACATCGGCGTCGTCAGCAAGTCGGGCACGCTCACCTACGAGGCGGTGCATCAGCTCACGAACCTCGGCCTCGGTCAGAGCACCGCGGTCGGCATCGGCGGCGACCCGGTGAACGGCACGGACTTCATCGACGTCCTGAAGATGTTCCAGGCCGACCCTGACACCCACGGCGTCATCCTGATCGGCGAGATCGGCGGCAACGCCGAGGTCGATGCCGCGGCGTGGATCAAGGCGAACTCCACCAAGCCGGTCGCTGGTTTCATCGCCGGCGCCACCGCCCCCGAGGGAAAGCGGATGGGCCACGCCGGCGCGGTCATCAGCGGCGGCAAGGGCACGGCGAAGGAGAAGCAGGACGCGCTCCGCGCCGCGGGCGTGAAGATCGCCCCGACGCCCAGCGACATGGGCAGCACGCTCAAGTCCTTGCTCTGACCTGGCCGCGGCGCCGCTCCGGACCTGGCCGTGGTAGACCGCGGCCATGTCGGGACCTCGATCCGTTCGCGCGCCGCGTGGCAAAGAGTTGAGCTGCAAGGGGTGGCCGCAGGAGGCGGCGCTCCGGATGCTCATGAACAACCTCGACGCCGAGGTCGCCGAGCGACCCGACGAACTCGTCGTCTATGGCGGCACAGGGAAGGCGGCGCGCAACTGGGAGTGCTTCGACGTCATCGTTCGCGAGCTGAAGGAGCTCGGGAGCGACGAGACGCTGCTCGTCCAGTCGGGCAAGGCGGTCGGCCGCTTCAAGACCCACGAGGACGCGCCGCGGGTGCTCATCGCGAACTCGAACCTCGTCCCCAAATGGGCGACCTGGGACGAGTTTCGCCGCCTCGAGGCGCTGGGACTGACGATGTACGGCCAGATGACCGCGGGCTCGTGGATCTACATCGGTACGCAGGGGATCCTGCAGGGCACCTACGAGACCTTCGTCGCCGCGGGCGTGACGCACTTCGGGGGCAGCTGGAAAAGCCGCTGGATCCTCTCCGCGGGGCTCGGCGGCATGGGCGGCGCACAGCCGCTCGCCGCGACGATGGCCGGCGCATGTTTCCTCGGGGTCGAGGTCGATCCCGGCCGCGCCCAGCGCCGCCTCGAGACCCGCTACGTCGATCGGGTCACCCACTCACTGGACGAGGCGTTGTCCTGGATCGATGCCGCGCGGAAGAACGGCGAGGCGATCAGCGTCGCGCTGGTAGCGAACGCGGCTGACGTCTACCCCGAGCTCGTGCGCCGGAACGTGACGCCCGACTTCGTCACCGAGCAGACCGCCGCCCATGACCCGCTCGTCGGCTACGTGCCGAAGGGGCTCTCGCTCGACGCGGCCGCCGCGCTCCGCAAGGACGATCCGAACGCCTACGTGCAGCGCGCCAAGGAGGGCATGGCCGAGGAGGTGCGCGCGATGCTGACGATGGTCGAGCGCGGCGCGTTCGCGTGCGACTACGGCAACAACATCCGCGCGCATGCGGTGGAGATGGGCGTCTCGAACGCCTTCGACATCCCCGGATTCGTGCCGGCGTACGTGCGCCCCTTGTTCTGCGAAGGAAAAGGACCGTTCCGCTGGGTGGCGCTCAGCGGCGATCCGAACGACATCGCGGTCACCGACCAGATCGTGAAGGAGGTCGTGCCGGACGACGCGCACCTGCACCACTGGCTCGACATGGCCAAGGAGCGCATCGCGTTCCAGGGACTGCCTGCCCGCATCTGCTGGCTCGGCTACGGGGACCGACACCGCGTCGGGCTCGCATTCAACGAGGCGGTGAAGAGCGGGCGCATCTCCGCGCCGATCGTCATCGGTCGCGACCACCTCGACTGCGGATCCGTCGCGTCCCCGAACCGCGAGACGGAAGGGATGAAGGACGGCTCGGACGCGATCGGGGACTGGGCCATCCTCAACGCGCTGGTGAACACCGCGGGCGGTGCGACCTGGGTCAGCTTCCACCACGGTGGCGGCGTGGGCATCGGCTACTCGCTGCACTCGGGCATCGTGGTCCTGGCCGACGGGACCGAGCGCGCGGCGCGGTGTCTTCAGCGCGTGCTCACGAGCGATCCGGGCATGGGCGTCATCCGTCACGCCGACGCGGGCTACGAGATCGCGCAGCGCACCGCGAAGAGCAAGGGCGTCCACGTCCCGCACCAGCGCTGAGCGCCCCCGAGACAGCCGCGCGCCCTGCGTGGCATCTTCCCGTCGTGCCCTTCGCCCTCCGCAACGCGCGCATCGCGACCTGCACCGGGCAGGGTGTGATCGACCATGGCGGGCTGGTGGTCGATGGCGGGTACGTCGCGTGGCTCGGAGAGGGCGAGCCGAGCGTGCCGAGCGGCGCGCGCATCATCGACGCGGGTGGGCGCCTCGTCACGCCGGGGCTGGTCGATCCCCACACGCACCTGATCTTCGAGGGCACGCGCGTGCCCGAGCTGCGCCGCAAGATGGCGGGCGAGAGCTACCAAGCGATCGCCGCGGGCGGCGGCGGGATTCTCTCCACCGTGCGGGCCACGCGCGCTGCGAGCGACGAGGCGCTCTTCGAGCGGGCCAAGGGCCGGGCCGAGGTCCTGCGCGCCGGCGGCGTCACGACGGTGGAGGTGAAGAGCGGCTACGGACTCACCGTCACCCACGAGCTCCGGATGCTCGAGGTCGGGCGGCGGCTCGACGCGCACGTCCGCACGCGCACCACTCTGCTCGGCGCGCACAAGATCGCTCCGGAGTTCGAGCACGATCGCGCGGGCTACGTGCGCCTCGTGGCCGAGCAGATGATCCCCGCCGCGGCGCGCGCGGGCCTCGCGGATGCGTGCGACGTGTACTGCGACGCTGGCGCGTTCACGCTCGAGGAGACGCGCACCATCCTGTCGGCCGCGCGGCAGCATGGGCTCGGTGTGCGCGCGCACGTCGGGCAGTTCGAGGATCTCGGCGCGGCCGAGCTCGTCGCCGCGCTCGGCGGTTGGTCCTGCGATCACCTCGAGTCGGTCAGCGAGGCGGGCCTCTGCGCGATGGGGAAGGGCGACGTGCGCGCGGTGCTGCTTCCGGGCGCATGGAGGACGCTTCGCCAGACCCCACCCGATGCGGAGCGCATGCTGCGTCACGGGGTGAAGATCGCCGTCGGCACCGACGCGAATCCGGGCACCAGCCCCACGCTCGATCTCGTGCTCTGCGCGGCGCTCGCGGTGCGTGACGCGGGCTTGCCGGTGGGACTTGCGCTCCACGCCATCACCGCGCACGCCGCCGACGCGCTCGGCGCGCCGGACCGAGGGCGTCTCGTCCTCGGCGGTCCCGCGGACCTCGCGCTCTGGGAGGCCGACTCCCCCGACGTGTTCGCCTACGCGCTCGGCGGGCTGCGTCCGGCCCTGCTCGCCGTCGGCGGGCGGATCGTGGCGGACCGCGATCTCGGACCGGCGCTCTGGTAGCCATGCTCGAGGCGATCCCGTCGCAAGCGGCCTACTGCCACGACGCCTTCGCGCTGGCGCCGGCCGACTTGCAGCGTGCCCGCGACGTCGCCGCCCGTGCCGCGCACGAGGGGTGGGCGTCTGCCCGCGCGGCCCTGTTCGAGTGGGCGGCTGAACCTGCCCCGCCCCGCCCGGTCACGCGCACGCTGCTCGACCCCGCGTGGCCGCGCCTCGCGGCCGGGCTTGCGGTGGTGGCGCGGCGCGCACCGACGCGCCTTCGGTCGCGGCTCGTCGCGGCGCATGCGGCCTTCGTGGCCGCTCCTTCGAGCGTCGCTGCCGACGCCGAAGCCCAGGCAGCGTGGGCGGCGGCGCGGCTCGCTCGGATGATCGGGGAGCGGGCTCCGGGCCTGCTCCTCGAGACCGAACTCGACATCCTCGAGGAGGCGCTGGCGCACCTCGATACCGGGCTTCCGCACGACGAGGAGCCCGAAGGCGCGTGGCTGGGCGACATCCTGCGCCGCACGGCGCGCTACGATCTCTCGCTCGGTCCGCGCACCGAGATCCTCGCGCTCCTCGCCGGGCCCCGCGGACCGCTACGCGCTGCGCCGATGGAGGCCCTGCGCGGCTCGACCCGCCTCGCGGACTGGCCCCGTGCCGGCACCGACGACTTCGATGCGATCCTCGGTCTCGCGGCCGACGATCTGCGCTACTGGCGGCAGGGGCCTCTGCCCGCGGACTTCGCCGCAGCCTGCTTGGCGCTGGCGCATCAGGTCGCGGGGACCGCAGCTGCGCTCCGCGTCGAGATCGCCTCGCAACTCGATGCCGACGACGAGCGCGCGCTCGCTGGCAGGGACTATGTCGCTTCGCTCGCCGAGCACCTCGAGCGGATCGCCGAGCGGGCCACGCAGGCCGAACGGGAGGGCCTCGTCGTGGTGTCTCGCGAGGTGGCGGCTCCGTTCGGCGTGTGAGGCTCAACGACCCGTCTTGATGAGCGGGTCGGTCTCGGTCCGTGGATCCCTTCCGCTCCCCGGTGCGCGGGTAGGGGCTGCATGCTCCGGGTCGCCCATCTCGCCGCGAAACATCCCGTAGATGTCCGGAGCCTCGACGGCGACCCACGCGGCGGCCTCCGCGAAGTCGAGGACGAGGGCGTCGCTGATCGTGGAGCCGCCGTCGAGCATCCGCTTGCACGCCCGGTGAAGCCTCACGTACTCGTCGAGGCGCGGTCGAAACGCGGCAGGGTCGAGCCGCGTCACCATGTGACGGCCGAACTTCACGAAGGCGCCGGGTTCGCGCGACCCGAAGCGCGCCTCGAACCGGTCGATGTACATCGCGAAGCCTTGCTCGTAGTCGATGTCAGGAAGCGGAGCCACGTGCCGAGCCTACCAGAGCGCACCGGGCGGACGACAGGGCTTGCGCCGGACTACCAGCCAGGGATGGTGCGGGTGTCGTAGCGGTGGGTGCGGAACGCCTCCGACGAGAGGACCTGCCGGTGCATCGGGATCGTCGTGTGGACCCCCTCGATGTGCAGGCCGTCGAGCGCGCGGAGCATGCGCTCGATGGCCTCGGCGCGGTCGCGGCCCTTCACGATCACCTTCGCGACGAGCGAATCGTAGAAGGGCGGCACCTCGTATCCCGCCTCGGCGTGCGTATCGACGCGCACGAGGCCGCCTTCGGCGTCGGGCCGGTCGAAGCGGGTGATCCGCCCGGGGCTCGGGCGAAAGCCCTCGCGGGGGTCCTCGGCGTTGATGCGGCACTCGATGGTGTGGCCGTCGAGCTCGACGTCCTGTTGCCGCACCGAGAGCGGCCGGCCCGAGGCCACGAGGATCATCTCCTTCATGAGGTCGATCCCGCTTCGCATCTCGCTCACGGGATGCTCGACCTGCAGGCGCGCGTTGAGCTCCATGAACCGGAGGGTGCCGCCGGGCGGGTTGCCGGGACCCGTATCGAGGAGGAACTCCATCGTCCCCGCGCCGACGTAGCCGATGTTGCGGATCGCCTGCACGGCCGCCGCACAGGTCCGCTGCCGCTCGGCGTCGTCGAGGACCGGGGAGGGCGACTCCTCGATCAGCTTCTGGTGGTTGCGCTGCACGGTGCAGTCGCGCTCGCCGACGTGGATCGCGTTGCCGTGGCGGTCCGCCATGAGCTGGATCTCGACGTGCCGTCCGCCCTCGAGGAGCTTCTCGAGGTACACCCGTGGATCGCCGAACGCGGCCCGCGCTTCGGCACTCGCCTCCTCGAAGGCCCCCTTCACTTCGCCGCCGCTCCGTGCGATCCGCATCCCGCGTCCACCGCCCCCGCTCTCGGCCTTGAACAGCACGGGGTAGCCGACCCGATCCGCCACCGCCTGCGCGGAGGCGAGGTCCGCCAGCACACCATCGCTCCCGTCGATCACCGAGAGGCCAGCGCGCGCTGCGGTCTTCTTGGCCGGGGTCTTCTTGCCCATGAGGGCCATCGCGGAGGGCGGCGGCCCCACGAAGGTGATGCCGTGCTGCTCGGCGAGCGCGGCCAAGAGAGGGTTCTCGCTCAGGAAGCCCCAGCCCGGGTGCAGCGCGGAGCAGCGCGTCTGCTTCGCGGCCTGCACGAGCCGCACGGGGTCGAGGTAGCTGAGCGCGGCGCGGGCCGGACCGAGCACGACCTTCTCGCGTCCGCGGGTCCAGGGCGCGTCGGCGTCGGCCTCCGAGACGCCGACGACCGCGGTGATCCCGAGCGCGTCGCAGGCACGGAGGACGCGCGCGGCGACTTCGCCTCGGTTGGCGACGAAGAGACGGTGGAAGGTGGCGACGGCCATGCGCGGCGGAGGCTATCCGCTGGGCCGGGCTTCGGCCATCTCGGTCGCGTCGAAGAAGCTGCCCTGCGGCATCCGAATTGCCCCGCGCGCCCGATGCGGCTATCCTCTCGGCGATTCTGGTGGTTCTGACGGTCGTCTCTGTACCCAGTGGGTCCGTGGAAGCAGTGGAATCAGTCGGGTCGAACGCCCGAGACCGCGCTCCGCTCTAGGACACTCGTGCTGGCGGAGCGCGGAAGGACAGTGGCAGCCGAGGCAGAAGAGAGAGTCGAGTCGATGGGCAATCGTTTGTATGTGGGCAACCTGGCGTTTTCTACGACGGAAGAGACCGTTCGGAACGCATTCGGGCAGGCGGGTCAGGTGACGGACGTGCGGATCATGTTGGACCGCGAGACGGGGCGGCCTCGCGGCTTCGGCTTCGTCACGATGGTCGACGACGCGGCCGCGCGCGCTGCGATCGAGCAGCTCAACGGGATGATCCTCGACGGTCGTCCGCTGCGCGTGAACGAGGCGGAAGACCGCCCGCGCCGCGGTCCGGGCGGCGGTGGCGGCTTCGGCGGCGGCGGCGGCGGCTACGGCGGCGGCGGCGGCGGCCGCAGCTTCGGTGGCGGCGGTGAAGGCGGCGGCGGCTACGGCGGCGGCGGCGGCAGCTACGGCGGCGGCGGCGGCGGTCGGGGTGGCTTCGGCGGCGGCGGCGGCGGCGGCTACGGCGGCGGCGGCGGCGGCTACAGCGGCGGCGGCGGCGGTTACGGCGGCGGTGGTCGCGGCGGCAGCGGCGGTGGCGGCGGCGGTCGCGGTGGACGCGGCGGCGGCGGCGGCGGTCGCGGCCGCGATCGCAGCGACGACGGTGGCGAGGACTGGTGAGGTCCGACCGCGCTCACTGCGCATGACGAAACGCCCGCCCCGGTACTCCGAGGCGGGCGTTTTCGTTTTCGCACGGGACGTGGCTTCGCTCTCGAGCTCGAGGTGGCGCTCGGAGGCTGGGCTGCGGCGTCACGACCCGCAGCGAGCGCTCAGGCGTTGTAGCCCTTGCTGCGCAGGAACTGGTTCGTGTATGCGGTCGCCTTCTCGTAGCTGTCGCGCGTGGTGCTCTCGATGAAGCCCTCCACGATGCCGCCGACGCCGAAGACATCGACGGCGATCTCGACCTCGCAGCAGCGCTCCAGCGTCTTCGGTCCGCGGGCTTCCACCCAGTAGCGGCCGCCGATACGGACCTTCTCGCCGAGCTTGCTCGTCTCGACCTTGTAGGTCCACACCTTCGTCTTCGGATCGAAGCTCCCGGTCTCGACGTAGCTGAGCGAGTCGCCCACGAGCTTCTTCACGACCGCGGGCGCGTCGCTCTGCGGCTCGGTGCGGAAGCGACGCCGCTTGGTCCCGTCGGGCTCTTCTTTCAGCTCGATGGGCTCGTAGCTCTTGAAGCCCAGGCCCTTGAGGTAGAGCCCGCGGTTGTACTCGTCGTCGAAGAAGACCTTCGACCAGAAGGTCTCCGGGTCGGTCTCGAACACGTTGCGGCATACGAACTTCTTCGTCATGGGCGGCGAAGGTACCTGGATTTCGTCCCGAGGGAAGCGCCGGCTTTACAGCGGCCGCTCGCGTGTGGAACGCTCCTGGCACTCGGCCCCGAAACAACCGGGCCCCGCGCGCGGTTGGTCGAGCCGTCGGGGGCGGCAGGCCGTCCGCGGCAACCCAGCCTCACAGGAGCGCGCATGAGCATCTTCGATCGCATGAACCGGGTGGTGAAGTCGAACCTGAACTCGCTCGTCGAGTCGGCCGAGGATCCGGGCAAGCTCATCGACCAGACGATCCTCGATCTCGAAGCGGAGCTGAAGCGCGCCAAGGGCGACCTCGTGTCGCAGCTCGGGACCTCCAAGCGACTCGACAAGAAGGCCCAGGAGGCCGACGAGGAGATCCAGGGTTGGGAGAACAAGGCCGTCCTCGCGCTGAAGGCCGGCGACGAAGACCTCGCCCGCGAAGCCCTGCGGATGAAGCAGAAGGCCAAGCAGGGCAAGGACAACCTGCTGCAGCAGGCGAACACCGCTGCGGCTGAGGCGGAAAAGCTCCAGTCCACGATCGAGACCGCCGAGCAGCGCGTCGCGGACCTGAAGGCGAAGAAGTCCACCCTCGCGGCACAGGTGCGAGCGGCCCGCGGCGCTGGGGGGCGGAGCGGTGGGGCAGTGGGCGAGCTCGATCGCCTCACGAACCGTATCGATCAGTTCGAAGCCGAGGTCGAGGCCTCGTCGGTGATCGACGACGACCCGAAGCGCGCCGAGATCGAGGCGCGGTTCCGGGCCCTCGAGAAGAAGTCGGGGGGCGCGGTCGTCGAGGACGAACTGTCGGCCCTGAAGAAGAAGCTCGAAGGGGCCTGATGGGGCAGCCTTGAGTCCCGCGGGGGTCGCGCAGCGCGTCGAGGAGCGGGTCGTGCTCTGCCAGCAGGTATCGCCCCCGGCGTGGGGGGCGGGCCGCGGTGGGATCGACCTGGCCCTGGACTGGTCACGGGCCGCGTCCGCCCGCCTGCGCGCCGTCGGTGCCAGCGTTCTCGTCCATGCCGGCGGTCTCGTCGTCGCCAGCTTCGAGCCCAGCGAACTCGCTGATGTCCTCGAACTCGCGCTCGACCTCGCCGCGGAGGCTCCGGTGCCGGTCGGCATCGCGGTGGCGCTCGGGGACCTCGGGATCGACGACGGAGTCCCGAGCGGCCCTGCGCTCGAGCGCGCGCACTACATGGCGGTCCGGCTCGCTCCCGGAGCGATCGCCCTGGATCGCAGCGCAGCGGCCCGCGCGGGCCGCTGGGCATCGTTCCTGGGGCAGGTCGCGCTCGGGGCGCGGGTGCGTGCCGTCCTCCTCGATCGGGCGGCGGCCCGTCCCGACCCCGCGCTCGCTCGCCGCTGGCGTCCGCAGCCAGCAGGATTGCCGCCAAGCCTGAAGGCCCTGCTTCCGTCGCTCGAGGCCGTCTTGGGCGCCGAAGGACGGCGCCCGACCGTGGTGCTTCGGGGCGCTCCGTCGAGCGACCTGCGCGAGCTGCTCGAGGAGGTGCTCACGAAGCGCCCCGGAGGGCCGGAGCTTGTCGTCGCACGCGGGACGGTCCTCGGCGCGCTCCCGCTCGGCTCGCTGCGCGCCACCGTCCGCGCGCACGACCTCGCGGATGCGGCCAGGCCGCTGCACCGCGAGACGTTCGCGCAGCTCGAGCTCGGGTGGGTGCCGGCCCGAGAGGCCGTGGTTGCGGCCCTCTCCGCCGTGGTGCCCCCGAGCGTCGTCCTGCTCGAGCGGCCCTCGGAGATCGACCCCGCCACGCTCGACGTGTGGTCGGCCGTGGCCGCCCAGCGGGAGGATGTGTCGCTCGTCCTGCACGAGGCGACGGATCAGCGTCTGCCTGCGTCGCTGGATGCGAGCGCCGCGATGGAGCTTCCACTGCCGGCGATCCGCGAGAGTGACGCGCGGTTCGTCGCTGCTGCGGTGCTCGGGCCCGCCGAGCCGAACGCCGTAGCCTTCGTCGCGGCGCTCGGGGGCGAAGGACCTCTCGGCGTGGCGGCTGCGGCGCGTCTGCTCGCGGCGCGCGGCGATCTGGTGGGCGGGCAGGACGACATCACGACCCTGCGCGCTGGCCTCGCGGCGCGCCTGCCGGCGTCTGCTCCGCTTCCTCAGCTTCTCGCGGAGTGCCTCGACCGGCTCGAGGACGGCGAGCGCCCGAGCCTGGAGGCGATGGCGGTGATGGCCGAGCCCGCGGTGGAGGCGGAGGTCCTCTCGGTGCTCAATCGCGACGGGCTGCCGCCGGCGGTGGCTGCCTCGGCGCTCGCGGGACTCCGCGAGGCAGGCTGGATCGAGCGCGTCGAGTTCACCTCGGGAGCGAGCCTCTCGTGGGTCTCCGGCCACCTTCGGGCGCTCGTCGCGGCGGGGCTGCACCCCGCGCGTGCAGCGGAACTGCACCGCTTCGCGTTCGAAACACTCGAGGGCTCGCCGTCGGGACAGCTGCGTCGAACCGAACTCGCGCTGCATCGCGTGCTCGGGGGGCAGGAGCGGGCAGGGGGCATGGAGTTGCTCGACGCCGCAGCGGGCGTGCGGCTGAGGGGGTATCCCCGCGCGGCTTCGCGGCTCGCACGTGTCGCGGCTGCCGCAGCGCCCGAGCTGCTCGACGAGGCCTCGCGCTTCCGCCTCGAGGACGAGCCCGTCTTCGAGTGTCCTGCGCGCGTCGCGGAGCACGACGAGGAAGAGTTCGAGCCGCCCTTCGAGGCGCCTGCGCCGACCGCCGTGGGGGCGCAGGCTGAGGACGGCAGCGGCGATGGAGAGCTGGCGCGCGAGCTGGCGGCGGCGCTCCGGGCCCGCGACGCGGAGCGGATCGAGGCGGTGGCGCAGCGGGCGCTCCTCGAGGGCGCCGAGCGCTCGGAGGTGGCGCGCTTCCGGGCGGTCGCGGACCTCGTGCGGGGCGACGTCGAAGGCGCGGCCCGCGGCCTCTCGAAGGCGCGCAGTCTGCAGCAGGCCGCGCCGGTCGACCGGCGGGCGCTCCTGACCGAGGCCACCGTGTCGCTCCGCGGCGGGGCCGCGCTCAACGCGGTGCGGCTCGCGTTGCGGGCGCTCGCCGAGGCCCGGGACGAGCGCGACGCGCGGGGCGAGTCGGTCGCATTCTCGGTGCTCGCAGCGTCCTACCGGGCCCTCGGTCGCGACGACGACGCGCTTCGCCTCGAGCGCCGCGCCAACGCCTGACAGGCACCATCCTCGCGCCGCGCGGGGACGGAGGATGGCCGCGAGCCCGAGCGGTCGTCAGTCGAGGGAGAGATCGGTCTGCTCGGTGTCCCGCGCGCCCGGCAGCGCTCCGTGGGGCGTGCGCCAGCGCGCGAAGTACGCGCGCATTCGCAGCTTCCTCCACGTGCTCGCGCTCGACATCATGCGGATGCTCCCGAAGATCGGCCGTTCTGGCGCCCACGGGCGATCGTAGGCGCCGAGCACCCAGCCGATGTTCGAGTAGCTGGCGGGATCGCGGCCATCGACCGACCAGCGGTCGTTGAGGCGGATGAGGACGTCGAACGCCTCGCGCGGGTGGCGCGTCCAGGTGAGCACGCGCTTGCCCCACAGCATGCGCAGGTAGTTCTGGATCCGGCCGGTTTCGCGAAGCTCTCGCATCGCGGCGTTCCAGATCGCGTCCTCGGTCTCGCCGGCCTCGAGCTGAGCTTCCGTGTAGAGGTGGGGTCGGGGATCGTCCGCGTGCGCCTCGAGGGTGCGCCTCGCCCATGCCGGCAGCCCCTCGTAGCGGTCGAAGTCGTCGGTCGTACGGCAGCGGACCTGGCCGAGCTCGCGCCAGGTGACGAGCTCGTCGAGGAAGGAGTCCGCCGACTCGCTGGCGTTCCACCAGCCCTCCTTCTTGCCGCCCTTGCTCGAGCCGATGCGATCGGGGGTCCACTCCGTCGCCTCGGCGATGGCAGCGAGCACCTCGTGGGCCGACGTGTGGCCCCAGTGCAGCCAGAACGACAGCCCGCTCGCCGCATCGTCGTCGGGGTGCGAGCGCTCCTCCCCGTAGCGCGACAGACGGTGCTTCACGAACGCCGCCACGCGGGCGCTGCCCTCGACGTGCCCTCCGCGATCCGCCACGCGCCCGACCCGCCGGTCGAGCGGCAGCTCCGACCACGGCACCTGCTCGTCCAGCGCTGCCCGCTGCGCGAGCAGGCCCCAGCGTTCGTCCGCGGCCCGCGGTACGAGGCCCGCGTCCGCGGTGGTCAGTCCCTCGAGCGGGTTGGGCAGCGGGGTCTGGCGCAGGTGGGGGGCGAGCGTCTTCTGGAGGAACCGGCGGAAGTCGTAGGCGCGTCCGAAGGGGGTCGTGGCCAGCGAGAGAGGCAGCAGGCCGGCGCCATCCACCGTCTCGAAGCGCACCTTCACGCCGGCGCTCGCCGCATCGATCATCCGCGGCAGGAAGAACGTCGCCGTCTCGTCGCCGATCACGACCGCCGCGTCGGCGGCCAGCGCCGCGAGCAACCCTTTGCCCGCGCCGTCACGGGGCTCGAGGTAGGGCAGGTGCAGGACGCCGCGCGCCGCGAGGGTGGCCGCGTTCGCCCGCATGCCGTCGACCACGAACGCATGGAAGCGCTCGCTCGCGTGGGGGTAGGCGATCCGCAGCGGCTCGAGCACGACGAGCGGGAGGCGGAGCGCACGCGCCCACTCCGCAGCGCGCTCGAGCGCGAAGTTGAACCGGGGCCGCCGCGCCGCGGTCATCCAGTAGAGGACGTACCGGCCCGGGGCAGGCGGGAGATCATGACGGACCCGCACCCGGGTCATGGGGACGCGCTGCACCAGCATCGGCCGGTCCTGGCGCTGCGTCGGGCCGACGCCAAGGGTCACTCGCCGGTGGCCGGTGCGAGCGTCTCCGTGGCCCCATCGGGCTCGATGCCCACCGCCCACCGTTCGTGGCCATAGGGACCGCCCGGGTGGTTCGTGTTCCAGTCGAGGTTGAGCCAGATCGGGCAGGTCGCGTCGGCGCGGTGGTGGATGCGCGTGATGTTCGGTATGCGACCGAGCCGGCGATCCCACCTCCGTCGCACGAAGCGCCGAAGGCGGGTGGCGACCTCGGCCGGCTCGTCGTCGATGCACACCTCGGCGTAGGCGTGGCCCCCGGCCTCGCCGTCCATCATCACGACCCGCGTTCGGCCGCCGATGGCACCGGTCATCGCCGCGAGCGTGGTCGAGAAGTCGTCGCAGTCCCCCGCGAACCCATTCGCGATCGTCTCGCTCGCGCGGGCGAAATACTCCGTGCCGCGGGGGTCGTTGACGTAGTCGAACTCGGCCCGCACGTGCATCCAGATCGCGGCGACCTGCTCGACGTGGAACGGGCCGTCCGTCACCGACGCGAGCTGCACCGCCAGGTTGCGCGTCGAGGGGTCTTCGCCGTCGATCGCCGCCATCACCCGCGCCGCGGCGCCGCTCTCCCGGATGGCGCGCTCCTCGGTGGACATCGCCGATGGCGTGCGGCTCGCGGCGAGGCGGGGTCCTGCGTCGACCTCGATCAGCACGCTCAGGCCCGGCACGACGGGGACGGTCGTGCCTCCGGGAGGGCTGCCGCGCAGCAGCGAGCGGGCCGCGGGCGTGAAGAGGAACCACATCGCTACGGCGACGACGCCGACCCCGGTGACGGCCGCCATCGCCGTTCCGAGGGTCGCACCCCAGCTCCGCTCGGGGCGGCCGAAGAGCAGCGCGGTGCCGCAGTGCGCGCACGAGATCTCTCCGCGCTGAAAGCCCGCGGGCAGGATCCCGAGCTTCTGGCACTTCGGGCATCGGTACCTTCCAAAGCGCGGCAGCGCGACGATCGTGTCCGAGGCCCCGTGCCGCAGGAAGGCCCGCAGCGACTCGTCGTTCCAGGAAAGCGGCGTCGTCCCGAGCCGCACGTCCTGACCGATCTCGATCGGGGCCGTCCGCGTCACGCGCTGGCCGTCGACCCAGGTGCCGTTCGCGCTGCCGAGGTCCTCGACGACGAGGCGGCCGCGCTGCCAGGAGAGCCGAGCATGGCGCGACGAGACCGAGGGGGCATCGAGGTGCACGTCGCAGCTCGCCGCGCGCCCGAGGACGACGTAGAGCGTCCGGCTCACCCGAGCACCGACGCGTCGAGGTCCACGACGACGGGACAGTGGTCCGAGCCGAGGACCTCGGGCTGGTGCATGCAGGCCACGAGGTGCGCTCGAGCGTCCGCGCACAGCAGCGCGAGATCGATCCGCCAGCCCACGTTGCGCGCCCGCACCCCGAAACGCTGGCTCCACCACGTGTAGTGGCCGGGGTCGGGGCACAGCTCGCGGAACGCGTCGTGGTAGCCGGCCTTCAGCCAGCGCTGTACCTCCTTGCGCTCCTCGGGGAGAAAGCCGCTGGTCTTCGCGTTGTCCTTCGGACGTGCGAGGTCGATCTCGTGCGGCGCGGTGTTGAAGTCTCCGACGACGATCACCCGCTCGCCCGCCGCACGGCGCGCGTCGAGGACCTGAAAGAGACGCCGATAGAAGCGCAGCTTGAAGGGGACCCGGTCGTTCTGGCGGTCGGTGCCGCTGCCGTTCGGAAAATACACGTTCGCCACGGTGAGTCGCCCAAAGCGAGCGAGCTGCACCCGGCCCTCCGCGTCGAAGCTCCGCACGCCGATCGAGGTCTCGATCGCGTCGAACGGCCTTCGGCAGTAGAGGCCCACGCCGCTGTAGCCGGGGCGCTCGGCCGCGACGAAGTGCGCAGTGCGGTATCCGGCCGGAGCGAGGAGGTCGGCCGAGAGCTGCTCGGGACGGGCCCGCGTCTCCTGCAGCGCGACGACGTCGGCGTCACAGCGCTCGAGCCAGCGGTGCAGGCCCTTGCCCGCGATCGACCGGATGCCGTTGACGTTGAAGGATGCGATCCGGAAGCGCGGCACGTCTGGGCATAGCACCGCGCTTCCCCGGCGGGGGAGGAGCCCGCGGACGAGGTGGCGCTACACTCGCCCGTGGTGAAGGCGCTCGAGCGTCCCGAACGGTTCGCCCTGGCCACGCCGCTCGAGGCGGCGCTCGCCGCCGCGTGCGACCGGCGGCCGGCGGCGCGCGTCGAGTCTCCGCTGCTCGAGCAGCGTCCGGTCCGCGCCATCGGGGGCTTCCTGCTTCTCTCCGCGCTTGCGCACGTCGGGATCGCAGGGCTCATGCCCTCGGCCACCGAAGCGCCGCGGGCGACCCTGAGCGTGCGCCTCGACGAGCGCCGCCCGCTGGTGCCCGGCGAGGGGCCTCGCACCTCCGGCGGGCGCGAGGCCGACAGCCCCGCGTCCGAACTCGAGCCCGGCGGCGCGCGCGCGGTGCGCCACAACGTGGACGCCTCCGACCCGGGTGTCGGAGGAGATGCCCGCGGGGCGGTCGAGATCGTGCTCCTCGTCCCCCACGACGACGTCGTCACCCTCACCGACGCGCCGTGGAACGCGCTCGGGCCGAGCCAGACGAGCCGGATCGACGTCGCCCGAGACCGGGCGACCTTCGAGGACCGCCGCGCGACGCCGCACCCCGACGACGATCCCTTCGTCGCGAGCGGTTCGGGCGAGCACCCCGAGCGGCGGACGCCATCGGAGCGGGACGCCGCGTTGGGCGCGCGCCGCGCTCCCCGGGCCCGCTCCGCCGGCGCGCTCGCCTCGGCGGCCACGTCCTCGCCCCCGACGCCCGGGCCCGCCGCAGCCGCGCTCGCTCCGACCTCCGAGGCCGCCGAAGGGGTCCCCGAGCGCGCCGAGCGCGGAGCCCCCAGCGACTCGCCAGGGACCGGCATTGCCGGCGGGGAGGGAAGCCGTCCGAGCGAGTCGGCGCGGGTGGCGCTGGGCAGGCCGGCCGTCGACCTCGGCAGCGCGTCCACGCTCGCCGAGGAGCGCGGGCGGACGCGGGACGACGTCGACGCCGAGCTGCACGCGGGTCGCACCGCCGAGTCGTTCGTGGAGTCGAGTCGCCGCGCGGGCGAGTGGGCTGCGGACGCCGAGGGCGGCCGCGATGCCGCGGGCCCCGTCGGGATCGGTGGAGGAAGCCGCGAGGGGGGACGCGCGCGCGCCCTCGGGACCGGCGACGGGGGCTTCGAGTCGCTCGAGAGCGATCCGCGCTACCGCCGCTGGGTGCTCGCTGCGAACCGCCGCGTGTCGGACGCGATGGTCTGGCCGCGCGCCCGCCTCGTGGCGATGGACCAGGGGACCTCGGTGTTTCGCGTGCGGTTTCGCCGCGACGGCACGCTGGCCGATCGCCCGCAGCTCATTCGGTCGAGCGGCTTCGACGACCTCGATCGGGCCGCCGCGGAGGCCATCGCCGCCGCGCACTTCGACCCCGTCCCGCCCGAACTCGGCGTCGGACGGGACGAGATCACCGTCACCCTGACCAGCCAGTGGTGGAACCCGATGGTGCGCTGAGCCGGGCCCTCGGCCCGCGGCCGGTCCGGTTCAGAACGGCTGCGCCTCGGGCAGCGGCACCTCGATCACCCAGGGCGCGTCGAGGACCGCCGGTCCGCCCGACGGCGCGAGAACACCGCGTTCGGTCGCCGGCACGATCATCAGCTCCAGCATGCGCGCCCCCGCCTCGGTGCGGGTGCCGAGGAGCACGACCTCCGCCGCTCCATCTCCGTCGAGGTCGGCGAAGGCCTGCCGCCGCACCCCGAAGCTCGGGTCGGCGAGCTCGAGCACGAGGGTCCGCTCCCAGCGTCCCTCCGCGCCGCGCCGAAGCGCCACGAGGGCCGGCGGCTCGAAGCCCACCAGCTCGGCGCGCCCGTCGCCGTCGAGATCGAAGGCCGCCATCCCCCGCAGCGTTCCGTCGATGGGGGCGAGGCCCAGGCCGGTGTCGGGGCCTGCGACGAGCAGCGCTGGCTGCGCCCCTTCCACGACGAGGTCGAGGTGGGCATCGCCATCGACGTCGAGCGTCACGAGCCCCGAGGCGCTCGGCACGTCGAAGGTCCGCTGCCGCGGGAAGCGGCCTGCACCGTCGCCGAAGAAGACATCGAGCCGGCCATCGTCGGTCGAGGCGAGCGCCACGTCGGTCAGGCCGTCGAGGTCGAGGTCGACGAGGGCCGCTGCCGACGCGCCGGTCGCGGCCCTCAGCACCGCCGATCGCCGCGGCGCGGCGCCCCCGGAGAAGACCCAGCCCTCGCTCGGCAGCCGAGCGAACGGGTTCTGCTGGTTCACGCCCACGAGGTCGTCACCGGCGGCGGCGTCGATGGGCCCGACGGCCACCGCGGATGCGGCGATCGGGGCGATCGCGCGGACCTCGCCGAACACGTTCCATCCGCTCGCGCGCAGGACGTAGAGCCCGCCGCCGGACGTGGCGCCCCCGGCGCCGTACCGCACGAAGGGCAGGGCGAGATCCGCCGCACCGTCCCCATCGAAGTCGAGCGCGGCCGGAGCGCCCGCCTGGGCCGAGAGCCCAGCATCGTCGCCCGGCGGAGCGAGCAGTCGAGCCACGCGGGTGAGCGGCGAGCCAGCGAGGACATGCCACGCGGCTCCGCAGCCCACGACGATCTCCGGCCGAGCGTCTCCGCCAAGCTGCAGCACGGCGAGCGACGGCGAGACCGCTGGCTCGGGGCACACCGCGTGGGTCGGGATCGCGTGTGCCGAGGGCGGAGGGGGGCTGGCGTCGGGTGGGGGCGCATCGAGGCGGCCGAGGGCTGCATCGGGCTCGCTGCCGGCGTCGAGCGCCGCGCCGGCATCCGCGTCCGGTGCTGCAGTCGGGGCCGCATCCGGTGTGCTCCGCGGGGTCCGCGCCGGAAGCCAGCCCCCTTCGGGAGGCAAGGCGCCCAAGGACACGCCCACGCCGAGCAGCGCGAGCCAGAGCGCGACGAGCACGCCCGCGGTCTGGAGAAGCGACTTGGCAGCTTGCACGAGGCGGGTCTAACACCTCCCGGGGTGCTTCGGTTCCTTGCGCCGCGTCGGCTGAGAAATATTCTCACCTCTGGCGGCCCGAGTTCCGGGCGCCCGGAGAAGCGTCGCGTGAAGCTCAGCCAGCTCGGACGGGGGGACGCCGCGGTCGTCCGCAGGGTGGGGGGCGAGCCCTCGATCGCGGTGCGGCTGATGGAGCTCGGGCTGATTCCCGGCGCGTCGGTACGGCTCGTGCGGATCGCGCCCCTCGGCGATCCGATGGTGGTCGCGCTCCGCGGGACCGAACTCTCGCTCCGCGGGGCCGAGGCGGCGCTCGTCGAGATCGAGCGGACGCCGTGACCGACACCGTTCTGCTCGCGGGCAACCCCAACTCGGGCAAGACCACGCTCTTCAACGCGCTGACGGGGTCCCGCGCCCGCACCGGCAACTACCCCGGCGTCACCGTCGAGCGCCGCGTCGGCACCTGGACGCTGGGCGACCGCGAGGTCGAGCTCGTCGATCTGCCCGGGGCCTACAGCCTCGCCGCGCGCTCGCGTGAAGAGGCCGTCGCCATCGAGGCGATCGTGCCAGCGGCCTCGCGGAGCGCTCCGGCGGCCCTCGTGGTGGTCGCCGACAGCGGCAACCTCGAGCGCCACCTCTACTTCGCGCTGCAGTTGCTCGAGCTGGGGCTGCCGACCGTGATCGCGCTGAGCCTCGCCGACGAGGCGAAGTCGCGCGGGATCACCGTCGACACCGCACGCCTGAGCGAGCGGCTCAGGGTGCCGATCGTCAGCGTGTCGGCGCGCCGCCGGGAGGGCTTCGCGGAGCTCGCGCGGGCGGTCTCGGCGGTGATCCGTGCCGGGGGTGCATCGAGCCCGATCCGGCTCGCGCTCGATCCCGACGTCGAGGCAGACGTGGCGGCGTTCGAGGCGAAGCTTCCGGGCGACGGACCCCGGCGGCGCGGGCTCGCGCTCGCGACGATCCTGAGCGCCCACGCCGAGCCCGACGCGCTGCCCCCTGGTCTTGCGGTGCGCGAGGCGCGCGCGCTCGTCGAGGCCGCTGCCGCCGCGGGGCGCAGGCTCGCGGAGTCGATCGTCGTGGCGCGCTACGCCGCGGTCGATCGCGCGCTCGATGGGCTCGTCACCCGCGCCTCCTCGGAGCGCTCGACGACCGCACGGCTCGACGCGGTCCTCACCCACCCGGCGCTCGGCCTTCTGGTGTTCGCGGCCGTCATGGCCGTGCTGTTCCAGGCGCTCTTCGCCTGGTCGGAGCCGCTCGTCGGCGGGATCGAGACCTTGGTCGCCGGGCTGCAGGACCTCACCCGCTCGGCGCTCCCCACGGGCCCGCTCGCAGACCTCCTCGTCGACGGGGTGATCGCGGGCGCCGGAAACGTCATCGTCTTCGTGCCGCAGATCGCGATCCTCTCGTTGTTCCTCGTGTTCCTGGAGGACTCCGGCTACCTCGCGCGGGTCGCGTTGGTGATCGATCGGCTGATGGGCGCGGTGGGCCTCAACGGCAAGGCCTTCGTGCCGCTCCTCAGCGGCTTCGCGTGCGCCGTGCCCGCGGTGATCGCGACGCGCACCATCGAGAGCCGCCGCGACCGCCTGCTCACCATGCTGGCGCTGCCGCTCATGTCGTGCAGCGCCCGCTTGCCGGTGTACACCCTCGTCGTCGCGATCGCGTTCCCGGCCGGTGCATCGAGCTTCGGCGTCTCGCACGGCGCGATCGCGCTCTTCGCGATGTACGCGCTCTCGGTGATCGGCGCGCTCGGCGCCGCGGCGGTCCTCCGGCGCACCGTCCTGCCGGGCCAGGTGCCGACGATGATCCTCGAGCTGCCGCCGTACCGCTGGCCGGTTCCGCGGAACCTCGTGCGCGAGGCCGGGGAGCGGGTCGCCCAGTTCCTCGGCAACGCCGGCTCCGTGATCGTCGCCATCACCATCGTGCTCTGGGCGCTGCTTCATCTGCCCGGCGACGCCGCCGCCGAGGCGGTGCACGCGCGCGCCGTCGTCGAGGCCGAGGCACTCGAGGGCGAAGCCCGCGACGCACGCATCGCCGAGCTCGACGCGGCCCTCGCCGAGGCGAACATGCAGGCGAGCGTCGGGGGACGGATCGGACGGGCCCTCGAGCCCGCCATCGAGCCCCTCGGCTTCGACTGGAAGATCGGCATCGGTCTGCTTGCCTCGTTCGCCGCGCGCGAGGTGCTCGTATCGACGCTTGGCATCGTCTACGGCGTGGGTGACGAGGCGGACGAGGAGAGTGAGCCCCTGCGTGCACGGCTCCTCGCCGCGCGCCGGCCGGATGGCACGCCCGTATTCACACCGCTCGTCGGTGTCTCACTCATGATCTTCTTCGTGTTCGCCGCGCAGTGCATGAGCACGCTCGCCATCGTGCGGCGCGAATCGGGCTCGTGGCGCTGGGCCTTGTTCATGCTCGTGTACATGAACGTGCTCGCCTACGGGGCCTCGCTCGCGGTCTTCCAGGGCGGCCGTCTCCTGGGCTTCGCGTGACCGGCGTTGCACGGTCGGCGGCGCCCCGGTAGACCCGCGGCCTTCCTTCGGTCCTCCGATGTCCGCGCCTGCCCCGACGAGCCTCGCCCGCCGCGTCCTGCCCAAGCTCGGGCTCTCGATCGTCCTCGGGGGGCTCTTCGCGTGGCTCGCTTCGCGCGGCGGCGTGCCGCTCGTGCCCCCCGCCGACGCGTTCGCCCGCGTCTCGTGGCCCCTCGTCGCGGCCTATGTGGCCATCCTCGCGGTCACCCACTTCTTCCGCGCGAGCCGCTGGCGCTTCCTCGTCGCGCCGGTGAAGTCCGACGTCCCGTTCTGGGAGGGCGTGCTGCTGAACTGGATCGGCTTCTTCGCGATCTTCGCGCTGCCTCTCCGGCTCGGCGAGGTCGCACGGCCCGCGCTAGGAAAACTACGCCAAGGCATCTCGGTGTCCGCGGGCTTCGGTACCGTCGCGGTGGAGCGGGTCTTCGACGGCTTGCTCACGGCGGGCTGCGTGGTGTGGGCGCTCGCCGTGCTGCCCTCGCGCGCGACGGACGATGCGCTCGCGCGGAATCTGCCGTACTACGGCTGGCTCGCGGTGACGGTCTTCGCCGCGGCCTTCGCCGGTCTCCTGCTGTTCCTCTGGCAGCGGACCCTCGCGGTGAAGCTGATCGGCTGGACGTTCGGCCTTCTGAGCCGAACCCTCGCCGAGAAGGTCGCGGGGAAGGTCGAGAGCGTGGCGCAGGGGGTTCGCTCGATCGCCGAGCCGCGCCTGGCAGCCGGGTTCGTGGCCGAGTCGCTCGCGTATTGGGGCCTGAACGCGCTCGGCATGTGGGTCCTCATGCGGGCGGTGGGGCTCGATCTCGGCATCGGCCACGCGGTCGCGCTCATGGGCGTGCTGGCCATCGGGATCCTGTTGCCGGCTGGGCCGGGCATGTTCGGCAACTTCCAGCTCGCGGTGTCGGTGGGCCTTCGCCTCTACGTCGCCGACGACGTGGTGGGCGGCGCGGGCGCCGTCTACATCTTCCTGCTCTACGCCATCCAGGCGCTCCTCATCGCGGCCGCTGGGATCGGTCCGCTCTACGCGCTGCGCCTCGGCGTGCGGGACCTCGTGCGCTCGGAGAGCGAGCTCGCGACGGTGTCCTGAGCGCGCCGTTTTCTTGCGCTGAGCGCGGGGCCCGGCACAGGGTCCAGGCGATGCGTCACCTCCTCGCGCTCTGTCTCGCGCTCGCCTCGGTCGTGGCGTTCCCACCGAGTCCGGCCGAGGCCCGGGTCGAGGAGGATCTGCCGTGGTCCTACACGCAGGTCTTTCAGGGCTCGATCCGCCTCGTGCGGGTCGATCTCGGCTGCACGATCACCGAGCGCGACGCGGACGCGGGCTTTCTTCTTTTCGACTACGAGTCGAACGGGCGGACGCACCACGGCAGCATCGAGCTCACTGCGACGCGGGATCGGCACGGCGCCGAGGTGGTGCGCATCGTGGTGCAACTCCCGACGCTGCCCTCCTACGTGGAGCGGATGATCGTGAACCGGCTCGAGCGGAAGCTGCGCACCGAGGTCGGCGAGCCGCCGCGTCCTGCGCGCGCGCGCCCTGTCGCCCCGCCGACCGAGGACGACGAGGCCGACGAGGACGAGGGCACCGGCGACGAGGCCGTCGTGCCGCCTTCCGAGTGAGCCCCGCAGTGCGCGCGCGACGGGTTTGACGCGGCGCGTGCGTTCCGTACCATCCGCCCGCCTTGTCCTCGCAGAAGCTCACCCAACGGCTGCTCGTCCAGAAGTACGGCGGCACCAGCGTCGGCAGCATCGAGCGCATCCGCGCCGTGGCGCAGCGGGTGAAGCGTGCGCGCGAGGAAGGCTACGACGTGGTGGTCGTCGCCTCGGCGATGGCCGGCGAGACGAACCGCCTCCTCGGTCTCGGTGCCGAGCTGAGCAAGCGCCCGGACGAGCGCGAGCTCGACGCGCTCGTCGCGACCGGCGAGCAGGTCTCGGTGGCCCTGCTCGCCATCGCTCTGAACGAGGTCGGCGTGCCAGCGCGCTCGTTCCTCGGCCACCAGGTTCGCCTCCGCACCGATTCGGCGTTCACGAAGGCCCGGATCAAGGGCATCGATGCGGAGGTGCTCCTCTCGACGTTGCGCGAGGGCCGGGTCGCGGTCGTGGCCGGCTTTCAAGGCATCGACGATCAGGGGAACGTCACGACGCTCGGCCGGGGCGGCTCCGACACGAGCGCGGTCGCGATCGCCGCGGCCCTCGCGCAGTACGGTGGCAAGAGCGTGCCTTGCGAGATCTACACCGATGTGGACGGCGTCTACACCGCCGACCCGAACGTGTGCCCGAGCGCGCGGAAGGTGCATCGGATCAGCTACGAAGAGATGCTCGAGCTCGCCTCGCTCGGCGCGAAGGTGCTCCAGATCCGCTCGGTGGAGCTGGCGATGAAGTACGCAGTCCCGGTGCACGTGCGGACGAGCTTCGGGGACGCAGAAGGGACGTGGGTCGTGAACGAGGACGAGTCGCTCGAGTCGGTCGTGGTCGCCGGGGTCACCTCGGACAAGAACGAGGCGAAGATCACCCTGCGCCGCGCGCCGGATGGCCCCTCGACGAACGCCGCGCTCTTCCGGGCGCTCGCCGATGCGAAGATCTCGGTCGACATGATCGTGCAGAACGCCGGGGAGGGCGGGATGCTCGACCTCACGTTCACCGTCAGCAAGGGCGACCTCGAGCGGGCGGCCGAGGTCGTGCGCGCGAAATTCCCGGGCGCCGAGGTGGGCGTGCAGAAGGACGTCGTGAAGGTGTCGATCGTCGGCCTCGGCATGCGCTCGCACGCCGGTGTCGCGGCGACGATGTTCGAGATCCTCGGGCGCGAGGGGATCACCGTCGATGCGGTGAGCACGAGCGAGATCAAGGTCTCGTGCCTGATCCCCTCGAAGTACCACGAGCTCGCGGTGCGGGCGCTGCACGACGGGTTCGGGCTCGGCGCCTGAGCGCGCCCCGCTGTACGACGGCGGCCCCCCGAAACGCGCGCGCCGGCTCGGCCCCTCGGGACGAACCGGCGCGGCTGTGGGGCGCGCGTGGCTGGGGCTCAGTAGCCCGGCACGGAGGAAGCGACGAACATCCCGTAGGCCCACCACGCGCCGCTGCAGAGGCAGCTCAGCGCGATGAGGAGGCCGCAGCCGACCCCGACATACTTCAGCGTGTTGCTGCCCCCTGACGCGGGGGCCATCGCGGCGACGGCCGGCGGCGGGCCGCCCACCGACGGCCCCGCCGGCGGAGCGCCCATCCCAGCGGCCGGCGGCGCCCCGAACCCTCCAGCGGCCGGCGGCGGCGCCCCGAACCCTCCAGCAGCGGCCGGCGGCGCCCCGAACCCTCCAGCGGCCGGCGGCGCCCCGAACCCTCCAGCGGCCGGCGGCGCCCCGAACCCTCC
>Ga0068872_10000246_pt1 | contig 46188 bp, 39 predicted proteins | sample NOAtaG_7_FD_66441 | JGI IMG/M metagenome (GOLD analysis project Ga0068872, IMG submission 66441) | Freshwater lake microbial communities from Lake Erie, under a cyanobacterial bloom - NOAA_Erie_Diel1S_2200h metaG | ecosystem: Environmental > Aquatic > Freshwater > Lake | place: USA: Ohio, Lake...
ATGTTGCTGCATGCCGTGATTGAAAACACCAAAACCGACCACTTCAGAAATTTCATCGATGCAAACTTATGAAAACCAAACCGCATGCCAAGGATGATTCGGTAGACGGTCCATTCATCATTCCTACTGCCCGTTTGTCTTGAAATGCAAGGCTTGTTAACTTGCTTCATGCGATTCCCCATTCATCCCGACATCCGGGAGGCCCATACCCTTCCTGGATCTTTTTACACCGATTTGGGCGTGTATGAAGACGTCAAGGAGCGTGTTTTTACCAATTCTTGGCAATGGTTGGGCGTTTTGGATGCTGTTGGTGAACCAGGTACAGCCTTCCCGTTCACCATGTTGCCCGGATTGTTGGACGAACCTTTGGTCCTCACCCAGGATGAAGCCGGAATCGTGCATTGCCTGTCGAACGTTTGTACCCACCGCGGGAATATTTTGTTGAAGGCTCACGGGAAATGCAAAAAGATTCGCTGCGCCTACCACGGCCGAAGGTTTGGCTTGGATGGAAGGCTGGAGTATGCACCCGGATTCGAATCTGCCCAATCTTTCCCGAGCGAGGACGACCACCTTCCGAGGATTCCCTTGGCACAACTGGGAAGATTCATTTTCGCCTCCTTGGCTCCCTCCGTGAAATTTGCAGAATGGACGATCGGACTTCAAGAGCGAATCGGGGATTACCCTTGGCACCTCTTGAAATTGGATCCCTCGCGTACGAAGAGCTACAGCTTTGACGCCAATTGGGCCTTGTATGTAGACAATTACCTCGAAGGATTTCACATTCCGTTCGTCCACAAGGGGTTGAATGCCACCTTGGAAAAGGGCGAATATCACGTCGAAAAGCTGCCATGGGGCAATGTACAAATTGGGATTGCCGCTGAGGGCCAACCTGCTTTGGACCTTCCACCCACTTCACCCGACCATGGAAAACGGGTTGCGGCTTACTATTTCTGGTTTTTTCCAAACCTGATGTTGAACTTTTACCCATGGGGTCTATCGGTAAATGTGGTGAGGCCCCAAGGAATCCAAAAAACACAGGTCCAGTTTCTCACCTATGTTCTGCACCCCAAATTATTGGACCAAGGCGCAGGGGCTGACCTCCACCGGGTGGAAATGGAGGACGAGGAAGTGGTCTTGGATGTCCAAAAAGGCATCAGAGCACGGCTTTACAAACAAGGAAGGTATTCCCCGACCATGGAGCTTGGTGTGCATCAGTTCCATCAAATGTTGAGCAAGGCCTTGGGATGATTCCCAGCCTATCCCGTTCGTCCTTTTACTTCCTTATTTTCGCCCCATGACGGCAGCCCAAGATTCCATCGCCAACCTTCTGACTTTGCTTCATACCGAGCGGTTGGAAGAGCGCAAATTGTTTCGTGAACGATTTGCCAATATGCCCCTTCAAGAGCGGAAAAAACAAGGTCTTTCTTGGTACCCCGTCATCATTGCCAGTGAAGAAATCGGTTTGGGTGACCGTTTGGTTTTGGAAATCCAACGTCCGGAGGCTTCAAGCGGGCAGTCTGGGATTTTCCACCCCGGGGGTATTGCGTCCTTGTGGAGCAATGCAGACCCCAACCGGAAAAATCCACCTTCATTGACAGGCGTCGTGACCCGCACCAAGGATGACCGGCTTTTTTTGGCCATTGAGGAAGATGAGCTGCCTGACTGGGTGGATGAGGGCAAACTGGGCCTGGATCTTTATTACGACGAGCGGACCTACGAGGAAATGGAAAATGCCCTCCGCGATGTGAGTGCAGCCCGGGGCAACCGTTTGGCAGAGCTGCGTGAGGCCCTCATCGGGGACGCAAACCCGCAGTTTTCGAGCGACGAAACCGGTTTTCAAGACCCCAATTTGAATGAAAGCCAAAATCAGGCGGTGGACTTGGTCCTCAGGGCCGACGATGTGGCAGTGGTGCATGGCCCACCGGGCACCGGGAAAACAACCACCTTGGTGCGTGCCATTGCCACGGTGTTGAAAACCGAAAAACAAGTGATGGTATGCGCTGCGAGCAACATGGCAACCGACTTGTTGACCGAAAAATTGGCCTTAGCGGGCGTGACGGTACTTCGTTTGGGGCATCCTGCACGGGTAAGCGAGCCGGTGTTGCAGCATAGTTTGGACATGCAGGTGATGGTGCATCCCGCCTTCAAGGAAATGAAAAACTACCGCAAGGAGGCAGAAAAAATCCGTGACAAGGCCTTGAAATTCAAACGGCAATTTGGGAAAGCGGAGCGTGAACAGCGGAAGGAAATGCTGCAGGAGGCCAAGCACTGCCAAACCCAAGCTCGCTTGTTGGAGGATTTCATCTTCAAAGACTTGATCGACAAGGCCCAAGTCATCGCCTGCACACTGACTGGGGCTGCATCCTCCATGCTTGCAGGCCGCAAATTCAGCACCTTATTCATCGATGAAGCCGCGCAGGCATTGGAACCTGCCTGCTGGATTCCCATCCGAGTAGCCCAACGGGTGATTTTTGCCGGGGACCATTGCCAACTGCCTCCGACGGTCAAAAGCAGAGAAGCTGAAATGGGTGGTTTGGGTGTGTCGCTGATGGAACGCATCCTCGAGCGCAAATCCGTAGCCCGTATGCTCCGGACCCAATATCGGATGCACGAAACCATCATGTCGTTCAGCAACCGACAGTTTTACCATGGGGAACTGGAGGCAGATGGGTCGGTGGCAAAACACCAACTCCTTCAGGGATCAGACCACGAAATGATAACGAAATCATTCCAATTTGTAGACACTGCAGGATGTGGATACGACGAGGTACTCGACCCTGAAACCAAAAGCCGAAGCAATCCGGGTGAGGCGAAGTTGCTTTTCCGCCATTTAGAGGCGCTTTTGGATTTGTTGGACAAACCCGACAAAGACTCGCCTGAATCCTCCCCGAGCATCGGCGTGATCTCGCCATACAAAGATCAGGTTGTTTTTCTACGCCAAGAGGTGATCGACCAAAAACCTTTGTGGCCTTGGTTGAAGCGCATGACCATCGACACAGTGGATGGATTCCAGGGTCAGGAGCGGGACATCATCTACATTTCCATGGTGCGCAGCAACGCAGAGGGTGGCATTGGCTTCTTGGGAGATGTCAGGAGGATGAACGTGGCCTTGACCCGTGCACGCAAAAAGTTGGTCGTAGTGGGTGACAGCGCAACGTTGGCACATCACCCTTTCTACCGGTCATTTTTGGATTACGTGGATGAAACGGGAGCCTATCAAAGTGCTTGGGAATGGGCAGAATGAGGATGCAATTTGTCAATCCGGGAGGTAAGCTCCATTGTGGGATGTCAATTGCTTGAGGATACCCACCAAGGTGGACTGCCGGCTTTTTCCGCGCAACCCACAGGCCCAAACTACGATTACGTTCCATCCCATCGCCTTCAGAGACTTGATTTGATATTCGTCCCGCTGCTGGTTCCGGCCGATTTTGGCTGCCCAAAAATCAGCGTTCGTGGTCGGAACCCTGCCTTCCCTGCATCCGGTATGGCCATGCCAAAAGCATCCATTTACCATGACCACCGACCGGTAGGCAGGCAAAACCACATCGGGTGTTCCCGGCAAATTGCGTGCGTGAATCCTGAACCGAAATCCATTGGCGAACAAAAAACGGCGCACCATGACTTCTGGGCCGGTGTTTTTACCCCTGATGCGGGACATCACCCGTGATCGGGTGGACTGATTGTAAATGTCTGCCATGTCCGGATTGACCTACTGAGTCAGGCACATGACACCCTACCAAAAACGCTATTTGCCATTCAATTCCAGGCTTACGATGATTTTGACTTCATCGGCGACCGAACCGCCCGTTTTGCCCAAACCAAAGTCGCTGCGGAGGATGGTGAATTCGGCAGTTGCACCTGCTTTTTTACCCCGTTTGCCCATGTCCATCACACCCAAGAAGACAAATGGCACCTCGATATCTTTGGACACGCCCCGTACTTTCAGGGTCCCTTTGGCGACATAACCACCATCTTTGGCCAAAATCGAAGTGGATTCGAACGTCCACTCAGGATGCGATCCAGCATCAAACATGTCGGCAGTCACCAACCATTCATCGCGCTCGGATGAGCTTGTTTGAACAGAAGCCACCTTGACTTTGGCTATGACCGAACTTTTGCTTGCATCTGAAGGGTCCCAATTGAGCGTGACATCGAATTCCTTGAACTGGCCATAAAACGGGGTGAGCACGTGGCGCACCGAGAACAAAACCGTGCTGTGGCTGAGGTCGGTGGTCCAAGTGGACAATTGAGCAGACAGCGAGCTCGACCACATCATGGCCACCCAAATCAAGAAAGGATAAAAACGCTTGGACATCATGGATTTTAAAATTGTGAGTTTAAACAAATATCCGAGATTCCTGCCGGTTATGAAACCCGTTGATGGGATTGCCCTTGAAAGAAATTCTTATAAGCCAAAAAATCCAAACACTTTCCATACACAATCGTTAAAGGAACACGGTGGGCATTGTTGACCTTGCCTTCCGGGACCCATGAAAATGTCAGCCCCATTCATTTTTTTATGTTTGTTTGCCTTGGGCTCTTGCACACAAGCCCAGCGCGCCAAAAGACAAGATGAGCAGACCTCCAATCCAACCCCAACCTCCCCAATAGAAAAAGTCATGAAAACAGAATCCGAATGGAAAGCCCAACTGACCGAAATGGAATTTTATGTGGCCCGTCAAAAAGGCACCGAACGGGCATTTACTGGGGCATTTTGGGACCATCATGAAAAAGGCACCTATACCTGCACATGCTGCGGACAGCCCTTGTTTTCATCTGACACCAAATTCGACTCCGGAACAGGTTGGCCGAGCTATTATGCCCCTTTCGCCAAGGAGAACATCACCGAACATGTGGACCGCACCCACGGAATGGTACGAACGGAGGTGACGTGCAGCCGCTGCGACGCCCACCTAGGGCACTTGTTCAACGATGGCCCAAGGCCGACCGGGATGCGCTATTGCATCAATTCAGCGTCTTTGAAATTTGCTCCAGAAGGTGTTGACGTATCAGGCGGAAAAGAGAAATTGGCCGAAGCGACCTTGGGTGCGGGTTGTTTTTGGTGTGTGGAGGCGGTTTTCCAAGACCTCAAAGGGGTTGTTTCCGTGAAAAGTGGGTACGCCGGAGGCAAAACTGCCAATCCGACCTACAAAGAGGTCTGCAGTGGAAATTCAGGCCATGCGGAAGTGGCAAGAGTCGTGTACGACCCCAAACAAGTTTCTTTCGACGAGATTTTGGAGGTGTTTTGGCAGACCCACGACCCCACTACCCTGAATCGTCAAGGCAATGATGTGGGTACTCAATACCGCTCCGTCATTTTCTATCACGATGAGGAACAAAAGAAGTTGGCCGAGCATTACAAGCAACGACTGAACGAATCCGGGGCTTTTGACAAACCCATCGTAACGGAAATCTCCCCTTTACCTACCTTTTACGAGGCAGAGAAATACCATCAGGATTACTTTAACCAAAATCCGGATCAGGCTTATTGTGTGTATGTGATTCGGCCCAAAGTCGAAAAATTCCACAAAGCCTTTAAGGACAAACTAAAACCCGAGGTTAAATAATATCCAAGATGGATTCAGCCCTCGTATCGAATGGTATGGGCCTCCCAGGGGTGAATCACATCTTGCATGGAAAACAGCTTTTCCAGTGACTCGGGGCTGTAAGGGACATCTCGGTAGGCATTCCTTGTCTGGGCTTCAGAGAGGGTAGTTTCGAAAACCAAAAACTCGACTTCGACTTCCAAGCCTCTGATCATTTCTACAATCCGATTGCGAAAAGCGCCATCTAAGTTGCATCCGTCCAAGACCACTTGGCGGTAGCGGTTGAGGTATACGGTGAGGAAGTGTTTGAACTCCACCAACTTTCTGTCCTGATAATACCTGTCACCCAACATTTCCTCAGCCAACCCATGTTCCTCCATGCTTACCCTGAACACCTCGGGCAAGTTTTGGGAAACCCAGGTCGACTTCCCTGCCAAAGGGGGACCCACGGTCATGAACACTTTTTTGTTGAAGGTATTCAGGTCAGAAGCGGGCGCAGCCTCCATCAACTTGGGCAACAAATGGGTCATGCCACGGAAATAGGCAGTCCATACCGCATTTTTCATCCGGAGGTTCATCCCACGGAATTGTTCTTGCAGGTCCCGGAACCTACCCAATTCATATTCGGCCTTGGGCACTTGAACATCCAAAAAATGCTCCGTTACGCGGTCCACCCATTCGCGATCCTCACAATCTCGGCCTCTCATGTCGAACAGATTGAATGCAGCCAGCAATTTCAAATCGGTGGCCGTACCCAATAATTTCAATTTGTCGATACCCGACTGTTGGCGAGCAAACTGAAGCGGGAAACCGTGCCATCTCACGATTTGAAGGACTCTTTGGCGTTGCTCGGCCGAGACCGCGGATTGTCCCAACAAGACGTCCCAGGCCAGGGGCACTCCGGCTCTTTCGTGGCCGGGAGAGCGCCATTTTTCGTTTTCCCAACGGGTGGTTCTGACTTTCCCGATGTCGTGCAATACGGCTGCCCAGTACAAAACTTCTTGGTCTGCCGGATTCAGGTCAAACCGATTTGCGAGCTGCCTGTAACGGTCCAGTACATACCACGTATGCTCCAAGACACTTCCCTCCGCATGATACCGCGGATTTTGGGGTGTTTCGGCCATTCGTTGGATCAGCTCGGAGGGAAGAGGCAATGATTCCCGGCTGTAGGTCACTTCCATCACCTGCAAATATAAGGCAGGCAAAGGGATTTTCAGGGGGCAATCCTGCTTGCATCAAGGATCCAATTCCTCGTCGGGCAAATCATCTGCTTCATCCTCTTCGTCATCTCGCATCTGCCTGATGTCTTCCTCCGTCACGTCGTCGAATTCTTGTAGCAATTCACTGTCTTCATCCTCTTGCAACTCCCAATCCATGTCCAAGTCCTCAGCGTCTTCTTGCCAATCGAACTCCTGCATGAATTCAGGGTCATATTGTTCCTCGTCCTCCGGAGCAGCAAGCTCTTCGGCTGTGGGCAATATCCAATCTCCCTTGAAAGTTGGATCCAAAGACATTTCAAACTCAACCCGGCGGTTGGTTCGTCGGTTCTCCTCGGTATCGTTGGGCACCAATGGCCTGGTTTCACCATAACCCTCCGCCATCACACGATCTTCCGCAATTCCACCTGCCTTTACGATGTATTTTCGAATGGTTGCAGCACGTTTCCGGCTGAGATCCAAGTTATACCGGGCATCACTTTGCGAATCGGTGTGTCCTTTCACCGTGAGGCGGTACATCGGGTAACGTTGCAAAAAGGCAATCAAATAGTTCAATTTCGGCTCGATGGATGCATTCAAATCCGTGGAGTTGGCTTCGAATTCCAAATTTTCGAACACGATGGGCTTTCCTGATTCAAAACTGCTGGCCACCACAGCAAAACTCGTGTCGTCGCTCATGACCAAACTCTCCTTGATGGTCATGAAGTTTTCACCTTGGATGTAGATGTCGTAGCGGTGGTTGTTGATGAGGTCAAACTCAAAGTAGCCGAACTTGTTGATGTATTTGGGCGCCACCTCAATGCCTTGGTCCTTATCCACCACCAACACAATGCCCGTGATGGGGTAACCGGTGATGCTGTCTACCAAAAATCCACGCAAGGTCATGATGGCATCTGGCCTTGCCTCCATGGGCATGGGGAAACTGTACAAATCAAAATTCTGGTTGACCTCAGCCTTGTCTTGGTCCTTTTTAGCAGAAGCATAAAACAAACGGGTGCCTTTGCCGTCGATGGTGAAATAATATTCATTGCCACTCGAGTTCACCAACGGACCCACATTTTTGGGGCTTTCCCAATGGTCTTTCATCCACCGGGATTTGTAAATATCGAACCCGCCCATGTTTTTGAGATGACCGGTGCTGGAGAAATACAAAGTCTGGTTGATCTCGTGAAAAAATGGGGTGACTTCTTCTTCCACCGTGTTGATGATGGGTCCCAAATTCTCGGCTTGGGTCCAAGTGCCATCTTCTTGTCTGGTGGTGCGATACAAATCGCTTTTTCCGAACCCCCCTTTTCGGTTGGAGGTGAAGTACAAGGTCTTGCCGTCGGGGGTGATGTTGGGGTGAGAATCCCATGCATCGCTGTTGACCATGGGACCGATGTTTCGGATGTTGGCCCAAGTGCTCCCGATGAAATCCGCGATGTACAGGTCACAACTTCCAAACCCGTCATCGGCATCGCATCGCGTGAATATCAGGGTCCTCCCATCTGGACTCAAAGCGGCGGAACCCTCGTTGAATTTGCTGTTGACGTCGTCGGTGAATCTTTTTGCATAGTTCCAGGTGCCATCCACGAAGTCCTTTTCCACAAAAAACAGGTCTTCATTCTTTTGTTCGCCGATGTCATCGATGATGATTTCCTCATTTCTCCGAGAAGTGAAAATCAACACCGAATCGCTGGGGTGCATGAAGGGTGCATAATCTGGCCTTTCGGAATTCACTTTGGGTCCCATGTTGAGCATGACGCCTTTGGGTGGTATCAGGGGATCCACTTTACGCCTTGCCTCCAAAATCTTGTAGTAGAAATTCAGGTCCACCCACTCCACATTCTGCCTGACCCTCAAGGAATCGTAGTGCAACTTGACCTTGGGTTTCCACGGACGTTGATTTTTGAGGCCCATCTCATAGTACATCTGAGCCCCGATGCTGTCGCCCATCAATTCCTTGACCTGCCCAGCCTTCCAAAGGAATTCCAAATCTTGGTTGAAATTTCCCACATCCCATTGTCGCACGAAATTCACCAACAAACTATCCAATCCCAACAAGTCGTTTTTGGTTTCAGCCTCTGCAATCCTGCGCTTGTAGTCTTTCGATGGAAAGTAACCTTTGGACTTGCCAATGTTGGGGAATTCCAAGTAAGGCGGCTCCTCAGACATTTCGGATAATTTTTCCTTCAGGTAAACGCTGCGTTCCAATTTCAGCTTGAGCTGATCCTGAACCTGTGCCGACAATTTGCCCATCATGAGCATCGCGCCAATCAACCCCAAGGCCATTCTCCAATATGGACGTTTCAGCTTCACTTCGGTCAAATGCGGTAGCGCAGGATACGGACGATGAATTGCTTGATCGATTCGTTTTGCCGGCTTTGGGCAGCATCTCCCAAATAGCCCCCCTTGTTGGTGCGGAATGTGAAAAACAACACGGTGCCTCCCGCCCTTGAGTCAATTTTGATGCGGATGTCCAACGGTTCCTGAGCCAATTCGGACAGGTAGACGTTTTTGAAAAACAAATCCGGTGATTGCTCGGACAACAGAAGGTCACGTGACAACATGTAGGCCACCACCTGCTTTTGGGCTGCCTTGAAATTCAGCATGGTTTCAATGGAAAATACCGGCATCGTGCCCATTTCTTCTACTTTCCCCATTTTGACATCTGCAGGGTTCACTTCCGTACCTGACAAATTTTCGCGGGTGTTCACTTGCTGCTCACGCAAGCTCACCTGCCGCTCACGTTCTTCCAAACCGGCAATTGCCAATTCCCTACGCTGTACCTCTTTCTCCCGTCCGTCAAGCGAGGTCTGCTTTTGTGCGATGAGTTTTTCTTGGTTGGCTGTGTTTTTGTCCCTTGCAACAAGCGTTTCCTCCCAGGCGGTAAGCTTGGCCCATTGGTCACGGATGAACCGCTGCTGATCCTGGGAAGGCATCGTAAGGCGGGAGAGGCTGTCCACTTTACGCTGGGATTGAGCCAAAAGCCTTTTGAATTCATTTTCAGCCAACAATTGCCGCTGGATTTGACGTTGCAATGAATCCTTCAGTTCTGACTCTTCCCTGAGGGCAATCTCACGGTTTCCGGCCTGTGCCAACAGGGCCCCTAGGCGTTGGTTCAGTAGAGAGATGGTGTCAGCCATGGACCTTCTGGAAGCATTCAGGTTTCCGTTGTTTTTTTCCAGTTCTCCCACCTTGGATTGCCAGGTCGCTTTCTCTTTGGCCAATCGTTCTTGTTCGGCCTTCAGGTTGGTCAAATCCCGTTGTGATTCGTTCAGATTGGATTGTGCATCCCCCAAAGATTGCTCCAACCGCTTACGCTCTGCTTGACCCTCCTCTATTTGGCTTTGGGTTTGAGCCATCCGCTCCTTCAGTGATTTCAGTTCGGTTTCACGTTGTTTATGGGTGGCATTTTGCTCTTCCAATTGGCGGATTTGGGCATCCCTTTCCGCTGCCTTCCCTTGCAAAAATTGGATTCTAGCCTGCAAAAGTTGCAAGGTATCCCTCAGCAAATTCAGGTCTTGAACGCCTTTGGCCCGCTTTTCTGCATCTCTCCATTTGCCCTGCCAATCGGTAGATTTGGCCTCCCAAAAGGCAACCGAATCCCGCAGGACCTGAACTTGTTTGGTGAGTTGTGATTGTTGAGACGAGACCTGATTGACTGCTTGCAAACGAGCCCCCATTTCCGACAATCTTTTGTTGAGCCGGGTGAGCGAATCCCTCAAGCCTTGGGACTCCTCCATGATCTGGTTCATGGCCAAGTTGTTTTGGCGGGAGTCTTTGATTTTGGTCTGAAGGGCCACTTCGCGTCGCCGGAGTGCAGCCACACTGTCCTCCAAAGTTCTCTGTATGGATTGTTGGGCGACTTGTTGCGATTGCAAACCTGCCAATTGTTTCATCAGGTCCTCCTTGGCCAAACGGTACAATTTAAGAGAATCCAATAAAGCCAATTCGCCAGAAGAAAATTGCCTGTTGGATACAAGCCGCTCGTTCAATCGTTTGTTCTCCGACTCCAAGGCCAGATTTTGTTCCTGCAGCTTGGCCAAGGCGTCACCCAATCCCTCTTCTTCTTTTTCCAATCGGGAGATTTCTGACTTCAAACCCTCTATTTCCTGAGTTTGGCTTGCATTTTTTCTTTGCGCACCCTTCAATTGAAGCATAAGGCTGTCAGAATCAGCCGGCCATGCGGGTGGCTTCAGACCTTCATCCGATTTTAATTTTTCAAGTTCCGCCAACAGTACATCCCGACTTTCCTTCAATTGCAGCAGCTCATCCGAAAGTTTCTTTTCTTGGGTCGCCCAAGATTTGATTTGCCGCTGCTGGGAAGCTGAAACCAAACCCAAACTATCCAAACGTGCGGCATTGAGTTTGACTTTTGCCTCTAATTTTTTGTTCTCCTGTTCCAGCTCCGTCAAATAATCCACGGTCTCATTGGAAACCGAGACGTCATCGGCATGGTAATATTGCCCCAAGATGGATTTCATACGTTTGTTCAAGGCCGCAACCGAATCCTTCAAGGCCGAATTTTCATTCAATTGGGCCTGCAACACTGACTGACGTTCCAATACTTCCTGCTGTTGGTTCCTCAAATTGCCAGCATTCTCATTCCATCGCTTTTCTTTCGATTCCAACTCTGCAATTCGCCGCTTAAGGGCCGAAATTACACTGTCCTGGTTGGTGTTGGTCTTCGGATTCATGACCACTTTGGTCCTTGAAGAAACCACAGGTGGTTCTTCTTGACCCACAGGAGGTTGCGCCAAACCGGCTTGGAGTTCTTTGATTTTCGCATCGTCGAAAACGATGCCCCCGAATTTCAACTGATCCCCGTTGATTTTGCGAACAAGTTTGGCCAAATCAATTTGAAACTTCAGGGCCAAATCCGGGAAATCTCTGGTATTGATGGACCGACGCAGGTCGTACATCGCCACCACGGTGAGCTCGGTGTAGTGGTTTTCGTAACCCCTCAACAAAAAGTGAAGGGAAATCAAAGGATCATCTGTGATGGGTGAGTACCGAATCTCCTCGTAGATGATGGTTTTCTCGAATTGGAAGGGCTTTTTCGAATCAAATTCGGAAACATGCTTCAAGATTTGTTGCTCCACCACCCTTTGCCCACGATCCAATGTCATGCGGTACCCGATTACGGGTTTGTTGTAAAGGGAAATCGGAATTTCTTTCAGCTCCACCACCGCGGCATGCAGATTTGCCTGTCCAATCAAGAACAACAGCAACAAAAGGGCACGTATGCTACTCAAGCAATGCAACAGGAATATCCCGGGTGTATGGTTAAATTTACGCAAAATTAGGGGAGTATGCCAGATGCCTAGGCCTTTTGCCCCACAGACCCTGGGTGATGCCGGCCGATAAATTGGACGATGGACGCAATTCACATTCGATGAATCCCTTGGCCCGATTTTGGCGGGTTTCCGTGGTCCTTGGTATTTTTGGTTTCATAGTTTTGAGCCCATGAAGTCGGTAATATGTTTTTTGATCGGGATTTGGTCGTTTGCTTCGCTCCAAGCCCAGTTGTTCAGCCCTCCCTTGCCCATGATGTATCGTCCGGTGCTGGAGTTGGAAAATCCCGGCATCAAAGTCAAATCCATTCGGATGTCCAGATACATTCCTGGATCCAGATTTCCTGATGGTTGGGACCAAAAAACCGAAGAGCGGGTCTATGACGCTGAAGGCCGATTGACCCTATTCAGGCGGTTTGACGGATATACAGGAGCCATGATTTCGGAGAAAAAAATTTCCTACGACAACGAAGGTCAACGACTCACCGAACGCACCTTTAAAAAAGAAACCAACACGGTAGAGGTGCTCAAATTCCAAAATCAATACACTGCGGAAGGCATGCTCTTCAATTCAGTAGTGACAGACAGCTCGGGAAAGCAGGTTGGGAGAATTACCCGGATGGAGGATGGGAATCTTTCAACCGAATTGGGAATTGGGCCCACGGGTAAGCTGCTTTTGATGGTGCATGACGGCAAAGGAAAACTCATCAAAATGGTGGATCAAGCTTCCCAACTCACGGAGCTTTACAACTACGATTCCGCGGGGGAACTCGCTTCCATCGACAGGACCCGGGCCGGCAAGCGCACCCTGCTTCAGTATTCGACCACCCGCGATTCACTAAACCGGGTTTTGACCCAAAAAGAAACCTCAGCCGAAGGGTCGAGGGTGATGGAGTTCAAGTACGATGACAAAGGAAGATTGGTATCTCGCAATTGGGTGGGTGGAAAACCCGCCGAAACCTACGGGTATGGAAACGGGAATCAACTCAAGGACATCATGCAATACACACCCGAGGGGCACCCCAGGGAGGTAACGGCCATCTTTACGGAGCGCTATCGTTGAGTGTTTTCAATTCGTCGAAACCATAGCTGCCCCAATCCGGTTAGGAATCCATTCAACATACCACCATGACCCGGATTGCATTGCTCAACATCGGCAGCGAACTCCTCAGAGGGCGCACAGTCAACACCAACGCCTCCCAAATCGGTCTGATGCTGGGTTCCCAAGGGTTTGCCCTGAATACCACTTGGGTGATTCATGACGAAGAGGAAGCCATCACTTCTGCGGTTGTTGACCTCATGAACCGACACGAAGTGGTCTTGATTACCGGCGGTTTGGGTCCCACAACAGACGACATCACCAAAAAAACCCTCCTGAAAATCTTCGGCGGGGAGATGGTATGCCACGAAGCTACTTTGGAACGGATTCGGACCTTCCTTTCCCGTCGCAACATGCCATTGTTGGAGAACAATCGCCAACAATCCTTCGTGCCCAGCACCTGCACGGTCATAGAAAACGAAATGGGAACGGCACCCGGCATGGTGTTCAAAAAGGATGGTAAACTCATTGTTTCCATGCCAGGCGTACCATTCGAGATGGAACACCTCATGCGCAAAGGGGTGCTACCCGAGTTGAAAAATGAATTTTTAAAGGCCCATTTGGCGACATCAGTGGTCCGTACCCATGGCATACCGGAGTCCCGCATCGCCGACCGGATGGAGAAAATTGTCGCAGATTTTGATGTCCGAATCATGGTTGCCTACCTGCCTTCTTTCGACGGCACCAAAATCGAGCTGAAAATCCAGGGCCCTCCCTCCCAGGCAGATGAACTTGATGCCACTGTGAAGAATGCCCAAAAGGCAGTAGCCAAGGAATTGAGGGATTACGTTTACTCCTTGGAGGATTTGCCACCCGTTGAAATTTTATGCCGGCACCTTTTGAATCAAAACATGGGCCTTGCCACCGCGGAAAGTTGCACAGGCGGAGCTATATCCGCCAAAATAGTGGAGCAAAGCGGGGTTTCGGCTGTTTTCATGGGTGGAGTCGTGGCATATCATGAACAAATCAAGTCCGGGTGGCTCGGGGTATCCTCCGAATTGATCAAGCAACATGGGGTGGTAAGTGCCGGGGTGGCGGAAGCAATGGCATCGGGAGTCCGTGAGCGCATGAAAACAGCAATCGGATTGTCGATCACGGGCATGGTAGAGGCAAATGGGGACAACCAAACCGGCGCATGGATAGGTTTCTCGGACTCTTCGGGCAACCATTCCTGTCAAATCAAGCTCTTCAAAGACCGTAAAATCAACATCCAATACGCAACACAAGCTGCGTTGGTCTTTGCCGTCCGAATGTTGTGCCCCCTCTCCTTGGATTGAATCTCCAAGGTCTAATCCCTGCTGGCACAACCGCCAACAACCAATTGTCTGCTTTTAGGATTTGGACGAAGGCCTTTTGGTTTTCCTTTCCGTGATTTCTGCCTAAATTCGCGCCGAACCCAATACGAGGGTCGGGATTAACAATACACGCTGTATGGCAAAAGTCGAGTTAGTGATGCCCAAAATGGGCGAAAGCATCATCGAGGCTACCATTTTGAAATGGGTGGTTCCTGTGGGTGGAAAAGTGGAACAGGATGATCCGGTTTTGGAAATCGCTACCGACAAAGTGGATTCTGAAGTTCCTGCCCCAGTGGGAGGCAAGGTGTTGGAAGTCTTTTTCAAAGAGGGTGATGTTGTGCCGGTTGGAAAGGTCATCGCCATTTTGGAAACAGAATCGGCCGCAGCGGAAAGTTCACCTCAGAATGGCCAACCCAAGGTCGAAACCGTTGAGGCCCCCGTTGAAAAATCAGCTCCGGTGCTCGTTGCAGCCGCCCAAGAGGTTGTACATTCCAATCTGAGTGCAAGGTCAGAGAAGGGTCGCTTCTACAGTCCGTTGGTCATCAACATCGCTAGGACCGAAGGAGTTACCATGGAACAATTGGACAGCATCCCCGGAACTGGCAGCGAAGGTCGTGTCACCAAAAAAGACATCCTGGCTTTCGTGAAATCACCACGGACACAAACCAGCACCTCCACCCAGTCTGTGGCCCAGACCGTCGCATCCTCTTCTGAAGCCAAAGTTTCATTCGCTCCGGCAGAAGGGTACCTCTCGGTTGCCAAGAAAACCTTCTCCCATTCGGGCAACTATGACATCGTGGAGATGGACCGCATGCGCAAAATGATTGCGGAAAACATGGTTTACTCCAAGCATGTCTCCGCTCACGTGACTTCTTTCGTGGAGGCCGACGTGACCAACATCGTATTGTGGCGTAACCGCAACAAAAATGAATTTGAAAAGAAATACGGGGAGAAACTGACATTCACTCCCATTTTCGTGGAAGCAGTCGCCCAAGCGCTTCGTGAAAATCCCATGGTCAACATCTCAGTTGAAGGGGACAAAATTTTGGTTAAAAAAGACATCAATGTGGGCGTCGCGGTTGCCTTGCCCAATGACAATTTGATTGTACCCGTCATCCGCAATGCTGACAGGCTCAATTTGGTAGGCTTGGCTGCTTGCATCAACGACCTTGCTGCTCGTGCCCGAATCAACAAACTCAAATTGGATGAATTGGAAGGTGGCACTTACACCCTATCCAATGTGGGTACCTTCGGAAACGTGATGGGCACACCGGTCATCATGCAGCCTCAGGTTGCCATCATGGCTACAGGAGCCATCCGCAAGAAGCCAGCTGTGATTGAAACCGAAATGGGTGACATCATCGGTATCCGACACTTCATGTTCCTTTCACATTCATACGACCACAGGGTGGTGGATGGAGCATTGGGTGGAAGGTTCGTTCGTCGTGTGGCAGACCTATTGGAGTCTTTTGACGCCAACAGGCCCGTCTAAGATGTTCCACGTCAAAACCCGGCAGGAATTAGTGCTGAGGTTTTTGCGTTCACATTCATATATTTGCACTTCATTCATTCAATCATTTTAGGAAACTATGAGAAAAGGATTTACACGCTTTGCTGCGATGCTGATGCTTCTTTTCGCTGGTAATGGCCTCTTCGCCCTTTCCGGTGGACCCGACGCATTTGGCTACACATGGAAAGATTCCAACGAGCCCGGTGGTCCCGCCTACTCTTGGAAAGAAATTGCCGGTGCTCCCGGTGCCGTTCAAGTGACGGGTTTGGCCGACGACAACTCGGTTGGACAATTCACCATGAACTGGTCTTTCCACTACTATTGGTCCGATTACAACAAATTCAAATTGGGCTCCAACGGTTGGATCAGCTTCAACAACCCAGCCAACATTGCTCACTGTTTCCCTACCATTCCTACGGCAGGTGGAGCAGGTGACAACATTTTGGCTCCTTTCATGTCCGACCTCAATTTTACCGGCGCCGGCAACCAAGGCCAGGTTTGGTATTGGGACAACGGCACCGACTCGCTCATCGTTGAATGGGTCAACGTTCCTTGGTGGGTCAACAACGCCTCAGGTTACACGGGCTCTAACACCTTCCAGCTCATCCTGAGCGGAGTTGACAGCTCCATCACCTTCGTTTACAACGACATGGACCCTGCTGCTTTCAACAACACCACCCAGTGTGCTGCTGACCTCGAAATCGGCATTGAAAACCTTACCGGCAACATCGGTTTGGAAGTGTTGAACGAGACAGTTCCTGCTGACCAGTATTCCGTGAAGTTTACCCGTCCTGCCGTGGTTACCTTCCAAGTGCCAGACGCGACTCCTTTCTGGGCTGCCAACACCGACAACGCGGGCATGTTCGTGTACGCCAACGGTTCCGCTTTGCCTTTCTCGGTGAACGTGAAAAACGTGGGTAACGCCCCCATCACCAACAGCATCTCGGTGACGGGTACAATCGCTGGTGTAGGTTTCAACAGCAGCACCTCGATTGCTACGGGTCTCACAGCAGGTCAGGACAGCACGATTTCCTTCCCCGCTTTGGCCACTTTCACCAACGCAGGTAGCTACACCCTCAACGTGACCACCAGCAACAGCCAGGACATCAACCCGTCCAACAATGCTGCTGCCATCGAAGTTGTTGCAGTTTCTTGCACCAACGACACCATCAACATGGGTTACACCACCGGCCCTCAGCCTGATGGTGCCATCGTTTGGTCTGGTGGAGCTGGCAACGAAGGCGCAGGTGTTTTCATGACCCCTCCTTCTTACCCTGCAACCATCACTGCAGTTGACGTGTTCATCGCAGACATTGACCAAGATCCCCTCGCTGTGGATCCCTTCTCCATTGCTGTTTACGACGACAGCGGTTTGCCCGGCACCTTGCTTGACTCCGTGTTCGTTCCAGCCAACCAAATCGTGGAAAACACCTGGCGCCGTGTCCAACTCAGCCAGCCCGTCACCATCAACTCCGGTAGTTTTTACATCGGTTGGTACCAAGGCGGTGGAAACGTGGCTTTGGGAACTGAGTCCTTGGCTCCGATCTCTCGCCGTGGTTACGAAATCATTGCTGGACAATGGGCTGGATACCGTAACAACACGGTGGACGACTTCATGGTCAAAGCCCACATCAGCACCACCTGCATCGTGAGCAACAGCCGTCCTACGGTGAGCAATGTTCAAGTTGTTGCCCTTCCGAACCCTTCGAATGGCATGACGAACTTCGAATTCAACTTGCCTTCTGCTGGTGAAATGAGCCTCCGCCTCATGGATCTCCAAGGCAAAGTGGTTTTCAACACCAACAAAACCGTTGCCAACGCCGGTCTTCACCAAGTTGCGTTTGATGCCTCAACCGTACCAGCTGGCCTCTACATTGTGGAGCTTCAGTACAACGGTGAGCGCGTGAACACCAAATTCGTGGTGAACCGCTAATCATAGGCGATTTCAAAGCAAACGCCCCGGTCCAAATAGGTCGGGGCGTTTGCATTTTGGGTGAAAGGCGTAAATTCAAAGTTCAGTTTCCCTTCCATGAAAATTCCCAAACTTCTCGGGCTTTTGGCCCTCTTCATGTTTACTGCACCGATTGCCATGGAGGCGATGTCGGGTGGCCCAGACGCCTATGGGTACACATGGAAGGATTCCCAAGAGGCAGATGGTCCTGTATTCACATGGATTGACATCCGAAACCGCCCCAATGCTGTGGAAGTGACGGGTTTGGCCGATGACAATTCGGTCGGGATGTTTTCAATGGGATGGAGCTTCCACTATTATTGGGGAGACTATGACCGGGTCAAAATTGGCTCAAATGGCTGGATCAGCTTTGACAATGTGGGCAATTTCGCCTCCTGTTTCCCCAACATTCCAGCCTCCGGAGATGCCGGAGAAAACACATTGGCAGCCTTCATGGGGGATTTGACTTTCAGTTCCAATACACCCCAAAATCCAAATCCGGGAACAATTCATTATTGGTCAAACTTGTCTGATAGCTTTGTGGTGCAATATACCGACGTACCTTGGTGGCAAAACAATGTTCCAGACTGGATTGGCAGAAATACATTTCAAATCATCCTCAACGGTGGTGACAGCTCCATCACTTTCCAGTACCTAAACACCGATTCCAGTACGCATCCAGATGCCGGAACTTGCGACAGGTCCTTTGTTTTGGGCATTGAAAACCTCACAGGGGCCATCGGATTGACGATTGCAGAAGGTGGTCGGACATCCATCCCCTCCGGAAACCATGCCATTCGGTTCTTTTTTCCCGATCAACCTTTGCTAGCCGTAGTGGATGCCTCACCCACTTGGGTGGCAAACCCAGAAAACGGTGGTCAGTTTGTTTTGGTTGACCAGCCTTTGTCCCTTCAAACCCGCATTGCAAATGTCGGGAATGCAGCCCTGACCGGCCCCGTCACCTACACCGCCTCGATACGCTCACATCCTGCTCAAAATGTGATTTTTGCCCAAACAAGAACTTATTTGGCGGGCCTCCAACCTTCCCAAGATACCCTTCTGCAATTCGTTGGAAGTCCATCCATCACCCAACCCGGTCAATATTCCTACACGGTCACAACCAGTCACGGGCAAGATGCCAACAATACCAACAATGTCAAGAGTGTGGAAATCGCCGCAGTGGCGCAATACGGCAACCGCTCCCGCCTGTCCTATTGTACAGGTGATGTTCCGGATGGAAGCATTGCATGGCAAGGAGGCGACCTTGACGATGGGGTGGCCGTTAAAATGACGCCGCCAGCTTTCCCGACAATCCTCGACAGCGTCCGCTTTTTTGTGTTGGGTAACGACGGCAACCCAGCGACTCCGATGCCTCACGGATTTCGATTTAGGATTTATGGCTCAAGTTTGAATGGGCAACCGGACCTGAACCAACTTTTACTAAGCCAAGATATTCTGGCCTCCGATGTCGTGGAAGACAATTGGAACTCCATTCCCCTGACCAATCCGCTTACCTTGCTCTCTGGACCGGTTTTCATCGCATGGCTGCAAGGAGGTGACGGAGTTTCCTTGGCAACCGAACAAGTCGGACCAATCAGCAGAAGGAGCTATGAGATTCTTGGAGGCAATTGGACCCCTTATCGAGCAAATGAAACCACGGAATTCTTGGTGGAAGCTTGCGTCTCGATGCCCGTTGCACGGCAAGACGCCCAAATCAGTGAAATTCGAACCATCATCACTCCCAATCCGACTTCGGGAAACCCAACCTTGATTTTGGAGCTCGAAAGACCTGAAAAAGTCACCATCCAGTGGACGGATGCAACGGGAATAATCTTGGGTGTATTTTCAACGCAGGCACCCAAAGGCAAATCGGAACACCTGCTTCCGTTGTCCTACCTACCCGCGGGTCTTTACACCTACTCAGTCCGAACTTCGTCAACCCTCCGAACGGGCAAAATCATCCTGACAAGATAACTCAAAAAAAACAGGCGACCGTTTGGGCCGCCTGATTGAATTTTTCGTGAAAGAATTGGTCATACCAATCCGTCCAACATTTTACGTGAAGGCCTGTCATCGCCCTGCGAATCTTCGCCGGGACCTTTCTGTTTGGATTCATTCCCTTCCGACCCACCTTCCATCTCAGCCTTCATTTTAGCTACCATCTCAGCGGCCTGAATTTTCTTGAGTTCCTCATCGCTCAATTCAACCGCCTCGACTTTCGGCTCGGAACCGTCTCCTATGGGAGCATTCTCCAAAGCCATTTCCAATTTTGCTTCTGTAAGGGCAGTTTCTTGGTTGAGTTTGGCAATCCATTCATCAGAGTCGTCTTCCACCTGCATGCTTTCCAAGGCTTTCAAAACAGGCTCTTGCTTTTTAAGCTCGTTGACCTTGTCCAAAAACTCCTTGCGCATCCGAAGGTCTTGCTTGTATTGCTCCTTCATGAGGCGGCGTTGCTCTTCGCTGGATAGCTTTTTATTCTCTTCCATTTGTGCCGGGGGCAATCAAAGCGTGGTATTCAGGTTCTCGTCTGTACGGGTTTCCGTCTCAGGCGTGCTGACCGTTCCAGCCGTGTTGAGGTTCATTTCGGCTTTGAATTGGCGCACCAATTCTTGGGCACGGATTTTTTCGGCTTCCTCTTCCAACTTCAGGCTATCGGTATCGACGCTCTCGAGGGCCATTTCCATCCTGGCTTCATTTTTAGCTGTCTGCTCATTCACGCGTTGAAGCATTTCCTGGTGGGTCGAATCAACACCTCCCACTTCGAATTGCTCCAAGGTATCCGCGATTTTGGCCTGCCATTTGGCTCTTTCGTGAGCGGCCAAGGCTTCCCTTGCTTCGGCGATTTTGCGTTCACGCTCTTTCATAAAGGCTTTTTTCACCTCAAGAGCCTTCTCGTAGGCTTTTTGGGAGGAAGCATGTTGCTCCTTTGTTTGAGCATGGTGGGCACGGATGGACTCCAAGCGGAGTGCATAGTTGGCGGCAATGTCATCCCGGCCTGCATTGATGGCTGCCTTCATTTTGGAAACCAAGTCATTGTTCTCGACTTCGTAACGCTTCAGCTCCTTTTCCAACAATACCACGCTTGCTTTCACCGTGGCGATGTTTTCATTCATTTTGGGGACTTGATCGTTCAAGTCACGGATGTTTTGCTCCAAGATCAACTTGGGGTCTTCGATGGTGCTGACCGCTTTTCCAAACAGCGCGCGGATGGCTCGAATAAATCTCTTCCACATAGGTGTTGGGTATTAATTGGGCTTAATTTATTTCTTGTGATGCAAATTTCCTAAGGTATTCGTGAATCAACTCCACCTCGTAATGATTGCCCATGTACAACGGGGTACGCTGATGCAAGGTATGGGGTTCGATTTCCATGATCCTGTCCTTACCGTTGGTGGCAATACCGCCCGCTTGCTCGATGATGAAGGCCATTGGATTTCCCTCATAAAGCAGCCTGAGCTTACCATGCGGGTTGTCAATGAAAGCAGGATAAATGAAAACTCCACCACGCAACAAGTTACGGTGAAAATCGGCTACCATGGATCCCACATACCTCGATTGGTAGGGCCTTACCGTGGGGTCGTATTTGCCCTTGATGTGGCGGAGGTATTCTTTCAGGCCTGGCTCGAATTTGCGATAATTGCCCTCGTTCAGAGAGTAAATGTTGCACTTGGAGGGCACTTGAATGTTCGGATGGGAAAGCAAAAACTCACCGATGCCCGGATCCAACGTGAATCCATTCACTCCATGGCCTGTGGTGTAAACCAACATCGTGCTGGAGCCATAGATGATGTACCCTGCAGCAACTTGTGCAATACCTTTTTGAAGGCAATCATGCAATTCTCCCGGTGCTCCCGTTGGCGAAAGGCGCTTGTAAACCGAAAAAATCGTACCTACCGAAACGTTCACGTCGATGTTGCTCGAACCATCCAAAGGGTCTATCAGCACCACGTATTGGGCATTTTTACTCCACGGGTGGGTGACCATGATAGGTCCTTCATGCTCCTCAGAACCAATCACACATACCTTCCCTCCAACCGACAAAGCCTCAATGAATTGATTGTCTGCGAACACATCGAGCTTTTGGACGTTTTCCCCCTGTACGTTGACCTCCCCGGTCAGACCCAAAATATCCACGAGGCCGGCTTTGTTTACTTCCCGGTTCACCAATTTGGCAGCCAAGGAAAGATCACGCAACAATTGCGAAAAATCCCCTGTTGCCTGCGGATGGTCTTGTTCACTTTGGATGATGAACTGCTCGAGGGTGATGACTTTACGTTCGGACGAGCTCACGTCGGATAATGGTTTTGGCAAATATAGGACGGGCGGAGCGATTTCCGAAAGATAATGAACAGCCCGTACTTGCCCCGGTGACTCCCCACCTACAATCCATTTTCACTAACTTCACACCATGCATACACCTCAAGCCCTGAAAGTTGGCGACATCGTTGCCATTCCAGCTCCTGCGCGAGCCGTGAGGCCGGAAGACATGGAACCTGCCATCCAGACCTTGGAGTCGTGGGGATTGAGGGTGCAGCTTACCCCCAACCTTTACGGCCGGCATTTGGGATTTTCGGGCACGGACGCTCAGCGCATTCGGGATTTGCAGGATTGCCTGGACGACCCAGAGGTGAAGGCCATCTTGTGTGCGCGGGGAGGATACGGCACACTCCGAATCGTCGATGGTTTGGATTTCAAAGCATTTCGAAAAAACCCTAAATGGGTCGTCGGATTCAGTGATTTGACCGCTCTGCATGCCTCGATTTACGACCAAAAGGTGGTGAGCATACATGGTCCTATGGCCTATTCATGGAACGGGAGGACAGCCAATCCTGAAGCCATCTTGGGATTGAAAAAGGCATTGTTCGGGGAAAGAATCCAATACGCTTGTTCGGCCAATTCGCCTGAATTCACCTTGCCGGGCTCTGCAGTCGGCCGTCTCATCGGGGGCAACCTCAGCCTCGTGAGCCAAATCATCGGCACCCCCACCCAATGGGACGCAAAAAATGCCATCCTGTTCATCGAGGATCTGAGCGAACATCTTTACCACATTGACAGGATGATGGTCCACCTGAAACGTTCGGGTCTTTTGGATGGCCTTGCAGGCATGATCGTGGGGGGATTCACGGACTTGAAACCCGACGAGCCTCCCTTCGGAATGGATGTGGCCGAAATCATCCATGAGAAGGTGAAGGATTTGGGCATCCCCCTTTGCTTCGGTTTCCCAACCGGACATTGGCCCGACAACTATCCTTTGCTCCACGGCGGACTGGCCAAACTGAATGTGAGCCATGCGCACACCGAACTCCTATTTATCGATCGTTGAATATGGAGCGACACATTGTGACCACCGCCGATGGCTCCCACTCCTTGTACGTGCCCTCCCTGAACGAACAATTCCACAGCAGGCACGGAGCCATCCAAGAAAGCATGCACGTCTTCATTCGAATGGGCTTGGAAGCATTGCCCCCCAACCATGAAAAAATTCAAATTTTGGAGGTCGGACTCGGAACGGGACTCAATGCTCTTTTGACAGCATTGCACCCCAACCCTTCACATCAAAAAATCTCTTATTTGGCATTGGAGGCATACCCGTTGGTGGAAGCCGAATACAGGGCCTTGAACCATGGAGCCGAATTGCCCTATCCCGAAGCCGCCAAATTATTGATTGAACTTCACGAAGCGACTTGGGAAATCCCAGTGACCTTGACCAACTACATGGAAATCACCAAGAGGAAAGGACTATTGGAAGAAGTTACCTTGGCTGAAGACATTGATTTGGTGTATTTCGATGCCTTTGCTCCGGAAAAACAGCCCGAATTGTGGACTGAATCCATATTTGAAAAAATCTACTGCCACATGACTTCGGGAGGTATTTTGGTGACCTATTGTGCCAAAGGAGCAGTCCGAAGAGCCCTGAAAAATGTAGGATTCAAAGTTGAAAAAGTAACAGGGCCACCAGGTAAACGGGAAATGATTCGCGCATTCAAATCCAATTGAATCAAGCCTCTTGGGATAAAGGGATTTGCCCAGGATTGAGCGGATGATTTGATTTTCTATCTTCGCATGGTGAAAACTCCACACCAAGAGGCAGCCAGGAAAGAAATCAAAACCTTCTTCCGCCAACTCACCAACATGTATTTCATGCTGTTTGCGGGAATTTTCTTGTTCATGGTAACCGCCATCATCGTGGTATATTTCCAGAAAGCTCTGCGCCCCGACTACACCACTTTCCTCTATTTCGGAGCCCCGGTGAGCAGCATGGCCCTGATGTTGATGGCACGCAAATTGGCAGCCGACAGGTTCAAAACAGGCTTTGACCAACCCAAACTTTATCAAAAAATGGATGCCTACCGATCGGGAGTGGTGTTGCAGATGATTGTGTTGGACGGTGCAGCATTCGTGATGTTATTGGCCTATGTGTTTTCAGGAGTATTCCTGTTTATCTACCTCTGCATGGCTGTGATGACCGTTTTTTTGCTCTCCAAACCCGGGATGGAAAAGTTCATGAAGGAAATGAATCTCAATGAGATGGAGCGCAAGGTGGTACGCGACCATAGCTACTGAAAATTCGATTGGGTTGCAGGGAAAAGTGGGTAAAACCGGGGAGTGGAATATTTTGAATAACCTGTGATCGTACAGTAATCTAAAGTCGTATGGATGAAAATGAAGTGAATTTGCCTAAATGTGATTGATAGCGTTCACTCCCCCGATTTTACCAGCAAACAAAAATTCTGACTGATTATCTTTTAAAGCCGAGGCAAGTTAGGACCTCCCCCCACGGTCATTAAAATGATTTTTTACTCATTTATTAAATTTCTAAATTTGATTTATTGGCTATAAAAATAGATTTAATGGATATTTTAAGCAACAATTTGACTCTAATTATTAAAACTCTGACGTGAATCCAAGTACCGAACTATTTGACCTCATTTCTTCCCTTTCCGCCAGTGAAAAGCGTTATTTCAAATTGTTTGCCAAGCGCCATGATGGAAATGGAACCACCCATTACATGCGAATCTTCGAATGGGTGGCGAAGCAAAACAGGTATGACGAATCGGAGTTGATCCAAGCCTTGGGGGATGAAAAGCTGGTTAAGCAATTGCCTGTCCTCAAAAACTACCTCTACAAACTGTTATTGAAGTGCCTCAGAAGCTACCATGCCGACCTATCGGTGGATTTCGAGTTGAAAGAGCTTGCCATGAATCTTGAATTGTTGATGAGGAAGGGTTTGGTGAAACAGGCCCAGAAGCAACTGACCAAGCTTGAAAAATTGGCAGCCCTCCATGAACGGTACGAAATGATGCCAGAAATCACGGGGCATAAAATGGTGCTCTTGATGAAATACGCCGGGTCCGACTTGGAATCATTGGAGAGTAGTCTTCAAAAGACCTTTCAACAAGCCGCAAACGACATGGAAAGACTGGCTAATATCCAGTCATATCGAAATATTTCCATGCAGATGCTGATGCGAAACCGCCGTGATCCGCAGGCCAAATCAGCAGAGAGCACCATGGCCTACGAACAAATCATGGGCGCCCCCCTGATGCAAAGCGAATCCCTTGCGTTGACGCGGCGGGCAGCATTGTATTATCGGCAATCCAAATTCGTATACCACTATTCCAAGTCTGAAATCCAACAAGCGTATGAAGCCAGCATGGAAATCGTGGATTTGATGGAGTCTTCCCCGCACCTGGTTTTGGAACGTCCTGAAAACTACGTGATTGCCCTACAAAACAGCCTCATGATGAGCACCTTTGTGAGGCCCATTGAAGAAATCTTGACCCGAATCGACCAATTGCATACTTATCAAGACCGTTTCCCGGGCATCCGATTCGACCCCGCAATCGTCCAAAAAGTCCCCATTTTCGCCGCCAACATCAAACTTCGACTGCTTTACAACCACAAGCGCTACCAAGAAGCCGCTGCCTTCTTGCCTGAGGCCCTCTCCCTGCTTGAGGGTGGATACCCCTACAACGTGAACGAAGGATACGTCTTGGTGGACCTTTACTTCATGGCAGCCATCGTCCATCTCCATCAAGGACACCTGCGAGACGCGGTCAAATACGTCAACAAACTCATCAACATGGAAGGACTGAATGCAGATTATGAATATTACCTGGATGCCCGATTGTTGTATGCCATCATTCTGTTGGAGGCCAATGAAACCCAACTTTTGGAGTATGCGGTGAGCTCCCTGCAACGTTACCTTCAACAAAAAGGCAAGATTTTCCGAAATGAAAGACTGCTGTTGACCTTTCTCAAAAAGGCCGCTGATGTCACCTCTGAATCCATGAAAACCAAATTGTACGAAGGCCTGCAGAGGGATATCATGGATAGCCCGGAGTCAAAAAGCAGTTTGTCAGGGGCACAATTCGATTTGTTGGGATGGCTGAACCACCGGCTATCTTGAATCATTTCAAACCCGTCCCCTTGTTTGGGCTTGATTTTGTTGGGATTTTCGTGTCATGAAGTCATGCATCAAGTGGGTTGTTTTGCTAACATTTCTGTGCCTGCAAAGCTGTGGTACCGACCCAAGGCCCATTGAAGAAAAAGTTTTAATAGCCAAAAAGGTTGTATTGATGTGGAAAGATGGCTCCGGGTCACCCATGATGTGGGAGGATTCGGCCACTTTGGCCCTCCTCAAGAGAATTCCTAGCGGTGAGACCTGCCCTGAAATGAAGTGTCAATCCAATGCCCGTTTGAGCTACTTGGCAGGCACGGACACTTTGGCGACCTTGATTTTGACCGTCAAACAGGGGTGCATGACCGCAACCCTTGGGGAAGACCCCACCGCCAAATCGGTTTGGCTTTCAGCCGAAGTATCCAATTTATTCCTTCAATCCCAGCGAGAATCCAATGGTTCCTCCTTGTCCAAGGTGAGTTGGATGTTGGGGAAGTGGATGCAAAAAGATCCAAACGGAAATTTGTCTTTCGAGGAATGGTCGCAGGAATCCCCGGACCGATTGGTGGGGCACGCCTACACACTCAGCGGCCGGGATACCGTTTTTCAGGAAAAGTTGGAGGTGAAAATCGACAACGGACAAATCATGTATGTGGCCAATGTCAAAGAGAATTCGGGTCCGGTGAGCTTCAGGATGGTTGAGTCCACACCCATTTCCGTCACATTCGAAAACAAAGCCCACGACTTCCCCCAAATCATCCGCTATGAATCGAAGGGTGACAGCGGACTGGTCGCCAGCATTTCGGGGCTTAAAAATGGTCAATTCGGACGGTCCGAGTTTCCGTTGAAACGGGTCAAACCATGATGGGAAGAAACCATCTGTTGGGATATCGAGACCCTAAAAGGACGGGTAATCCTGTGGTTTTGGCGATTCTGATGATGCTATTCGTTTGCCCCTTGGCTTCGTTTGCACATGACAACAATCCTGAGCCGCGCAGGACCAAAGCAATCCGGACAAATTTGGACATCCGGGTGGACGGCAAGCTCGATGAGTCGGCTTGGGAGATGGCATCACCCACCTCCGATTTCACCCTCTTCCAACCTGTTAGCGGCCCATTGTCCTCGGAAAAGACAGAGGTGAGCTTCCTGTACGATGACCGATCCATCTACATCGGCGCACGGTTGCACGACCCCAAACCAGACAGCATCATGCGGCAATTGTCGCCCAGGGATGCAGGATCGGAGGCCAATGCTGATTTGTTTGGCGTGGCTTTCGACACCTACCGGGACCACCAAAATGCTTTTTGGTTCATGGTCTCGGCCGCAGGTGTGCAATCCGACACCCGAATTTCGGCACTGGGGCAAGACCCGGTTTGGGACGCAGTCTGGAACAGTGCCGTGGGTACGTTCGACGGTGGATGGACCGTGGAAATGGAAATACCCTATTCAGCTTTGAGGTTTTCTTCGGTCCCTGTCCAAGATTGGGGCCTGCAAGTGGAAAGGGTCGTGAGGAGGAGGAGAGAGACGCACACATGGAACCCGATGGACCGCAAGGTGGATGGACTTGTGAACCAATTCGGTGTTTTGGAAGGATTGGAAAATGTGAAACCTCCCCTGAGGTTGTCCGTGACCCCTTACCTGTCCGCTTATTTGCAAAGGGAATCTGGTGGCGGCCTGAATCCACAAAACAGAAGCCTCTTCAGCGCGGGTGCCGACCTCAAATTGGGCTTGTCCGAGGGCTTCACGTTGGACCTGACCTTGGTTCCGGATTTTGGGCAGGTGGTTGCCGATAACCAAATTTTGAATTTGACCCCTTTCGAAGTTCAATTCAAGGAAAACAGGCAGTTTTTCACCGAGGGCACGGAATTGTTCAACATCGGGGATGTATTTTATTCAAGGAGGGTGGGCGGTACCCCCCGATTTTACGGTGCGGTTTGGGATTCTCTACGCCCAGGTGAGGTGCTGGTATCCAATCCTGATAAATCCCGACTGTTGAACGCCTTCAAACTCAGTGGGAGGACGAAAGGCAAGACAGGGTTGGGGATTTTCAATGGCATGACGGCACCGGTAATGGCATCCGTGAATTCAAACGGCGAGTCAAGGGACATCATGACCCAAGATTTCACCAACTACAACGTCTTGGTGGCCGACCAAAACCTCAACAACAATTCCTATGTGTCGCTCATCAACACCAACCGCTTGGAGGCCAATGGATACGTAGACAACGTCACGGCTGCCCGATTGAGGCTGGCTGACAACCAAAACACCTATTTCTTCAACGGGACAGGAGCGATTTCCCAACAATTTCGGCCCGACGGCAATCCCAACATCGGAGGTGCATTCAATTACAAAGCAGGAAAAGGGAGTGGGAACTTGACTTATGAAGTCGGGCAAGTGATCGAGACAGACACGTATGATCCCACGGGGATGGGATTCCTCCAATCCAACAACGAGGCCACAGAATTTGCCTCCATCCAATACAGGCACCTCAAACAAGCATGGAAGTTTGTGACCATAGCAGGCGAATTGAGCGTGAAACGGACTTCCTTGTTCAGGCCTTATCAGTTTTCTTCCCTGAGCATCAACGGCACGACTTGGTTCCAAACGCAGGATTTTGATTTTTTCGGGGGGTGGGCTTGGCTCTCTCCCACGGAAGGGCATGATTTCTTCGAACCACGGGTGAGGGGCAGGGTCTTGAACTATCCGGGAGGGGGAGGCTTTGGCTGTTTCATTTCCACGAATTATGCCCGCCGATTCGCCATTGATTTGAATTACGATTTTTTGACTCGTCCGGAGTGGCAGGTCGTCGGACACACCTATTCCATTCAACCGCGTCTCAGATTGGGCGACCGTTTTGCCATGAACCACCTTTTCCGTCACAATTTAAGCTACAACGAGTACGGATTCGCAGCATTTGACAGCTTGGGCAACAGCCTCATCGGCTTTCGTGACAGGGTGGATGTGGAGAATATCTTGAGCGTGGAGTACACTTTCACCAATAAGATGGCCATGACCTTCAGGGCGCGTCATGTGTGGAGCGGGGTCCAATACCAGCAAATGAACCGCCTGCTGGATGACGGCTCCTTGCTTGCGTTCGAGGACACTGAGAATCGGGACATCAATTTCAATGTATTCAGTTTGGATGCAGTGTTTCAATGGCGCTATGCACCTGGAAGCGACATTTTCGTGGTTTGGAAAACCAACATCTACAGTTTTGGCGACCGTCCCCAATACGCTTATTTCGACAACCTACGCGACACTTTCCTGAGTCCGCAAACCAACAGCATCTCACTCCGATGGCTGTATTATTTTGATTTGGGCAGGCAATTGCGTCGTGGCGGGAGTTGATAAACCAGATTGAACCATGAATAATCCAAGCATCGACATCACCTTGCTCACGGAAAAACGTTACCTACGGCCCATTCCCGGCAACCCTTACCTGGAGAACATTTTCTTGGAAGATCAGCTGCTGACAAGAGCCTTGGAGAGCAGGGGCTTGAAGGTACATAGGACACGCTGGGATGACCCCGAAATGGACTGGAGTGAAACCAAGTTTGCAGTTTTCAGGACAACTTGGGATTATTTCGACCGCTTTGCAGAGTTTGACCGATGGCTAACGGAAACTGCAGCCCTTACCCAGTTCCTGAATCCACTCGAATTGATTCGCTGGAATGCCGAAAAACACTATTTGAAAGACCTGCAACAAAAAGGCATCCCAATTCCCCCCACTTACTTCATCCTCCGAGGCAGCAGCGGTTCATTGGCCGAACATGTGCAAAAAATGCCCTGGGACGAGTTGATTTTGAAGCCTGTGGTTTCCGGAACAGCCCGTCACACCTACCGATTTGAACGTGGACAAAGCGAAACCCTAGAAGCAGTTTTCAAAGAATTGGTTGCGGAGGAGGACATGATGCTGCAGGCTTTCCAACGGAGCATTTTGACCGAAGGTGAGGTGACCTTCGTGGTGTTTGGGGGCAAATTTTCACATGCTGTGAGGAAAGTGGCCAAGCCGGGTGATTTCAGGGTGCAGGATGATTTTGGAGGGACGATCCATGCGTTTGAACCCACGGGAGAACAAATCGCATTTGCAGAACTGGCTGTGGGATGCTGTCCGCAGGTGCCAGTTTACGCAAGGGTGGATGCCATGTGGCACGAAGATGGTAGCCTCATGGTGTCTGAATTGGAAATCATCGAACCGGAGCTTTGGATGAGGTTTCATCCGCCTTCGGCTGAGGTGTTTGCAGATGCCATTGGGCAAGGAATGAACAGATTGGAAAGCGGAAAGTGAGGGTCCGGATTGACCTACTGAACCCCAAATAATTTCAGCCGTAACACCTTGTTACCGAAAATGATTAGATTGTTGTCTGGATCACGGATGCGACAGAGAAACGACATACCCACCTACATCTTGCTTCGTCAGCACCGCGCGGCTGCAGTCGAAGTGATTTATGAGCGTTATGGGAAAAAGTTGTATTCCTACGCCTGCACATCCTGGAGTCTAGACGAAGACACCTCATGGGAGTTGGTGTATGAGACCTTGTACAAGGCGATTGAAAAAATCGACGAATACGAGTTCTCATCCGAGCGAAAATTCGGAAGTTTCCTTTTCACGATTTTTTGTAACAACCTCCGTAGGCACTACCGCGATTCACGCAAGCGGGAGGAGCGCCTGAGTTTCAGCACGTTCAACGAGTTGAATTTCGAACAAAGCAAAGCGAATCCTGAATTGGTAACGGAGCGCGCGGTGATGGACAGGATGGTTTCCGCTTCCGTGGAAGCCTACGAGCAAGGTGGAGGGGAAGACAGCTTGATGAAAATCATGGAGGACTGTTTGGCGCGTTTGGACGATTGGGAGCGGATTTTGTTGTTGTTGCGTAGCCAAGACATGCCCTACACGGAGGTGGCGAATTACGTGAACAAGCCCGCGGACCAATTGAAGGTCTACTATCAGCGGGCCAAAACGAAATTGGAGCGGTTAATAGAATTGGAACTGACCGGAATCGGTCGAGAATAGTGAAGCATGAATTCAAACGAAGGACATCCTGAACACGACGCCTTGGAGAAATTGATCCGGAAGTACCTTGCCGAGCGCGGGGACTCCGGGATGATGGAGCACATGGCCGATACGGTGTTGCAAAAATCGCCCGAAGTGGTGCCTTCACCAGAACGGGAAGACGATATGATCAGCAGGTTGAAAAATCGTTTCCCTGCCCGTCCATCCGGCAAAAAAATCGCGCTCGGTTGGGCGTTACATCCGACCATCGCCGTGGTAGGCACCGTGGCTGCTGCCGTGGCCCTGATGTTGTTGTTGGCAAAGCCGAACGAGAATACCGGCATCGGCAGCCCAACAGAAACAAACGTCCTCCAAGGCGCTGGCACAGCCGACAAAGCAGATGATGCTTTCCGATTCGACATTCCTAATGTCCCAGACACAACCGCACCAGATAGCCTGGAGGAAAGCTCCGGCCGTCGGGGCACCCCAAAAAAATAATCCTCGGAGACCTATCCCCAACGAAAGTGGGACACGAATCGGGTTGAAATGCCTGATGCTCCGCTTCAAGCCTTCCTTTCTTGATGGCCTGCCCATCACCCTCCTTTTCCGCCGACCGGCTTCAACGATCGGGTTTCTTTCCCCCTAATTGCCTGAAAGATATCCGGCGGCGGACAAGGAGGACCATGCTGCTTGATTTCGGATTACAGGATTTTTCATTTTCTTTGCCGCATGATTGCATGGACTTCATCCTCGGGATGCCGAAGTTTGCATCATCTGGACCCGCCGCAACATCTCGTCGCATACCTTTCAAATCGACCGGCTGTCCTGAAACCGTTAAATTTTTGATCGAAAGCGCATGAGCTTACTTAAAAAAATCCTTCCATTCCTGTTCAAGGACAAAGACGAAAAGAAATCCAAACCCGCAACCGGCAGCGGAAAACCAGCCTCAGGCGGAAAGCAGGGCTCCCACTCACGCGGTGGACAACAAAGACCCACGCAACCCAGAGGCAACGGACCCAAACAAGGACAAGGCCAACCCAGACCCCCACGTGAACAACAAGGCGATTCCTCAGAATACGTAGAACGCGAGCCGGGACCCATTGTCGGTTATGCCATCGTGGCCAAAAACAAAAACCATCGTGGACTCCGCAAAGGATCGAAAGTTTACATCCGCCAAATCATCGAAGACGGAGAAACCTTGCGCGTCAGAGCGACCTCCCCATCAGGAAGAAAAGTGACCCTGACCCTCAGCCGTCAGGCGCTCTCCGATTTCCAAAGTGAAGGCGTTCCCGAACATTTGGCCAGGCATTACAGCCCTGACAGCATTTTCGAAGATGAGCACGAAGCCATGGTAAAAGCCGAGGCCTTGGGCAAACGCTGAGACCGATTCGCATTATCCAAACTGCACGCAGCGCATGCTGATGCTTCCATTTTGGAAGCCTTCGTGGATGAACTGAATCTCATCTTCGGATTTCTCCGTCCCCAAAACATGGAACAAGGGGAGCAGGTGGTCGTTACTTGGATGAGCCATTTGGGACAATTGGCCCCATTCTTGGTATTTGCAAATGCCCTTTTTGTCGCGTCTCAGAATGAAATCAGCCATTTTGGCATCAAACTCTTGGGCCCAATCTGGCGCAACAGCTGTATCGTCCCAAGCAATCATGCCCAAGTTGTGAACGAGGTTTCCTGAACCCATTAAAAGTACACCCCGCTTCCTGAGCTCCTTCAAATGGTGCCCGATGGAAACCAACTTTTCGGGAGTGGCTTCCACATCAATGGAAACCTGGAATACAGGAATGTCGGCCCCGGGAAACATGTGGAGCAAAACACTCCATGCCCCATGGTCCAGCCCTCGTTTGGGCTCCAACTTGGCATGGTGTGAGTCCAACAAGGCTTGAGCATTTTTTGCAAATTCAGGTGAACCGGGAGACGGGTATTGCACTTGGTAGAGATTGTCGGGAAATCCGTGGAAGTCATGAATGGTCGGGGGCTTGGCCACCGAACTCACGAAAGTGCCACGGGTGAGCCAATGCGCTGAAATCACCAAAATGGCACTTGGCTTTGGCAAAGTACTCCCCTTTTGTTTCAGCATCCGCGTGAAAGCATTGTCATCCAAGGCATTCATGGGACTGCCATGACCCACAAACAAACTCGGCATCCAATCCCCGTTTTCGGGCAATTCCCGGGCGGCCTGCATCCATTTCGGCCAACTGATGGTGGTTGCCAAAGCTGCTGCACCCAAACTGATCATGAAATCTTTGCGCTTCATTTCTTGAAATCTATCAAAAATCTTGCCATCAGCAAAGTCCGGGTTGAAAACCACCTGTCCTGATATCTGATCGAATCCCTTATCTTCGTTTACCATGAACCGAAAAGATTGGCTCAAATTGGCAGGTCTTACTGGCTTGGCCCTCGCATCCAGGCCCCTTCAGGCCATTCCCCACCTCGTTGCTCCTCGTATTTCCAGAAGAGACTTCGGCCCGGATTTTACCTTTGGAGCCGCTGCGGCAGCTTACCAAATCGAAGGTGCGTGGAATCTGGACGGGAAAGGCCCCTCGGTTTGGGATGCATTCACGCACAGGAACGGCAAAATCAAGGATCGCAGCAACGGGGACACCGCCTGTGATTTTTACCATCGGTATCCAGATGACATCCGACTTGCCAAGGGTCTCGGCATCCAACACCTGCGACTTTCTACAGCATGGTCACGCATCTTGCCCGAAGGAAAAGGAAAAGTGAACCAAGCCGGATTGGACTTTTACGATCGGGTGGTGGATTCCTGCCTCGAAAACGGAGTGGTGCCTTGGCTGACCCTGTACCATTGGGATTTGCCCCAAGCGTTGGAAGATGCGGGCGGATGGCGCAACCGGGACGTGGTGAATTGGTTTTCTGATTATGCCGACCTGACAACAAGGCGATTGGGAGACCGGGTGAAAAATTGGATGGTGCTCAACGAACCCATGGCATTCGTGGGCTTGGGCTACATGTTGGGTATGCACGCTCCGGGCAAAAAGGGGCCTTTTAAATTTTTGAAAGCCGCCCACCACGCTACCTTGGCCCAAGCTGCAGGAGGAAGGGTGGTACGAGCCAATGTCCCAGGCGCACACATTGGAACCACTTTTTCAATGAGCCACGTGACTCCTCGATCCGAGCACGAGAAAGACCTTTTAGCAAGTCGGAAAGTGGATGCCCTTTGGAACAGGCTCTTTTTGGAACCTGCATTGGGCCTCGGATACCCGGAAAAGGATTTCCCATTGCTCAAACACATCGAACGGTATACTCAGCCCGGTGACATGGAAAGTCTTGCCTTTGATTTCGATTTCATCGGCCTTCAAAACTACACCCGTGAGGTCATCAAAAAAGCTTTCGTTCCCTTTTTGGGGGCCAAATTCATCCCTCCTGCGAAAAGAGGTGTTCCGCCAGAAAACATCACCGAAATGGGATGGGAGGTTTACCCCGAAGGAATTTACCAGCTGCTGAAAAAATTGGCAGCATATCCGCAAATCAAAAAAATCATCGTAACCGAAAACGGAGCCGCCTTTCCGGACAAAGTCGAAGGAAACGAGGTCAAGGACAACGCCCGCCAGTCCTTTTTGCAAAGCTACCTGGGTGAGGTTCTCAAAGCCAAACAGGAGGGAGTCCCTGTAAATGGATACTTCGTTTGGACCTTGATGGACAATTTCGAATGGGCGGAAGGATACAGGCCACGGTTTGGGTTGATCCATGTAGATTTTGAAACCCAAAAACGAACGGTTAAGCAGTCCGGGCTGTGGTACCGAGATTTCCTGTCCGAACACTGAAAATGAAAACATGGAACATCCAAGACAAGTTCTGATATACGGCTGCTACGGTTACACCGGTCAGCTCATCGTGGAGGAGGGACAGAAACGAGGTCTTCCCATGAAATTAGCGGGGCGAGATACCCAAAAGGTTCAGGACTTGGCAGGGCGCTACAATTTGCCCTGGGTGGCCTTTGAGCTCCATGACCAAACGGCAATGGATTCGGCCTTGGAGGGTGTTGTGGCAGTGCTGCATTGCAGCGGTCCCTTTTTCCGAACTTGGGAGCCTATGGCAAAGGCTTGTATCCGTAACAAAGTGCATTATTTGGACATCACGGGTGAAATTCAAGTTTTCGAACATTTGCATTCACTTCACAATGAGGCATTGGGTGCAGGAATTCAGCTCATGCCGGGCGTTGGATTTGACGTTGTGCCCACGGATTGTCTCGCCGCATGGCTCAAAGGACAGCTACCGGATGCCCATGTTTTGGATTTGGTGATTTTTGGCATCGGAGCCGGAACAAGTAGAGGTACCGCCCTCACCATGTGGGAAGGGGCTGGCCTACCGGGAATGGTTCGCAGAAATGGCCGGATTGTTCCCGACCGTTTGGGTGCACAAACCTTGAAAGTAGACTTCGGAAGAGGAGAAAAGCTAGCTGTTTCGATTCCTTGGGGCGATGTCTCAACCGCCTACCACTCAACGGGCATCCCCAATATCACCACCTATTTCGTTTTGCCCGAAACCGCTGTTCGCATGATGGGCATCATGAACCGAATGTCGTGGTTTTTCAATTGGAAATGGGTGAAGGAATTCGGTCGGAAAAGAATCAATGCCGGAAAAGCGGGTCCCACCCAACACGAAAGGTCACAAAGCAAAACCCTGATTTACGGTAGGGTCCAAAACCAACACGGTGTCCAAAAATCAAAACAAATCCAGACACCCAACGGATATGACTTCACTGCAAGCGCCTCGGTTCACATTGCCCTGCAGGTGGTGAATGGACGCTTTTTGCCCGGATTCCAAACACCTTCATCCGCCTTTGGCAATCAATTGTTGGGTTCTATCTTGGGCACCGACCCATTTCCGGAGCCTAGATAGTCCAAATTGTATAGATTTTACTACAACTTGCCGTTTATGCAACGAAAAGTGGGCATATTGGCCATTTTACTGCGTTTGAATTCCCCGCAACTTGCACCTGTTTCCTAGCGCAACTCATGGAAACCTTCCCTCGGAAATCTAAACCGAATCCTCGGCGCAGAAATCCAAAGGATGCAAAAATTGAACGTGTACATTAATTCCGTATTATAAGCTGAAGGGTTGCGAAACGCCCGTTTCGCGCCCTTTTTTCTTTTTCCGCTCCCGAACCGTAACTTCTGAAATCCCCCCAAATCCTGTATTTTTGAAGGATGAAAAGACTCGCCTTCCTGTGGCTCGGATTGATGATTTCCTTTGCCGAGTCATGGTCACAACAGGATATTGCCCCCACCCCACTGAATTTGGGTGAAATAGCTGCAGCCATCGGTTTCCCATCCAAAGCAGAGGAGCAAGGCATTTCAGGTCGGGTCGAAATCAAGGTGAAAGTCAATGAAAAGGGCAAAGTGGAGGCACACGAAATCGTGAAAAGCCCCTCCCCCATCCTGACTGAAGCCGTAGAGCATTCTATCTACAAATTGAAGTTCAGACCGGCCCAGAAGTCCGGTAAACCAAGTACCGCTTGGGTCATCCTGCCCTTTACATTTGATCTTCCCAAAACCACATCTTTCAACAATCTCAACGAGGCCCTTTCTTCACTCGGCAAAGTGAAAGCGTTGAACCTCTCCAACCAAGGGCTGAAAGCCATCGATTCACGCATCACAAGGTTGGAATCGTTGGTAGAGCTTGACCTCAGCGGCAACCAAATCACTAGAATCCAAATCGAATTGGGCAATCTTACCCAATTGGAGAAGTTGAATTTGGCGGGCAATCCTGTCAAAACTTTCCCGAAACAACTGAAGAAGCTGAAAAGCCTTAAATACTTGAACCTGAAAGGCCACCAATTGGACGGCAAAACATTGTCAAGAATTCGTAAACACTTTGCCAACTCCGAATTAATCCTGGACTGAACCCCATGCGCACCCTCCTCTTCCTCATTTTGGCAGTTCTCGGAAATTCCCTCCAAGCCCAAAATTTTGAATTTCCTGAAGTTCCTGCACAAGCAGCCGATTCCAACGGTTTCGTGCCAAAGGGTTGGAAAATCCTGAAATCGGCCGAAGGAGACCTCAACAAGGACAAGTTGGCAGACCTCGCCATGGTTTTGCAAAATACCGATGAATCCTATTTGGCCACGAACGAGGATACCGAATCCGTTTTGGACTCAAATTACCGTATGACCATCGTCGCTTTCCAGCAGCCCAAAGGAGGATACAGTCTCAAAGTCAAAAACCACTCATTCGTGCAAAGGCATTTGCTTGACCACATGGACCAACCCTTCGACGACATCAAAATCGAGCGGGGCGTCCTGAAGTTTTATTTCCATTATTTCATGTCGATGGGAAGTTGGTCTACCTCCAACACCACCTTCATTTTCCGCTGGCAAAAAGAGAAAATGGCCCTCATTGGCATGAATGAAAGCAGCTTCATGAGAAATTCAGGGGAAGCAATCGACAACAGCTACAACTTCAGCACCATGAAGCACCAACAAATCACCTCCAACCAATTTGATGAAACGGTGAAACGGACTGAAACCTGGAAGGCCATCAAACCACAAAAGTTCCCTTCCTTGGCTGAATTTGGTCCTTCCGATGAGTTTTTGGTTGAGGAATGAGCTTGGCTCAGTAGGTCAACCCGGACGAGCTTACCCTTATCCCTGCTGAGCTCCTCAGGCTCCTACAGGGTAAATCCAAAGAAAAAAACCGGGAATACCCATCGGGACGAAAACCAACTTGGCCCACAATTGGTCCCCTTTCCGAATAGACCAACAGTGAGACTCAAAAGTTTCGGAAGGTTGGTCTGATGCCACGATGCATTGGGGGTATGCCATTTTGATGTGAGACAAAATCCCACTTGAATCGGACAAGGGCAGCAACAATTTATCGGATCTCAGCGACTGCATTTCCTCTCCTTTGAGTTGTTCGATTTGAGTTGGGTTGAGCACTCCTCCACCCACCAACATGGCATCCTCAAACATGATGCAGAATTTCGGAAAAAGGGAATCGCCCGTTGAGCCTTTGAAACCCTCATACTGGTGGTATTCCAAAGGGATTGACTTGGAAAGGTCATTGACCGTGAGTCCTTGGCAGGTAGGCAGCCCAGGGATGTGAAAGGAATTCATCGGTTTATTGGTGCAAGAACCGGCAATTAGTAAAAACCACATGCCAAGCCAAATCGAACAATGCTTGGAAAAATACCTCTCCATCAGTAAACATAACGATTGAGGTAAACAGGATCGCCTGCTCGTTGCGTGGGATGATTGGTGGGCACCAATACAAATTTGGTACGGTCAGTTGTCAAATCCCCATTGGCATCCAAATAATTGCCTCGATTATCCCTTTTTATCATCCTTAGGTCCCCGTTTGCAATCGCCTGATTGACAAGGGCCACTATTTGCTCCTCTGTGGCACTGCTGTTGCTGTAACCGATTTGGCGACCGACCCTGTTGTTATGAAGGTCCATTTGAATGGCAATGGGGTCATAATCAGGTGAGTTGGCATAGCTTGCAGGATTCGTCCCTTGCTCGTGGAGGGTCGTAAAATCACGAGTCGCGGTAGCACCGGCAGATTGGGTGGCCAATGCGTTCCAAATACAATGTCGAAAAGCATCTTTCCTTCCATCCCGGGCACCCTCCAGACCGGAGGCATCAGCCAAGGCGAATGCACGATCTGCCGCTTTTTTGATCCGATAAGCACTCAAAGGATTCAAAACAGCCCAGGCCATTTCATCATTTCTAGCTCCATGCTTTTGAATGACGCCGCCTTGCTGTGCCTTGAGCTGGAAAGCCGGAGGTTGGAATGATTTGGAGCCGGCAGACATGGCCTCCTGAACCGGATTGGCTGATTGATTTTTAAACACTTGGTTCATTCTAAATTGGAATTGGCTAATGCAAAGAAACAAATTTTGGGATTCCTACCAAGCTATCGCCACCCAAAACCAACCTTCTCTTGGAAGCCCCGTATCTTTGACGGAAATTTAAACCATGGACATCAAAGCCATTCAAGACGAAATCATTTCCGAATTCGAATTCATGGGTGATTGGACCGACAAGTACAATTACATCATCGAACTTGCGCATGAATTACCACCATATCCGGAAGCCTATCGTGATGAAGCCCATCAGGTAAGGGGTTGTCAAAGCCAAGTATGGCTACATGCGGAGGTACAGGATGGCAAACTCAAACTCCTGGCCGACAGTGATGCATTGATTCCAAAGGGATTGATCTCACTTTTGCTGCGGGTTTACGACGGCCAACCTGCCTTGGAGGCCGCCCAAACCGAACTTTATTTCATCGATCGTATTGGATTGTCCTCCAACTTATCCCCAACCCGGTCAAATGGCCTGGCTGCGATGGTGAACCGCATTCGGAATGTTGCCCAAACCTTGTCCTGAACGTATATGCATCTTTCCCAACGCTCGCTATTCTTGAGGCACATGGCCCAAACTTCCCCTTCCCCGTTGATGCTGGAAGTGGTGCGCGCCGAGGGAATCCACTTGTACGATGCGGAAGGTAATGCCTTCGTGGATTTGATTTCGGGGATTGGAGTGGCAAACATGGGTCATTGCCCACCCGAAGTGGTGCATGCGGTTCAGAACCAAGCTGCAAGTTTCATGCACACAATGGTGTATGGGGAGTACATCCAAGCCCCTCAAGTAGAACTTGCACATGAATTGGCGCAGCAATTGGGCCCGGGTTTGGATGTGGTATATTTCACCAATAGTGGGGCCGAGGCAACCGAAGGGGCTTTGAAACTTTCCAAAAAATACACGGGGCGGAGTAAAATCGTGGCCTTTGAGAACAGCTACCATGGCAGCACCCACGGTGCATTGAGCGTTTCGGGTGGCGATTGGATCAAAGAAGGTTACGGTCCTTTGTTGCCCCATGTGCATCACATCCGGTTCAACAGTTGGGAGGATTTCGGAGCAATTGACGACCAAACAGCCTGTGTGATTGTGGAGCCCGTGCGTGGGGAGGCAGGTATTGAACTTCCTGCTGAAGGATACTTAAAGGCCCTACGCAATCATTGTTCCGCAATGGGGACGTTGTTAATTTTCGACGAGATCCAATGTGGAATGGGTAGAACGGGAAGCCTGTTTGCCCATGAACAGGAGGGAATCAGGCCAGACATTTTGCTGCTTGCCAAGGCCTTGGGGGGTGGGATGCCAATAGGTGCATTCATTTCCAGCAAAGCCATCATGCAGGTATTGTCGCACGATCCGGTATTGGGTCATATCACCACCTTTGGCGGACATCCGGTAAGTTGTGCGGCCGGGTTGGCAGCATGGAAAATGCTGAAGAATGGTGACTTTTTGAAGGACATGCCGAAAAAGTCTGCCACTATTGAAGCGTTGTCGCAGGAAAAAGGGGTCTTGGAGGTGAGAGGAAGAGGATTGATGTATGCGGTGGAATTGGGATCATTCGACAAGGTGCTTCGGACCATACAATACTGTCTGGCAAATGGGGTGGTGACAGATTGGTTCCTGCATTGCAATACCGCCATACGGTTAGCCCCGCCGTTGGTGATCCGACAAACAGAGTTGGAAGCTGCCCTCGAAATCTTGAGAGCAGGGATTGCCCAATCCTGATCAGTCCTCGAATACGTATTCCCGAGATCCCATGGTCCAACCCTCTGCACCGGGACTCAAAGGCAGTTTCAACGGTCTCCATTCACCACTTCCATCACGGGCGGCCGCCAACAAAACCTTCCCATTGGTGAGCAACAAGACCTGTGATTGTAACTCCCGGTGGTAAACGCTCCATTGAAACAGCGTTTCATCATTGATGGGAACATAAGGGGCCTTACACTCACACAACAAGAAGGGCGCACCTTGACGGTCGAATACAAGCACATCATACCGCTTGGACATGGAATTGTATTTCACCACCCGCTCCAAACTCATCAGGCCTTTGGGGACCTTCAAACAGTCAAGCAAGTAGTGAACAAGGCATTGGCGCACATGTTCCTCAGGCGTGAGAACCAACCATTTGCGTCTTATCAAATCCCAAACCTCCATTTGAGATCCAGAGTCCCGTGTCTTGAGCGGAACAATCGGCAATGATACAGGTGACTTAGGTGAGTCCATGTTGCAATTTAAGGGATTTGAAAATGTTCACGGGCACAGTGCCTGCGTCGAGGATGTTCCAAATTGCCCCTTGATTTTTTTGTAATTTGCGCCAATCTATGAAAAGCGCATTCATCACCGGAATTACCGGCCAAGATGGCAGCTATCTGACAGAGCTTCTGTTGGATAAAGGTTATCAAGTACATGGTCTCATCCGCAGGGCGAGCAATTTCAATACGGACCGAATCGATCATTTGATGGGCCATTCCCGGCTAGCGCTCCACCATGGGGATATGAGCGATTCAGCCAACCTCAACAAGCTTTTGTCGACCATCAAGCCAAGCGAAATCTACAATCTTGCTGCCCAAAGCCACGTGCAGGTGTCCTTTGAGGTTCCGGAATACACGGCACAAGTGGATGCAATTGGGACATTGAGGTTGTTGGATGCCATGAACAACCACTGCCCCCAAGCCCGATTTTACCAGGCGTCCACTTCCGAACTTTATGGCAAGGTTCAGGAAATTCCACAAACGGAGAATACGCCCTTTTATCCCCGTTCACCGTATGCAGCAGCCAAGATTTACGCATATTGGATCACCCGTAATTTCCGCGAAGCCTACAACCTGTATGCTTGCAACGGAATCCTGTTCAACCATGAAAGCGAACGCCGCGGCAAGACCTTCGTCACACGCAAAATCACCATGTGCTTGAGTGAAATTGCAGTGGGGCACCGCGATGTTTTGAAATTGGGGAATTTGGATGCCAAGCGGGATTGGGGTTATGCCAAAGAATACGTGGAAGCCATGTGGCTGATGCTGCAACAAGACAAACCCGAAGATTATGTCATCGCCACAGGAAAAACATACACAGTCCGTCATTTTGTGGAGTTGGCAGCCAGCCATGTAGGATTTGACATCATGTGGGAAGGTTCCGGCCTCGATGAAGTGGGAATCGACCGCAAGACCGGCAAGGTGATTGTGCGGATTGACCCCCGTTATTTCAGGCCTGCTGAGGTGGATCTGTTGATTGGAGATGCCAGCAAGGCGCGCCATGAAATGGGATGGTCGGCCCAAGTGGGAATCGAAGAGTTAGTAGCCATCATGATGAAACATGACATGGCTGAAGCAAAATCCCGAACGAAAAATGGATAAATCGGCCAAAATATATGTTGCCGGCCACCGCGGAATGGTCGGAAGTGCCCTGGTGCGTCTGCTGAAATCCCAAGGATTCCAACACATCGTGGCGAGGAAATCAGCCGAATTGGACCTCCGGAATCAGGCTGCAGTCAATCATTTTTTCGAAACCGAGAAACCCCAATACGTGTTTTTGGCAGCAGCCAAAGTTGGAGGAATTTTGGCCAACAACACCTTCCGCGGCGAATTCATCTATGACAATTTGATGATTCAAAATAACATCATCCATGCCTCCCACCTGTATGGGGTCAGGAAGCTGTTGTTTTTAGGGTCTTCCTGTATTTATCCCAAATTTGCCGAGCAACCTATCCGCGAAGACGCCCTGTTAACGGGAGCATTGGAACCCACCAACGAGCCCTACGCGATCGCCAAAATTGCTGGCATCAAGTTGTGCGACGCCTACCGGCACCAATACGGATGTGATTTCATTTCCGTGATGCCGACCAATTTGTATGGTCCGAACGACAATTACAACTTGCAGACAGCCCATGTGTTGCCCGCCATGATTCGCAGATTTGTGGAAGCTGTACAAAGCGGAAAACCTCAGGTGGAGCTGTGGGGTGATGGCTCTCCCTACCGTGAGTTCCTACATGTGGATGATTTGGCGGCCGCCTGCCTACATTTGATGGAGCACTACTCTGAACCGGGATGGGTGAACATTGGAACAGGCATTGACATCACGATCAAGGCATTGGCCACCATGATTTCAGAGGCGGCAGGCTTTCGGGGAGAACTCATTTGGGACCGGTCCAAGCCAAACGGCACTCCAAGGAAATTGCTGGATGTCGGAAAATTGCGCGGTCTGGGATTCACGTCCCGCATCACTTTGGAACAGGGAATCAAGGACACAATTGAAGATTTCAAGGCCAGCCAATTCATCTATTCACAAGCCAAAAGCTAAGCAAAGCTTTCAATTCACCCAAAAAGAAAAGGAGTGGACTCAGGCGAGCCACTCCTTTGAACTAACCGGCTTGGGGGCGAGAGCCCTTACACCCAAAAAAAACATATAGATATAGAGAACTCGTACGCTGTTGTGTCCTTTGCGGACGAGCCACATCGGAAAAAATACAAATTGAAACCCACGCAGCGCACCCGTGGGCGGGAACAACAAAAGCAGCACAACCTTTCCCGTGAAGGCAACCTTTCGGTAGGCACTCAGGACACTTGCCAAGCAACCGAAGCGCAAAATCGTGCAAAAGAACTAGGCTTATGTATCAAGCTGCAGGCTGACGATCCTTCACGCGAGGTTGGAGCAAAGGCTCCTGTTCGCGAAGGGATACGGCATCCGAGCTGACCGAATTCCTGACCGGAGTATCAATTTCAACATGGCTGATTGGCATACCCACCTTGCGCACCAACACGCACAGCACTGGCTTGGGGAAAGCATGTCCCAACGTCACCGTTTTGAGGGCATCAATGGCAGCGTATCCCGAATCCAAAACCAAATTTTTTAGCTTGCTTGAAGACTTGGATGGCTTTTCGCTTTCCCATGAAACGAATTCAAACCCGTTTCTGGACAAAATGGTACGCAGAGTATGTGTGCTAAAGTGGTTCAGGTGGACCGGTGGAGTGAAGAGCGACTTGAATCCAAAAAACGCCCTGCAACGCCAACCTTCTTCATATTTCACGTGGGGAACCTTCACGTACAACAAACCGTTGGGCTTGAGGAGGCGATTGATTTCCTGTAGGTCCTCATTAGGATTGAAAATATGTTCCAAGGTGTTGCGAGTCACGATGATGTCGAATGACTCACTGGGCAAATTGGCATCCTTCAAGAATCCTTGGAAGATCTCAATGTCGTCATGAGGACCCTGTGCAGTACTCAGGTCGGACCCATATACCTCGTAACCGTTGTCTTTGGCTACACGGAGAAAATCTCCGCGTCCACAACCCATATCCAGGATTCTTCCGGTTGGCTTCACCGCTTTGATGCGTTTCACCAACCTTCGTAAGGAATCCATCTCCACATCCAGACCTTCATACTGTTCTTGGTCGAAGGGATTGGTGTGGGCTGTGTAAATTTCTTCTACTTCCTCTGGCAATGGCCGTGGATTGACGTACACAAAGTCACATTTCTGACATTTTGAGTACGTATAATCCTGTGGCAGCCAAGGATTTAAGTGCACGGGATAGTGCTCGTAATGGTCACTACCACATGCGCTGCAACCAACTAGTTCTCTCTGTTTCATAGACAATACGCTTTTGTGTCCCAAATAGGACGATTTGACAATTTTTTGACAAAATGACCCATCAAATGGATCATTGAAAAAAATGAAAACACGAGTTCTCGCTCGTCTGGACAATCCAGACATGATTTTTGCGCGCAGTGCATGCTTCACAGCAGACACAATGATTGAATTGACGTATTAAAAACGTTTTAAAGTTCTCTATACCATCAAAAACGAATGCTTAACCCAAAAGGGCCAAACAAACTACCATAAAACTAAAATTGTGCTCTCTAATATCTATAACCGTCGGACCACATTGGGTCTAAATCTTCCGCAAAGATGCGACATCATTTTCAAAAACACAACACCCTTTTGTAAAAAAACGAAGGGCATTGTGGCTTACCATCAAGACCAAATTTGATGGATTTCTTTCAGGTTGCAGGCTGAAGGGTTAACTTTGTGACGAGATGAACTTTGTGGAAGACAATATGAATTCAACCTTGGCCGATGCAGTGACGCCGTTCCAAGTTTTGCTTTATTATAACTTCACACCGGTACCTGACCCCGAGGCTGAACGTGAGGCCATGGAGGAGTTTTGCAGGAAAAATCACCTTTTAGGAAGGATTTTGATTGCCAAGGAGGGGTTGAATGGCACCGTCTCAGGTACGAGGTCCGACATCAAGGCATACCAGGAATACATTGGTCGGCATCCTGTTTTTCATGCCACGGAGTGGAAAGTGGACGACGTCCCCAGCCATACTTTTTTGAAACTCCATGTTAGGGTAAAAAAGGAAATCGTTCACCTCGGGGTTGATGAGTTGGACATGGCGGTCCATATCGATAACTACGTGGAACCTGATGAATTTCGCGAAATCTTGAAACTGGATGACCCCGATGTGGTGATTTTGGACGCAAGATCGAAATACGAAACGGAAGTCGGCAAATTCAAAAATGCCCTCACCCTCGGAATCGACAACTTCAGGGATTTACCAGACGCTTTGGATGGCTTGAACGACCTCAAGGACAAGAAGATTTACACCTATTGCACCGGGGGGATCAAATGCGAAAAAGTATCCCGTTTGATGCTGAAAAAAGGATTCAAGCACGTCTATCAACTCCATGGTGGAATCATCCGATACGGCCATGAGGCTGGGGGCGAGGATTTTGAAGGCTCTTGCTACGTATTTGACCAACGTGTGGTGGTACCTGTGAACCATGTGAATCCCGATGTGCTGGGACACTGCAGGATTTGTGAGGCTCCGACCGAGAAAATGGTCAATTGCGCCAATCCGGAATGCAACGACCATTTTTTGATTTGCGGCGCTTGTGCAGATGAACTTCAAGGTTGTTGTTCGGAACCCTGTCTCGCAAATCCACGGAGACGGGCTTGGGATGGAACGGGTTATTATTTACGGGGTGTGAACTCAAAACTGTATGTTTCTGCACCCGAACCTAACTACATCCGGAACCTTGATACCACCAAGCTCAAGTTTGGTTTCAATTCAG
>Ga0068872_10000249_pt1 | contig 46039 bp, 38 predicted proteins | sample NOAtaG_7_FD_66441 | JGI IMG/M metagenome (GOLD analysis project Ga0068872, IMG submission 66441) | Freshwater lake microbial communities from Lake Erie, under a cyanobacterial bloom - NOAA_Erie_Diel1S_2200h metaG | ecosystem: Environmental > Aquatic > Freshwater > Lake | place: USA: Ohio, Lake...
CCAGCAGCACCAGCCGCGCCAGTAGGTCCAGTAGCGCCAAGAGCCCCAGCAGCACCAGCCGCGCCAGTAGGTCCAGTAGCGCCAAGAGCCCCAGCAGTGCCAGCAGATCCCGTAGGTCCAGTAGCTCCAGATTGCCCTTCGGGTCCTGCGGCTCCTGCGGCTCCTGTGGCCCCCGTTGCACCAGCTTGCCCTTCGGGTCCTGCGGCTCCTGTGGCCCCCGTTGCACCAGCTTGCCCTTCGGGTCCTGCAGCCCCTGCAGCGCCCGTGGGCCCTGTCCCTCCACCAAAACCTCCCGTATTACCATCCGCATTTAAAACGTAAATCTGCCCTGCAGCATTCACCTTTATAGCCGCCTGCCCAAGATATATTGTTCCCGTTGTCACATACAAATCTCTAAAGGGGGCAGCCGTGGAACCAAGATCATATGCAGCCCCAGTGTCAGGGATTAGACTCTGTGTTATAATGCCATCAAATGCCCCTGTAGGACCAGTAGCTCCAGCAGAACCAGCAGCACCAGCAGCACCCGTGGCCCCAGTCGCACCTGTTGGACCAACACTTGTAGGATAAAGTTCAATCTGATCGAGACGAATACTCGAGTTCAACACAGTCGTCACAGTATTAAAATAATAGGTATAGACTGCGTTCGACGTTGCACTGCCCTGAAGCACACCATTTTTATAGACATTAATCTGTGTATCAATCACTTCGATTGTGGCAACATCACCTACTGCAAAGGTGACTGTCGCAATGCTTCCACCAACACCTCCATTCTTGTAAAATGTTCCTACTATGGATCCACCCAAGTAATAGACGTCAGCATAATGATACCAGCTACCAGCCCCGCTTGATAGACCTAAGCTCAACACATCTCCCGCCACAAAAGCAGTCCTGAAGCGCCAGTTACAAACGACAGTTTTCCCCGATGCGCTGTATCCCTGTATAGAGCGCACCGCCTGAGACGGGGCACCCGATGTAAATGTCACATCATTCGTCTTGTTCAGCGTAGGAGTTCCAGTTATGATCGAAAGAGTTGTAATGGCGTCTCCAGCGGCACCTGTCACACCAGTTGCTCCAGTTTGCCCTTCGGGTCCTGCGGCACCAGTGGCTCCCGTAGCTCCTGTCACACCCGCCTCTCCAGTAGGTCCCACGTCACCTGGGGCACCCATCTCTCCCGTTGCTCCCGTGGATCCAGTTGCTCCTACCTCACCAGCAGCTCCTGTTTCGCCCGTGGCTCCTGTCGCCCCTTCTCCAGTAGGACCCGTCATACCCACCCCCCCAAGTTCGCCCGTTGGACCTATTGGTCCAGTACTACCAGTTGCCCCTGTAGCACCTATATCGCCAACAGCGCCAGTGGGACCAGTCGCTCCAGTATTGCTCGCCTCTCCAGGAGCACCCGTCGCCCCCACCTCTCCTGTAGCACCCGTGGCACCAGCCAGTCCTTCGGGGCCAGTAGGCCCAGTACTACCCTCTCCAGTAGCACCAGTTGCTCCAGTATCTCCAACAGCACCCGTCGCACCTGTTGTACCCATAGAACCCGCAGGCCCCTCTGCGCCCGTCGCCCCTGTGGCGCCCGTCAGTGAAGCACCCGTTGCACCCGTCGCGCCCACAGAACCTGCAGGACCAGTAGCTCCCGTATTCACCGCCGTACCTGCAGGACCCGTCGATCCCGTAGGTCCCACCGAGAGCCGAGTAATATTCACCGTCGATCCCGCCTTTATAGTAATATTTCCAACGCCATCGAGCAAAAAGTTCAGCGCATCCCCAGCATTCAGCTGCAAATAAATGAGCAAAGGCATCGGCGCAGGAGAGACCACGTTATAGACCACCATATTGTACGACCATACTGATGTACCGTTCCTTCGAATAGTGAAGTTACAGTTGTCCCCAGTGTTGGAAGCCAATGCAATCAGCAATACCTCTATTGCGTAGGTGCCCGAATCAGATACTGTGAAACGACCATTTCCCGATGTAAAGTTGATGCCTGCCGCTGTCACGTTGTTCGTGCCTGTCGCATTAATGAAGGCGTCAAAGGAGGCATTCGTAGCCACGGTGTCAGCAGTACGAGTGAAACTAATATAGCGATCTGAACTCGCACCAATGGCCCCCGTGGGTCCAGTAGGGCCAGTTTCTCCTGCAGGTGGGCCCGTGGGTCCTGTAAGACCCGCCCCCGTCGGCCCCGTGGCACCCGTATTTACAGCTGACCCAGGAACACCAGTAGGGCCCGTCGAACCCGTTGGGCCCATAGCACCAGTCATTCCTACTGCACCGGTTTGTCCCGTCGCTCCCGTTGCACCTGATGACCCCGTGTTTCCAGTGGGCCCAGTAATCGAAATACCCGATGGCCCAGTTGCCCCTGTTGCACCTGTCGCCCCCACGCCCGTCGCCCCTGTTGCCCCCGTATTTGCAGCAGTTCCTGGGATTCCCTGCGCGCCAGTAGGTCCTGTCGCCCCCGTGGCTCCCGTCGCCCCTGTGGCTCCCGTGGCTCCAGTAGGCCCCGTGGCACCCGTGTTCGTCGCTGTGCCTGCTGGACCCACTGGACCCGTCTGTCCCGTAGGCCCGACTGACAGCCGCGTGATATTCACCGTCGATCCCGCTCTTATAGTGATATTCCCCGTGCCATCTACAAAGAAGTTGTAGTAGTCGCCCGCATTCACCTCCTGATATATAATAAGCGGCATTGGGGCCGGTGAAACCACATTATACACAATCATATTGTATATCCAAACATTACTGCCATTCTTACGAATACTGAAGGTCGTGGTGTCCTGTGCGTTTGCCGCCTGTGCAATCAGCAGCACCTCTATTGCGTACGTGCCGGCTTCAGAGATCGTGAAACGACCATTCGCCGATGTAAAGCTGATGCCCGCCGCTGTCACATTGTTTGTACCCGATGCATTAAGAAACGCGTCATACGAAGTGTTACTCGCGACAGAGTCCGTTGTGCGCGTAAAGCTGATGTAGCGATCCGAGCTCGCTCCGAAGGCACCCGTGGGACCGGTCGAGCCTGTGGGGCCCGTCGCAGAGATGCCCGCAGGTCCCGCGGGGCCCGTGGAACCTGTTGCACCCGTTGTGCCGCCGCCAGTTGGTCCTGTGAAGCCAGTACTACCAGTGGGCCCTGTTGCTCCACTTCCCGTTGGTCCAGTGGCTCCTGCCCCGGTGGGCCCAGTCACTCCCGTAGCTCCCGTTCTTCCCGTGGCTCCCGTCTGTCCTACGGAACCAGTTGCCCCTGTCATTCCCGTTTGTCCTGTCGCTCCCGTTGGTCCTATGGAACCCGTCTGTCCCAAGGAACCAGTGGGTCCTGTGACTCCCGTCGCGCCTGTTGGGCCCGTGCCAATAGGTCCCGTCGAACCCGTTGGCCCTATGCCTCCCAGAAGACCTGTGGGTCCCGTTGGTCCCGTGGCAGAGTTCGCGAGCAGCGTTGTATTTATACTGCTCAAGCTACTCCCTCTAAAGAAACAACTAATGTTATGATTACTCGGCCCCACAAAGACGGCATAGACTTTCACGCGGATTCGATAGGTCGTATCAGGCAATGTAGTGGCTGGTATGAAGAGGTAAGATATGTACGCCCCCTTTGTAGTACTTACCGGTGATGCTGCTGCAGAGTTGCCCGCCGCCATTAGCGTCTCCGTGACTCCGTCAGCGGTCACGTAGAATACTGAAAAGTAATACTTTACATTTTCAGTCGCATCATCTGACTGGGCATAGAGACTCATTGACCAGAGACCTTGCAAAATAGCCGTGGTCTCCGTTGTACCTGGCTCCGTGGTGAAGCTGCCCAGCAAATAGGCCGAGTTGGGAGCCTGTGTTCCTGAAGAGAGTGTGGTCTGACTTCCCGTATTGGGGATTTCGAGCAGCTTTTCCGAGACCGGTGAGGCCGAGTTGCCCGAGAGGTCGAGAAAGATCGTGAGACCCCCAGAAATACCGTTGGCACCCTGAGGACCCGTAGGTCCGAGGACGCCCGTGGATCCTGTGTCACCCGTGGGGCCAGTACCGAGAGGGCCTGTGGCACCCGTTGTACCCGTTGAACCTGTGGCTCCCGTAGGCCCAGTCGCCCCCGTCTCTCCCGTTGCACCCACATCACCAGGAGCACCAATATCCCCCGTTGGCCCTGTCTCTCCAGCCGGTCCCGTATTTCCCGTTTCTCCTGTCGCCCCCGTATCTCCCATTGCACCCCCCTCTCCCGTTGCACCTGTATCTCCCATTGCACCCACCTCTCCCGTGGCTCCCGTCGCGCCTGTTGGCCCCAGGCTGCCCGTGGCACCTGTTGCCCCTGCCTCTCCAGTCGCCCCCGTATCTCCAGTATCACCCTGTGGGCCCGTGTTGCCAGGCAGACCTGGTGGGCCTCCAAGACCCTGCTCGCCAGTTGGACCCGTGTCTCCTGTGGCACCCGTTGGACCCACAGAGAGCCGCGTGATATTCACAGTCGATCCCCCCTTTATAGTAATATTCCCCGTTCCATCTACCAGAAAGTTGATCGTGTCACCAGGCTCCAGTTCGAGGAATAGCTGAATAGGCATAGGGGCAGGGGACACCGTGTTATACACGACCATCGAGTGTGACCAGACATTGCTCCCATTGCGCTGAACTTCAAAGAGGGTGGTGTCACTCACATTTGCCGCGAGAGCAATAAGGTGCGCGTCAATGGAGTAGGTACCCGCCTCACTTACTGTAAAGGAACCCGTGCCTGCTGAAAAGGTGATGCCCGTCGCGGGCACATTATTCACGCCGGTGGCTCCGAGGAATGCGTCGTAGAGGGTGTTGGACGCCGTGGAGTCCGTGGTGCGCGTGAAACTGACATAGACGTCCGAGCTCGCTCCACGGTGCCCAGTAGGACCCGTCCAACCCGTCCAGCCCGTGGGGCCGGTTGAGAGGGGCCCCGTAGGTCCCGTGCGTCCTGTTGGCCCCGTAGGTCCCGTGATGCCCGTGGGACCCTGCAGACCTCCATAGGGGAGATCATTCCAGCGCCCTGTTCCGTCGCCTATCTTGAACTGCCCCGTGTCCGTCTCGTAGCCGAGCTCACCCACGGCCAGTAGCGGATTCACGTGCGACCAGTGCCCCCCTGTGCCGTGACGGAGCTGCATCACGATGTTTGCCCCATTATAGGCACCCGTTGGTCCCGTGTTTCCCGTGACACCTGGACCGCCAAAGTTAAAGGCTGGCCCACCCGTATAGGATGTGCTAGGTCTGCCGCCATCGAAGATATAGAATCCGAAAGCGCCGGTTGCGCCGGTTGCACCCGTTGCGCCCGTTGCGCCCGTGTTGGCCGCTGTGCCGGCAGGCCCAATGGGACCAGTCTCACCTGTGGGACCAAACTGACCTGTGGGACCCTGGAGACCTCCGTAGGGGAGGTCATTCCACAGCGTCACGCCGTCGCCTATCTTGAATAAGTATGTGTCTGTTTCGATACCCATCTCTGCGACTGCAAGGAGGGGGTTGGTAGTTGTCCAGTTTAGGGCTGTGCCCCTGCGAAACTGGATCTGGACATATGGCATCCCTCTTGCGTTTCTAAAGGAGGCCGAGAGGATTGTTTTGCTGGTCCCTCCCAGTTGGTACCACGCTCGCTTCGTGAGCTGATACCAGCCGTGTTTATTGGTAGGGCTCCGTGTCGTCGGGCATCCCCTTTTTAGCTTGTTGCAGTGAGAACCCAGCGACTCTGTCCTGGTGACCCGCTAATCGTCAGATCCGTCACATAGATGAATGTGGCTGTGCCATTCACACCGATTGTCTTGTTAGCGGAGCCGAGAACGAAACGATTGGATGCCGTGGAGCTCGTGTTCTCTTGCTGGAACGTCTGGTTTTTGTCCGTGTTATTCACTATCACTATATAGCGACCGGCAACACCGTTGGCGAAGCCCGATACAGTACTTGCTGTTGTGCCCGTGAGTTTGAAGAAGGCGCCGACTGAGAGGGCGTAGTTGTCGATGTTGGCTGCAGAGGGGATATTCGTTCCTTCTGTAAAGTTGATGGAGCCGGCGAGAGTGCCCGTGGGACCTGTTGGACCCGCCACAGTGGAGGCGGCCCCCGTAGGACCTGTAGGACCTGTTGCCACATTCGCTACGAGCGTAGTGTGAATATGACTGAGCGTTGCGTCTCGGAAATACGTATTTATAGAATGCGTGCCGCCACCTGAAAAGGAGGCATAGACTTTCACGCGAATACGATGTGCCAGACTGGGAAGCGTGGTCTGAGGTATGAAGAGGGAGTACGTGTAGAGGGCAGTGGTCGTATATACCGGTGTGGCAGTTCCACTTGAACCCGATGCAATCAGCGTCTCTGATGTGCCAGCGGGATTCGTGTAGTATGCCGAAAAGAAGTACTTGATCGTGTCGTCATTCGCGTCTGAAGAGGCGTAGAGGTTCATATCCCAGATACCTTGCAAGATAATAGTGGAGTCAGTTGTGCCTGGAGCAGTGGTGAAGGTTCCGAGGAGAAAGGCGGATATGGCAGTCTGACTGCCTGATGTCAGGGTTGTCTGCGTAGTTTGAACGGGGTCCTCGAGGAGTTGGCCTCCAGAGGGAGCAACGGCATTATCTGAGAGGTCAATGAAGAGCGTGCGACCGCCTGAGATGCCATTCGCGCCCTGAGATCCTGTGGGGCCCGTCACTGTGGAGGCGGCTCCCGTGGCGCCAGTCGGCCCTTCGAGTCCCGTTGGACCAGTCGCCCCGTCGGCGCCACTCGGCCCAGTAGCCCCTGCTCCCGTGGCGCCAGTCGGCCCTTCGAGTCCCGATGGACCAGTCGCCCCATCGGCGCCACTCGGCCCAGTAGCCCCTGCTCCCGTGGCGCCAGTCGGCCCTTCGAGTCCCGTTGGACCAGTCGCCCCGTCGGCACCACTCGGCCCAGTAGCCCCTTCTCCCGTGGCCCCCGTTACGCCTGTGGGCCCTGTCATTCCCGTTGGTCCCTTCAATCCTCCATAGGGGAGATTGATCCAATCTGTTGTGCCGTCGCCTATTTTGAACAGGGCAGTATCTGTCTCGTATCCGAGCTCGCCCTCAGCGAGCACAGGATTCACGTGGGACCAGTGCCCTCCTGTGCCGTGGCGGAGCTGCATCACGATGTTTGCCCCATTATAGGCACCCGTTGGTCCCGTGTTTCCCGTCACGCCTGGACCGCCAAAGTTGAATGCTGGCCCAAGGACATAACTAGTCTCTGGAAGGCCTCCATCGAAGATATAGTAGCCGAAGGCACCCGTATCACCCGTAGCACCCTGTGCGCCCGTTATCCCTGCCGCTCCCGTTGCACCAGTGGGACCAGTGGCACCTGCCTCTCCCGTTGCGCCCGTGTTTGTTGCACTACCTGGCGCTCCCGCCTCTCCCGTTGGCCCCGTTGCTCCCGTATCTCCTACGGAGCCCGCCTCTCCCGTTGGCCCCGTTGCTCCCGTATCTCCTATGGAGCCCGCCTCTCCCGTTGGCCCCGTCTCTCCCGTGGCACCCGTGTTTGTCGCCGTGCCCGCTGGACCCGTCATACCTGTCGGCCCAGTCATACCCGTGGGTCCTGTGGAAGTCAAATCACTGTATGTCACGAGACCCGACCCCGCGTTGTAACTCAGAACCTGTCCTCCGTAGGTCACATTCGACAGTGCCGGTGCGTAGATCTGCCCATCCTTTCCCACTTTAAAGAGTGTGGTGCCACCTGTGAGCCCAATAGGCTGTGTGCCTAGACCTTTCTTTATCAAAAAATCCGTGCCTGTAGTGCCCTCGGAGCCGATCACTAAGGCGCTGGCCCCCGTTGTTCCATAGGCTCCTATCACGGCACGGAACTGGTCCTTCACACCGACTTCGATCGCCACGGACTTGTTCGGATCTCCAGAAGAGAAGCCATACACCACCTGTGTAGCCCCTGGCCCCGCTGCATTGAAGTCCTCGCCCACACTGAATCCATCGGCTGTCTGTGTATAAAGATCGATCTGGCCGAGTCTAAGCTGACCCTGTATTTCCGCGTTCGGGACACTGAGTGTATCTGTCACATTATCATATGTCGCGTTTGGTTCCGCAACGGCCGAGTCCGTCGTTCCATCAGATGTCAAGATACGATATTGAGCCGGTGTCGAGATCGTTGTGAAACCTGGACCCGTTTGCCCTACGGGGCCTGTTGGGCCCGTCGCGCCCGTCATGCCCGTATCGCCAATAGCCCCCGTCGGGCCAGTTTCTCCAGTTGGCCCTGTCGACATTCTCTTTTTCTAGTCTAGGTCTTTTGTTTTGGTGCAGCCGCGCTGGCGGCGACCCACTTGCGAAAGCCGTGAGTGCGTTCGACGAAATAGGAGGAGCCGAGCATCTTCACGGCGAGCTCGTGAAGCTCCAGCTGCTCCGCCGTGAGTGTCGCAAGATATGCTTCTCCCTCTTTTGATACGGGGTGGGGCGGGAGAGGCGTGTATTGGGCTGGAGAGGGCTCGGCCACGGCTCGAGTAATAGCGGGCATTTTCCTATACCCACGGGCTTTAAGTCGCGCTCGAGCAATTTTACGAGGACCCCAGTAGGATGGCCGCTGCTGCCGTGAAAGACCCACGTGTGCTAAAAATAGATACTCCCGAAGATATGCTCGCTATCCTGCGCGGTAAGGGTCGCCCACTCTCCTCTTTTCAGAAAGGGGACACCATTGCAGTCTGGAATAAGATGGAAAAGGGATATACATATAAACTCGATGCGCCCCCGGGTCAAGACATGGACGCCGCGTTCAAGCCCTGGGCCGATCCTGGAGAGATGCTGGCCCTCGGTGTCTTTGAAGGGAAGTATCTCAATGACTGCCTGCTCGAGTTTCCCGCCGAGTGGTTCTTGCGGGCCATTGCCCTCGGTAAGATGCAGCCTGGGGAGCCGTCCGTCGCCGTCAATGCGCTCCAGGCCGATTCGCGTCAGCCCCTGAGTGAGTGGCGGCGGAAGGGTTGGGTGCCCGCGGGACGGACACGCAAGGCCCACCGCGGCGCGAATATTCTCGCAGATCCCACCCAGAATCCGGACGAGCGCGGCTGGTTTCAATGGTACTGCAGATACTGGATGGGCCGCCGGCTCCCCGCCCTTGATGAGGAGCAAATCAAGCGCTGGCGGGCCTTTCGCCGTCACGCTGGACAGATAAAGAGTAACTGTCGGCCTGGTGACTTGGAATGCCGCCCTCGACAGAGACAGGCACTGCTGCAGTGGTCCTGGAATCCGTATATGTAGGCCGCACGCCCCGCCGTCCCTAGCAAACCTCCACTCTCTTTAGCAATAGGCCGAGCCCCCATGGCCTACGTAGCATTTGACCTAGACAATACATTGGGATTTTTCGAATATACCAATCCATTGTCTTACCTCTGGAGCCCCGATATGCTCACGAACCCTGAGCAGGCAAGGGTAAATCCCGCGGTGAGTCTGCCGCCCATTCTCTTGCGCCGCCTCGCCGCTGCACGCAAGAAGTTTGCCCAGAAACTCCTCCGCAACCATCATCTCCTCTTCAGTATTCTCCGACCCAATCTCAATACGCTCATATATCCACTTCTCGCTCTCAAGAGGAATAGACGCCTCAAGTCCGTCATCATATATTCCAACAGCGGGGTCACTGCTTCTCTTGAGCTCGCCAAGGAACTCATCGAGAAACATTATGACTGCGCCGGTCTTTTTCAGGTTCTCGCCGATCACTGGCATCCCCTTCGCGTCCAAGACAGACCGCCGACATATACACCGCAACCACGCACCTATGTGGAACCACTCAAGACACCGAAGGTACTCAAGGCCCTCTTTAGAGAGGCCACACACGAACGGAGGGTCATTCCATCCAAGAATATTCTCTTCGTTGATGACCGCCGCCCGAAACACGCTATTCAAGAGGAAGAGCCGCGAGGTCTCACGTACATAGTCCCCACTCCCTATTATGCCGATCTCTCCAAGAAAGACCGCCTTTCTCTTGTGGCGATGGCTATCGAGTCTCTCGACGAGGCTGGTATTATGGATGATAGTGAATACGTGGATTCCGCCTTTTGCAATCGACTCATACCCTATGATTTCACCAAGACATACCGCATAAGCAGTTTCTATGAACTCGCTGAGTTTGTCTTGGCCGAGGTACTGTCCGTGCGGACACCGGCGAGGGCCTGGGAGGCCGACACGGATGTCCTGCGTGCTCGCATCTCCACTTTTTTAGAGAAGATTTAGCCGCTCGCCCACGATGCGCACAAGAGAAAAAAGTGCTGCACCCCAGGCAGTATCTACTACTGCAAAGTTGATGTCATACTTTGTAAGAGTAGCGTAGTTGGTGAAGTCATAGACTGCGTAGGTGGCCGCGCCGATCGCCGCGGCTTGTGCCGTGCTCGTGGAGAGGCTGAGGAGGTAGGCAAGCGCAAGATATACTATGGGGGCGGCAGCCCAGCGGAGTTGAAAGGGGGCGCCGCCCTGCACTGCTTTAAAGAGGGACTGGGCCCAGGCGCCTGTGGCGTAGAGATAGGGGATATCGATAAGAAAGAAGAGGAGGGCCAGTGGAATGAGTGTGCGAGCCGCGTCCATGAGCGCGTCCATTTCGAGTCTCTCTATTCGTGTGTCCGTCTAGAAATGGCTGAAGACACTCTGCGCCTGGAGGGTTTCGCGGAGAGTCTGCGCGGCCGGCGGATCTTCTGTGCGACAGGATATCCTCCGAAGTTTGTTCAGACGTTCTTGAGGGGGAAGATAGCTGCCCTCGACGCTGAGGCTGTTCATCGCGGGCGCAAGGTGCTCGTGGTCCAAGGCGTGCATACGGCACCGAAATGGCTCGCTCAGATGCCCTGGGATGCCACCTTTCACGTGCGTGATGTGCAGGACCTGAAGCTTGCCCTTACATATGTGCAGCACGCGGTGAGGCCCACACGGCTCTTCTGGATAGGGGGTGAGCCTGCAGGGGCAGTCCTCCAGGCACTTCATAGGGTGGAGGGGCTCACTCTTGTTTCTGTGGGGGAGAAGGCGCCGAGTGCAGTGGGTGAGTGGGACGCCGTGTTCTGGGGACCTGAGGCCACCTTTGAAGAGGTAGAGCCGCAACTGCTGGCGAAGATGGGCACGGGGCGCCTGGGGACTCTGCGCTCCGTTTTGAAGGAACTGCGGGCGTCGGACGTTGGGCTTGTCTGGTCCTCCATAGGAGAATCGGACAAGCGCGGTGAGTTGTATTGGTATGACCCTGTTGATGGAGTCGATGCGGGCCATCATATTGATCCGGGTGAAGCGGCCGAGACGCTGCGTGCCGTGGCCGATTTACTTATGAAGTGATTGGCTCTGCTTACTTGCGGCGGAAGATCTTGGATTCGTCGAGCAGAGCCCTCGTCATCTACGCTTTTCCGCTTACTTGCGGAAGAGCTTGGATTCGTCGGGCGGAGCCCTCCTCATCTGCGCTCTTTCGTCGTTTCACTTCCGAAAGAGCTTGAAAGTCCCCTTCTTGGCCTTGAAGCCCGCCTTGAGCAAACGCTTCAGGGCCTTCTTGCCCGCAGCGTGCTTCTTGCGACTGACAATGCGACCCTTCTTGGTCTTCATCAGGTCCTTCTTGGTCAGCCCACCGGAAGTGTGCTTGGCCGTGCCGTGGTAGACCTGAGCCTTGGTGCCCACAGCGGGGATCTTGCGAGCGCCACCCATCATCGCGGAGTTATTCTTACGCGTGCTGTTATTCATTTTATACTAGATTATTAGATTTTTTTAGTTCCTGCGGGTCTTCTTACGAGATGCTCGCTTCATTTTCCGCGTGCGCCTGCGTTTTATCCGCCGTGCGCCGCCGAACATTAACCCCTCTTCATTTTCTAGTTCGGCATAGCGATCCTCGAGCTCATTTGCTTTTGCAAGAGCCGCATCATATACTGCCTGTAGAGTTGCCCTGCTTGTCTCGAAAGCAGTGAAAGTCTCAGCCAGCTTGGTTTGATCTTTTGTCTGATCTTCCATTACCTTATTGATCGCGTCAATACCCTTCTGCAGACGTGATCGTTCTGCTGCTTTCAGAATCTCAAGGCGATTTTCAATAGTATCTATGAGACCTTGCTGAAGTGCTAATCTCCTTTTATTCTCCTCGATGAACTTAGAGTATGTATCAGGACTTATACTGTCCCTCAGCTTATTCAGATTGAACAGAAGAACAGCGAGGTTATTCGCCTGGCTTCGAAAGCTTGCCGTTGGCAAGGAAGTAACTTGACCACCTGCCTGTGGTGTCCGCACAAAAGTGCATTGTCTTGCAGGGACTATAATAGATTTACCAGTAGAATCAGTTCCAACGAGCTCAGCTGATAGTGTCACATTCTTTGCAGTAAGTTGTGTGCGTTGCATAGAAGTAGCCCTTAAACGACAGCTATATATGCTGTCGATGAGAACTTCCTTACCTTGTGCATCATTTACAGGAGGTGGCATGATATAGGAGCGAAGGCGATTCAAATCTGTCATAATTTCCTTTGTTGTCCGATATTTCCTTACATCCTTATTGAGAATGCGTTGTAGATCAGGCAGGCGTGTCCATTCGATTTTGTTAAAAAGTTGTCTGTATGGATACCTGGCAGAAAAAGGGGGGATATCTGCAACTGGCCCAGTAACGCCTACCATACTTGGAGGGGTTGACGCCGGTGTTGTTGTCGTGATTGTGGCGCTTCCCGTGGTTCCAGAAGGTGTCCCTGTGGTTCCAGATGTTGTCCCTGTGGTTCCAGATGTTGTCCCCGTGGTTCCAGAAGGTGTCCCTGTGGTTCCTGCACTTGTGCTATTTGTACTTGTTGTCCCCGTGGTTCCAGAAGGTGTCCCTGTGGTTCCTGCACTTGTACTGTTCGTACTTGTTGTCCCACTGCTTCCAGAAGTTGTCCCCGTGGTTCCTGCACTTGTACTATTTGTACTTGTTGTCCCCGAACCACTTATATTTGTACTTGTTGTCCCCGAACCACTTATATTTGAACTCATCTTCTATGAATGTCTTCGAAAAAAGCAGAGATCATAATGTGATTCTCGGGGTTCCCCCAGCCAAAATCTCCTTCTGCAACTGCTCCATCTTACGCAAATCATAGACACCAGCGAAATGCACGAGCAATGCGCCGGGTTCCCACAGCTTCTGTCCAGGCAGTCCCTGTAAATACGCATTGAACTTCCAGTGCTCCGTACTTATCTCCGTATGTGCCAGGTCATCAGGTACAGTCTCCAGCAGCTTTATCATCGCCGCGTTCTCCCACCAAATATGATAGGTGAGCTCGGTCTGCTTATCAAGCCTCCGCCACCAGTCCCGTAGCCACACCCCGTTCCTCATAAGCATATTGCCAGAGTTGATATGCGCACATGCGTCGATCGTCATCAAGAGATCCTTTTCTGCCGGCAACAACGGAACAACCAGATCCTCCAGCCGAAGAGCCGGATTTGTTATGAGAACATCAGCATCCGACAGAAAGACGAGGGCGCCCTCTGGGAGTCGCCCCAGTTGATCGAGAACAAAGGCGACTTTTGACCAGGCGATCGGTCGTGAGCGGTCCCAGTACTCCTCGCCCCCCTGTATATAGGTATACCCGTGCCGCTCGCACCACGCCTTTTTCGACTCCAGTGCCGGACCCAGCGCCTTACGGAAATCAGGGCCAATCGCCAACGTCAGTACAGTAATCATCCTCTCCATAGACCCCTGTAAAATTGCCTTAACCCGCTCGCGGCAGCGAGTCGCTACCGCGCTTATGCCTCTCACATACACTCGAGCAGAAGATGGCCAGTTTCTTTGCCCTCACTGTGGGGCAAAAAAGGCGAATCAGAGCACGATGCACTACCATCTCAAGAAGCACGCCGCCGATGCCGCGGCTCCTCCGCAAGCATTCGACTGCCAGTTCTGCGCAAGAACATTTCTTCAAGCGACCAGCCTGGCTACCCATATTCAAGCACGCCACGCTGACACCTTCTTCTGCCCCTTTCCAGGATGCGGCCTCGCTACGAAAGTAAAGACTAGTATCACTATTCATTACCTTCGTGCTCATTGTGCCGCTGAAGTGACAGCCCTCGCAAAGCCTGCGGCAGCCGGCGGCATGGGCTTAACCTGTGCCGTGTGCTCTAAAATCTGCAATAGCAATACGGCATTCTATTATCACCTGCTCGCAGCCGGCTGTTTCCCCTGCCCCTCCCCGCTCAAGCCTCTATTGGCTTCACGAACGTCTGCGACATCACTATCAAGCGATATAGATGAAAGCCAAATGCCGCGAAAGCAATGAGGAGGAGCATATCATATGCCGGCCGGTCCGTGCGTTTTCCGTAGTATCCCACCCAGAGGAAGAGGGGGGCGACGACTAGGGCGTGCAGCAGATTGACCCAGGCAAAGGGGGACTTTGCCAGGACACGGCCGACGGACTTGAAGCCGTGATAGACGAGCACGAGTACTCCAAAGGCAAGGAGCACATTGTACATCCAGTCGGGAGTGGCAGCGCGCTGGAAGCCCACGTAGAGGAGGGCCGGCGCCACGAGGATCACGTGGAAAATGGCGATGAGAAAATAGGTGTCCATCATTTTTGCTTCTTGTTGCTGCTCGCATTTTTTGGGCCTGCACGGGACCCGATCATCTTCAAGAGAGCATCCGCGTGTTCGATGGCCCCTTCTATCCAGCCCTGGCGGAGCGAGAAGGACTCGCCGCAAAAGTGGAGGGCCGGCATCTCTTGCGCGAAAGGTCTGAGGGCCGCCTGGCTGAGTTCGCGGGGATCATAGGATCCAGGTAGCCAGTTTGTCACTCCGTGGCGCCAGTAGTGTGTCTTGATCAGGCTCGGACTCGGAATGTCTGCCCGCAGCAGCTGGCGAAGCTCTTCGACTGCCTGTGTGCCCGCCGCCGTCTCCCCTTTCTCATCGATGATCGCTTTCCAGTAGTCGGCGTCCTGCGAATCTGTATAGGAGATTTGAACGGCGTCGCCTCCCGCCGGTATCAAGTAGCGCACGTGACCCGCTGTCACTATACGGGCCCCAGCCCCCGCGTCGGCCGCCTCCGTCCAGAGAGGGCCGCCACCACCCTCACGCGGAAACACGGCATACATTCGCAAAAGGGGGGTCATCTTCAAGTGCTTTAAACCACCCCATAGAGGCAACCCAGGGATCTCGCTGAGAGCGGCGGCCTCCACGGCGAGAACCACACGCGCCGCACGGAGTTCCACGAGCGGTCGCGCCGCCCCCTCTTTTGGAGAACCGATGCGCAGCTGCAAGCGCAGAGGTTGGCGAGTCTCCCCTTTCTCAACTCCTACCAGCTCGTGATTGCGATGCACGCTGCCCCCCAGTCGCTCGATATGGGCAACCATCTTCTCCACCAAGGCACCTAGCCCCTCTTTACAGATACCGAACCCCTCCTGCGTTCCCAGCTCTCCGCGGAAGAACTCGAGGGCCAAATCGGCACGCATTGTCTCGAGTTCGGCTCGATAGGGGTAGCGCACAAGATAATCCCCCGCCAACTTCGGCCCGTGGATCTTCTCGAGCAGCTGGCGTACTGTGTGCCGCGCCAAGTCGTCCGCCGGCAGCCGCGCAAGAGAATCCATAAAGACAGGTAGCCCAGACTCGAATACACTGTCCTCTAAAGGAGTCGCTGCAGATCCCTTATACACCACTTTGGAGCCAATCGGCACAAAGGTCAGCCCATACCTCTTCAGAAGTCCGAGAAGACGCGTGTGCTGCGTGGAAAAACGACCGGCCCCACTCTCCCACTGTAGCGCCGGCTTCCCTGCAGAGCCCTCTTGCCTAAAGGTGCTCGTGCGCCCACCCAGCGCCTTGTACTTTTCCAGCACAGCCACACGAGCTCGGGGATGCCCCCGCAGCATCTCGACAGCCACGTGAAGACCTGCTATACCGGACCCCACCACGATCATATCATAGAGGGGTTCGCTATCTATTTGTCCATCCATTTCTCCCTTTCCTACTTGAACATTTGTTTTAGTTGCTTATTATACATACTTATCACCACGACTAGACTGAAGGCCACGCCCATAGTACATACCTGCGTACTGCTGAGCTTCATTCCCTCTCTACTTACTGCTCCGATGCTGTTGCAGCCAGCTCACCACCTTTTCAGTTAGCGCGCTCCCCAGCGGACCCACGGGCTTCTTGTCGCGCACAACTAAAAAGGCGGGTATGCTGCGGATACCGCAGTAGCCTGGAGAGTAGGTATTGGCGTCGACGTCACATTTGTACCAGGCCGCCTCTGGAAGGGCGGCTTCAATCGCGGCCAGGTCGAGTTTCTTGCACGCCCCGCACCACTTTGCAGTGAAGTATATCACGGCGAGGGAGGGGGCCGGCGGAGAGCCAGTGGGTACTTCTTGACGTCCGAGGAGTTGCTCGAGCTCATCGTGGGTGAGGCCGTCCTTCATTCTGCTACTGCAGGCGAAGCGGCCTTGTTACGCAAAACCGCAAGACTGATGCCACCCGCAATGATCGCACCCAGCCCGCCGAGAAACAGTGGAGCTAACGCACGCATATCGGCCTCCTTTTGAGCTGCCCCTCCCTTCTGTAGTATGCCTTTCGCCACTTCCTCAAGAGAAGGAAGCTTCGATGCCGCTCTTCCTCCCACCTGTGGTGCAGTTGCAGCAGGCGCAGGCGCAGGCGCAGTACCCTCTACAGATCCACCCTCTACAGATCCTCCCGCTGGTGCCGGCGCCGGTGCCGGACTCGCGAGTGCCCCCTTCAGAGCCGATGTTATCTCGGGAAGAGCCACCAGCGCCGTCATTCCTCCACCTGTCAATGCAGTGACGCCGCCCGTTATCAAAAACACCTTCTGTAGCATCGGCCCAGTCTGCCCCATTATCTCTGGAGGCAAATAGTCCATCAACCGATAGCCACCATATGCAAAGCCGGCAATAATCATACCAACCACCATCGGCGTTATGCGCCCCTTTGGACCACCGTCAGTAGTACTCCCGCCCCCAAGCGACCGATACGTCAAAGGGATCTTGTAGCCCTCCTGCCCAAATGCCGGACTCCACGTCTGAATGATGTCATACACGAACCACGGGTTAATGCTCAGCATAAACGTCAGCGGCCACAGATTCGGGTAATACAGCTTCAGGTACTTCACGGCGAAGGTAATGCCGGCACTAAATGCCCCTTTCAAGAGCCCAAACATCGGCGCCCCAACTGCAAAGAGATTGACACCCAGGTAGCCCATCGCATCGAACGGAGGCAAGAGAAATCCGCCCGCCAAGAAGAGCAGCCCGAAAAAACCAATCTCGTATCCGGATGCAAAGAAGTTCTTGATTACAGACTGACCGGATGATGCTAGAGGTGGCGGTGGGCTACCCACTCCCAATATAGATGTCAAGGCCTGCATCCTGGTCTCTATCGCTAATCAGACCAGCGACCTAAATCTTGAAAAGCAGACCAGCGAATCCATTCACCACGCGCAAGACATTGTGGTTCTTCGCATACACTCGGATATTCGCCTCTCCTCGAGCAGGCACATAGTTAGGGTTTGTAGCTGTCTGGCCTGGAATCTGGAGTGGGCCAGGATAATCGGGACGGAGGCTGATCTGCAGACTCATATTGTCAATGCGACTCGCGTTCAACGAGCCAGTCGGCTGCATTTCTTCGGGCCGGAGAGAGAACGAGTAGGAATACAGGAACGTCTTTGTCGGAACCGACGTATGATATTGATATGGCTGCACGAGGCGGAAATAGCCGGCATCACGCCGCTCGAAGCGATCGTAGCCATCCACCTGTATTACGGCGTCCTGTAACATATCTCGCGTTACACCTACATCGCTCACTGAAGTCGAACTGAAGTTGAAGTATTCGTGCGTTGCAAGCATTCGATCCCGCTGGATTCGCCAGATCATTTCGCGTATAGGGTGATTGAACTCGAGGCGTACCTGCTGCGAGAAGATGTCCTTTCCGATTGAAAGGGCCGGTGTATATTGAATCTGCTCTATCAAGTACTCGTGCGTGTTCGCCACAAAACGACGGCGCTCCTCGGTATCGAGATAGACATAGTCACCCCAAAGACGAATATCAATGATTTTCACGGGCTTCACTTGCGGCCCCCCACACGCCGGTGCGAATGCCAAGAGGGGAGTATAGAACATATCTTGGAGAGGCCGCAACTTGAGATTGATCCGAATAGGGTGGTACTGCATCGCGAGAAGAGGCAAGTAGAGACCAGGATTCTTGTTAAACCAGAACTGGAGAGGTATATACATCTTTACAGATCCGTATTGATATCCGCTCCCGCTTGTGCTCGTGGTGAAATCGAAAATGGGATCCGACTCGGGAGGAACCAGCAATCCATCGGCGCGATTGATCATATTGTTGAAGCCGTCGCGCTTACTGGAGGGCGTCGAGAGCTCCGACCAGATCTCCATCCATTCTCCGGTCTGTTTGTCGATCTCCTGCTCACCGATCTCAAGAGAAATCTCCTCTATCAAGGCGTGTCCCGTGGAATTCACATATGCAACAGGTGTCCCGTCAGTCAGCTGAATGTAGGGCAGAACCACCTCCAAGTACATCGGGCCCAACAAATCTCCACGCCTGGGAATGGTACAAGTTAGTCGCTTTCCGAAATCAGGATCACCGTCGAAATACATTGGCTGCGACTCGATCGCGAAGTTCGTGTAGCGTCTATAGACCATTTTAAACCACGTGATCTGTGGATTTCCGGTCAAGAACAAGTCCTGTTTTCCTTGTGCTACCAGCTGCAGTAGACCACCGCCTCCTGGCATTCTCTAGTAGCAGGTGCGACTTCTTCTACTGCGTCGGGCCGCGGGTTTTTGTAAGAAGAGCTACTAGAATGAGTCGGAATGCTGAGCTAGAAGAACAAATACAGCAGCTGATTTTCTCTATAAATCCCTACACGGCCACCCCCTATCCAGCCGACCTGATGCAGGTCGCCGATGGGCAGGGTACTCGCCGCTGGCAAGACGTGTTTCAGACTATCAGCAGTCAATCAGTCACCGACGGCGCCCCCCTCGGCTACCTGCCCTCCACCATCTTCGCCATCTCGAATGACACATCCACCTTCTCCAGCATCGTCGCCACCTCCTACTCGACCCTCTCCACACAAATAGGAGAAGGCGGCATACCGGGCAGTATAACAACATATCAGCTACAGAGTACAACGCAGTGGATTCTCTACGATGCGACCTATGTGAGCACCGCGGCTCTAGTGAGCAGTATGACCCCCTTTCTGAACGGCTCGCTGTCCTTCATGTCCAATATTCAGAGTACTGTGATCGGTCTCGGCTCCACTCGATATGTGAGTACGCCTACCCTCTTCAGCACAACCGTGGGCCTCAATAACCAGGGGGCCTCCACCGTGCGTGGGCTCGGATCTGCCGGCTATATCAGCAGCCTCTCTCTTCAGAGCACCATCAATGGGTTCGGCACTGCCGGTTACGTGAGCAGCGCCACCCTCTACAGCACAATAACAGGAATGCTATATCCCGAGACAGAGCCAGGAGGATCCCTCGGACTCGTCGTGACGGGAACAAATGATCCACCCTTCCGAAACTTCAGCACACTCACATCGAACTACCTATCAACGAATCAATATTTCAACAGTTTGAATGCCACCACCTTCGGCATAGTCTTTGGCACACAGCTTCCCAGTACATATACAGGTATCGTATCCTCCCTCGGCTCTATAGGGTACGTCAGCACACAGGCCCTCTTGAGCACAAGCGCGGGTATTCAGGCAGCCAAGCAGAACATTTTCATCGACAACACTGGAAATGTGAGTATCTTCAACTCGGACGTCTATTTGTCGAGTGTAAATGCTATTACCTTTCTCAGTAGTTTCGTGAATTCCAGTATCATCTACAAAGGGGAAAATGGGCTGATTGGAGGTCGCGTCACGGGCAACTCGAATATGGCCTTCTCCACGGCGAATCTGCAGCTCGACCTCTTCTCCAGCCTCATCACATCATCTACGCGCCTCGTGGCCGAGTTCTACCCCACATTCTACTTTGACGCCATTACAGCCGGTGCGCTCACTTCAAAGGCACAGACAATGCAGACCTTCATTCAATACAGCACACATGTCTTGAGCAGCATTCACGAGACGGTCATCCCTTGCATATCGGCACAGAACAACTACTCCAACTTTTTCCAGCAGCCGATGAAGATTCACATCGATGGCCTCGATGTGCTGAATAGGTATGCGGAGCCTTATCGGCTGACACATTCTCTTCCTGGTGCGATCTCCTATAGCTTGAATGTCGGCTTCCGCAGCTCTAATATCGGCACCTTTTTCGCCTCCACGAACTCCTACTTCCTCACTTTGCAAAATCTCACGTTCTAGGGGAATCACTTCGTAAATAAAATCCGCAGCGGTGAAACAGGAAATGGCGAGCAGCTATAAAACACTCGATTCGGATATCATTACTCTCCGACAAATCTATGTGCGCGATCGTGCGAATGGATTTATTCCGAATGAGTACGTTCTCATCTCAGACGGTGTTGGTGCAGGCTACTGGGACTCCATCAGCAGTATCTACCCTGTTCCCTTTGACAGTATTCGCGACCCAGTGGGTTCTACCCTCACCGCACGCGAGATTGGCAATATTCTTCCCTTCAGTACAATCGGTGTGCAGGGGCTCTTCGAGTTCATCGCCAGTCCAGTAGGGAGTACAATCATTTTGAGCAACTCCTATCCTCAGGTGCAGGTGGCGCTCGATTCTGTGCCCGAAGTCAGCCGCCTCGCCGCCACGCTCGCACCCAGCCCTGAGACCATCGCCTATTCCACTACACAATCCACTCTCAAGTTCATCGGCGTCGGTGATGTGAAGCTCTCCACTGTTACGGACCTGCGTGCGGTGTTCATATCAATCAGCAGCTTCAGCGCTTCAGGATACGCTGACTTGAGTGCCGAAACGCGGGCCTGGAGAGGATATACCTATAGCACGAACTCGACGAGCGCAGGCTATGCCACCTTTATGAGTAGCATCCCCTTTTCAACTGTCTATACTGACAATGGAGGATCCTACGCGTGGAACTGGTCCAGCAATCTCGGCACGGGCCTACCACTCTCCACAGTAGAGACCTATCCGAGCTATTACTCTACAGGGGACCTCTACTTCAGCACTGTGAGCTTCAATATGGCACCTTTCTATCGCTATATACACCCGAACTCGACCACGAAGATGTTCCTCGAAGTGCAACCGGCCTACTTTTTCGGCCGTATGTTCCTGGGAACCAGCTCACCCCGCCATCTCGTGAAGGAGTTCTCCAGCTTTATTCAATACGAGACGAGTCGCGGTCCGCAGATTGTGCCGACGTCTTCAAAGGGTACAAGAATGACATCACAGATGTCAAACATCTACACATCGAACTATTTTGATGCCACTATTCAGCTTGAAATCGATCCGGCCACCGTGGCGAGCAATGCATTGATGGACGGCCTCAGCAATGCACGCTACACCCTCTATCACCGTATAGTGGGTGGAATGGCGAACCTGGTTTCTGACGGATACTGCGGCTACTTGATCGGCCCGCGGGGCGGATTCAGTAATGCTGGGCCACAGTATGACAATCAGACGCCGAGGGAGAACTCGGTCTTCATCCACGTGTATAACCAGCAGGGCGCCGCGCCGCCGATGCCTGGTCCCTAAGAGGGAGACGAAGCGTTAGCCGCCGCAGGCGGCGTCTAAGCGCGCTTGCTTCGCAAAGCACTTTCCCCCTGAGCCCCCTCCTAAATGAGATGCCCTCCTGACGGAGGGCATCGAATCTTTAGTAAGGCGGAATCAAAGGGCAAAGCCTGTTTCCTTAGCGCTTTCCTTCCCGGCGCCCCTATCGCCTAGCCAACTTGGAAAAATCTGAGAATACAATAGAATGAATGAGGAGGAGCGACCATCGTTCAAGCGGCTTGATAGATGTAGAACAAGAAAATGTTCCAAAAATATTAAACTAAGAAACAGTGAAGCTGCTAAGTTTCATAAAGAGGAAGCCAAGAAATGTCGCCAGAAATCTCCTAAGGCATTCTCTGATTGTAGTTCGAGCTTGTATGAAAAATCCAAATATAAAAACCTAGCTAAGGCTGCGGTTAAGTGTTCTGATAAGATGTGTGCAAAGGAACATAGGTATCTTCGTCGCACCAGAAATAAAGAGTACCGAGCGTGGGATCAGCTTCATAAATGTAGAACAAGAAAATGTCACTTAGCTACTAATAGGGGAGTACTTGAATGTTCTAAGAAAAAGTGTGCAAGGGAGGAAAGGCATCATAATCAACTGAGCAAACTTTAGAGGGGCACGCCCTCCCGCCTAGCCAGCTCGCGTGCCCAGTCCTCCAACTTCCCCCGCACAATCGCCGTCGGCCTGTACGGCCACGGGCATAAATACACGGCATTCGCCCACGGCCCAGCACGTCGCCATGCCAAATGCTTCTGCCCCCGCGCCTCGAAAAACTTCCAAAAGAATCGCTGACCTTCAGCATTCTCGGCAAAGTTAGCGCGCACCTCTATATCAATCCTGTGCGCAGGCGGCGTCGTCGCCCGCGGAGCCACGGCCTCCAGCCGCTCACACATCGCCGTGTAGAAATCTGCACATGCATCCAGCCTCCACACGGTAGCTTGAAAGCTGAAGCCATATGTGTCGGTCGCCTGATCGAGCTCCCACCACGCCGCCTTTTCCGATTGCTGCTTCTGCGGCCCAGGGCACGGCATCAGCCGCACTGAGGCATAGCCATCCTCCTCAAGAAAAGGGAGTACTGCCTGGTCAATCGCGTTCCAATCTGGCTTCCTCTCCAAGATGAAATCCTCCTGTAGAGGGAGCACGTAGTCGTAGGCCCCCTCGGCCCTCAGCGCCCGCAGCGCCGCCGCTCTACTATCAAGAAAACCGGCATCCTGGGGCGCCAGGCGCAACAGGCGCACCCCATGCGTCTCCTTCACCTTTTGGCAAATAGGGTGTTCAGGCACCTCCGTGGCCAAGACAACATCGGGCATTTGGGTTAGTCCCCCATACCTATAAAGCAACTCAAAATGAAGAGGCAGCAGATAGTAGTATTTCGGCGTGGAATTCACGAGAATCACGAGCCGGTCACGTCCCATCTTTAAAGGGGTATAGGCCTAAGACACTTAGGCCATTTCTATCTAGAGTCCCAAATGGCAGCCGCTGCATCTTCAGCCGTTGCTATCAATCCCGTCACGGGAAAACCGATTAAAATCCTGACACTCGAGCCAGCCCTGTGGCGCAATGCCAAGACACTCGTCTGGTTCAACGCTGCCGACGCGGCTGCCTTAGACCCTACAGCAGCATCCGCCTGGTCCCGCTGGACCTGTGGAGCCGAGAGTCTGGCCGCCTGGGAAGTCCTGCGCAACCGCGGGATCCGCGCCGATGTCGTCCTCTGTCTCGACTCCCCCTCTGCAGCAGAGGCCTGGTTCGCCCGCGGCAGCTGGGCCGAAGCCCGCCTCGTCGTTGTACCCAAGACCACCATTGAGACCATCACATATGAAGTCTTCGCCAAGTATCGCGTGACCAATGTGCTCTGTATAGATGAGATCAAGGATCTCTACAAGTTTCTCGGTCCGGCCTGGGACGGGACCCTCGAGGACGCCAAGACGATTCTGGCCCTCCTCCTTCGGTCCCGCACATCATTCCCTCTTCAGCCTACGGAGACACGCGCGGACGTGGCCGCCTCCTACGGCCTCAAAGCGGCACCGGTCCGCTCCGCGCCTCCCCCTCTTTGGGTCATCACGCAGTTCTACAATCCTGAAAAGAGTAGGCGGCGACGTGAGCTGACAACCTGCCTCGAGCAGAACCTGGCCAATCCCTATGTAGATAAGGTGATTCTCTTGAATGAGACCGCGTGTGTGCCGGCGCGGCTGGCTGGGCACTCGAAGCTCGTCGAAGAGATCGTCGGCAAGCGCATTACGTATGCCGATGTTCTTCGCTGGATTCGGTTGGAAGCACCGGCGAATGCAATCGTCGCCTTTGTGAATGCCGATATCTTCCTCGATTCCAGTGAGGCAATGCGGGCACTCTGGTCGATCGACATCGATTCGAAGTTCATTGCTCTCTTGCGTTGGGACGTGGAGGGCGCCGCTGCCGAGCAGATTAACGCGGCCAAACTCTTCGGACCGCGGCCAGATTCCCAAGATACGTGGATTGTGTCGGCTGGCTCTGTGCAAGCAATGGACGTGAAGGACTGGACTCCTTTCGAGTTCGCCTTCGGAAAAGCGGGCTGCGACAATGCCATCACGTACGAAATGATGCGCCGTCGATTTATGGTCTGTAATCCGGCGCTCACGCTGCGCACCTATCACTATCACACAAGTCAGGTGCGCACATATGATCCACGGGACATTGTGGATCGCCCCTTTTATGTGCATCTCACGCCCACGGGTATTCACGATATGGAACCTGTCTATGACGTGAAGGGGGCTGCGGCGACGACGGGTACGGAAAGTGTCCCCAGCTCGAAACCCATTCTCCGCCCTCTCCGCGGCCCTATAACGGAAGCCCAGGCGCGCACCTTCTCTACAATGATAAAGCGGGTGACATCGGACGAGGTCATCCTCAGCCCACAGGGTGATAATGCATGGACCGCGCCTCCCACCACAATCTATAAGATGCGCAACGTTTTCCAGACACGCGACGGACTCGCCTTTGCATATAACTCCATTTTCGTGGGCCGCAATAAGGCGTCCGTGGAGGCCTGGACCAAGAGTGAGATCAGTTCTCTCAGTGCCTCGATGCCGGTCGAAGAAGGAGTTATTGCTCCTTGTCCAGATACAGTGGCGAAGGATCCTGGGCGCTATGTCCTTGAGTACCTCTCCAAAGTACTCCTTTTGCGGAAAAAAGCTGGCCTCCAGGGCGGCGAGTTCTGGTGCTCAAAGGCGGCAGGGATTACACCTGCCCTGCGCGCATTCAACTGGGGTGCAGCTGAGATTCCCGTACTCTCACGCGATGACACGGCGCAGGCGTGGTGTCGCGAGGCCGCGCTGCTCTTGCACGATGATCGGCCGAAGGACCATTGTACGCGAGAGGAGATGGAGGCTCTGCGCGGCGCACTCGGTCTCGGTGGCTGGATAGAGGGAGTGCGCGAAGAGGACCGGCGGGTGGTGGTGGCCGTCGATGGCCAGTGGATCACGGATGAGTCGGCTGAGGAGCTCGAGAGGGAGTTGGAGACGCGAGGACTGCGTTGCAAGATCGTATGGGAGAACGCGACGAGTCTGGACACCGTTCTCTTCTCTTTGAAGGGGGCGTGGGGCTTCATCGTCGGCAGCAAGTCATCGTTGGTCGCGTGGAGCTGGGTGTTGCCTCGCGAGGCCCGTGTGTGGGAAGTGCAGTCCGAGATGGAGCCGTCGATTCGATTGCTGCATATGGCGGGGGCTGCCGATTTGCGCCATAGGATGGTGATTGTACCAAAGGGGGCGCCCACGGTCACGGAGATTGATGGGGTGCGCGTGCGGCTGCGCGACGATTGTCTTGGAGAACTGGGCCAGCCTGTGCAAGCTGCAGAGCCCGCACAGCCGACGCAGCCTGCAGAGCAGATCCAGCCCGACGTCCCAAAACTCATTCTCCCCTCTTCCAGCCGCAGCGACTTTTTCTCTCACGCCGGCGACTCGTTCAGAGAACTGGCCCGCCTCTGGGCTGAAAAGGGATACGTCGCCCTCGAGGAATCGCCCGAGCTCACACAGGTCTGGCTGGGCGGCGTAGGCGATACGCTCCTCTACGATCGCCCCACTCTTGAGTGGCTGGCCAAAGCTCCAAAGGAGGAGATGCGCTGGCGCGAGGCGCTCTTTGGAAATCCCTTGCCGGCATCGGCCCTCGGTCTTCCAGGTGTCCCCGCGGCGAAACCGTGGATCTTCTGGCCGCGTCGTCCTCGCCTGGTAGAGGACGCAGTCGCCGCTGGAATAGGTGCTGCCTCCTATGAAGATCGTGCGCGCCGTGTCGTCTTCTACGGGCGCTCCGAGAACGCCGTCCAGATGCAGCGGCGCACGACGCAGGATTGGTCTGCCGCTTTCACGGACTCTGCCGACGAGTTTGTCCATGTAAAAGGAGCGAGTGAGCCCTATCCTCTTACGCAGATGGAGTATCTCAAGCGCCTCGCCGGCGCCCGCTTCGGTCTCTGTCTTGCCGGCTATGGCCGCAAATGCCATCGCGAGATCGAGTGTTTTGCAATGGGCTGTGTGCCCCTGGTGGCTCCAGAGGTGGATATGAGTTCCTATGCTGATCCTCCGCTTGAGGGAATACACTACGTGCGCGTGAAGACTCCTGATGAGGCCGCACGCGTCGCAAAAGACACCTCGGCGGAGATCTGGGCAGCAATGTCGGCGGCTGGTCGCGACTGGTGGCGGCGCAATGCATCGGTGGCGGGCTCGTGGAAGACGACTCTCAGCGCCCTCGCGCCAAGCAGCCAGGTCTAAACGCACCGCGCGCAATACACGTAATGATCTCCGAAATCACAACCGGTCTCTTCGCCCTCATTGGCTTCACCTTTATAGACCGCATCCTCACGGCGGCGGGCGTTGCATCACCCTATTACGCCGTGCATGCCGCACACAATGCCTATATCGTCTATTCCACGGCGGGGGATCTCTATACCACTTTCGCCGACTTCCACCACTTGGACGACTACCCAGCGAATACGAAGGCCGCCCTCGTAGTCGCGGCCCTGCACCTCTATCACTTTCTCGTGTATCGCCACAAGTTCCAGCTCGACGACTGGTTGCACCACGGTCTAATGATAGGCGTGGCCATTCCTATTGGACTCTGGGTGTCACGCTCCCCCTTGCTCGGATTCTCCCTCTTTTTCAGCACTGGGCTTCCTGGGGGCATTGACTATCTGCTGCTGTTCCTTCAGAGGAATGGTTTCATTGATCGGCTTACTGAAAAGGCAGTGAATCGCTGGCTCAATGTGTGGATACGATCTCCGGGCTGTGTGGGACACGCGGTCCTTACTGCTGCATATGTGTGCTCGAGTGAGGCGGAGTCGTGGCTGGCTCTTGTGCCCGCGAGCCTGATGTATTGGAACGGCCAGTATTTCCTTGAGAGGGTTGTAGCCGACCACGCAGTGCAGTTGGTACGCGCATAGTCGGGTCCGCTCCTACGAGCAATCACGCTCATTCGCTCCCCTTTTAGAGGTGCGAATGAGTGCCTTTGGCACCCCCTTCTAGCAGCAGTCCTTGAAAAGGCCAGGGATGAACTGGTTCTTGCGAATGCGGCTCACTTCTGACGCGCTCAGAGGTTTTGTCACTCGGCTCTGTGGGCGTCCCTTTGCATCATAGATCTCCACCGCCTTTTTACCGCGCCCGTTTCGAATACTCACCACGTTGCGCCGTGTCACTCCTTTCCCGTTCTTGGCTACCGAGTGCACCTGTTCCGAGTGATAGGAAAATTGGGCATTGGTCGGTCCAGTGCGACCACGCTTAGCACGCTGAGTCCGAGTCATCTTCTACCTAAATCTGCGACTTTACAAGAAGTAAATGATAGCACCGTTATCAGTACCTAAGCCTGGCCCCCTTATGCTTCCCAAGATACAATGTCCCTTGCCGACTGCGCCGTGCCTGCCCTGCCGTCTGTGTCTGCCGCTGCTACCTCCAGTCCTAAGAAGATCCCCCTGCTTGATGGCATTGGCTTCGTCGAACTTCTGGACACCTTCGGCGATGACCTCACCGTCGTCAATGCCGCCCGCGTCTCCTTCGCAAAGACCGTTACAGAGATGGCCCCGCGCGATGGAAAACTTGTCAAGTATCTCGCGGAGCATAATCATATTACGCCGTTCTTCCACCCCCAGGCCCGTTTCCGAATCAAGATGCCCATCTTTGTCGCCCGCGAGTGGTTCCGCCACGTCGTCGGCTTCGCCCGAAATGAGGTGAGTCGCCGCTACGTGGATGAGCGCCCAGAGTGCTTTGTTCCTATAGAGGGGGCTCTACGTGAGCGGGATGCCAATAAGAAGCAGGGGTCCAAGCCCACACCTGTTGCTGAGGAGGAGGCTGTGCGTGCGACCATAGCGCGATTCCAGGAGGAGGCTATAAGGACCTATGAGGAACTCCTCGAAAAGAAGGTGGCGCCTGAACTGGCTCGCGCTGTTCTGCCGCAGTCAATGTATACGGAGTTCATCGAAACGGGTAGTCTTGCAGCCTATGCCCGACTCTGCGCACTGCGCCTCGATCCCACAGCACAGGTGGAGATTCAGCAGTATGCCAGCGCCGTGCGCGAGCTCCTGGTCGATAAGTTCCCTGTCTCTTGGCCGGCACTGGTGCCTGAGCCGGCTGCGCCAGCTCCTGCCTCTAGCAATATTTAGTAGCCAGCGATAGATGTCAGCGCCGAGCGCTCCCCAGATTCTCATAAAACCACGATCCAGTCCGCAGACACTCGAGTTCTCCTGGGAACCACCTGCATCGGACGGCGGTTCTCCTATAACAGGGTATCGCCTCACACTCTCTTATACAGCCCCCCTCTATCCAGGGCCAACTGAGCGTTACTACCGCGTGACCGGTCTCACAAATGGGCTCACCTATGATGCAACTCTAGAGGCCACGAACGACGGAGGTGCCACGTGGAGTCCCGCCGCCTCCTTTTTGTCATGGCAGCCAGGCACACAGCCCACAACCCCCCCCTCTACAGTCACTGCCCAAAGCCTCGGCGTAAGCAGCGCACTTGTAGCTTGGACACCTCCCGCAGTGCTTCCCGATGCCACCATCTTCTGGTATGTCGTCACGTCCATCAGTAACAACGGCGGCGATCCGGTGCTGAGACTCAGTGGCGACGGGCTTCTTCAGACAGATCTCGTGATCGATGGACTGAATCCAACGTCGCAATACTCCTTTACAGTGCAGGCCGTGACGTGTGCCGGCTATTCTCCTCCCCGCTATACTAGCACCGTGGGCTCACTCCCTATTGATACAACTGGCCTCCTGGCCCACTTTGACGCCGCTACCTATACAGGCGCCGGCAGCTGGACCGATCGCTCCTCGAATGCCCGCGTGGCCTCCGTGGCAGCAGGAACTCCCGCCAAGACACCTCAAGGAAATGCTGTCAGCTTCGATGGTACTCTGTACTACAGTTTCTCTAATATGATATACCAGCCTGATTGGAGCGTTATGTTCTGGTTCAAGCGCCGCGGCCAACAGGGGCGTGCTGCCATTCTCACCGAACAGCTCACCAGCAATATCAATATGTACGCATCGTTCTATGCTGGGGGTGGTGCTCCTTCCTCTACGGCCGTCCGCGGAGGCTGGTACGATGGCGCCTTTGTCAATGGAGCAGCCATTCCCTTTACAGATGAGGCCTGGACATCAATGTGCGTCACGTGGGACAATACAAGCAAGGAACTTAATACGTATGCGAACCACTCGAATGTCAGCACAATGCAACTCATTCAGGTGGATACATATCCTGGACTCACCCCATCCTCTTCAGGCTTTGATTACTACATAGGTGCTGATTGGTCCCTCGAAGGCACGCGACTCGTGGGTGATCTCGGCGAGATTGCAATCTATAATCGCGCACTTGCCTCCAATGAAGTCATCTCCAACTTTGCCGCAACGAAGCCGAAATATATCACGGGAGCCTAGTTATTTTCCTCGTCTGTGATAAATGGGCGATTCTACTCCTCCTATAGCCCTAGGGACACCAGCCGTCTTCGGATCTGGTGCCCTCACATATAGCTGGTTGCCTGCTGTCAATCTCCCTGTGCAGCCAACGAACTATAATCTTATGATGATACCCGATAGTGGTGTGCCCTTTAACTTCACCTTCCCCTCCAACATACTCAGTTACACTGTGACCGGCCTTACTACATATATGTCATACAATGCATATGTACAGGCCAGCTATGACGACGGGGCCACGTGGTCCCCTCCTGCAGTGTATCCCCCCGCCTATGCCTTTGCAGCTCCAGACGGATATACTGACGCCGCGTGGGCCTGGCGCAATACCCCTACCACCATACAGGTGATGTGGCGCGACGGCCCCTTTAAAAATGAGGGAGTACGACCACATTACTATATCGCCGGCCGCAGTAAGGATCCTGCTGATCCGCGAATAGGCTATGCCACTCCAGGATTTTACGACTCGTCCTGTGTGATAACGAATCTCAATCCCTCTTCTATCTACATCTTTTCCGTCTGCTTCGTGAATGAGGCCGGTCGCTCCCAAAAAGCGCGCACGAACAACGTGTATCCACTCGAGGATTAACGCTAAGCCTACGCCTCCGCATCAGAGTCTGGGTAAGCCACAATCTTGTTTTTCGCGGCGTCCCAGCGTCCCAAGTAGCGCGCCTTGAGATCATAGACCTTCCCCTTTTGAGTATCGACGCTTACCGACATACCATCAATCACGTGCTTGCTCACAGGCACACGAATGATGTCCGCGACTTCGAGTGGCACCCGTTTCGAATCATAGAATGCCATTGTTATTTGCTGTGGCGGACTCGGCCCCGCCGCCGCCGCAGCGAAAGAGGAAGGTGGCGGTGCTAGCGCCGTTTCAGTCCCGCCACTTAGATCGAGCGTTGTCTGCACGCGATCGTCCTTCTTCTTGGCTCTGCGTGGTGCCCGTGGTTCCTCAGGATAGGGTTGTGGTGGCGGCTGCGCCTCTCCTTTATAGACACGCTCTTGTGCCGCCCGAATCTTCGCTTCCGCCTCTGCAGATAGGCGGAAGCCCGCAGCCAGTTTCTCAAGATACCACGTGCTCCCCACCACGTGAGACCAGTAGGGAATGGGCTCTCCTACAACGCCATTTAAATACTGTGTGCGCCCCCCCTCAATCGAGGTCGGCGTCTTCTTGGCCAGCGCTGTTACCTCTTTTCGCTTTTGACATTTGGGGCAGAGGACTGAACCCTCCACAGGAGGCTGCCTGCAACGAATAGGAATATTGAATCGCTCTGTGCTGGTCGCTCCATCTGCCCCTATGAAGTTGAATGCAGCCCCTCCAATAGGACCATCTCGCACTAGAATCCCTTTACAGATCTCTCCTGGCATTTCCGCGTGCCTTCCTGTAATGAGCAAGGCGCGCGGCAATTTTTGGCTTGGTGGCTCTCGCCCCCCCTCCTACAAAGTTTGACAGCACACACTAGAATGGACGCCAGTGATGCCATACGCAAACTCCAGGCAAAGGCCATATACACAAACTATAGGATCACTAAACTCAGCACACAGCCCGCCTGTAACTATAGTACCTGCAGTTCCATAACGGGCTGCGTGATTAACTATCCGGATTACGTTCAGCGTCAGATTGTGCACTACGGCTCACAACTCTGCAACTCCTGTGGAAGTCTGGGATGTGGCTGCAAGTAGGACGCCTTCATACTGTAGCCTCCAGTATTCACGCAGTAGCAATGGATGGAAGGGAGAAGGACACGGAGGCACAGCCAGCCGCCGCAAATCGTCCGCGCCTTCAATGACAAGACATGGGAGGCTTGGATACTCGTCCAAGAGAGTTCGCGTGTGCTGAATATTAAAGATGATTGGCCAGGAGCCCTTATAGAGCGCCTCCCAGCATCTATGTGTATCGTAGCCGTTTCCAGGAGGCGCTAGGACCGCCACCGCTTTTGGCAGCAGTTCCGCATAGTCCTCCTTATCAAGATATCTGTAGAGGGTGATGGGTGTAGGCACGGGCTCACGGAAGGCCATATCTGCAACTTTGTAGAAGAGATCGCGGCGCATTGGATTCGTCTCCCAGCGCCACGTACAAAAGATAGTGCCATTTCGGAACTCGTCCCTCTCACGGCTACAGCTCACTGGCGGATCATCCTCCTTTGAAGAACCCCCTCTCCAGTAGCGATTCTGCTCAAGAAGAGGCAGCGGTTTAGCTCGTGGGCCAGGACGCTCCGCCATATTCACTTGCCATATACGGGCGCCAGGATGTCTCTCGAGGAATGCCGCAACTACGCCCGCAGGCACAGTATCATCTCCGCTATGTATCACGACAAGTTTCAGAGCTGGCCACTTCTCTTTAAAGACCGGCTCGATGTTGTCTCGAACAGGATAGACAAAGATGGATCGTGTGGCTGCAAGAAACTCGGCAGGGAATCCGTCTTCGATAAAGTGTAGTTTGTCCCGCGAGTCACCGGTTTCGATATGAACACGAATATCCTCGTAGTGCTTCCGTGTCAAGATAGTTTTTTCACAGAGGCCTTGGATGTACTCGCCTGTTACTGGAGGGAGCAGTCCAGAGGCAGCTGGAGGCGCAATCCTCTCTAGAGGATATGAGGACGGCTCGGCTGCTGTGACGGCCGCAGCATCTAGGCGAACAACAGGACGAAATGACTCGAACAAGAGCATATAGGCCTTCTCCGCTGGTGTGACCGGCTCCCTATTAAGAATGAGCTCGGGCTGGGCGGATTCATAGAGGCGCTGCAAGACATGCACGGGGTCCGTTGCATAGCAGCCATCTTCCGAGAATAGAATGGTTGCACCCATACTATTGTGAGAGACTACCATCTCTTTATCGTCTGAACCGCGCATGCGTACGGTCCTCACCTCCCCCTTTCACGCAATCAAGATAGGAATGCCACCGGCTCCAGAGAAACCGAAAGAGGATCGCTTGAGTGAAACGCTGACTATCTTGCGTAAGCTGAACGAGGTGGGCATTGCTGATACGGAGCCAGGGTATCAAGAGGTAAAGAAGCGAATGTCCCAGTGGGTCAAAGACGGCATTGCCTCGTCTGCCAAAATCGAGTTCCCCCGCTATGGTCGGCGCGGAGAGCTCGTGCTTCCCCGTCGCGCCGATCGTGCAGCCAGCTTGAATCTCACCCAGGCGCCTTAGGCTCGTCAAGCCCCGCCACTTAATGCTCTTATTCGTCTGAGCCCTAGGCAGAATGATGACTGTCCGGACAAGTCGGACCGCCGAGGGATCCCTATATGAGTCCCTCGCGCGCGGGAATAAAGACACCTTCTTCTTTCAAAACGACCTCAAAAAGGCACTGAATCCTTTCGAGGCGCGATATGAGCCAACACCGCCCGTGATTCACGAGCTCCGCCGAATCCCGCCACTCAACGGGGCCGAGTTCGGTCGCAGTTGCGAGTTCGAGTTCGAGACAGCCGGCGACGTCTTTGTGCGCCCCACTCTCTTGATAGATCTACCCTCCTGGTTTCCTCCCCCCGAAGCCGCCCTCAATCCTACCACGGCAATCACCGACACTGCAACAGGTCTCCGCTATGGATACACGAACGGCATAGCCTACTTCCTCTTCAGCAAGATACAAATCTATCAGGATAAGATCCTCCTTTTCGAAACCAGCGGTGATGCTCTCTGGGCCAGTCGCATTGCCCGCGGCTCTCTCAACTCCGCCTATCTGGAAAACACCCTCGCCGGTTGGCACGATGGCAGCGCTGCCTCCATTGGGCGCGCTGCAACGCCGTCGCGCCTCCGCCTCGAACTCCCCTTTATAGGAGGCAATCAACGCGGATTCCCCAGCATAGCAATGCGGCGCCAGGCCTTCAAACTGCGGCTCACTCTGCGCCCTCTAGAGGAAATCGTGGAGAGCAGCGAAGTCGCCTCGCCCCCGAGCGCACGACCTGCCCCCTGGCTCGTCCCGAGTTTCACTGCGGCCACGAGCCCTCCTCGGACATTTGCCCCTCTCACACGCACGGCCATCGCCTCGCCCCAACTGCAGCTCGAAACGAGGCACATCTATACAGACGGCGACACACAGTTGGCCCTTCGCTCCACTCCCCTTGAGATCCCCTTTCCGCGTCTCTATGAAAATACCTTCACCTTCGGCCCACTGGACTATGCGCCTCTAGAGCGCCTTGCCACCGCCTCCGTTACCAATAGACTGGATGCCCGTCATCCTGCCAGTCGCCTCTTCTGGTTCTCTCGGAGTCATGACGATCTTCGCGCAGGCCGCCGCTGGAAAATAGTGGCTGACGTATCCGGTCAAGAGTACTATGCGAATCAGTCTCTCATTATTGCAGGGCGTGATCGTGAGACCCTCTTCTCTCCACTCATCTGGAACACCCTTACACATCACGCAAAAGAGGATCGCGACCCCGGTCCAGGGATAGGAGAGATGAACTGGGATCTCGGCTCCGTGCGTACGGGCCAGCGCCTCCCCCCCTTTTCAGAACGACAGCCCGAAGGGTCCGTGAATTTCAGCACTGCTGACCGACCGACACTTTATACGGAGCTGGTAGGCGTGCCCCCAGACAGTCTTCTCGGAAAACCGAGCACTGAGCTGACGGCTGTGGTCGATTCCTGGGCACTCTATACTATTGAGAAGGATCGCGGATATCTCAAGTACGGGAACTAGGGTGGGCGACCCCGCCCCCGCCTTCGCCTAGGCTAATCTGAGCACTCAATAGAGATGTCCTGGTTGGATGATGAATATGCCCCCTCTAAAGGAAATATTTCCACTGCATACGCCCTTCGCCTAGCTGCACGGGATCCCTTTGCACAAAAGGGGATTCCAGAAAATGTGGAGGACATTATTGGAGCCTATGCATTTGAGAATGTCGGTCAGCCAGTGAGTCTGAAGAATCGTGTGCGCAATGTTTTGAAGTACGGGAAAAAGGCACACACGCGGCGGGCGGCCGAGCGGGCGGCCAACTACAATGCACAAGGGAAGGCCACGCTCAACTATTTTCGCGCGATGGAAAACACATATCGCGCGGAACATCCAGAGGAGTATGCAGCAGTTGCTGCTGCGAATCTTGAGCCGATTATAGAGCAGAACTCTGTGCCAAATGCTGCCCCCGAACTAATGGTAATACCCAATGTACCAAGTCCCGCTACATTGCGTGCGCAGGCCAAGCAACGCAATCTTGCTGCTCGTCAAAAGAGTCGGCGTCGGCGTGGAAAGGAGCCTGTATATATGTATGCCCATGAAGCCAAGCCATTTGGTGCTCCTACAAAGGAGATGGCCGTCTCAAAAAGGGAGAAGACACGGAAACGCCGCAACCGCGGCCGCAGCCGCAGCAGCCGTCGCAGACGCACCTAAGAAAAGATGCTGCCTACTCTACAGAGAAATGTCGTTTGCCGACGGATCAAAACGCCCCATAGGAACTATTAAAACTCTCTTGGACCTCACGAATCGTGACCTCCAAGAGAATGACCTGTTCCCTCTGAAAACGGACACCACGTGGTTCACGCGCGACACGGAACGCCGCACACTCCCCTTCACACCTCTTGTACAAGAACTCGCCTACCGCGGCCCCGCGGCATTTGGGCAGCGGTTCTCCTTCGACATCGGTTCTCTTCTCGTGGGCGACCTCCTCTTCGGGGCAGTCCTTCAGATTCGCCTCGGACACTGGCTGGACTCAGAGTCACAACTCCTCTATGCAGGTGGGCTACTCAACTATCAAGACCCCGCGACCTCCTGGGAATACGCAAATGCCCTCGGCTCCGCTATTATCAAGGAGGCCGAGCTCGAAATCGACGGACGAACCATCGAGACTATTGACGGCGACTTCATCAATGTGTTCAGCCTCCTCTTCGCCGACTTCAACACGCAGATCCCTGTGAGTTACGACCACCTCGGCCGTATTTCCACTTCACGCCTCTTGGCGCAGACACAACCCCGCCTCTTTCCTACTGAAAATGGCGTGCTGAACTGCATCTTGCCCCTCTTTTTTATGCGTACTCGCTACCAGGCCGCCCTGCCAATGATCGCCATTCGTGAAGGCCTGGTGCGTCTTCACGTAACCCTGCGCCCCTTTGAAGAGTGCGTTCGACAACTCCGTGGCTTTCGCGACAGCTGTAGTTCAGTCCCCATCGGCATTACTACTGCATTCGATTCCCAACAGCCACCTGATCCTCGTGTCGTTACTACTGCGCTAGCCCCTCCAGCTTTTGAGTCGCTCCAGCTGCTCACCTATGGAGCCGTGACCGATGGCGAGTTCCGTCGTCGTATGTTGTATGACCCGTTCGAGACCCCCTATCGCGAAGTGCAGACATTCGCATTCGACGAGCCGCTCAAGTACGCTACAGGAAAGCGCGCAGCAACTGATACGATTACCGTGCAGCTCCCCCTGGAGGCCAATCATCCTCTAGAGGAGATCATCTGGTTCGTTCGGCGCAAGGGGGTGGCAGACAATAATGCCTGGACGAACTACACGGCGTCGCTGGAGGCCGAGTGGGATCCCCTGCGCGCGGCCCAACCCCTCGTTCAGCGGGCGGCTATACAGGCGAATGGCGTTGTCCTCTGTGAGGCCGAGGAGCAGTATTTCCGCCAGCTCATTGCACAGCATCATAAAGGGGGCTACGCCGCGTATGCCAACTTCATTTATGGCTATCCTTTTGCGCGCTATCCTGGAGAGCACCAGCCGAGCGGAAGTCTGAATGCGAGCCGTCTCAACTCCCTGCGACTCGTGCTAGATGTGCGTCCTCCTGGGGGGATTCTCGACGGGGCCTGGGAAGTGAAGGTGTTCTGTATAGGGATTAACTGGATGCGCTACGAGAACGGGTTGGCGAATCCGATGTTTGAGGATTAGTCGGGCCCCGCCGCCCCCTCTAAAATTGTCAAAGGCCGCCTCCTCCTTCCCTCTCTAACAAGCCTCAGCCTCGCCCCCCCAAAATGGAAGGACAGCCATCGAGACTGAACTATATCGGGTCCAAGTACCAGCTCTTGGAATGGCTCGAGTCCCAGATTCTCGCGGCCACCGGCTGGTCCTTTCTCGCCGGTCATCGCATCGCCGATCTCTTTGCAGGCACCGGCATTGTCTCCTACTTCTTTCGCATTCGCGGCGCCATCCCCGTAGCAAATGACGTGGAACCCTACAGCCACATCATTACCTCCGCCTTTGTCAGCTCCTCCTATACAGGCGCTGTGGCTGCTATTATCGATGTCCTTCGTGCTGAACTTACCGGCGGCTATCATAATACCACCCCTCCAGGCCACATAACACGCACGTATTCCCCTTTCGAGAACTCGGAGCGAATGTACTTTACAGTGGAAAATGCCCGCCGTATCGACTATCTTCGCCGCCGCCTCGAAGAGATCAGACCCGTCATTACCCACGCGGACTTTACCTTCCTTCTTGCAAGCCTCCTCACCTCCGCAGACTCCGTCGCCAACGTTGCCTCCACCTACGGATGCTACCTCAAATCATTCAAGAAAACTGCGGCTCGCCAACTGGACCTCCGACCAGTCCATCGGATTTCTACCGCAGCCCACCCAGACTCCCGCGCCCTTCTCTACGACGCGAGGGCCATTGCGGGAAGTCTGCGTGCAACTGTAGAGGCAGCCTACCTGGACCCGCCCTATAATGAACGGCAGTATTCGAAGAACTACTTTGTCTTGAATGCAATCGCGCTGACGCCGGCGGAGGCTGCCTCCAGCGCCGCCGTGCATGGAAAAACGGGGATTCCAGCCGACTGTTTCGTCTCTCCTTTCTGCCGAAAGCGTGAAGTCGCCGACGCCTTTCGAGACTTGATAGGCGAGCTGCGCGAAGTTCCCTGGATCTTTGTATCTTACAGTAATGAAAGCCTCCTCTCAAGAGAGGAAATGACCGCGATTCTGGCCGCGTATGGGACCGTGTCAGTTGTGACACGGCCTCATAAGCGATTCAAGGCCTATGAGTACAACGAAGGTACTGAGACTGAAGAATATCTCTTCTGCCTTAAGACGGCGGGGATATCTCCTGCGTAGGCTCCGAGTCAATGATTTCATTTTTTTGACCCACGATGTTTATACGCACCTCTTCAGGAGAGGTTGCCAGCTTTGTAGCGGGTTCGGCCAGGGCTATAGAGGGTACTACGTCTGCCGGCCTTACTGCAGCTCCAAAGGCAGGAGTTTGCTCTAGTTTCTTGGGGGAAAGCGGGGATAGCGCCCTCGTAGGAGGTGGCACTGCTTCGGAGCCCCCCTGAAGTATATTGCGCCTGCTCACCAAGAGACGACGCCAGTCAGTTTCCACAGGTATTGTAGCTGCGGCAGGAGGTGGTAGTGACCCCCCAGGCGACTTGGCCCTCTCTGGAGGAGGCGTCGTCGTCGCAATGATTGTCTTGATGCGTTCTTCAATACGAGTGGAGAGTTCCTGCTCAATCTTCTTATCGAGGTCTGGCAAGATACTGTTCGCCAGCGCATTCTTCTTGTATTTCAAGTGGAGCGCGGCTTCAGCCGTTATCTTACCAAGTCGGGTGTTGTTCGTATCATAAATACGAGTATGCTCTATCCCGTGGCAAATGTCGGGAACTTTCAGATTGGGCACTGTCTTGAACTCTGTTTCAAACGCAGCTATTACCATATCTGGTACAGCAGGTGACTGCTCAATGAGGCGGTCCAGGTCCTGGCGACACATTTTCAAGAAATCCATAGCCTCAATGCGCTCGTCTGGATGTATGGCGAGCTCGACTGTGATTTGGCGCTGGAACTTTCCCCAGGCAACACTGGCAACCTTGTGCGCCTCGGATTTCTGGGCGAACTGGAAGAAGTTGCCGAGAGTGGTCAGGATCCCTGCAAAAATGGAGAGACCACCAATGCCCGCGGCTACATACTTCTTGGTTTCGGTACTCCCCTGAGGCACAAACGAGTCAATCGCAAAGTTGGCCGTTCCAGTGAGCGTCGAGAGGATAATCACGGGAATCGTCATCGACATATTGTATTTGGAATAGATCTTGTGCGAACGGTCGTGGAGCCAGCGATAGCAGCCGGCAATGTCGGCCCACTCTGCCATAAGAGTATCCTGCTCCTTCGTCCAGCCATTCATAAACTTCCTAGCTACAACACCAGATACATCAGTTGCCTTGGAGGGGGGTGTGGCGGAACCTACACTTCCTCTTCGGCTCCCTGTTGGACTCGAATTCGTAGAGCCAGCACTACCAGGCATTTATTCGTTGCGGCGATTTTTACGCGTGTTGGCGGCGCTTCGCAGCATTCGAATCGTTCCGCCTTGTTGGCCCGTTTCAACTAGCCCATTCACCTGCATACCCTCACTCTTTTTGCGCCTTGTAGCTCCCCTATAAAACTGTTTGTAATCATCAGGGATGTTGCACGTTGGGCAACCCCCCTTCTTGTGCTGCGACGTATTCGAGTCATACACACGTGGCTTATCACGTTCCTTGCGGAAAAACTCAATATGGATGTCAGGGTGCTCTACGACCTTGAACTCCTTTAAAGTAGCACTGCCTGTTATGTAGTACTCGATGTGTGTCTCAATAGGGAATGGCTCTTCGAGGAGCTTCAGTGCTGCCTCACGACGCAAGAGATAGGCGTGGGCAGCTGTGAAGCTGTGGATTTGGCGCCAGCCCGTGCCCTCTATATCTTGAAAGATAGTGTTCGGCTTGTACAAGCCGAGGAGCCATATAGCCCAATCTGTTGGGGCGTTGGCCGAGAGTTCCTCTACTTTTTTCACTTGATCCTCCGTAAGGATGGCGTCGTCCTCCAGCACAAGACAAACAGGCGCACCACTTGCCACGAACTTGCGCCAGGCTGCAATGTGGCTCAGAGAGGATCCCACTGCACCGAGTGTGGCGATCTCGTAATGAGAGCGACGGTAGTTACGAAAAATATTGAGCTTGGTGTGGAGTGATATGCGCTTGTCTGTGCGCCAACGAAGTCCTTTCCCATTTACCGCGTGCAGCCGACGCAGACGACGGAGGCCATGCACGGCGGGTTGATCGGTGAATCTCTTCCAGCGATCGGGTCTCTCTTTCAAGTTGATTACATAGGCTGGAATCCGCCGTAAGTCCAACGGGGGTACCATCTTATATAGTGGTTAGAATCTAGTTTCTCCCACGACCACGTCCCCTGCCTCCTGCCCCTCCACCCCTACTAAACGCCGCCCCACGCGCCTTTGCCTGCAGGCCGTCTTGGAATAGCTTCGTCGCCGCCTCCAAGGTCAGCGCCTTTGGATCAACTCCGCTCGCTAATCCCACGAACTTTCGCCCTTTTCCAACGACATCCTTCTTGAAGAAATACACTCCGTAGGGACCGCTCCTGAACTCGAAAGGGCCGAGCGTATGCAGCGCTGAGCCTGCCGTGGTCTTTGCTCGAATCTTCTCAGATAAAGTGACCTCTGTGTCTTCGGGCTTCCACGGCACTTTCACGTCAGCACACTCTACATAGAAGCCGAATGGACCCTTCTTTTTGATCATCTCAGCTCCTTCGTATCGACCTACAACCTCTCCAGTTGCCGACGCCTCTCGTGCTGCTACGTGGGCTGCCACTTGCTCCTCCGTAATAGATCCGAACGCCACCCCCCCTTCTGGCCACCCGTAGAATGTGACCGGCTCCCCCTTTTTGCCCGTGCCCGTGCCCGTGCCCGTGCCCGTGCCCGCGGCCGCCTCACGCAAGAGAAGTGGGCCTTTCTTAGTCTGCACTGCCTTGATCCCCCCTGCAAAGTAGCGCTCGCGCGCCGTCCCAGCCGCCTCTGCGATCCCTCCTCCCCTTTTCAGTTGCTCATACCGCTCCCTGTAAGAGTCCCACGTATCCCTACAGAGTGCCTTCCACTGCTCTGTCCCCTCCGCTATTTTGTCCAGCCGCGCCTCCATCTGTGCCGTGAATTCATAGGCAAAGAGCCGGCCGAACTCGCGCTCGAGAAACTCAATAACAGAGACACCGAGCGCAGTAGGTGCCAACTTCTGTCGCTCAGCACCCACCTTCTTCTTTTCGGCGAGCTCCGTTGGAGGCCAGAACCCTACGCGCTCCAGGCGGAGACGTGGCACTGTTACTTCGCGCGCCGGCGTATCTCTCTTTTCAGCATAGGCCTTATCCATTATAGTCCCTACTAACTGTGCAAATGTACTAGGACGTCCAATACCCTTCTTTTCCAGCTCACGCACAAGAGTGGCTTCCGTATAGCGTGCTGGGGCCCTCGTCTCGTGCGGAGCGGCCTCTAGGATGCGCCACTTGAGCCGTGTGCCTACGTCAATCGCCGTTGCCGCCGCCCACGCAGCCGCCGCGGAATCTGCTGTGAGCCCGCCGCCCCCCGCGTCGTCGTCGTGGGCGTCGAGGTCCGTCACTGTCTTTTCACCGATCTTCTTCCACCCTGCAAAGAGAGTGCGACGCCACTGGGCGCGCCAGGCGAACTCAGCAGGATCCCCATCAGCCACAAACTCAATCGTGCGCTGCTCCCCTCTTACGGGGGCCATAACGGACTGAACAGCGCGCTGCCAGATGAGCTTGTAGATTCTGCGATCGGCCGCATTCCAGTCCTCGTCGCCAGGGAGATCCACCGTGTTGAAATGGGTGGGCCTGATCGCCTCGTGGGCCTCCTGTGCTTGTGGAGTGGGTGCAGCCCCCTCCTTTTTCTTGGGCGCCGGCGCCGCGGTCTTCTTGGCTGCAGGGGCCGCCGCAGCACCCACATACTCCGCCCCCAGTGTTCCTCGTACCCACTCCTCTGCAGCCCCCCTCGCCTCTTCAGAGAGAACAGCACAATCCGTCCGCATATATGTGATATGCCCCGCCTCATAGAGTCTCTGAGCAATGCGCATCGTATTCTTCGGCTGAATCCCAATGCCAGCTGAGACCTCCTGCTGCAGAGTCGATGTGATCAGCGGTTTCGGCGGTGCCTCCGTCGTGGGTCTCGTCGCCGCCTCCTTTACAGTACCCCCAGCGTCACCGTGAATGTTCTCGAGGTAGTTGCGCGCTGACTCTTCGTCCTCGAGTTCATCGACTAAGGCTCCCTCGAACTGTGTGGTGGGACCGACCCAGGCGCCGCTCACACGCCACGAGCTCTCAGCCCTGAACTCGCGGATCTCGCGCTCTCTGTCGCACAAGAGGCGCAACGCCGGCGTCTGACAGCGTCCTGCAGATAGCCCTTGCCCCACGTGTTTCCAGAGGAGTGGCGAGATAGTGAAGCCCACCATCATATCGAGCACGGCCCGCGCCTGCTGTGCCCACACTCGTGCCATATCGATGCGCCGCGGGGCATCCACAGCCGCTCGCACAGCTCCCGCAGTGATTTCGCGAAAGACGGCGCGCGGAGTCGTGGCGGGGTCGAGCTTGAGTAATAGGGCAACTGAATAGGAGATGGCCTCTCCCTCACGATCATCGTCAGAGGCCAAATAGATATTGGCCGCCTCCGAGGCCGCCTGCTTTAGGCCGCTTATGGCCTTCCCCTTTTCCTTGAGAAAGGCGAAGCGCGGTTCAAAGTCTCGCCCCAGTCCAACGGCATCCAGATCTTCCTCTAGAGCTCGAATGTGGCCCATTGTGGCAATGACGCGCCATCCGGGTCCGAGGAACCCCTGGATCTTCGAGCACTTTGCGGGGGACTCCACGATGAGAAGAGAGTATTTCGGCATTTTTGTCTGTGATTCCTATACCCCCTTTTTATCTTGCGCCCCCAGGCAATTTCGCGTCGCGCCCTCGCGCCGAAAGTTCGGCCCCCACTGTAAAGGATGAGCCGATTTCTTGATGATTCCGAGATGGAGGCACAGGTGAAGCAGAGCGGCAGCATTCAGATGCGTCGAGAGGACCCATCGACCCTCAGGGCCGCTCATATCTTCGGAAGTCCCGTGAAGTTCCCAGGAGTATTCCAGGCATTCAAGGGCGATCCGTATGCAAAGAAGTTCCCTTTTCAGACAGCGAAGCCGCCCAAGTCACCCCAGTTCGGATCTTCGCGGCCAGGGGCAAGCCCGAATGCCAGCCCTCGCTTGAAAGGGAGAGGGAGCGGAGGCACACCATCCCCCCTCTTAAGCGCACAAATCGGCACGTTGGTTAGAGTGGAGCCCCAGCCAGAGCCCGAGCCCCTCACCCTTTCAAACGAGACGCCAGAGGGAACATAGACCACATAAATGGACAGATTGTCCTTGTATAGTAGAAATGCCCCGTTCTAGAGGATCAAGTTCTAGGAGCTCAAGCCCAACTTTTAAGAGAATCACTCCAACTCCTCGTGCTCCTGTGACCCTCCCACCTTTAAGGCCACCGCCTCCGATGCCTTTGGCGCCCTCAGCCCCAGCTCCCGAAGCTCCCAGTCTCTTCTCTTCTATGAAACACGGCTTCGGCTTTGGCATGGGCAACTCCATAGCAATGAATATCTTCCGCAGCGACCCTAAGCCGGCGGCTGCCCCCCCTACTGCCCCTGTCCCTCCCGAAGTAAAGGAATATGTGCAGTGCCTCGAAAAGAACAATAATGACAAGGAGCTTTGTAAGCAGTATATGAGGGATTCGTAAAAGCAAGCACTGCCAAAAGACCACCACCACTAGAAGGCTCTTATGCTCTCTATTGGGCAGTTCATAACACCTGATAAGGCCATCGTCTGTACGCTCACCAGCAACGGCTACAAGTTTCTCACTCTCAATCTCGTACGCCTCCTCCAGAAGGCAGGTGTCCCCTGGAAGCTCTGCATTGTCTGTACGGACAAGGCCTCCTACCGCTTCTTTCGGCAAGAGAGTATTCCCTGCCTTCTTATGGATTCACCTTTGCCTGATAGTCAGCCCAAGATAACTCCATTCGGTTGTCGTGCTTTTCAGCAACTCAATCTCAAAAAACTCGAACTGCTCGCCGAACTCTGCGCCAGCGAGGCCGACTACATTGTCTATATGGACGGCGACATTGCTGTCTATGCCGATTTCCTGCCTGATCTTGTTCAGCGACTCGCGGCCGAATCCGCCGCTCCTATCCTCCTCCAGTGCGACGAGCAGAGCCGCGCCGATTGCTCTGGCGCCCCTTGTCCCAACGCCTGCACGGGATTCATTGCCTGGCGCCGAGCCGACGTCCCCGCCCCCCTCTTTCAAGTTGCTGGACAGGGCCCTCTTTGGCGCCAGTGCCCCGAGGATCAGGTGTTCGTCAATCATCGCCTGCGCGAACTCGCCATCCCTTTTCAGACTCTGCCCCGAGACAAATATCCCAACGGACAGTTCGCTAGCCTCTACGGAAAAGACACAGCTCAAAAGGGGAGCACGTTCATACTCCACTACAACTGGCGTGTTGGCGAGACGAAGCGGCAGTCTATGCTCGCAAACGGTGACTGGATTATCCCCTATTAAGGCGACGACTAGTAGGCGAACATCATACCACCGCGCCCACCATACACGCGGAAGACATTGTAGGTCTCCGCCCAGATATACACGAGGTATCGAGGTACTGCAGTTGGATCGGCAGAGCCCGCGTAGGGCTGCAGATCGAGGTGCAGATTGATATTTACAATCTTGTCAAGATTGGCTTCTCCTACTGGGAGACTTGGAGGGAAATGACCCGAGTGAAGTCCAAAAGGGATATTGTAATAATAGCGATGGATCCACGGGGCCTTGCGCTGCTCTAGTGCTGGCAAGAGGGAGCGGAAGATGCTCGGCGCCGTCGTCGAATATCGAAAGAGTTTCCCTTCATAGATGAGGGCCAGCGCACGCACAGGCTCCGAGTTGCGAAACGTATAGCCTGGTACGAGCTCCTCATAGACCTGCGGCAAGATACGGGACGCATTCGGCCACCAGGGCGCAATAGGGGCATCGACACCTGAGAGGTCGCGTGTGGCAAGGAATGGGGCATTATAGGCCGTCGTCTCCACCCTTTGAAGATAGAAGAAGAGGTTGCGCGTGGGATTCGGTACTTTCAAGTAGCAACTCACCTCTCGAGTCTGCTTCGTATCAACTGCATCAAACGCGTAGTGCTGAGTCACAGGGACCTGTATATCAGCGAGGCGGAAGCGATTGGCCTCAGGTGCATCAAGATAGATATATTCGGCCATAAGATATGTGTCGCCGAGCACAAGGTCCTTCGTGCCAGGCATCTGAATCCCAGGAATGACACTCACACGGCGGGTCTCATCAGGATTTCCGTCTAGGCCGGCAATAAGAACACCAGAGGGGTCGTCGTAATAGAAGGGGGAGTTCGCAAGGGGGAAGTAGGCCTCGCCGCCTGGAGGAGTGAAACCTGCAGCCGCCGTGGTTCCCGCTGGAACCGCCTGCTGTACAGTGGGAGGACACGCGCCTGTCCCCCCTGTTTCGCTGCCTCCGCCTCCGCCTCCGCCACCGCCACCACCTGCCCCGCCGTTCGAGCTCGATCCACCCAGTTTTCTCTGTGCGCTGCTCACATAGAGGGTATTGAGGGTGGCGTAGCCGATGCGAAGGCGCACCGGGTCCGCGTAGAGGGCGTCGATGGGCAAGAAGGTTCCCGCGTCGCCGAGGCTAAACCAGAAAGGAAGGGGGCAGACTGTGCGCGTCACTGAATCTCTGCCGAAGCGGCCAGGAACGAAGTTCGTCGAGTCCCGGGGCAGAAGACGATCCATGAGACTCACCTTTTCCAGGGGCGTGTAGAACTCGTCCATAACTTCGAGTAGGCGGCCGTCTATTTGTTCCACACGCGTACCTCCTATTTCAATCGTGGCCTGATTGAGGGTGGCGTGGGCAACCGAGTTCGTCCAGCCAAATACGGGGCCGGCAAAGGTGCGGTCATTCGCCTCGCACCAGGCACGGGCGGCGGCCTGGGATGACCCAATATCGGGCATTGTATTCACAAGATACAGCCTAGAAATGAGCTGACCCTTTGGAGGAAGAGTGATCGTCGCCGTTGTTCCAAAGTTGGGTCGGGTGTCAAAGTCGAGACGAACCCATTGTGTTGTGAAGCGTCCTGCACGAATGAAGGCTTTCACGAAGAAGTTGATGTTGGGCTGTCCTTTAAAGGGAAGCAGCCGACTGTCTTGTACGCCGCTATGGACCACACGTAAGAGGGCGGCCACCATCTACCGTCGACTATCAAAATAAGCATTTTGGGCCTTTAGCCAGGTTGGCGCAGGCCGCAGGCCCAGGGCGAATATCTTGCGTTTAATCAAGAAAGGGGGATGGTCCGTCCCACAGAAAACCCGATTCCGCGACATATACATCAAATATGGCTCGGCAAGAACCCACGTCCCGAGGAGTGGATGGATAGCGTCCGCGAGTTTGCCGACAAATACGCCTACAAATATACACTCTGGACGGATGCCAAAGTGAAACCGCTCGTGGCCGGTGCTTCGGCTGATATTCCTGGCTTCAAGGCGCTCTATGCATCCTTTAAAGATGAGCTGGCTGGTCGCGCAGATCTCATTCGCAAGCTTGTTCTCTTAAGAGAGGGAGGGGTCTATATCGACGCCGATTGTGTGGTTCTGAAGCCCGCCAAGTTCGCGCGGTTCCTCGATGACAATCGTGCATCCGTGTTTTTCGGCTGGGAGAACTTGCCGGCAGCACGCACACGAAAACTGGGACGCCTGGACCCCCAGATTGCCCGCGAGAAGCGAATGGTTGCAAATAGCATTATCGGAGCTGTGCCCGAGCATCCTTTTATGAGGGCGCTTCTAGATGGCCTCAATGCAAATGCCCGCGCAGAGGCCGGCAAGCAGGCCTGGCGCTGTGTGGGACCACTCTATGTCAC
>Ga0068872_10000250_pt1 | contig 46032 bp, 34 predicted proteins | sample NOAtaG_7_FD_66441 | JGI IMG/M metagenome (GOLD analysis project Ga0068872, IMG submission 66441) | Freshwater lake microbial communities from Lake Erie, under a cyanobacterial bloom - NOAA_Erie_Diel1S_2200h metaG | ecosystem: Environmental > Aquatic > Freshwater > Lake | place: USA: Ohio, Lake...
GGTGTATCGGGGCGGGAGGGGGGCGGGCGGGAATGAAAGCAGCCCGGCGAGGGTTGCCGGGCTGCTGAAGGGGCGGAGGGGCGAGGGGGGGTGAACCCTGCGGGTGCCGGCTACCCGCGAACCACGGAGGTGGTCGTCGTCGTGGTGGTGGTCGGGGTGGAAGTTCGGGTGGAGTCCATGTTGGAGGCGGAGTTTAGCCGGTTGGGGCGTAGCCGGATGGACAGCGGGCGGGGCAGGGCAGCGGGGGAAGCGGGTTGTGCGGGGGCGTGTGGGGGCGTGTGGGGCGTGAGTGGTTATTTGGTCTTGCTGTCCCCGCGGGCGAAGATGCTGGCGACGTAGTTGAGGACGTCGGCGGCGGAGGTTTCGTTGTAGCCGAACTGCTTGATGAGGCGCTGCTTGACGACGTCGATCTTGGCCTGGGTTTCGTCGTCCACAACGCTGGAGACGAGGTTCTTGAGCTTGATGGTGTCGCGGGAGTCCTCGAAGAGTTTGAGTTCCAGGGCGCGGTAGAGGCGGGCGTTGGTGTGGTACTCGAACTTCTTGCCGTCGAGCGCCAGGGCGCCGATGTAGTTCATGATCTCCTGGCGGAAGTCGTCCTTGCGGGCCTCGGGGATGTCGATCTTCTCCTCGATGGAGCGCATGAGCCGCTCGTCGGGCTCCTCGTCGCGGCCGGTGTACTTGTTCTTGACCTTCTCCTTCTGGGTGTAGGCGCGGACGCTTTCGATGTAGTTGCCGCAGAGGCGGCGGATGGCGTCCTCATCGGCGGAGATGGCGCGCTGGACCTCGCCCTTGATGATGTCCTCGTACTCCTCTTTGACGACGGCGAGGAGGGAGCGGTAGTGCTTGCGGGTGTCCTCGTCGCTGATCAGGGAGTGGTGGGAGAGGCCGGACTCGAGCTCGTTCAAGACCATGAAGGGGTTGACGGTGCGGTCCTCAATCGCCTGGCGGCTGACCATGGCGTTGGAGATCTTGTCCTGCACGTAGCGTGGGCTGATGCCGTCCATGCCCTCACGCTCGGCCTCCTCGCGGAGTTCCTTGACGGACTCTTCGGTGAAGCCTGAGATGGCGCGGCCGTTGTAGAGCTTGAGCTTCTGGAGCAGGGTGAGTCCGGCCTTCTTGGGCTCGCTGAGGCGGGTGAGGACGGCCCACATGGCGGCGACCTCCAGCGTGTGGGGGGCGACGTGGACGCCTCGGACGCGGGAGGGGCCGAAGTCCTTCTGGTAGATGCGGATCTCGTCGTCCAGGCGGATGTTGTAGGGGACGTCGATCTTGATGGTGCGGTCGCGGAAGGCCTCCATCATCTCGTTGTTCTGGAGGCGGCGGTACTCGGGCTCGTTGGTGTGCCCGATGATGACCTCGTCGATGTGGGTCTGGGCGAATTTTTTGGGCTTGATCAGGTGTTCCTGGCTGGCGCCGAGCAGGTCGTAGAGGAAGGCGACGTCGAGCTTGAGGACCTCGATGAACTCGCAGACGCCCCGGTTGGCGATGTTCAGTTCGCCGTCGAAGTTGAAGGCGCGGGGGTCGGAATCAGAGCCGAACTGGGCGATCTTGCGGTAGTTGATGTCGCCGGTGAGTTCGGTGGAGTCCTGGTTCTTTTCGTCCTTGGGCTGGAAGGTGCCGATGCCGACGCGGTCGCGTTCAGAGAGCAGGACGCGGCGGACGCGGACGTGCTGCATGACCTTGCGCCAGTCGCCGCCGTAGTGGCGCATGAGTTCGGCGTGGACCTTGCGGCAGAAGGGGTCGAGCTCGCCGACGAGCTTGAGTTTGCCGGTGCCGCCGGCGGCGGCGTACCGCTCGTTGAGGCGGGTCATCAGTTCGACGCGGGCCTCGCGCGGGACCAGCAGGAGGGGCTCTTCGTGCATGGGGCAGGGGAAGGCGTGGTCCATGGCACCCGGGCCGCACTGGTCATCGAGCAGCCAGGTGAAGCTGTAGAGGGCGCCGGCCTCGGTGCGGCTGTAGTGCTCGAGCCCCTTTTTGAGCAGGCGGGCGATGGTGCTCTTGCTGGAGCCGACGGGGCCGTGGAGAAGGAGGATGCGCTTGTCGGTGCCGTAGCCCTCGGCGGCGGAGCGGAGGAAGTCGACCATCTGCATCAGGGCGCTATCGAGCCCGAAGATGGCGTCGGCGCCGTGGTCGAAGGGGTCGGAGAAGAAGCGGTAGCGGACCATGTCCTGCTTGAAGAGGCGGTACTTCTCGCTTCCCTGGGTCATGACGGCGTCGTAAAGGCGCTGGTAGGCGTTGCGGACTACCGCCGGCTCGCGCATGACGATGTCGAGGTAGTCGAAAAACGAGCCTTCCCAGTGGGCTTCCTGAAAGCCTCGGCGATCGACCCGGCTGTCGATCAGCGAGGCGAGATCGGCGGCGGCGGTGCCGGGGGAGGGCGCGGCAGGGTCGCGGACCAGCCCGGGTTCGGCGTTGCCGCTGGCGGGGACGCCGGTCTGCAGACGCACGGATGCGGGATCGTTCATGGGACGCCTTCCTGCCGCGGGGATTGGGCGACACCGGGAACGGATGGTCGGCCGGACGACGGCAGAGGCAGCGTTCCCGGGCATGTGGCCCGGAGCGGTCAGTTCCGGCGAACGCGTCGCGATTGGGCGACGCCCGGCGTGGATGCACGCGCGGAGGCTGGTCAGCGACGACGCCTCCGTGCGTCCGCATCGCCCCTCAAGATCCGAAGCCCGGTCGCGGTGCCCCGGGCGGGGCCGGTGCGGCGGGGCGGGGGAGAGGGGCTCTCCCTGCACACTGGCTCAGGGATCGGCTGTTTGCGAGCCGACCTGAGCCCCGATGATGGGTTCTCGGATGGGGATACGCACGGGGCGCGGGGCGGGGTTCATGGTGGGGTGAGGAAAGCCAGGCGGCGGGTGCGGGCGGATCGGGGGAGCGTCCGAGAATGGTGGCGACGGGGGCGGGCGGCGGGGGTTACGCTGGGGGCATGGCGGATCTTTCCCGAGGTCGAACATTGGATGCGGCGCCCGGGGTGGTGGGGATTGCGGCGGCGGAACTTCCGCCGTTGCCGGATGACCTGTTGGCCAGGCCCACGGCGGGGCGGCTGGACCTGGGGGCGTGGTTCCGCAACCCGGGGGCGAGGCTGGAGCTCGAGATCGGGACGGGGAAGGGGACGTTCATTTTGAATCAGGCGGCGGCGGATCCGGAGACGAACTACCTGGGGATTGAGTGGGAGGGTGAGATCTACGCGTATTGCGCGGACCGGATTCGGCGGCGGGGGCTGAGCAACGTGCGGATGCTGCACGCGGACGCGGTGAGCTTTTTGCGGTGGCGGGTGCACGACGGCGCGTTCGCGGTGATTCACCTGTATTACTCCGACCCGTGGCCGAAGACCAAGCACCACAAGAACCGTGTGGTGCAGCACGGCTTTCTGGCCGAGGCCTGGCGGACGCTGGCGGCGGGCGGGGAGTTGCGGGTGGTGACCGACCACGATGAACTGTGGGCGTGGGACCGCGAGCACTTTGCGCCATGGCTGGCGGATGCGGCGAGCCTGGCCGCGGGTCTGGCGGCGGGGATGAGCGACCCGGTGCCGGCGGGGATTCGGGCGGCGGTGGGCGGGGGGCCGGCGTTCAGCGAGCACGAGTTTGTGCCGCCGGCGTGGGTGGATGACGGGGAGGTGTTGGGGACGAACTACGAGCGGAAGTTCTGCGGTCCGGGGGGCGCGGTGAAAGCGCCGCACTCGTGCGTGCTGCGCAAGCGGGGGTGAAATGCGGAGTGCGTGGCGGGCGGGGGCTTACGCCGGGTCGCAGGCGTTGATGGCGTCAAGCAACTGGCGGACGGTGCCGTAGTGGCGGCGGTTGTGCGTGAAGCAGAGGCGTGGGAGGTTGAGGTGGTCGTCCTCAACGTCGTAGGGGCCGCGGAGGGTCATCTTGCCGCCGTCGCGGATGAGGGAGGCGAAGCGTTCGGAGAGGCGGTCGACGTCCTTCTGGCTGATGGGCTTGTTGAGGCGGATGATCAGGTCGTCCTTGACGTATCGCGAGGAGTGGTAGATGCGGTAGAAGTCCAGGATGTGCTGGACGGCCTCTTCGCTGGTCTTGCAGATCTTGTAGAGGCTGGTGTCTTCGGGGCTGATGAGCTTGCGATCCAGCAGGCCCTTGCGGACGAAGTGGTCGAACTCCTCCCAGTAGGTCTGGTCTTTGCCCTCGCAGAGGACGATGGGGACCATGGAGGCCTTGCCGGTCTGGACGAGGGTGAGCAGCTCGAAGCCTTCGTCCATGGTGCCGAAGCCGCCGGGGAAGAGGGCGACGGCCTCGCTCTGGCTGATGAACATGAGCTTGCGGGTGAAGAAGTAGCGGAAGTGGATGAGCTTGCTGTCGCCGGCGATGACCTGGTTGGTACTCTGTTCGAAGGGGAGGCGGATGGCGACGCCGAAGCTCTTGTCGCGGCCGGGGCCGATGTGGCCGGCCTCCATGATGCCGCCGCCGGCGCCGGTGATGACCATCCAGCCCTTCTGGGCCATCAGGCGGGAAAACTCGACGGTGGCGGCGAAGTCGGGGTGGTCGGTCGGGGTGCGGGCGGAGCCGAAGATGGTGATCTTGTGGGGCTCGGGGTATTGGCCGAAGACGCGGAAGGCGTAGCGGAGTTCCTTGACGGCGGCGGTGATGAGCTTGAGCTCGCCGGTGTTGCGGCCGTCGGGGATGAGCTTGAGGGCGGAGGCGAGGAGGTCCTGGACGAGTTCGCCGCTGAAGGTGGCGGGATCGCCGCCGACGTCGCGGACGAGCTGGGCCAGGCGGGCGGTCATGTCGGGGTCATCGACGCGCTTCTGGGCCCGCTGCTCGGGCGGGGCGTCGGTGAGGGCGGGGGTTTCGGCCTTGAGGGTGGGGTCGAGTTCCTGGCGGCGGTTGGTCATGACTGCAGAGCGTACGGCGGGTGCGTCAGTCGGTGTCGTGGTCGTCGTCGGGGAGTTCGGGGGGCATGTCCTCGGCCCAGGCGGCGCGTCGGGAAGCGCACAGGGCGATGGCCAGGGCGTCGGCGATGTCGGGGGGTTCGGGGGGCTGGGCGAGGCGGAACTCGGCCTGTACGGCGGCCTGGATCTGGGGCTTGGCTGCGTGACCGTGACCGGTGACGCTCTTCTTGACCTCGGTGGGGCGGAGTTCGACGAGGCGAAGGTTGTGCTTGCGGATGGTGTGCAGCAGCACGCCCCGGGCGTGGCCCATGATGATGGCGGTGACGGGGTGCTTGTAGTGGGCGTAGAGCATCTCGACGGCGACGGCCTGGGGCTGCACGCGGCCCAGCAGTTCGCCGAAGTCGGTGGCGAGTTCGACCAGGCGGTCGGAGATGCTGGCCTTGGGGGGGAGTTTGAAGACGCCGGCTTCGACGATGGAGACGGAGACGCCGGGGCCGGGCGGGCCGCTGAGTTTGAGGGCGCCGTAGCCGGTGAAGCGCAGCCCGGGGTCGACGCCGAGGATCACCACGCGGGGGCTCCGGGCGTGAGGGGGGTGGCAACGGGGGTTGGGCCGCCGAGCAGGCGGGGGCCGTACACGGCTAGGGCGCGGACGAGCGTCTTGGCGAGCATGTCGGCTTCGATGTTGACGCCGTCGCCGGGGCGGAGGGCGCCCAGGGTGGTCTTGGCGAGGGTGACGGGGATGAGGGCGACTTCGAACCAGGGCTGCTCGGTGGGGGCGGTGTTGGCGGTGGCTGGCTCGCTGACGGCGGCGAGGGTGAGCGAGACGCCCTGCACGGTGACGGAGCCCTTGGGGGCGAGGTAGAGGGCCAGATCGGGCGGGGGGAGGATGCGGACACGCCAGCCGTCGGTGGTGTTGATGCGCTGGACGGTGCCGACGCCATCGACATGGCCCTGGACGAAGTGGCCGCCCATGAGGGTGGAGGCGGTGACGGCGTGCTCGAGGTTGACGGGGTCGCCGGCGGCCAGTCGGCCGATGGTGGTCTTGGCGAGGGTTTCGGGGATGGCGTCAAAGGCCCAGGGCTCGCCGGGGGCGGGGTGGTTGGCGACGGTGAGGCAGCACCCGGAGACGCTGATGGAATCGCCGCGGGCGGGGAGGTGGGCCCAGGGTTCGCCGGGGGCGGCCTCGGGCTGGCCGATGAGCAGGCGTACCCCGGTTGGGGTGGGTCGGGTTTCGAGGACGCGTCCTTGGGCCTGCACCAATCCAGTGAACACGGGGCTTGCTCCGGTGGGCCTGAGAATACCCACCGGTTGCCGGGCCGGGGACCGGGAAGGGGGAGTGGGCGGGGGGGCCGGCAGTGGTGGGGGGGGAAGGGTGGGCGGCGGCGCACGCTTGGCCGGTGGGTCGGGTATGGTTCCGCCCCAACGGCGGCTGTTCGGTCCTTCTGGAGCGACCAGGGGGCGGGCGGCTGGCGGTTGGGCGGCCCGGCCCGGCGGTTTGAGCGGGGCCTGATCGTGGAGTTTTCTTCAGCACGCCCGAGGCCGAGCGGTCGCCGGGCAGCAGGAGCGTCGTGTGATTCAGCCTGTCCTTGCGTCGGCCGTTCGGTCTTCCGTCCGCGTTCTGCTGGCCCGCCTGGCGGTGGGGGCAATGGTTGCGGGTGTCGCCGGGTTGAGCGGGTGTGCCAGCAGTGGTTGCAGCGGGTGCTGCGGCGGCTGCTGCGGCGAGCCGGCCGGGGAAGGGGCGGTGCAGGCGACGGCGGCGGTGCCGACAAAGCCTGCAGCGGTGTCGGCCGAGGCGGCCAAGGCGGCGGCGGCCAAGGCTGAAGCGGAGAAGGCGTGGTTCAGCCGGCTGGGGTACAAGGCGGACTGGACGGGTGTGGCCGCGGTGCAGCGCGGGCAGGTGGTGCGGCACGTGGATGTGCTGGGGGATCTGGTGGTGGTGCAGGACGGGGGCAACGCGGTGTCGGGGCTGAATGTGGCCAACGGGCTGGTGCGATGGAGCACGCTGATTGACAGCCCGCTGACGCAGTTCTTCGGCTCGGTGCGGTCGGGGAGCCGGCTGCTGGCCTCGTCGGACTCGAACCTGTTCGTGGTGGATACCGAGTCGGGTGCGGTGATCACGCGTCAGCCGTTTGCGCGGGTGGTGGCGACGCGGCCGGCGGCGGTGGGTCCGGCGCTGGTGTACGGCACGGCGACCAACCAGGTGGTGGCGCACGCTCCGGGCAACGGCTTCCAGGCGTGGGGCTACTTCATTCAGGGCCCGATCAGCCACGCGCCGGTGGTGATCGGCGACCGGGACGTGGGCGTGGTGAGCCAGGACGGCGAGGTGGTGATTCTGGACGGCATCACGGCTCTGCCCAGGGGCCGGGCGCGGATCTTCGGGGGCGTGGACTGTGATCTGGCGGCCTCGGATGATGCGCTGTTTGTGGCCAGCCTGGATCAGTCGCTGTACGCGTTTGAGTCGAACAACGCGGCGCAGCGGTGGCGGATCCGGACGCAGTCGCCCATGCGGCACAAGCCGGTGTATCACAACGGCCGGCTGTTTGTGACCATTCCGGAGACGGGCTTCTCGGCGGTCGATGCGTCGTCGGGCAAGGTGCTGTGGTCGGTCAAGACGCTGACGGGCGTGGCGGTGGCGCAGCGGGGCTCGGAACTGCTGGTGGACGACGGCAAGGGCCTGACGGTGCTGGAGGTTGGCACGGGCGACCTGATTCGCACGGTGGAACTGCCGGGCAAGTCGCTGTTCCGGGCGCCGGGCTTCGCTGACGGCCCGCTGTACGTGGTGACCGAGGCGGGCGCGGTGTTCAAGCTGTCGCCCAAGGCCAACTGAGGCCCGGTTTGGTCCGCTGAGGTACTTTGCATCGCACCGACCCGCTCTTGAAGGGGCGGCGGTGGCGTCGGATCGGCAGATGCCGACGCCGGCTTGCAGCAGAAAGGACACGTCGTTCCGATGGCCGATCCGATCACCGTCCGCCGCGCCCTGCTGTCGGTCAGCGACAAGTCCGGCATTGTCGAGTTCGCCCGCGGCTTGCACCAGGCAGGGGTGGAGTTGATCTCCACCGGGGGCACGGCCAAGGCGCTGGCGGACGCGGGGATTCCGGTGATCCCGATCGAGCAGGTGACGGGCTTCCCGGAGATGATGGACGGGCGGGTGAAGACGCTGCACCCGAAGATCCACGGCGGGCTGCTGGCGATGCGGAACGACCACAAGCACCAGCGGTCGATGGCGGAGCACCAGATCCTGCCGATTGACCTGGTGTGCATCAACCTGTACCCGTTCTCGCAGACGGTGGCCAGGCCGGATGTGACGCTGCACGAGGCGATTGAGAACATCGACATCGGCGGGCCGAGCATGGTGCGGTCGGCGGCGAAGAATCACGCGTTTGTGCTGGTGGTGACCGACCCGGCGCAGTACGCCGAGACGCTGGCGGCGATCGGATCGGGCGGCCCGGATCTGGCGATGCGGCGGCGGTACGCGGCGCGGGCTTTTGCGCAGACGGCGAGGTATGACACGGCGATCGCGGCGTGGATCACCCCGCGGTTTGATGCGGCGGCTGAAGCGCCGCGGGCGGAGACGGACGAACTGCCGGCGCGGCTGACGGTGGACCTGACGCGGTCGCAGTCGCTGCGGTATGGGGAGAACCCGCATCAGAAGGCGGCGCTGTATGTGCGCTCGGGCCGGGATGCCGGGTTGGGGGTGCCTCAGGCGGAGCAGTTGCACGGCAAGGAACTGAGTTACAACAACCTTAACGACGCGGCGGCGGCGGTGGCGCTGGCGGGCTCGCTGGCGATGGCGGCTCGCGAGGCGCGGGCCTCGGCAGATGCGCCGGCGGCGGCGTTCGGGGCGGCGGTGATCAAGCACGCCAACCCGTGCGGGGCGGCGGCGGCGCCGTCGGTCGAGGCGGCGATTGAGGAGGCGGTGGCGGGCGACCCGCTGGCGGCGTTCGGGGGCATTGTGGCGGTGACGGGGATGGTGGACGAGGCGGCGGCGGCGAAGCTGTGCGGCAAGGACGTGTTCTTTGAGGTGCTGGCGGCGCCGGCCTACACGCCCGGTGCGCTGGAGCAACTGCGGGCGCGTTGGAGCAACCTGCGGATCTTGAAGCTGGCTTCGGCGAGCTTTGTGCCGCCGGAGGGGGAACTGGAGATGCGGTCGATCCCCGGGGGCTTGCTGGTGCAGGAGCGGGACGCGAAGCTGGCGGAGGAGTCGGCGTTTGCCCACAAGGCGGGGCCGCTGCCGACGCTGGCGCAGTTGCGGGTGGCGCGGATGCTTGAGCCGGTGTGCCGGGCGCTGACGAGCAACGCGGTGTGCATCGGCGGGGTGTCGCCGGCGCGGGGCGAAACCTCGGTGCGGCTGTTTGGTGCGGGGGCGGGGCAGATGGACCGGCTAGCCTCATGCCGGCTGGCGGTGAGCAAGGCGGGGGCGCTGGCCCGCAACGCGGTGGCGTTCTCGGATGCGTTCTTTCCGTTCGCTGATGGGCCGCGGGTGCTGATCGACGCGGGGGTGTCGTGCATCGTGCACCCGGGGGGGAGCAAGCGTGATCAGGAGACGTTCGACCTGTGCAACGAGCGGAAGGTGACGTGCCTGGTGATGGGCCTGCGGCACTTCCGGCACTGAGTGCGGGGTTCGCTGGCCGGGAGGCTTGAGCATGGCCGGCCGGAGTGGACTGGAGGCGGCGTTCGCGGCGACGACGTATGTGGTGCGGCCGGCCAGCGGGTTGGCTGGCGGGCCGGAGTTGCGGCTGCGGATCGGGAGGGCGGAGCCGGGGCTGGATGCGTGGCTGCGTGCGATCGGGTGCCCTGGGGCGGTGGTGATCACCGCGCACAACCCGGGCGGGCAGCGGGTGACGGATGCGGCCAACTCAAGGGCGGAGGCGGAACTGCTGCGGGCGGCGGGGACAGACGTGCTGGCGATGACGGTGGCGGAACCGGACGACGCGGCGTGGCCGGCCGAGCCGGGCGTGCTGGTGCGGGCGGCGGACGGGCACGCGATGGCGGCGGCTCTGGGGCTGGCGGAGCGGTTCGGTCAGGCGGCGGCGGTGGTGCTGGCGGAGGGGCGGGCGCCGGAGTTGGTGTGGCTGGGGGCGGCGGGCGGGTGTGAAACGTAACTTCAGAAGCGGAAGCGCAGTTCCAGGACGACGGCGTCGCGCCGCATAGCGGCCTGCAGGGCGCCGCGTTCCAGGTCGGTGCTCATGCGTTGCCAGCCGACTGAGACGGCGGCGCTGGGGGAGAGGTTGGTGACCGATTCGATGCGGAACTCGGTGTAGTTGCTGCCGGGGCGGGCGCCTTCGGCGCTGCCGACGGCGCTGGTGCGAAGGACGGTTTTCGGTGTCAGCGAGAGGTCGAGTGCCAGGCCGGTGACGGGGATGGCGGCGAAGGCGGCGGTCTCGGTGCGGCTGCGGGCGGCGGCGTCGATGCTGGAGGCGCGGACGCCGCCGAGCATGGAGAGGCGGAGGGGGCCGGCGTCCAGGGCGGTGAGTTTGAGGGTCACGTCGTAGAGGGCGGCCTCGCGGCCGACGCCGGCGGCGTCTCCGCGGACCACCGCCTGACCACCGGCCCAGCGGCGGTTGACGGCCATGGTGCTCATGCCGGCCTCGACGGCGAAGGCATCGGAGAGGGCGAGGGTGCCGCCGGTGCGGAGCAGGGAAGCGCCAATGGGGCTGGCGGCATCGCCCCGCGGGGTGGCCAGGGGGACGGTGGCATCGGCTTGGGTGGCGCCGGACCAGTCGACCTTCACGAAGTCGGTTCGCTGGTCAGAAGGGGTGGCGGTCGGGTCATCGGTCGCGGGGGAAGGGTCGCTCGTGCGGGTTTGGCTGGCGGGGTCGTCGAGCAGCAGGCTGGTGTCGGCCTGCAGGGTGGCGGCGCGGACCCAGGCTGAGGCTGGCTCGAGCGACAGCCCGCCGGCGAGCGCCAGCGCGGGCCAGAGCGCCAGGTTGATGAGCAGCACGTCGGCGGCCATCGTGAGGGCTGTCCTGCTGATATCGGCTGCGGGCGGAGCGTCGGGCGAGGGAGCGAAGGTGGGTGGGGAGCAGGCGAGTGGGAAGTGGGGGGGGGCGGGGGTGTTGCGTGCACGGCCGGACCGGTGCGGTTGGGGTCGGGCACGGAGGTGTTCGTTGTGGCTCGTCGAGGGGATGCAGATGGGTCGGGGGCGGGCCGGGGTCGAATCCGGCGACCGGGGCGGGCGAATCCACAGGGCGGGCGGCCGTACCATCCGCCCCTGCCGAACACCGACCTCGAAGGGCGTCTGCGTTCTGTACGCCGGCGTTATGGGGAGCGGTTCGGTGGGCGGCTTGCCCGCATGTCGGCCCGACCGCCGGGCCGCTGCGTTCTTGCCGTCTGTGTTCCTCCCGCCGTTGGGGCTTTGCCGATACTCCCCCCCGCCCGCCCGTCCCTGCCCCCCCGTCCCTGCCCCCCCGTCCCTGCCCCCCCCCAGTCCCCCACGCTTGCCTGATCAGGAGATGCCACCGATGAAGCCGTTTGCCGCTCTGCTCGCTGCGTTCGCCCTGTCTGCCGCCTCGTTGACGGTTGCGGCGCAGGGGGAAGCCCCCAAGCAGCCCGCGTCCGATCCCGCGTCGGCCCCCGCGTCGACCCCCGCCGCCCCGAAGGCCCCGGCCACTCCGGCCGACAAGCCCGAGGGCAAGAAGCCCGCTCCCGCAACGCCGGATGAGCGCAAGGAGAACTTGGTGTTCGTTACGCTTGAAACGTCCAAAGGCAACATCGTGCTGGAACTCAACAGCGAGAAGGCCCCCATCACCGTCAAGAACTTCGTCGAGTACGTCCAGAAGGGCCACTACTCCGGCACCACCTTCCACCGCGTCATCCCCACGTTCATGATCCAGGGCGGCGGCATGTCCGCGGACATGAAGGAGAAGGCGACCGGTCGCGGCATCCAGAACGAGGGCCTGAACGGGCTGAAGAACGTTCGCGGCGCCATCGCCATGGCCCGGACGAACGACCCGAACTCCGCGACGGCGCAGTTCTTCATCAACACGGTGGACAACGCGTTCCTGGACGCCACCCCCAACCGGCCCGGCTATGCGGTGTTCGGCCGGGTGATCGCCGGGCTGGATGTGGTCGATCAGATCAAGGACGTGAAGACGACCACCAAGGGCATGCACCAGAACGTGCCGGTGGAGCCGATCACGATCAATGCGGCCAAGGTGATCACCGCTGAGGAGGCCAAGACGGCCTCCGGCGGCAAGTAAGCCCTGTCGGTCGGGACCCGTTTGTGGGTCCGGAATCGACGCCGATTTGTCGAACCACAAGGCCCGCAGGGTCGTCTCAAGGACAGCGAACGGGTGTGCGGCGCAGGCCGCCGCCCGGAGGCTGACAAGGAGACGACCATGCGGGTCTTGTTCGTTGACGGAGCCCTGCCTTCAAGTGCGTCCCTCACCGCGCATGCGCATCAGGCCGCGGCGCAGGCCTTGGGCGGGTTTGCCCGGCGGATCACCACGGTCCGGATCGCGGTTGTTGACCACAACGGTGTGCGGGCGGGGCCGGCTGACAAGTCGTGTTCGATGGTGGCGGCGGTGGCCGGGCGGGGGACGGTCTCGGCCCGGGCGGTGGCGGCGGACTTTTATGCCGCGGTGACGGCGGCGAGCAAGCGGCTGGCCAGGCTGCTGGAGCGGCGGGTGCGAGCGAACCGGGGCCGGGGCCAGCGTTGAACAGCCCGCGGCGGATTGGCCCGACACGGGCTTTACCTACCATTTGACATCTATGGGCATGTCGTCCTTCGGCGTCGCGTTGCCGTCTGTGTGGTCTGTGTTCGCCGGTGCGGCGGGCCGGCCGTTTCGCCTGCTGGCGGCGGTGGCTGCGCTGCTGCTGGCGTGCGCCGGGCTGGTGAGCGATGCGGTGGGGCAACCGGCCGGGGCGGGCGCGTCGAGCGCGTCGGGTGGGGGGAGCGTGCCGGCGCCGGTGGTGGTTCCGGCGGCCCGGTTCGCCAAGAACGTGGCGGTGATCACCATTGACACCGGCGACGGGATGATCGACTGGGTGACGGCCAAGTCGGTGGTGCGGCGGATCGCCGATGCGGAGAAGGGCGGGGCGCAGGCGATCGTGTTCGAGATTCACACCAATGGCGGCGAGATGGGCGCCATGCTGGAGATCAGCGAGGCGATCAAGAAGAGCCCGGTCGCCAACACCGTCGCATGGATCAACACGCGGGCGTATTCGGCGGGGGCGATCATCGCGCTGGCGTGCCGCGAGATTGTGGTGGCGCCGACGGCGGTGATGGGTGACGCGGCGCCGGTACTGGGCGGGCCGATGGGGATGCAGACGCTGGGGCCGACCGAGCGGGCGAAGATCCTGGCGCCGATGCTGGTGGAGGTGGTGGACTCAGCACGGCGGAACGGGTATGACGAGAAGCTGGTGCAGGGGTTCCTGGCGCTGGGCATCAAGCTGTGGCTGGTGGAGAACACGCAGACGGGGGAGACGCTGTTTGTTGACGAAGCGGAGTACAAGCTGCTGTTCGGGACCGAGCCGCCGGCGGGCACGCCGGCGCTGGCGGCGGCGCCGGCCTCGGTGATCAACGCGCCGGTGCAACAGTCGGCGGAGGCGCCGGTGGTGCGGCGTGGGATGCGGGGCCGGCAGCCGGTGGGGCCGCCTCAGCCGGCGCCTCGGGCGGCGGAGCCGACGGACGGCACGCGGTTTGTGCCGGCGGGGCCGGCGGTGGAGGGGCTGGTGAGTCCGGAATCGGGTCCGACGGAGGTGTCGACCCGGCCGGTGCTGACGGCGGCGGACCGGGGGCAGTGGCGGCTGGTGGAGTACGTGTCGGACGGGAACGGGCTGTTCACGATGAAGCCCCGGGAGCTGCTGCGGTATGGGCTGGCGACGGGGACGATCTCCACCAACGAGGAGTTGCGGGCGTTCTTCGGGGCGACCAACCTGACGCGGGTGGAGCCGTCGGTGTGGGAGGCGTCGGCGAGATTCCTGGCCAATCCGATCGTCAAGGGGGTGCTGATCGTCGTGCTGATCATCGGGCTGTTCCTGGAGTTCACGCATCCGGGGATGGTGCTTCCGGGGACGGTGGCGGCGCTGGCGATTGTGGCGCTGGCGGGGCCGACGATTCTGCTGGACCTGAGCTCGTGGTGGTATCTGGCGGCGATTCTGGTGGGGATCGCGCTGCTGGCGATGGAGGTGTTCGTCTTCCCGGGCTTTGGGGTCTTCGGGGTGCTGGGGATGGTGAGCCTGTTCGGCGGGCTGCTGGGGACGTTCATGCCGGCGGGCTCGAGCCTGTTCCCGGACAGCCCGGAGGGGCAGTCGTCGCTGCTGTATGGGGTGACGACGCTGGTGATCTCCACGTCGGTGTCGATCGTGGGGATGTACTTCATCGGGAAGCACTTTGGCAGCCTGCCGCTGCTGAACCGGCTGGTGCTGAAGAACCCGGAGCCTTCCGGGGAGACGATGGCGGCGGTGGACCCGGCGACGCTGGCGGCGCAGGTGGGGCAGACGGGGGTGGCGATCACCCCGATGCGGCCGGCCGGGCGGGTGCAGATCGGCGAGGCGCTGGTGGACGCGGTGGCCGAGGAGGGCTTTATCGCCTCCGGGACGCCGGTGAAGGTGGTGGAATCCTCGGGGATGCGGGTGGTGGTGACGGCGACGGCCCCGCCGACGGCGGGGGCGTGAGGGGGCGGGCGGGACCTGCGGCGGCGGCTGGCGCGAACTACGCTGGGGCCATGGAAACGCTGTTGGTCTGGGGGCTGGGCCTGCTGGCCCTGGGGCTCATTTTGGTGGTGATCGACATCTTCGTGCCGACGTTCGGCGTGCTGTCCATCACGGCGCTGGCGGTGGCCATCGCCGGGGTGGTGTGCCTGTTCCGGTACAGCATCAGTTGGGGGGTGATCGGCTCGCTGGCGGTGCTGGTGGGGGGGCCGACGGTGTTCTTCTTCGGGCTGCAAGTGATGCCCAGCACGCCGATTGGCCGCAAACTGGTGCTGGGGAGCGGGGATGAGGACCGGCCGATGCCGTCGGGGTCGCACGCGGAGAGCGGGCTGGCGGACCTGGTGGGCAAGGAGGGGGTGGTGATCACCGACCTGCGACCCGTGGGGTTTGTGCGGATCGGGGATCAGAAGTACGACGGGCAGTCGGAGACGACGTTCATCAAGGCGGGGGCGGCGGTTCGGGTGTCGCGGGCGGAGGGGACGACGCTGTGGGTGCGTCCGGCGGGCTGAAGCCGGCGGGGGTGGCAAGGCGGGCGGTCTGGGGATGATGGTGAAATTGGTGCGGGGTGTTGATCGGGTGTGTGGGCAGCTGGCGGGGGTGAGGCCGGCCCAGGCGGGGGGGTCGGCGGGATGTCGATGTCTCGGGGGTGGTGTTCTTGGTTCGCCTCTACTCGTGAAGGTCGTGTGATGCTTGATCTGCTGCTCATTGCTCAGGATGCGGTTCCCCAGGCGGCGGCGGTGGCCAAAGGGGCGGACTTGAAGTGGCTGGCGTACGGCGGCTTCCTGTCGCTGGTGATCGTGTTCCTAGCGCTGGACCTGGGGGTGTTCCATCGCGAGGCCCACGAGGTGGGGATCAAGGAGGCGATGATCTGGTCGGTGGTGTGGGTGGCGTGCGCCCTGCTGTTCGCGGTGTTCGTGTACTTCGCGTATGAGAACCACTGGCTGGGGCTGGGCCTGAACGTGCCGGTGCTGGGGTCGGCCGGGGAGACGGCGACGGTGCCGGGTGGGGTGGCGGTGAAGCAGTATCTGACGGGGTATGTGGTGGAGAAGTCGTTGTCGATGGACAACGTGTTTGTGATCGCGCTGATCTTCAGCTACTTTGCGATCCCCAACAAGTACCAGCACCGCGTGCTGTTCTGGGGCATCCTGGGGGCCCTGGTGATGCGCGGGATCATGATTTTCATCGGCTCGGAGCTGGTGAAGCAGTTCGACTGGATCCTGATCGTGTTCGGCGGGTTCCTGGTGTTCACGGCGATGAAGATGTGGCTGGTGGAGTCCGACGTGGACCCGGCCAAGAACCCGGCGGTGAAGCTGGCCAAGAAGCTCTATCCGGTCTCGGAGAAGCTTGACGGGCAGCGGTTCTTCACGCGGGTGAACGGTGTGCGGCACATGACCCCGCTGATGCTGGCGCTGATCATGGTGGAGATCACCGACCTGATCTTCGCGGTGGACTCGATTCCGGCGATCTTCGCGATCACCGCCGACCCGTTCATCGTGTTCACGTCGAACATCTTCGCGATCCTGGGCCTGCGGGCGCTGTACTTCGCGCTGGCGGCCCTGATCCGCAAGTTCCGGTTCCTCAAGCCGGCGCTGATCGTGATTCTGGCGTTTGTGGGGGTGAAGCTGCTGCTGCTGGCGACCCCGCCATATCTGCACCTGGTGGGCCTGGGCAGCAAGCTTGAGCCGTTCAAGGCGATCAAGATCGACACAAGCATCTCGCTGGCGGTGGTGCTGGGCATGCTGGCGCTGGCGGTGGTGGCGTCGATCATGTTCCCGTCCAAGGAGGGGTCGGGCGAGGCCGGCGGGCACTGATTTTTCGGACCTGGGCAGGGGGGGCAGTCGGCCGGACCGGGAACCGGCGGCCCGGGCCAGGCGGGCCCGGGCCGGTGGCAGCGCAGGCGGTCCAGACCGTCCATGTCGGGGCGGGGGCAAGATGAGCCCCCAATCGGGGTGGACATACCCCGTCCAGCGACCGTATACTGGTCCTGATTCCACTGGGGAGTAGCGGCCTGCATCCGCAGGCGTCTGCCCGCGTCATCACGGTGGCCGGTCGCCCAAGACCGACCCACCCGCGGCAGACTGACCCCGAGCCACCCGGCTCCGGCACAGCAAGACCATGGACCCGGCTTCCGTTCTGTGTGCAGGCCACCCAGGCGGCAGGTCGGTTGTGCAGTCGCTCCGGAGTATCCATGAGCAACGCCACCGTTCCGTCACCGGCCCCTTCGGCTCCTCCTGCCAATCGCTCGGCCAACGCAACGCCCGCTCAGGCGGGGGGCGGCGGGGGGGCGGTGTGCTGGCACTCGATGTCGTGCGAGGACGTGTTCGCCAAGCTGCAGAGCGCTCCCGGCGGGCTGACGACGGCGCAGGCGCGGGAGCGGCTGGCGCAGTACGGGCCGAACGTGCTGCCCAAGGCGAAGGGGGACGGGCCGCTGGAACTGCTGTGGCGGCAGATCAACAGCCCGCTGGTGTGGGTGCTGATCGCCTCGGCGGTGGTGGCGATGCTGGCGGACCCGGAGGGTGGCATCAAGAACGGCCTGGTGATCCTGGGCGTGGTGGTGCTGAACACGCTGATCGGGTTCGTGCAGGAGTATCGCGCGGGCAAGGCGATTGAGGCGCTGAGCAACATGGTGCCGGAGAACGTGACGGCGCTGCGTGACGGCACGAAGGTGACGCTCCCGGCGGCGGATCTGGTGCCGGGTGACGTGGTGATGCTGGCCTCGGGTGACAAGGTGCCGGCGGACATGCGGCTGTTTGCGGTGCGGAGCCTGCAGATCGAAGAGGCTGCGCTGACCGGCGAGAGCGTGCCGACGGAGAAGAAGATCGACCCGGTGGCGATGACGGCGGGCATCGGCGACCGGGCGGACATGTCCTTCGGCGGCACGCTGGTGACCTACGGCACCGGCTCGGCGGTGGTGGTGGGCACGGGGGCGAACACGGAACTGGGGAAGATCTCCTCGCTGCTGAAGGAGGCGGCGGACCTGGCGACGCCCCTGACCAAGGCGCTGGCGTCGATCGGCAAGTACATCACGATCGCGATCGTGGTGATCTCGGTGGTGATGCTGGCGATCGGCACCTTCCGGGCGATGGCCGAGAAGGGCATCGCGTTCTTCGAGGCCTTCCGCGAGACGCTGATCTTTGCGATCGCGCTGGCGGTGGGTGCGATCCCCGAGGGTCTGCCGGCGATCGTGACGATCGCGCTGGCGATCGGCGTGCAGCGGATGGCGGCCCGGCGGGCGGTGATCCGCAAGCTGCCGGCGGTGGAGACGCTGGGCAGCACGACGACGATCTGCTCGGACAAGACGGGCACGCTGACCCGCAACGAGATGACGGTGCAGGCGCTGTGGACGCCGGGCGGCGGGCGGTTCACGGTGACGGGCGTGGGCTACGCCCCGGTGGGCGGGCTGGCCAAGGACGGGGCGTCGGTCACCAACCTGCCCAGCGACCTGCGGCAGTTGGCGCTGGGCGGCACGCTGTGCAACGACGCGGCCATCGCCCCGGGCGATGACGGCTCGGGCAACTGGAAGCTGACCGGCGACCCGACCGAGGGCGCGCTGGTGACGCTGGCGCACAAGCTGGGCATGCCGGCGGAGCAGGCGCGGGCGGAGCACGCCCGGCTGGATGCGATCCCGTTTGAGAGCGAGAACCAGTTCATGGCGACGCTGCACGCGGCGCCGGGCGGAGTGGGGGAGGGGATGATCCTGCTCAAGGGCGCTCCGGAGGTGATCCTCAAGCGGTGCACCACCGGACCGGGCGGCTCGCGGCTTGATGCGAACGCGGTGGCGGCCGAGGTGGACGCGCTGGCGGCCCAGGGCATGCGGGTGCTGGGCTTTGCCGCCAAGCCGGCGGGCACGGCCCGCGAGGTGACCATGGCCGACACGGCCGGCGGCTACACGCTGCTGGGCCTGCAGGGCATGATCGACCCGCCCCGGCCCGAGGCCATCGAGGCGATCAAGACCTGCCATGCGGCGGGCATCACGGTGAAGATGATCACCGGCGACCACAAGGGCACGGCGCAGGCGATCGGCCGGCAATTGAACATCCTTTCGGCCAAGGACACGGCCATCACCGGCACGCAGCTGGCGGAGATGAACGACGAGCAGCTCAAGACCGCCGTTGCGTCCACCAACGTGTTCGCCCGCGTGGCCCCGGAGCACAAGCTCAAGCTGGTCAAGGCTCTGCAGGCCCGCGACGAGGTGGTGGCCATGACCGGCGACGGCGTGAACGACGCGCCAGCGCTCAAGCAGTCGAACATCGGCGTGGCCATGGGCATCACCGGTACGGCGGTGAGCAAGGAGGCCGCCGACATCGTGCTGACCGACGACAACTTCGCGTCGATCGCGGCGGCGGTTGAAGAGGGCCGCCGGGTGTACGACAACCTGATCAAGTCGCTGGCCTTCGTGCTGCCGACCAACCTGGGCCTGGCGATGATCCTGATCGTCGCGGTGATCGCCTTCCCGTTCCAGGAGGCGACCAAGATCGTCGACGGCGTGAGCCAGACGGTCAAGGACCTGCTGCTGCCGATGGGGCCGACGCAGTTGCTGTGGATCAACCTGGTGGCCACCGTGGCGCTGGCGTTGCCGCTGGCGTTTGAGGCCAAGGAACGCGACGTGATGCAGCGGCCGCCCCGCAAGCCGGGCACGCCGGTGCTCTCGCCGTTTGTGATCGGGCGGACGTTCCTGGCGGCGGTACTGATGACCGCCGGGTGCGTCGGGCTGTTCCTCTACGAGTACAACGCGGCCGGCCGGACGGCTGAGGCGCTGTCCAAGGCCCAGACCATGGGCGTGACCACGGTGATCATGTTCCAGATCTTCTACATGCTCAACTGCCGGTCGCTCAAGGGCTCGATCTTCTCGGTGGGCCTGTTCTCCAACAAGACGGTCTACATCGGGATCGTCTCGCTGCTGGCGCTGCAGGCGGTGTTCATCTACGCCCCGTTCATGCACGCGATCTTCGGGTCGGCGCCGCTGTCGGCGAAGGACCTGGGCCTGGCGGTGCTGGTGGGTGCGGTGATCCTGCCGGTGATCTCGATTGAGAAGGCGTTGCGGTCGCGCGGGAAGCCGACCGCCTGATTTGGAGAATGTTTGGGCCGGGTGGCCCGGACATGATGCGTTCTTCCTTCCGACCCCGGGCCCCTCGGCCGGGGTCGTTTGCTTTGGGTGGGGCCGATGCTCTTTTTGGGTTTTTACCGGGTATCGGGCGGAACGATCGGGGATCCGGCGGAGGGTCGACCGTGAAGAGGCCGGGGAATCTTGGCCAGAGCCTGACATTTGGGGTACCATGGCTCTACTTGGGGATGCATTCGCCATCCCCGAAGTGGGGAACCGTCCGACAAGGAGCCGTCATGCACTTCATGTCTCGCTCTCGAGCCGCCTTCACGCTCATCGAGCTGCTGGTGGTCATCGCGATCATCTCGCTGCTGGTGTCGATCCTGCTGCCCGCCCTGGGCCAGGCTCGGGCCGCTGCCAAGACCACCAAGGAGGTGGCCTCGGCGAAGCAGTTGCTGGTGGCGTACACCGCGTACGCGACCGATGGCAAGGACCGGGTGGTTCCGGCCGGCCCGCACTGGGACTGGGTGCACCCGGACTTCGGGGCCCGGCCGCAGAACGTGCTGCGTCCGGTGGATCCGTTCCCGACGGCGCAGCCGCTGCTGGAGGGCAACGTGTCCAAGACCTGGGTGTGGCACCTTCGCACCTGGACGGACTACACCCCGGCGGAGATGCAGATTGACCCGCGGACCTGGGATCTGTTCCGGTCACGCATCGTGCCGCCTTCACAAGTCGACATCCAGCGGGGCTGGGTTGAGTACGAGCGCAACTCCGTGCAGGCGGCGCTGGCGTGGAACCCCACGTTCGGCATGAACGGCGTCTTCGTCGGCGGCGCCATGTCGCACGGGGCCTTCGGCGGTGCGCCGAACGGGCTGGGGGCCAACCGGACCCTGGGCCGCTTCTACGTGCAGCAACTCAGCCAGATCCGCAACACGTCGCGACTGATGGTTTTCTCCTCGGGGCGCGGTGCCGACATCATTTCACAAGAGGCATCTGGTTGGTGGTCGTATGGCGTCAACGCTCCTAATGCTGGCACCATCCGGCCGGGTTACTGGCTGGTGACGCCGCCCCGGGCCCACCCGCAGGGCCGCGGCGCCACCTCGGCGACGGGTCCGGCGTGGAACACGTCGAACGTGTTCAACCCGCGGAGCGTGCCCAGCAGTTGGGGCAATGTGGACTTCCGTCACCAAGGGAAGACCGTTTCGGCGATGGCCGACGGCAGCGCCAACGTGTTCGGGATCGAAGACCTGCGTGACATGACCCGTTGGAGCAACTGGGCCGACTCACGCGACTGGAACTTCACGCCCCGCCGCTGATCGAACGTAAGGACTCGGTGATCACCAAGGGCCTCGGCAACCGCCGGGGCCTTTTTCTTTGGCTTGGTCCGGCCTGGGGCCTTCGCCCCAACCTGCCCGGCGGGCGGCGGCGTGTGGCCGTGCCGGGGTGCAGTCTCGCGTCCGATCACCCGATGGTGCTTGATGTGCCCAGGGGTCGCACACAGGAGCCTCACAATGGACACGCCCGCGTCCTATCCCTTCCGACCGATCGTTCCGGCGCCGGCCTCGTCGGAGCCGTTCAAGGTTCGCTCGGGCGCCGACCGGCGGCGGTATCCGCGATTCATGACCGAGGCGATGTACACGCCGATGGCGGTGCGGCTGCTGGACAGCGACCACTTCAGTCTTGATGGGCACGCCTTCGACATCTCTGAGGGCGGGCTGCGGTTTGAACTGGACCGTGGCATTGAGCCGGGGACCGGGGTGGCCCTTCGCATCATGCTGCCGACAATGACCGGGGCGACCCCGGCACGGCCGGGACCAGGCCGGGCGGTGTTCGCGTTTGCGAACATCGTGTGGCTGGCGGATGAGGACGAGCCGGGGCCGGTGAAGATGGCAGCGGTGTTCACGCGGTTTGCGCGTACGGGCGATCGGGAAAGATTGCTTGCGGAACTGCGCACCGGCGTGTATCAGGCGGCGGCGTGAAGGCAAAAGGCCGGCCGGGGGCGGGGCTGACGGTCTGACGGGCGCGGGTCGTGCGCTACGCTGTTGGCGTGGGAGACGCGATGCGTGCCGCCTGTGTTCTCGGTATGGGGTGCGTCACTCCGCTTGGCCCTTCGGTGGCGGCGTTCGCCGCGGGGCTGCGGGCGGCGCGATCGGGGGTGACGGCGTTGCCGTTCAGCCATCCGAAGGTGCGGTGCGGGGCTGCGGCGCCGGTGTCGGCGGGGAGCTTTGACCCGCTGTCGGCGGTGGCCGAGGCGGATGTCGGTCGGCTGCCCCGGCTGGTGCCGATGGCGCTGCACGCGGCGCGGCAGGCGCTGGGTGAGGTGGGCCTGCTGGGTGCGGACGGGCGGCTGGGCAGCGGCGACGCGCAACGGATCGGGCTGGTGCTGGGGACGGGCGGGGGCGGGATCGACTTCACGCTGGACCAGTTCACACGCGACCGCGACGGGGGGCGGGCCTCGCTGTGGACGATCACCAACGCGACGCACGGGAACCTTGCGGGTGAACTGAGCATTCGGCTGGGCTTGCAGGGGCCGAGTTGGTGCGTGTCGACCGGGTGTGCGTCATCGAGCGATGCGGCGGCGGCGGCGCTGTCGATGCTGCGGGAGCGGGGCGGGCGGGCGACGGAGGCGGGCGGGCTGGATGCGGTGCTGGTGGTGGGGGCGGACGCGCACGTGCGGTGGGAGACGCTGCACGCGATGGAACTGCTGGGGGTGATCAACACGGCGCCGCTGGCGGAGTATCACCACGACCCGACGGCGGTCTCGCGCCCGTTTGACGGGCGGCGCAAGGGGTTTGTGCTTGGGGAAGGGGCGTGGGCGGTGCTGCTGGGGCGGCCGGGGTGGCTGCCTGGCGTGCGGCCGGCGGCGGTGCTGCGGGGGAGCGGGTCGACGTGCGATGCGTTCCACCGGGTGCGTCCGGCGCCGGACATGGCCCAGAGCGTGCGGGCGATGCGGGCGGCGGTGGCGGATGCGGGGCTGACGCCGGCGGAGATCGATCTGCTGCACTATCACGGGACGGCGACGGAACTGAACGACGCGCTGGAGACCGCTGCGGTGCACACGGCGTTCGGCGAGCACGCCAAGCGGCTGCGGGGGCATTCGGTGAAGGGGGCGATCGGGCACCCGCAGGGGGCGGCGGGGCTGGCGGCGCTGGTGGCTTCAGTGGCGGCGTTGCGAGGGGCCGACGGCGGAACGCCGTTTGTGCTGCCGACGTTGAACCTGAGTACGCCGGACCCGGCGTGCGATCTGGATTACACGCCAAGGGAGGCGGCGCCGATCGCGATCCCGGAGCGAGGCGTGAACCTGCTGGTGAACTGTCTGGCGTTCGGGGCGCGGAACACGGCGCTGGTGCTGACGGTGCCGGCGGCGTGAGCTGGACTGGAGTGGAGTGCAGCGGAGTGGCGCGGGCGTTGGTTGCCGGCGGCGCTGTTACTGGTTGAACCAGGCCCGCGAGCGTTCGTCGGCCCGCAGGGCGGCGATGGCGTTGTGCAGGCGGCTCTTGACGGTGCCCAGCGGGACATCGAGCACGGCGGCGATTTCTTCCAGCGACAGGTCGTCGACGAAACGCATGAGCACGATCTCGCGGTGGACGGGGGAGAGGGCGGCCAGCAGGGCGTGCAGGCGGGCGAGCCGCTCGTCGGGTGCGTCGGGCTCGCCGGGGTGTGATGCGGATGCGGAGGCGGTGGGGGGGCGGCCGGCGGCGGCGGCGCGGTCAAGCGCGGCGTCGGCGATGTCGCTGCCGGCATCGCCCAGGCGGCTGCGTTTGCGACGCACGGCGGCGGCCTCGTGCCGGATGACCGGGTAGAGGAAGGTGGTGAAGCGGCCGGTGAGGACCAAGCCGGGGAACTTTCGGGCGACGTACATCCAGACGGCCTGCTGCACGTCGAGCATGTCGGCCTGATCGCGGCAGAGGCGGGAGGCGATGCGGAGTACGAAGGGGTTGAAGGTGCGGAAGAGGGCTTCGAAGGCGCCGGGCTTGCCCAGATTGACCGCGTCCACCAGGGCCAGGTGCTCGGCGGGCGGTCGGGGCGGAGGAGGGTCCTCGGCCCCGCCGGAAGGCTCGGGGGGCTGGGCGGGCACGGCGGAGGCTAGCGCCGAATGGCACGGGCTCGGGGTGGCGGGGAGGGTGTTTGGTTTTTGAGGGGGGCCGGGATGGGTGTTCTGACCCTTTAGCGGTAAGTGAGCACTGACAAGCCACGGTCGCGCCACCCTGTTTATACTCTGGTCGGTCCGGTATCTCCCTTGTCAGGGGCGGTCCGGTCGGCCGGTGATCATCGCCACGCTCGCTTTTCCCTTCTCCCTGCGGAGACCTGCATGCGCACCAACCCGTCCTGCCTTGTCGCTTCGGCCCTGCCAGTCTCTCGGCGTGTTGTGCTTCCTCTGTCGGCCCTGGTGTTGTGTGCCGGGCTGGCGATGCCGGCGGCGGCGCAGCCGACTTCGCGTCCCCCGGTCGATCCGCCCCTGCGTCAGCCGCCGGTAGCGCCGAAGGCGACGCGGCAACTGGCTCCGCCGGCCTCGGTGACGGTTCCGGCGGAGGCGACCGGCGGGCCGTTCTACAACGTGTCGCGGTTCATCATCAAGTATGCGGCTGAGGACGCGGCGTTGCCGCCGGCGGACGCGCTGCTGTCGGCGACGGCGGAACTGGGCGAGGGCCCGCGCGGGTTCACCGGGGTGACGGCGCAGGGACCGTCGGCCCGGAGGTCGATCGCGGAGTTGAACGCGACGGGCGGCATGTTCGACGCGACGGGCATTGCGGCGGTGGGGCGTGCGGTGGTGGTGGCGCTGGCCGAGCAGGGCGTCGGCGGCGTGGTGGTGGCTCCGTCGGGTCGGGAGATTGACGCGACGGGCCAGGACCTGCGCAACGGCGGCACGGAGTTGACGCTGGTGGTCTCGGCCATCCGCGTGCAGAGCGTGCAGACGCTGGTGACCCGGGCGGGGGCGACCAGCGAGCCGCGCGTGACCGACGGGCCGAAGGACGTGAAGCGGATCCGCAGTGAGTCGCCGGTGCAGCCGGGGGGCGTGCTGCTGCGGAATGAACTGGAGAACTACCTGTTCCGGCTGAACCGGACCAGCGGCCGGGCGGTGGACGCGGCGATCTCGGCGGATGACAACGGGCTGAAGCTGGATTACCTGATCACCGAGAGCAAGCCGTGGACGGTGTACTTCCAGCTGTCCAACACCGGCACCGAGCAGACCACCGAATGGCGTGAGCGGATCGGGTTCCTGCACACCAACCTGACGGGCAACGGCGACGTGCTGCAGGTGGACTATCAGACGGCGGGCTTCAAGGACACGCACTACGTGCTGGGCTCGTACGACCGTCCGCTGGCGGACAGGCTGAGGGCGAAGATCCAGGCGAGCTACAACAAGTACACGGCGTCGGACGTGGGCATTCCGGGCTCGAACTTCCTGGGCGAGACCGCGGATGTGCGGGCCGAAGTGGTGTGGAACGCGCTGCAGCAGCGAGCGACATTTCTGGATGTGGTGGGCGGTCTGCGATATGCGTACAACCGCGTGGAGAATGAGCCGGTTCCCGGCCTGCTGACGGTGGGCGATACGGGCTTCTTCCTGCCTTATGGCGGAGTGCGGGTGGATCGCTTCGCGGAGTACTCGTCGACGACCGCGTCGGCGATGTTCGAGGGCAACATCGCGTCGATCGCGACCAACTCGACGGAACTGGCCAATCTCGGCCGGACCAACGCGGATGATGATTTCATCCTGTTCCGGGGCCAGCTTGAGCATTCGTTCTACATCGAGCCGACGTTCAACCTCGGCACGACGCAGGCGCACGAGCTGGTGACGACGTTCACGGCGCAGTCGGCCCTTGGCAGCCGGCTGACCCCCAACTTTCAGTCGGTGGCGGGCGGCTTCTACTCCATCCGGGGCTACCCGGAGGCGGTGTCGTCCGGCGACGATCTGATCATGGGCACGCTGGAGTACCGCCTGCACATCCCGCGGCTGTACTCGCCCAAGGCTCAGCCCGGCCGGCTGTTCGGCCAGCCGTTCCGGTGGTCGCCCACCGAGGATGGCGGCCGCCCGGATTGGGACATGATCTTCCGCGCCTTTGTGGACGGCGGGCGGGTCTCAAGCAACGACCGGTTGTCGTTCGAGACCAACGACTCGCTGTGGGGCGCCGGCGTGGGCCTGGAGTTCCAGTTGTGGCGGAACGCCTCGCTGCGGGCTGATTGGGCCTTTGCGCTGACCAAGTTGCAGGACGCTTTGGGCAACACCCGGGTAGACGAGGGCGACGACCGGGTGCACATCCTGTTCTCGCTGTCGTTCTGAGTGGCGGGGCGTGTTGGGCCGCGGTGGGGGAGGGGTGAAGTGGTCCCGACGCGCGGAGCCAGCAGCCACGTCCGAGAACTCGCCGGGTGGCACGGCCGGGTTTTCGAGGCAAGATAGACAAGACCGGGCTGGGGTCTGGACCCGATGCAGCCCCCGGCTCGAACCGAAAGACGATCGGCGGACCGATGGGCCGACACCCCTCGGCCGCATTCAACCCCTTGGCGGCTCTGAACTTTGCTGGTGAATCTTCCCGATCTTCATGTGCTGAGTCTGCCCCGGGGGACGTACCTCGAGTTGGCCCGATCCGAACACCCGCCTGTCTGACCGATCTTCATCTGCGACTTCCTGATCGCCCTCCCCTTCCCGCTCGCCCCACTGGATACCCCAGACATGACCACCCTCACCGCTCGTCGCGCTCACTGGCTTGTCTCCGCCGCCGGCCTCTCCGTTTCGGTGCTTGCCCTGGCGGCCGGTTCGGCCGTCGCTCAGGTGCAGAACCCGACGGTTGTTCGTGGGACGGCATCGTTCAACCAGAATGGCAGCACGACGACGATCACGGCCAGCAACGGCGCGATCATCAACTACTCGGGGTTCAACATCGGGGCCGGGCAGACGGTGCGATTCGTGCAGCCGAACTCGCGATCCACGGTTCTCAACCGCATCAACGGCGAGCTGCCCACGCGGATTGACGGCAACCTGTTGGCTAACGGCCGGGTGTTCATCGTCAACCCGTCGGGCGTCATCTTCGGGCAGAGCGCGATCGTCAACGCGGCCTCGATTTATGCCGCGGCGGGCAACATCGCCGACGACGACTTTGCCCGCAACCGCTTCAACTTCGCGGGGACGGGGACGGTGCTGAACCAGGGCTCGATCACCGCCGGGCATGCGGCGCTGGTGGGCAAGAACGTGGTGAACAACGGCTCGATCGTGGCTCCGCAGGGGTCGATCGTGATGGCGGCGGGGGACCGGGTGATCGTGGGCGAGCGCGGGAGCCGGCTGTACGCGGTGGTGACGCCGTCGTCGGATCCGTCGCGAGCGGGCACGGCGGGCGTGGGCGTGCAGAACACCGGCACGCTGACGGCGCGGGGCGGGACGGTGCAGATGGCGGCGGGGGACATTTACTCGGCGGCGGTGATCAACACGGGCACGGTGCAGGCGCGGTCGATCGCGGTGCAGGCGGTGCACGCGCCGGGGCGGGCGGCGGACGCGGTGGTGACCATCGGCGGTTCGCTGATCGCCACCAGCGACTTCTCCGGCTTCCGGCGGGGCGGGGACATCACGATTCAGGCCGGCCGGATCGCGGTGCAGGACGCGCTGATTGACGCTTCGGGCGTCGCCTCGGGCGGCATGATCCGCATCGGCGGTGACGAGCGGGGCCAGGGGACGATGCCCCGTGCCGACGCGGTGTATGTGGACGCGGCGTCGACGATCAAGGCGGACGCGTCGGTCGGCAACGGCGGGCGGATCGTGGTGTGGGGTGACAACGCGCTGCGGTTCTACGGATCTGCATCGGCGCAGGGCGGGGAGGGGGCGGGGAGCTGGGGCGGGTTCATTGAGACCTCGACGCTGGGCTTCGGCGACATCAACCCGACGGCCATCACGGCGCGGTCGAACTCCAGCCCGTCACGGTCTGGCCAGTGGCTGATCGACCCGCTGAACATCACCATCTCCGGGAGCAGCAGCAACACCACGTCGGGGCCGACCTTCGAGCCCACCGGCACCGGAGCCACGGTGAACGTGGACGACATCCGCACGACGCTGGAGGGCGGCACCAACGTCATTGTGACCACCAGCAATCCCGGCGGGAACGAGCCGGGCAACATCACCTGGGGGCCTGGCAGCAACCTGACGGTGGACCTGACGCTCAACGGGGCGCGGACGCTGACGCTGCGGGCGGCGAACAACATCAGCATCGGCAGCAACATCACCGCGACCGGCGCCGGCCTGAGCCTGACGCTGATCGGCCTGGACCCGACGCAGGCCGGCGAGCCCGGCGCCGGCACGACGGGCGCCGTGAGCATCACCGGCACTCTGGACCTTGGCGGCGGCGTGTTCTCGGCGTCGGGCGGGTCGTTCACCAACAGCGTGGCGATGCTGAACGTCGGGTCGTTCAACCTGAACGTGACCGGCAACGCCGAACTGCGTGACGCGTCGACGACGACCAACCTGAACGACATCAGTGTGGGCGGGACCCTGCTGGTGGAGTCCGCGGGCGACATCGCCCGGGTGGACAACGGCAGGCTGGTGGTGACGGGCACCTCGTCATTCGAGACGACGGCGCCGACCGGCAGCATCACGCTGGCGGTCAACACGGGCGACGCCTCGGCCCTTTCCGGTGCGGCCTCCTTCACTGCCGGCGGCGACGTGACGGTGGCCAATCAGGGCAACCTGGCGCTGGGCACCTCGACCATCGGCGGCGCCCTGACGGCGGCCTCGGCGACCGGCGGGATCACCAACGACACCGGCGGTGATATCAATGTCACAGGAGATGCGATCTTCCAGGCTCTGGGGGCCACCGGCGACATCAACCTGGGCCAGATTCACTCATTCTCCACCGGCGGCACATTCTCAGCCGACACCGGGGGCGGAGACGTGACTGTGCTCTCGGCGGGGGCGATCCGGCTGGGGCTGAGCGACATCGGCGGCACGCTGGCGGTGACGGCCGACACCGGCAACATCACCGGCTTTGCCGCGGGCAGCGGGAACAACGTCGGGGTCGCCGGCGGAGCGACATTCCAGACCAGTGCTTCGGGCGCCACGATCACACTGAACAACCTGGCGGTGGGCGGGGAACTGGGGCTGAATACGACAGGGTCGGGATCGAATGCGACGGTGACCAACGCGACAGCGCTGACGCTGGGGCCGGTGAGCGTGGGCGGCGATCTTTCGGTGACGGCGACGACCGGCAACATCACCAACAACACGGCGGAGACGATCACGGTCGGCGGGTCGCGCTTCACGGCGACGACGCTGCAATCGAACGCTGACATCAACCTGCAGACAACGGGCACGATGCTGACCAACGGCGCGTTTGCCGTGAATACCACCGGCTCTGGGGGCGACGCAACCATCAGCATCGGCGGGGCGGGTGTCAGGCTGGCGGGCGGCACGGTGGGCGGGCGGCTGTCGGTGACGGCGGCGGGCAACATCACCGACGAGAACGCTGGAGCGGTGATCGCCGGATCGGGCCGGTTTGAGACCACCCTTGCCGGCGCCGATGTGACGTTCACCAATCGGGCGGGAGCCTCGCTGAGAGTCGGCGGACCGCTGGAACTGATCACCGATCAGGTGACCATTGACACCGATGCGCCGGTGACACTGGGCGCCTCGAACATCGGCGGCTCGCTCTCGGTGACGACGACGGCGGCCAATGCGGCAGCCACGGTGACCGCTCCGGCCGGCGCCATCCGCAACTCGGTCGGCACGGGCGCGATCATCGTGGGTGGGACGGTGAACTTTGACACCTCGGACGGCACGGGCGATGTGAACATCGCGACCGCCACGCAGAGTTCGGAGTTCATTCCGCTGCAGACCAGCGGGGCGATCACGATCAACTCGGGCGGCTCGGCGACGATCACCAACAACGGAGCGATCAACTTTGCCGATTCGTCGATCGCCGGCTCGCTGAGCGCGGTGGCGCTGACGGGCGGGATCTCGATCGGGACGGGCATCAACCTGGCGGTGGCCGGGCCGTCGGCGACATTCGAGGCCCGCAACGGCGGTGATCTGAGCATCGACCAGGGGCTGTCGCTCTCGGGCACCGGGGCTCGCATCGGCGTGACCACCGTGGGCGGCGGCGATGTGACCATTGTGCAGCCGTCGCTGAACCTGACGACCAGCAATGTCACCGGAGCGCTGACGGCGACCGCCCTGACCGGCAACATTTCCAATGCCGGAACCGGCGGCGGGCAGGTGACGGTGTCAGGCGGCAACGCGTCGTTCACCACGCAGGCGAACAATTCAACGATCACGCTTGATCCGATTCAGGTGTCGGCCGGAACGCTGCTGCTGTCCACCGCGGGCACCGCCGGCAACGTTGCCGTGAACCATATCGGCAACCTATCGCTGGCTGCAACGACGATCAACGGCCACGCCACCTTCGGCGCCAGCGGCACGATCACGCAGACGGGGCTGATCACGGTGACGCAGTCGCTGGATCTGCGGACCACCGGCGCCGGGAGCAACGTGACACTGAACAATCTGGCGGTCACCGGGCCCTTCGCCTTCGGCACCTCCGGCAACGTCACCGTCAGCAACTCCGGCGCCGTCGTCATCGGGAACACGGGCAACACCGTGGGCGCTGCGCCGGGCACTGCCAGCACCATCGGGGGCAACCTCACGCTGACGGCCAATACCGGCAACATGTCCAATACCCACGGGGTGACTGTCGCCGGCAACGGCGTGAGTTCATTCACCGCCAACAACGGCAACATCACCTTCAATCAGACCGGCGCAAACGGCCTGCTGCTGTCTGACGCCGCGGCGTCGGTGTCCTTCACGACCGGCACCGCGGGCAACAACGTGCAGTTCGTGCACGGCCAGCGCATCAACCTGAACACATCCAGCGTCAACGGGTCGCTGACGCTGAACGCAGCGAACGGCAACATCACGAATATCGGTTTCGGAGACGTGACCGTCGCCAACGGCGCCACGTTCACCACGCAAGGGGCGAACTCGTCGATCACCGTCGGCAACAACACCGACACCTTTACGCTGACGGCGGGCAACCTGGTGCTGACGACGGCGCAGGACGGGGGCAGCAACGCAGTCATTCGCACGAACAACACCGCCCTGACGCTCGGCGCTGTCAACGTGGGCAACAACCTCAACGTGAACACCGGCACGGCGGCGCTGACGATCGCCGGCAACCAGCGGGTGGGCAACTTCGCCGGGGCCGGCGGGGCGGCCAACCCGGGCAGCATCACCTTCGCCGGATCGGTGATCAACCTTGGCGGAAACGTCACCTCCAATCGCGGCGACATCGCCTTCAATGCTCCGGTCGCCCTGAACGCCGCCGATGTGACGGTCTCCTCGCGGTACACCGGTCCGGCCGCGTCGTTCGTGAACTCCACCCGCGGCAGCGTTCTGTTCGCGGGCAACATCACTGCGGGCGGAGCGGACAACGCCCGTTCGCTGACGATCAACACGCCCAACGGGGCTGAGATTCTCGGTTCGAGCACCGTGATCCCGGTGGTGCGGTTCGGCGGTACGTCGATCGGTGCCGCCGGCTCGCGGCTGGCGAACCTCCGGATCAACGCGGACAGCACGCGGCTCAACGTGCCCCTGGTGGCGACGATTCTGGCCGGTTCGCCCTCGGGCGTGGCCATCCGTGTGGCCAACCAGTTCGCGGCCGGCCGGCGTGAGAAGTTCACCGTGGGCGGGTCGCTGAATCTGGTGGCCGACGGGCTGAGCCTGCCGGCCGGTCAGGCGGCCATCCGCATTGGCGATCTGTCGGTGGGCGGCAACACGACCATCAGCGGCCCATCGATGCAGGTGATTCGGCGGAATGCCGGTGTGGTGCGGGTGGATGAGAGCCGCACCGTTCGTGACGCCGGAGTGGATCTGGTCTTTGGCGGGCCGGCGAACATCAATGTCACGTCATTCTCGGTGACAAACGCGTCCGGGCCCGGCCCGGCGTCGACCTCCACCGTCAACGTGGGCTCGCGCTCGACGCTGACCTTGCCGGGCACGATCAACAACATCCTGGAAGGCGCTTATCCGAGCACGGCCGACGCCATCATCAATGGCGTCGGATTTGATTTCTCGCCGTTTGCCGGCAAGACGGCGTTCACCGCGCCCCTTGCGAGGTTCGACGGCGTCTTTGCCGATCCGGCCTCGGGCGGTCGTCCGGCGGACGCGTCGGCCATTCGGCATTTCGGCACTCTGGCCGATGAACCGGAGGACAAGGAAGAGTTGATCCGGGCCCGCGGCGGCAAGACCACCGCCAGCCGGTGAGTGGCCGGTGGGGGCATTCTCCAGCAGCCTACTGCTGCGGATGTTCGCTTCCAGGCGAGGTTGCGCCTACAAACGGCGATGCAGCACCTTGCCGCCGCGCAGATGTATATGTCCCGTCCGGATGTCGCTCTGGATGGCTGGCTGATCTACGACTTTCGGGGCAGCAACGCCCTGCTGACGCGGCTGCTGCCGCCGGAGGCGGGGGCGAAGCGATGGACCACGCGGCGGGTGGCGATGTACATCCCGCGGACGGGTACGCCCCATCTGCTGGTGCACGAGATTGACTCCGGGCAGTTTCCGCCGGAGCGGTATCCGGCGGTGCGGGTCTCGCGGTTCTTGAGCTGGCCCCAGTGGCACGCCTGGCTGAAGGAGACGCTCCCGCCGGGCGGGCGGGTGGCGATGGAGTACTCGCCGGGGGCCGCGTTGCCGGTGAACGGCGTGGTGGACGCGGGCACAGTGGAACTGGTGCGTTCGTGCGGGGCGGATGTGGTGTCGTCGGCGGACCTGGCGCAGGCGACGGTGGCGGCCTGGTCGCCCGAGGCGGTGGCGGAGCATCGGCGGGCGAGCGAACTGGTCAACGGGATCAAGGACCGGGCGTTCGCGGCGATCGCCAAGGCGCACCGCGAGGGGCGGGCGATCGCCGAGCACGAGGTGGCCGATCTGGTGCGGGCGGAGTTTGCTTCGGCGGGCTTGCAGTCGCCCGATGGGCCGGTGGTGGCGGTGAACGGTCATGCGGCCGATCCGCACTACGAGCCGCTGGCGTCGCGTCCGCAGCCCATCCGGCCGGGCGACTGGGTGCTGCTGGATCTGTGGGCACGGGTGCCCGGCGAGCAGCACATCTTCTCGGATATCACGTGGGTGGCGTGCTGCTCGCCCCGCCCGAAGGCCCGGCATGCCGAGGTGTTCGCGGTGGTGGCGGCGGCGCGGGATGCGGCACTGCATCTGGCGCAGCAGAGGTGGCGGGAGCGGCGGCCGGTGCGGGGCTGGGAACTGGACGACGCGGCGAGGTCGGTGATCGAGCGGGCTGGGCTGGGCCATGGCCTGCGGCACCGGACCGGGCACAGCCTGAGCCCTGGTCCGCTGGTGCACGGGCTGGGCATGAATCTGGATAACCTGGAAACGCGCGACACGCGGTTGATGCTTCCCGGAACGGGCTTCACGATTGAGCCTGGGGTGTACCTGCCGGAGGAGCACTTCGGGATTCGCTCGGAGATCAATGTGTTCGTGGATCCGCAAGCGGGACCGATGGTGACAAGCCAAACACAGTCCGAACCTGTTGTGTTGGGGTAATCTGGTTGCAGGGCGTCCGGCGGTCGGACCGAACCCAAGAATCCGTCCGGCGATATGCCTCCGAAGCAGGCGGCGTGGAATGTTCTCCGCCGCTGCCGCACGTACGCCGGTCTCAGGAGCGATTTGATGAACACGCGTTGGATCACGGTGCTTGGTTCGGCCCTCACGCTGGCCCTCCCCGCTGTGTCGATGACGGCGGCGGCTCAGGATCCGTCGCGTCCGGGCGAGAAGAAGCCGGAGGCGGCGCGGCCTCAGAAGAAGGAACGTGCCGAGCGCAAGGGGCCGAAGGTGGGCGACATGGCCCCGGACTGGTCGCTGCCGGACCGCGACGGAAAGACAGTTAAGTTGTCGGAACTTCGCGGCAACGTGGTGGTGATGGACTTCTGGGCCACATGGTGCGGGCCGTGCATCAAGGCGATGCCCAGCGTTCAGGCCATGCACGAGCGGTTCAGCGGGCAACCGGTGAAGGTGTTCGGCGTGAACACGTGGGAGCGGGCCAACGGGCCTGATCCGGTGAAGTTCATGGCTGATAAGAAGTTCACCTACGGGCTGCTGCTCAAGGGCGACGACGTCGCCAAGCAGTACGGCGTGACGGGCATCCCGGCGTTCTTCATCGTCGGCACCGACGGCAAGATCATCCACACCGCCGTCGGCTTCAACCCCGCCGAGAAGGACAAGATGAACAAGATCATCGAGGACCATCTCGCCAAGGCCGGCGGCGAGAAGCCCAAGGACAACAACGACAAGAAGGAGAAGGCTCCGGAGTCCGATGACAAGTCCAAGTCCAAGGACAAGCCCAAGGACGCCAAGCCCGCCACCCCGGGCAAGGGCTGAGCCTTCCTGGCCACAAGACACTTGCCGCGGCCCACGGTCAACGCCATGGGCCGCGATTCCACCTCTGTTCTCCCCGCTTCGGGCTTCGGTCCGGAGCGACCCACACAAGGACGTTCGCTTGCAAACCCGACCTTTCTGTGTTCTTTTGCTTCCCGTGGTGCTCGCCGGGGGCTGCGCCGGATCCGCCTCTGAGCAGGCCCGAGCGAACAAGTCCGGCGAGCAGACCGCGTCAGCGGCAACCCAGGCGACGGCCCAGACGGCCGTACCGGCGCCGGCCGTTGCTGCGGCCGAGCCCGCCCGCCCGGCTGCTCCGGCGGCTGCGGCGCTTCCGGCTGTGCCGGCTCCGGGGACCACTGTTCGCGTGGGAGGCGACGCCTCTGCCGCCATTCGGCAGGAGGGGGACAACTACTTCTTCGGCTCGGCGTCGATCACCACGCCGCTGCCCGCCGGCTATCCGGCGCCGACGCCCCCGGGTGCGATCGACATGAAGACCTATCCGTCGGTGCGGCGGGCGCAGATCTCGGGATCGGTGACGCCGGATCTGGGCATGAACGTGGGGTTCTTCCCGCTGTTCAACCACATCAAGCGTCGCGAGATCGCCATGACCTCGCCGGTGGAGATGGACTACACGGGCATGAGCAACTCGGGCGACAACCCCGACGGCTGGACGATGGCCTTCCTGTACCGCACGCCGGAGCTGGGCGACGTGGGCGCCGACGAGCGGGACGAGCGGGTGAAGGTGCTGGACACCCAGCCGGTGACGGTGCTGGCGATCGGCCTGCAGGGCTTCTACCGCGTGGGCCGGATCCGCGACGGCGTCGCGGCGCTGGAGAAATGGCTGGCCGACAACCCGCAGTGGGAGGCGGCGGGCGATGCCCGTGCGTTCTACTACAACGGGCCGGAGAAGCGCAACCGCGACAAGTGGGCCGAGGCGCAGTTGCCGATTCGCCCGCGTGCCACGCCGGCTGCCTCTGGTACGGGCCCGAGCGGTGCAGCGCCCGTGACTGCGGCCCGCTGATCGCCGGGGCGACCGCCGGCTTGAGCCGGTGTTCGCCAGAACGAGCAGGATTGTGCGACCATGTGCGCCCCGAAGTCGGTGCGGCGAAGTTCACGAACTCCGCTCCTGGCTTGGGGCGGTTTTCTGCGCGGACGCATGGCCAGGGCGACGCGTGCCCGAGAGTGGGCACTGGCCGAGGGGCGGCCGGTCACTTCGGCCGCACCGGTGTGCCGGGGACGAAACTTGGCGGCGGCGGAGTGGGTGCGGGGGTGGTTGGGGCTGCCGTCGGAGCAGCGGGGGCAGCCGGGGGGGCCGGGGGGGCCTGGGGTGGCTGTGGGGTTGCGGTCGGCTGGGGGGCGGTGGGAGAAGCGGCCGGGGGTGGCGGGGCGGTTGGGGCGGCGGCAACGGGCTGCGGAGCGGCCGGGGGCGGCGGCGTGGTTGGCTGGATCGGCTGGGCGGGTGCCGGGGTGGCGGCCGCAGCGGCAACCGGGGCGGCTGCCGGAGCAGGTGCCGGGGTTGCCGCTGCGGCCGGTTGGGGGGCCGCGGCCGGGGCTGCAGCGGTGACGGCGCCTGGGGCCGCCGGCGTGGTGGGGGCGGCGGGGGAGGTTGGCGGGGGTGTGGCGGCCGGAGGGGTGCTGGCGCCGGTGCCAGCGGCCACTGGCGGGGAGCCGACGCGCTGGGCCTCAGGCTGGGCCTCGGTGCCGGCGGAACCGGTACGGGCGACGCGCGTTGCGGTGACCTCACTGCTGCCGTCGGGACGGAGACCGATGGGCAGTCCGGTGGTCTCGTTGGGGGGCGGAGGGACGAAGGGAAGGTACTCGTACCAGAACTTGTCGCGTTCGAAGACCGGGTACTGGTAGATCCCGCGCTTGGCAAAGGGCTGGCGGTTGTCCTTCAGCCAGTCCAGCCAGGTGCGCTGGTTTTCGCCGAAGTCCTCACCGGTGAGGATGCGCAGCGAGGCCCGGGCCTGGGTGGTCACGGCCAACGAGTCGTCGTCCAGCGCGTCGATCAGCGCCTGAAGCACGCGATTCTCAGCATACTGCCCGAGTGCCACGCAGGCCTCGGCCCGCACGTCCTGCTCAGCCTCAGCGGCGTCGCTGGAGGCCTTGATCAGCGACTCGACCGCCTTGGGGTTGTGCAGCCGCTGCAATGCGCGGGCGGCCTCCAGACGGACGACACGGTCCGATTCCTGCATCAGCGGGAGGATGAGGTCCGCATGGGCAGGATCACCGTGCATGCTCAGGGCGCGGGCGGCGACGGCGCGCACGCCCGGGTCGCTGTCAGCTTCGGTGGCGGGCGGGGCACCGAGCTTCATGGTGTACATGCGGACGTAGACATCCTCACCACCGAAGGGGGCGTTGGCCAGCAGATTGGTGCCGCGGAGCCGCTTGTCGGGGTCAAAGGGGTCCTGCGACCAGCGAGCAGCGTCGGCCGGTCCGGGCGGGGAGAAGACGGCCAGTACGGAGTTGCTGTCTGCGGCCCGCTGAGCCGCGGGGGAGTTGCAGCCGCCCAGGCTGAGTGATGCCGCGCCGGCGCTTGCTGCCAGCAGGCATGCCGTCATCCGCTTCACACCGCTGTCACGCCTCGGGCTGGTCATGTTTGAGGGTACACTGCTTTCCCGTGCGAAGTTTCTTTCCTGCCATAGCCCGCCTGTCGGCATCCGGTCGCCTTCCGGTCTACCTGGCGGCTGTGGCGGTGTGGCTCATGGCGGGAACCGGCTGCACCCAGCGTCCCCGTGAGGTCGAGCAGGCCGGCCAGAGCCTTCAGACGCCGTCTTCGCTGCCGAACAGCCAACTGCTGGCCGAGGGGGACCTGCTGGCGACCTACGCGGATCCGGCGGATTCTTCCCGCAAGCTGGTGGTCTCTCGCCCCCGGGCGGCCGAGGCCGGCTCGGTGGAGGGGTGGCGTGTGGAACGCCGGGTGGAGCGTGCGGGCAAGCCGGTGCGGGAGCAGGGGGCGGTGCAGAGCTTCAGGCGGCTGGCGGACGGCACGGTGGCGCTGGTGTCGACCGACGAGTTCGCTGATGGGGTTCGGACGGAGTTTGATCCGCCCATGCCCGCATTGCCTGCGGAGATCGCCTCCGGCGAGGATCGTGCGACCACGGCGGCATTCGGCATGGTGGTGCGGCCGCTGGCCAATCTGTCCCGGGTGCAGACCAGCGGCGAGGCGACGATCCGCATCTGGCTGGCGGATCGGCAGGTGCGAACGCTGCCGGGGGGCCAGCGTGTGGATGCGATTCTGATCCGCAGCGTGCTGAGCGCCAAGCTGGGCTCGGCGCAGGTGACCAGCACGACGGACATGTGGTACGGGGTGGTTTCGTCGGCTCCCGGCGGTTCGCGGGTGCTGATCGAAGAGCACCGGACTGAGAAGGTGACGGTGTTCGGGCTGCCGTTTCGGTCGGCGGAACAGCGGTGGCTGCTGGCGGAATTGGGTGGCGGCAAGCTTGTTGAGGCTGTGTCGCCGGGGCCGGCTCGATGACATTCGGACAAACGATCAGGCTCCCATGGCCAGGCGAAGGCGGACGACCAGTTCGGCGCGTTGGGTGTCGCTGAGTTGCCCGCGCTGGCGGTCCGCCGGCCATGACATCGGGATGCCGGTCGGATCCGGATCGTCGCCATGGCGAGGGACGAGGTGGATGTGGACATGGGGTTCGACGTTGCCCAGGCAGGCGTAGTTGATCCGCACGGGTCCGTCGCTCGCACCCCGGCCGTTCAGGACCGTGCGCTGGGCGGCGGCGAGCCGGGCGGCGTCGCGCCACACGCCCAGTTGCCGTTCCAGCGGGAGTTCGGCGAGGTGTTCGACGTGGGCCTTGAGCACCAGCACGCACCAGCCGGGGCAGCCCTGGGTCTCGGCCAGCACGGCGTAGCTCTCGCCCATGTCGGCGATCAAGCCTGGGTGGTCGTGCCGGGCGCAGGCGGCGGCGGTTGTGCAGAGCGGGCAGTTCTCGGGGCGACGCTTCACCGCTCGTCTCCCTCGTCGTCGCTGTCGTCAACGCCGCCGGAGTCCGGGTCCCAGTCGGCTCCCTCCGGAGCGTCCTCGTCGCCGAAGCGGCCGAAGTCCTCCGGGTTGTTCACCCAATTGTCGCGGCCCAGGACCAGCACATCGGCGATCTGGACAGCCTCAACGAAGCTGCGACGGGCCATCTCCACATCGGCGCACAGGGGGAGCACCTTGCGCTGGGCGAGATGCTCGGAGGTGGCCACGGCATCGCCGCAGATCAGGGTGGTGTTGTCGCCTGTGGCCAGCAGCAGGCCGGCGAGGCCGGGTGTGACGCCGGGGAGCGGGAAGAGGTCCACGTCCTGCTCGAGGGCGTCGCCGGCGACGGTGCAGCGTTCCATGACGGCCACTTCGCGTTTAAGCGACTCGATCAGGGGCGTCTCACCCCGCTGGACGGCCTCACGCAGCATGCCGATCAGCCGCACGCCGGTACCTTCGCGTTCGGCCTCGGCGATGAGCCAAGGGCAGTGGTCGAACGCACCGACGCCGCGGTGGGTATCGGGGTGGAAACTGGTGAGAAAGACATGGGTGATGTCGGCGGGCCGGAGGTTGGCACGCTCGGCCAGCCGGGCGACGACGGCCTTCTCGGGCAGGCCTGGGTCAACAAGGATGCGGGCCTTGCCCGCGGTGATCAGCGTGGTGGTGGCGTGCCCGGTGCGCACGGCTTCCTTCTCGCCCCAGAGCGGGTGCGCTGACAGCGCGCCGATGCTCACGATCCGCACGTCGATGCTCATGTGGAATGGTCGCCCGGCTGGGCCGGTTACGCGAGGGCCGCGGCACCGCCGATGATTTCAGAGAGTTCGGTGGTGATCTGCGCCTGACGGGCACGGTTGTAGTCGCGGGTGAAGAGCTTGCGCATCTTGCCGGCGTTCTCGGTGGCGGCCTTCATGGCGACCTGACGGGCCATGTGTTCGCTGACGACGGCGTCGAGGAAGCACTGGAACAGCGTGGCCTTGACGGTGGCCGGCAGGAGGTCGCCCAGCAGTTCCGGGGCGGCGGGGCTGAACTCGTACTGCACCACGGCCTTCTTCTCGCCGGCCGCCGGGCCGCCGGCCTTGGCCGGGGGCTTCAGGGGCAGCAGCCGCATCGCCTCGGGCGTCTGGCGGCCCGCGGAGAGGTACTTCATGTAGACAACGGTGACCCCCGAGATTTCGCCCTTGATGAAGCGGTCCATGTAGTTCTGCGCGAGGGCCTCGACCTTCTCGAAGGTGGGCTTGTCGCCGAACTGGGTGTGCTGCACCTCGACGGACACGTTGTTGTAGCGGAAGAAGCCGGCGCCCTTCTTGCCGACCAGTTCGACTTTGCCCGCCGGCGGGCGGAACTTGACGTCGCCCTTGAAGTGGTTCATGGCCAGACGGAGGATGCTGGAGTTGTAAGGGCCGCACAGGCCGCGGTCGCTGGTGAGCACCAGAGTGAGCTCAGGCTTGCCCTTGCCGTCAGCAGGACCGGTGATCAGGGGGTGGGAGACGTCGCCGGCGGTGCCGGCGAGTTCAGTGACCAGTTCGAAGATCCCGGCGGTGTACGGCTTGTTGGCCGTCGCCTGCTGGTTGGCGCGGGCGAATTTGCTGGTGGCGATCATCTGCATCGTCTTGGTGATGCGGCGGATGTTGCCAACGGCCTTGATGCGCTTCTTGATCTCGCGGGTCTTGCCCATAGGGCGGCAAGGATAGACAACCCGAGGGCCGGTCTCCCTGAATCTGGCCGCCGTTTGGTGTTCGTTGTCGCGACCCGCCCTCCCACCCCCCTGCCCCGGGTGCGGCGGCCTGACGGGCGGAGCGGGTGGGTGGTCGGTGACGTTTCACCAGCGGCCGACGCGGGGAGTTGTGATTGGTATGTGTTTGGGTGGCTGAAAACTGGTGACATGATCGGCACTGCACGCATCTGCACCCGCAGGTGTTTCCGAACCGAAGGGGTGTGGGTTTGCGTGGGGCAGGAGTGATCGCCCCCCGGGGGCCGATGAAGGGGCCGACGGACGGGCCTATTGAGAGGCCAATGGAGGTGCTGGGCGGGCAGGACTTGGCGGCTCAACCGGTGTGCGGATGTTCCATACACCCCGGGCTGCGTGGAGAACGGCTGGCGGGTGGAGGTGAAGCGGGGTTCCGGCCGAACACTCGGCGTGTGTGGAGCGAATCAGCATTCTTGAGTTCAATCGAACGTGCTTTGCAAGGATCGAACCATGAAGTCCCAACCTGCGGGTCTCTGTCTTCGGACGCCGTTGCTGGTCACGCTGGGGTTCGCGGCGCTCTCAGCCGCGTTCGCCTTTGCGGCTCCGGCAGCGGATCCGCTCTTCGTCCGCATCAACGAGCGCATAGAGGCCGATCTGAAGGCGTCGGCGCGGCCATCGGCCACTCCTGCGACATCACCCTCCACGTCAAACCCCGGCGCCTCCCCGGCGGCGCCAGCAAAGGACACGTCCGTCATGACCGTCGGTTCCAAGGTTCCTGCTGTCTCCCGGTCGGCTTTCCCGCTCACGCCATTGACCAAGGCGGAGATCGAAAAACTGGCCGAGAAACTCACGCCTGAGGAGGCGAAGGTGATCCTCCGCAAGGGCACCGAGCCGGCGTTCTGCGGCAACCTGCTGGACAACAAGAAGGAAGGCACTTATTGCTGCCGCCTGTGCGGTCTGCCGCTGTTCGCCAGCAACCGCAAGTTCAACTCGGGGACGGGGTGGCCGTCGTTCTACGCTCCGGTCGACGCCGATCACATCAAGTATCTTCGTGACGCGTCGCACGGGATGGAACGCATCGAGATTCTCTGCCGTCGATGCGATGCGCACCTTGGGCACGTGTTCGAGGATGGGCCAAGGCCGACGGGGCTCCGCTACTGTCTGAACTCGGCTTCAATGGAGTTCGTGGAGACAGGCGGCAAGCTGCCGTTGCCGCCCATCGCAACGCAAACAGCGTACTTCGCGGGCGGGTGCTTCTGGGGTGTTGAGGACCGTTTTCAGCACCAGATTCCCGGTGTCATCAACGTGGTGTCCGGCTACATGGGCGGGGAGACCAAGAACCCCACGTACAAGCAGGTGTGTGCCGGCACGACGGGGCACGCGGAGACCATCGCGATCACCTTCGATCCGACCAAGGTCACGTATCAGGCGTTGCTGGAGGCGTTCTTCAAGTTCCACGACCCCACGCAGGTGAACCGCCAAGGGCCGGACATCGGCACGCAGTACCGCTCGGCAATCTTCGCATCTGATGCGGCACAGCTGGAGGCCGCCAAGGCGTTCATCGCGGCTCAGGCCTCCAACCCGCGGTTCAAGGGGCGGCCGATCGCGACTGAAGTGGTTTCAGTGGAGAAAGCGGGGCCGTTCTACCCGGCAGAGGACTATCACCAGGATTACCACGAGATTCACGGCGGTTCGTGCGCGTTGCCCGAGCCGTAATCGGCGGCAACTTCGTTCGACTGGCAACCGACCACCAAAGCACAAGCCCCGAGGCCAGCGGCCCCGGGGCTTGTTGCTTTTCAGATGATGGAGATCGGCGATCAGGCCCGGCTGACCCGGCGGCGGCGGAGTGCGCCGAAACCGGCGAGCATGGCCAAGGTGCCGAAGCCGGCCATCGCAGCCGGGGGCAGGGGGATGACGGCGATGGCGGTGCCGCTGAGGGTGACCATGTCGAAGCGCCAGGTGCCAGTGGTGCCGTAAGCGGTGCCGGGGCTATTGGATGACACGTAGCCGCTCGTGCCGGGAGCAAACACCGCAACAACTCGGACGGCGAAGTTGGCGTTGTTGTTGGCTGCAGCGATGGACGACAGATCGACCGTCCGGCCGTTGAACCAGGTGTCGCCCGCGTTCGCCTCAAACGTGGCGAAGTTCTGGAAGTTCGTGCCGTCGATCGAATACTGGAACTGGACGTTCCGGGCGGAGGCGTTGCTGTGACGCTGATCCCACGAGAACGTCAGGTTCTCGAAGCCGAGCGTCGAGATATTGAACTGCACGCCCCGAGTGCCGCTGTTGGTCCCCTGCGCCGCGAAAGTGGCGATGTTCCAGCCCGAGTCGTCGCTTGTCACTGGGTCGCTGGATCCGGCTGCGCTGGCGAAGGTCGCCGTCGTCCCGCCCACCAGGCTCGCGGCGCCCGAGCCGATGCTCGGCGTGAGGGTGCCAGTTGCCGTGTTGTTGTCTGGCGTGGTGCTGTTGAAATTCCACTGCGTGATGGTCTGGCCCATGGCTGCGCCGGCCAGCATCAGAATCCCCGCGCCCGCGATCATCGCCGTCTGCATCTGAACTCTCCTCTTGTTTCCCTGTGTGGTTGGGCGTCGGCAAAGACGCCCGCCGGTTCTCCATTCCGTGCCGAGGCATGCCAGGGGCAGTGCTGTCGGTCCGAGCGCGGAAAACCGGGCCGAAACATAGCCGTATTCGGCGGGCGAGGGCCGGTGCGGAGGTGCGGGTGAACGCGATCTTGATGAACTCTGCCCGTTATCAGCCGTCGATGCGGCGGCCGGATTGCCCAGTTTGACAAACGCGATACAGCGCGGCGTGCATGGCGGGATTGCCGGCGATGGCGTCGCGCATGGCGCCGGTGCGCTCGCCGTCCCAGCCGGTCATCTCGCCGCCGGCCTCGCGGATGATGGGGATGAGCGCCGCCACATCCCAGCGGTGCATGACGGCGTCGATCATCGCGTCGGCCCGGCCGGTGGCCACCAGCACGTAGCCGTAGCAGTCGCTCCAGCCGCGGGTCTCGCCGAAGGTGCGGGCGAGCTGATCGAACACGCTCATGGCGTTGCGGGGCTTAAAGGTGGTCGGGGTGGTGTAGCAGCAGGTGGCCTGAGCGGGGTCAACCACGCCGGACACGCTGGTGCGGGCGGGCGGCGTGCCTTCACGCTGGAGCCAGGCGCCGCCTCCGGCGAGGGCGAAGACTCGTTCGCCGAGGGCGGGCAGATCGCACACCCCGCCGACTGGCTCGCCATGCAGTTCAATGCCGATGAGGGTCCCGAACAGGGGCACGCCGTGCATGAAGGCGCGGGTGCCGTCGATGGGGTCCAGCACCCAGCGAAAGCCGCTGCGGCCGGCGGTTTCGCCGAACTCTTCGCCCAGCACGCCGTCATCGGGGAACTCGGCGGCGATGAGCCTGCGGAGCAGTTCTTCGGCGCCGCGGTCGGCGATGGTCACCGGCGAGCCGTCGCCTTTGCTTTCAGCACGTATGCCGGCGGGTGAGAAGTGGGAGAGGATCAGCCTGCGGGACTGCTCGCAGAAACGCAGGGCGGATTCGATCCGCGTCTGGCGATCCTGCCCGGTCGACGGATTGGTGCTGTGCCGGTGTTCCACAAGAGGACTGTACCGGCGACGCGGGTCAGCCGTCGATCTCGCGGACGGTGGGGCACGACTGGCCCTCGGCCGTGCTGGCGGCGTCATCCTGCCAGACCCGCTTGACCCGATCGCCCTGAAGATGGACGAAGGTGGTGGCGGCCACTTCCTCGCGACTGCTGCCGCCGAAAACCACCAGAACGTAGCCGCTGCTCATTTTCACCCGGCGGTAGTCCCACCGCCAGAGTTCCTCGCCGCCAGACAGGGTGCGTTTGCTGGTCGGCTCGCCGAGCGTGGCCAGCACGTACTCGCGTGTGCTGGTGCCGGGTTCGATGGTGGCGAGGGTCTCGCGTCCGACGAAGGTGCCGGTGATGGAGGTCGAGGACGAGCCGCCGACAATGCACCCGCCCAAGGGGAGGGCGAGGGACATCACGGCGAGGGCCAGGGGGCAGAGTCTGGCTGCGGCGGCAAGCTGGCGTGCGGCGCCGGCAGGTGCGATGGGGTGGCGGGTATTCATGGGGGACTCGTTGGCAAAGGCGAACTGGGGATTTCGCGCAGCGGCTTTGCGGCGCAATGTCTGGAGCCGTGGGACGCAGTCGGGCCGGCGTGCAGACTTCGAGCTTTGGACCGCCGTTGGATTCAGTTGCCGGCGGCCCGTCCGGCGGCCTCCAGCAATTCATCCAGCCGCCTGGCGCGGTAGCGCTCGTCGAGCATCAGACGTTCCACCCGGCTGGCCAGTTGTTCGGCAGTCTGGTCGTCGGCTGAGGGGGCGGGGGCCGCGGGATGTGCCGGCGCGGCGGCAGTCGGCTGGCCGGCCACTTCTGGTTGACTGCCCGGATTGGGCATCCCGGAGGGCAGGCGGGTTTCGATGCGGCTCTCCAGCACGCTGCCGGGGTGAGCGCTGCGGCCGGCGAGCATGCCGGGGACGCTGCCGAGGAAGTACCGCGTGTTGGTGGGCACGATGGGGATGGCCCCACCGGGGACGCGGGCGTATTGCCCACGCGGAAATGCCGCCATCAGCCCGCCCCGGACGCGGACGAACCACCCCGCATAGGGCGAATCCGCATCCTCAGGGATCTGGAAAAGGTCGGCGAAGTCATTGGGCCGGCGCAGGTTGCCCTCGGGAACGGGAGGCGACACGGCCAGCGGCCCGACATCGGCGATGGTGGGTGCCACGCGGCGGAGGTCCCGCAAGGTGACGGCCGGCGCCGCAGCGGGGGTGGGGGGGACATCGGGCTGTGGTGCAGCCGGACGAGCACCGGCGGGAGCCGGATCCGGCCGGGGTTCCTCGCCGGTGTGCCCGAACACGCCCAGCGGGCTGACGGCCAACGCCAAGGTTGGGGCCAGCAACCAAGCCCGGCGGGCGAGTTGGTGCGCAGCGGCGGTCATCTCAAGTACACCGTGAGGACGAGGCGGAGTTCGGCCGAGGGCACGTCGGGCAGTTCGTCCAGGGCCCGTCCTGAGGCCCGCCATGCGTACATAGCGGTCTTGAGCGGTTCGTCGATGTCGATGGGGTACCCGGAACTGCGGAGGATGTTCACACGCTTGACCACGCCGCTGCGGCGGAAGACCAGTTCAACCCGCGGCGAACTGGGGGCGGTGAGCGAGCGGGCCACCAGGCTGAACTCCGGCCGGGTGGTGCGGACTTCAAGGCCCTGGCCAGCGATGACCCGACCGAGTCGGAACTCGCCGGTGCGGATGGAGAACGCATCCGAGTCACGGTCGGAGCGGACGCCGGGTCGTCCTGAACCGCCGCCGGCTTCGGAATCGACCTCGCTGTCGCCCTCGCCAGCAATGCCGGCCGGGCCGCTCTGGCTGTCGGGGCGGGCCGGCTGCTGAGGCGAAGCGGGAGTGGGTGTGCTGGGCGATGGCGTGGGCGCGGTGCTCGAGGAGACCTCCGAGAGCATCTGGCCCATCGGGCTCAGCAGGAGCGGACCGACGCGAAGGGCCAACTCTGCGGGCGTGCGCGTTGTGGCGGTGGGCTGGCCGGCCTGCGGCTCCAGCGCCGCTTGTGCGGCAGGAGCCGGTTCAGGTTCACCGGCGGGTGGGGGCGGAGGGGCCGGTTGGCTGGGAAGCTCGGGGGCCTGGGCCGTCTGGCCCGGCGGGGGCGCGGTGGTGGTGGCCTCTTGCGGCGGTCGGGGCTCGGGGGCGTCAGGCAGGCCGGGCAACGGTCCGGGGCCGAGCAACCCGGGCGTGGCCGGGCGTGCGGCATCGCTGATCGAGCGTGTTGGTTCAGCCTGCGACGGAGAGGTTGGCGGCGGTGTGGGTTGGGTGGCCGGGCTCTCGGGCTGGCCATCGGTCGGGCGTGCGGCCTCGGTGCCAGGCCGGGCTGCGGGGCCAAGCGGCACGGGGGGCCGGTCGGTCATGGGTGTGGGCGGGGTCTGGGTCGGTGGACCTGGGGGTTGAGGGCGGGAGTCAGCGGGGTTGGGTGTCGCGACGGCGGGGCTGGCGGAGGGCGGCACCGCGCCGACGGCGTCGGGTTGCGGCGGGCCGTCGCCCACACCCTGCGGCACGCCCACCCGGTCGGTGGCGGTGGGCGAGGGGCTGGCCCGGCTGGGATCGGTGAACGGCCCGGCCGATGGCTGGGCAGGCGTGGCTGCGGCGGCCGCCTGCGCAGCCACGGCGGATTCCCCGTTCGGCGGCTGGGCTTGCACAGGTGTGCTGGGCGAGGAGGGCGGCGTGGGCGTGGCCCCGCCGCCGGCCCGCTGGGTGACGGCGGCTGCGCCCGGGCCTTTGGCCCCGGCGGAGCGGGAGAGGCCGGGTTGATCGAACTCGGCGGGGATGGCCTGGTGCGGGCCGGGCTGGTCGGAGCCGGCGAAGGACTGGGCCGAGGGGGAGCCGTCGCTGGTGCCGAGCACGACGGCGGGCGTCTCCGGGGGCGGTGGGG
>Ga0068872_10000253_pt1 | contig 45643 bp, 31 predicted proteins | sample NOAtaG_7_FD_66441 | JGI IMG/M metagenome (GOLD analysis project Ga0068872, IMG submission 66441) | Freshwater lake microbial communities from Lake Erie, under a cyanobacterial bloom - NOAA_Erie_Diel1S_2200h metaG | ecosystem: Environmental > Aquatic > Freshwater > Lake | place: USA: Ohio, Lake...
TCTAGACTTTGTGGTTGACTCCGATTATGTAAAGCCGGTAGATTACACAGCAATTAAAGAAGTGGATTTAGATGGAGAAAGAGTGAAGTTATATCCTAATCCTGCAAAAGATCAAGTATATATTAAGTTAGATGCCAAGAACGAATCAAACATTAAAGTTGAACTTTACGACATGTTTGGGAAGATTGTATTAAGTGAGAATTACACTTCTATTCAAGGAGAGTTTAAAACAGGTATAGACGTAGCAAGATTAGATCGTGGAGTTTACTTTGTGAAGATCAAATTGAATTCGGGAGAAGCAAGGATAAAAGTTGTACTTTCTGAATAATTGAACTAAATAGTGATCGGTATTAGATCCTGATGCCGATCACTAATACATCATCTATTTGTTCCAGTGAATTTTTCCAATTCTTAAATGCTTCAGAGATGTTCTTTTTTTGAATATGCATTGGTTGATCAATATTATCAGTCATTAATTTTTGCATATTCGACACCATGAATTTCTTACCTCTTGGCCCACCAAACTGATCAGCAAAACCATCACTAAAAATAAAAATAGTATCGCCTTTGATCACATCAATATTATGATTTATATAATCACGTTTTTCTTCTAGCTCTAAACCACCAATTGGAAATTTACTTGCTTTTATAACTTCTAATTCATTTCCTTTTTCTTTTCTAAATATCCAAAGTGGGCGGTTAGCACCAGAGTATTGAAGTTTGTTATTTTTTTTATCGATCGCGCAAAGTGCAATATCCATACCATCGCGCCGCTCGCTTTCGTGATGATTTTGATTGAGCGCAACTTTAACACCTTTATGCAATTCAAAAAGTATTTTTCCGGGCTCACTTATATTTCTTTGGTTAATAATCTCATTCAAAAGGTTATTCCCAACAATGCTCATAAATGCTCCGGGTACACCATGACCGGTGCAGTCTGCGGCCGCTATGAATTGTAGGTCGTTATGATCGGAATGCCAAAAGAAATCTCCACTTACAATGTCCTTAGGAAGATAAAGTATAAAACAATCTTTAAATGCCTGCTCGGTTTCTTTTAATGAAGGTAAAAGTGCTTCCTGTATATTCTTAGCATATTTAATACTATCTGTTATCTCATCGTTCTTATGTTGGATCTCTTCTTTTTGTTTTACAACTTCTTTGGTGCGTTCTTCTACTTGTTTTTCAAGTTTTTGTTTATCGGCAATTAGTTTTTTGGTTTTGATTGTGTTATAAGCAAATACACCGCCAACCAAACTAATAACACAAATTGTATAGAACCACCACGTTTGATACCATGGTGGTAATATGATAAAACTATAAGTAGAAGCTTGTTTGTTCCATAAACCATCATTATTCATGGCTCTCACCATAAAAGTATACGAACCTGCAGGAAGGGATGGGTAGGTTACTTCCGTTTTTGAGATCTCAGGTGTCCAAGAATTATCAAGGCCTTCGAGTTTATATTTATATAATACTTTTTCGGGTGCAATTAAACTAATTCCAATGTATTTAAATGTGAGATTGTTCTTTGAGGAGGGCAATATCAGTTGTTGAGGTAAATTATTGGAACTGTCTAGTCCTTTGGCGTGATCCATAATGTTTTCTTGCCCAAACAATAATTTTATATCTGTTATATTTAAAATTGGCTCCTGATAGTTAATAGGATCGATATTCGGATCATAGATCTGTAAACCTCCTACTGTGCCAATATATATAAGGCCATCCCTGGCAATGTGGCTTGAGTTTGCATTGGATTCTAGACTCAACAATCCATCATCTTTTCCAAAGTGTCTATTATTTGTCCCCTTAGTATAAAATGCTCTAACGTCAATAATATCTATTCCATTATTTGAACCAATGTAAAGCTTGTTTTTTTTATCGATCTCTAAAAAATTAACGAAGCCACTCCCATAGCCTTGTTTTTTGGTGATGTGAGTGAAGTTATGATAATCATAGAAATATAAACCGTCAGAAGTTCCTAGCCATACATTTTTTCTGGAATCAATAACAGCACATGATACACGCGCATTAATGAATTTATTTTTATCATTATATTGAATTATTTTATTTCCATCATACTCAATTAGTCCATTTTCTGTACCTATGAGCATGTGGCCAAATTTATCTTCAGTAACAAATAAGATCAAAGCATGAATTCCATTATCGCCAACTGTGTTAACTTTCGTTTCTTCAGTATATACTCCGTTTTTTAATGTAAATACACCTTTGTTTGTTCCTATCCATATTCTGTTCTTAGAATCGAGGTAAAGTGAATTTATGTAACGTTTTTCAATAAGTGGATCATTTAAAGTGAGAAATTTCCCATCCTTGAAATGAAATAAACCTTCATCCGTGCCAAAGTAAATTGTTCCGTCGTTCATTGGTAAGATGGCATTGATATTATTATCCATCAAGCCGGGCGAATTCTTCTTATCTCTTTCGTATATTGTAATGGTGTTGTTATTTATTTTAGCCAGGCCATGGCTGCTCAATGCCAGCCATATGTTTCCAAACCTATCTTCAGAAACCGCATTGATATAATTCTCAGGCAAACCATTCACTTTTGTATAATAAATGAATTTATTGGAGAAGTATTTATAAACCCCGGAGCCGTTTGAGCCTATCCAAATATTGTTTTCTCTGTCTTGTAGCAACGCAAGTACAGGATTATTTGTAAGTCCATTGCTCGAATTATAATAGCCTCTCCTTCTATTGGTGGTGAAGTCATAAGAAAAAATACCCTCAGCAAAAGTGGCAAAATAAAACTCGTCTTCACCGGTTTTTATTATGCTACTAAAGGAGATGTTTCCCTGAGCCGGAATTTCGTCAGCTTGTCTAACTTTCAAATTCTTATCCACGATACTCAATCCGGTTTGAGTACCAACAAGTATATCGCCGTTGGATCGCTGCGCAAATGAGAAAATAAAATCATGTGATAGACCCTTGGCACTTGTGATCTGTGTAAAGGTTTCGTTTTTCCGATCGTAGAAGATCAGCCCGTTTTGCATTGTGCCAAACCAAAGGTTGTCGTTGGCATCGATGAATATTGAATAGACAGAGCTTGTATTAAGCACTTCGTTTTTTGTAAATGCGGTAATTTTATTATCCTCTAAAATGTAAACACCATTTTGTGTTCCTATCCAGGTTTTTTTCTTATCGCAAAGTAATTTGTATACCCAACTATTTTTCAACCCATTCTTCTCATTGAAGTTAGTATAGGTTAGATTTTTAAAAACACTTAATCCTTTACTCGTTCCAAAAAGCATTTCATGATTAGGGGTTTCAGCTATAGAGTAAACAACATCATTAATTAAACCATCACTGGCAGAGAGTTGATGGAACTTATTCCCGTCAAATTTCCCAACACCGCCGCTATTTGTTCCGAACCAAACGTACCCTTTACTGTCTTGAAAAATAGAGAGTACTTGTGACTGGGGCAAGCCGTGTTCAGTATTATAATTTTTAAAATTATAAGTTTGGGAATATACTAACTGCGCGCTACAAATAAATACCGCGGCACAAGTCTTTATATAGTGTAATAAGCTCATTTAATTTTAAAAACAAAAGCCAACGGTTAAGAGTTGGCTTTTAGTTTGGTAATGTGAATGTTTAATTTGTAATGATCACTTTAGTGGTTCTTTCGGCATCACCGATCTTCAATTTAATTAAGTACACACCCGGATTTATATCAGTAAGTTGGGTTTGTAATTTAACGTCTTTATTAAAGTGTTGCTGCGAAGGTATTACGGTCCTAATTTCTTTCCCACTAATGTCGGTCAAAATAACTTGAACCGCTTGTGGTTTATCTAAGGCGAATTGAATATTCAGCAATCCGTAAGTAGGGTTTGGAAATATTCTTATCACATCGTTATTTAAGTTTATCTCATTTACGCTCGCGTAAACAAAAGTTGGATTGATCTTTGCCGAGTCAACAACAAAATCTAAGCCATTGATCTGCAAAGACGCAGAGGTAATAGCCTTGTGGTATGTGTTATTTGTATCTAAGCCTGCTATATCCACTAGAATAAAATACGATTCTCCTGCAACATTTGTAGGCAAATTACTGATGGTATATTCACCGGCAGCATTAGTTCTTCCCTGCGCAACAATTCCACCGCCTGGGTTTTTCCCTCCTTTAATGGTTAATCCTCCAATGGGATTACCTGGAACAACTACAGTTCCTTTACCGCCGTATTTCTGACCTTCCACAACTTTTCCGGTTAACATGCCCGGACCAGTACCAATATTTAAAAGCGGTACAACACTAATATTCTGATTGGTTCCGTTCACGCAACCATGAGAAACTACAGTGGCAGTTTTCCAACTTGTTTCACTTGGCGCATAGGTAATTAGCAAAGTGTTGCTTGTTGGTTCACACTTTAAAATGTAGGTTGAGGCATTTTGTAAAACAAAGGTGAATGTTCCAGAAGCATTTAGCGGTTGGAAAGTTACCGAATCAAATTTAGTAAGTACAGGTTCATATCTATAAAGTATCACATTACCGCTTGTGAGAGGAGTAGAACTAACATCCACAGAGCCGGTAAGATCTTTATTAGGATTAATGGTTAAGGTGTTAATTCCTGTGTTTGCAGAACAGCCATTAGCGTCGCTCACATTCAATGCAAATGTATAGGAACCTGAAGCGGTTGCGGTAACATTCAGAATTGAATTTACTAAGGAGGTTTGCGTTAACGCAGAAGAGCAACTCCAATTATAGCTAACCGGATTTACAGCCCCAATTAGATTTGGAACAAGAGGTATTTTATTATTGAGACAAGCAAGAACTGAAGAATTTAAATTGATACCTACCGAATAAACATTGATAGTATACTGCAATGAATCTTTTTGCGTTCCGGAAATTGCAATTAAACCGATCGTGTGAGATCCAAGTGTTGTAAATGAATATGGAAAATTATTGGATGTTGAAGCATTGAAGTTTCCGTCAACATACCATCTCACTGAATCTGCATTTAAACTCTGATTAACAAATGTATAAGGTGAATTTAAACACAAGCTGTTACTGCTAACACTAAAATTAGCAACAGGAGGAATGAATTTATAAATGAAATTACCTGGAGTATTTGAGAAGTTATCATCGTAGTAATTTCCCGCTAAGATCAAACTTGAATTCACTTTTTGTAATTGAAAAGTAGGACCTTGATTAAAAAATCTTCCTAGTGTATCAATCGAAAGTACTTCGGTATAATTGGGTAATCTGAAATAATTTACATACGAAGCTTTATAATTCATTTGATTTGTATTTTGATTTGAACTATTTGCCTTGTTGCCTAAATATTCAAAGTAAGAATACCATACAGCATTATCATATGTTTTTAATGAGTTTAATGCGTACGAACCTGAATTGTTTACTACACCAGTGAAATTTGTACCATCAGGCGTTTCTAATACCTCAAACCCTGGAGAGGCAAATGAACGTATACCCAGGTATAGTTTGTTATTTAAAACATCCACATCAACAATTGCCTTATATGGAAAATTAGTTTCGTAATTTGTTACAACAGTAAAGGTAATTCCATCTGAACTTTTTAATAACTTGCCATTGTCTGGGCTAGTATATCCTGCAACATACATCTCGTTATTAAATACAAATACTTTAGTTATATAATCTAATTTAATAGGAAGTTTAATGTTTGTATTAATAAAACCTACCTGATTAAAATGCTTTCTGTATATGTAAATTGAATCATCGGCAGACATTCTTGCGCCAACAAAAACTGTGATGGAGTCATTATTTGTGCTTGGACTAAACGCTCCTATATTCATTACGCCTAAATGAACATTAAAAGGTAAGCTTACAGTTTCGCTCGTAATTGCGTTTGTAGATGAGCTGTATTTGTAAACGCCAAACTGAACATGGGTTGAGTTGCTATTCTTTGCGCCAAAGAAAATGTAATTGGTGTTTGTCACTGTATTTGTAATGACAGCACCGGCAGAAGTTCCAGCATCAACATAGATCCTATTATAATTGATGTTCGTTAGGGTGTTGTTAGTAGTGTTGTAATATTGAAAATAAGATGCGTAGTTTCCTGAATCAATGGAGTCACCAAGAAGAACTAAGTCGTTACCAAGTTTAATGTTTGCGGTTTGTGATCTATAAGTTGTTGTATTTGCATAATCTACGTTAGCGTATGAAGTATCCCATCTATCTCTGATGTTTATCTGAGCAACTTGAGTAAGTGCTAAAAAAGCAAAAAGAGTAGTTAAGTGTGATCGAAAATCGTATTTCATTATTTTTTTATTGGTGATCAAAGATACTCAAATTTGGCCGAATGAAAAATCGATTTAATACACCTAAAATGGTGTTTAGAAACACTTATTCAGAAACTTTTTTAAACTTTTATTCACTACAAGCGGGCTTTCCAAAAACCCCATGTGGCCGTCGTGTTCCAAAACAAGAACATGTTTGTCTCTTATTGTTTCTGATTGTGCAATTAACGACTCATACGGTAAAATATTATCGTGTTCACCAATGATCATCATTACCGGATAACTCACCATTCCCAAAATGATATCCCTATTTGGTCTATCTTTCATTCCTTCGAGCGCAGCAACAGCGCCCTGTTTGGTGGTGCCTAAAGCGATTTTTGTAGCAAACGAGATCTCCTCTTTTAAATACTTCAAATTTTTTGTAGCAAATAAATTCTTAATCGTGTCCTTAGTATATACGCGCTTATTTGCTTTAACTAATTTGATAGCACGGTTTCTATCTTTCTTTTTTTCTTCAGAATCGGATAGTGCAGTTGAATGGCATAAACATAAGCCACGCAAATTCTCAGGGAATAATTCGGCAAATGCTAAACCAACATAACCACCCATACTATGGCCTATGATCACGTACTTCTTCAGCCTTAAGCTATCCATTACCTTTTTAACACATTTGGCCATTAATTCCATGCTATGCACGTAGCCAAAACACGAGGTTTGACCATGACCCGGCAGATCGATGGCAATTACCCTAAAGTTTTTGGCAAGCTCTGCTATATTCTTTTCCCAGATCTCTTTAGAACCAAGGTATCCGTGCAACAAAACCAAAACCCGCCCTTTTCCTTGATCGGAAAAAGAAACAGAGCTGTTTTTAAAGGTGGCGGTCTTTATCACTTATTTCTCACTCATTTTTAAGATCTCATTAAACTCATCTTCAGTTACTGCACTCACCGAAAGCCTTGCCAAACGCAGCAACTGCATGGTTTTTAGCTTAGGGTTCTTTTTAATTTCTGCAAGTGAAACGGGCTTTTTTAGGGCCTTGAATGGACTCACATCAACGGCCAACCAAGCCACTTCCTCTGTGCTCGGATCCTGATAATGTTCTTTTACAAGCTTTGCTATCCCAACAATGTTCAAACCTTCGTTGCTGTGGTAAAAAAACAGCAGATCTCCCTTCTTCATGGCTCTTAAGTTGTTGCGAGCGGCATAATTTCGAACACCATCCCAGCATGTAACTTTGTCTTTTACAAACTGTTCCCAGCTGTACTTAAAGGGTTCTGATTTAATAAGCCAGTAGTTCATTAATTTTTGGGTTTCAAGGATTTATGTCCAAAGATAGAAATAAGCTCAAAACTAAATTTCTTTAAAAATCCATTGTTTTTAAAACATGATAAAAATTAGCTCAAAAATGTATAAAAGAGGCCGAAAAATTTGATGGTTTTCATTAAAATATACCTACATTTGTGGCCGAATTTAAAGCCGATTTTTTGTTGAATATGAACTCAGTATTGCCAAAACTAGCCCATCTTAAGCAACTATTTTTTATCGTTTTAGTTCTATTGTTCAGTATGAAGGTATCGGCGCATGAACCTACCGAGCCTGATTCTTTAGAACTCGTTAACGCAAAAGTAGCAACTGAGCATAAAGCTGCTGATCACACTAAGCATGAAGACAAAGTAAACATTCAAGAAGTAGCATTTGACCACGTTCTTGACGCGCATTCATGGCATTTATGGGGAGATCACGAACACCCAGTTTCTTTTCCACTACCTGTGATTCTTAAAACTGATAAAGGTTTAGTGTTTTTCTCTTCAGGAGAATTTCATCACGATACGCATGGTAAAGTGGTTGTAGAAAAGAACGGCGAACGCTTTGTTAATTATAAGGAAGATATTTATTACGCTAGCGAATCAGAAAACGCTGAAGGCGAGTTTGTAGAATTTGCAGTAAATGAAAAAGGAAAGAATGTGGTCACTAATAAAGCCCCACTTGATTTTTCGATCACAAAAAATGCTGCACAACTGATCTTCTCGGCTATCATTCTTATTCTTCTTTTCACTTCAATGGCTTCGGCATACAAAAAAACGGGAGTTACTTCTGCGCCAAAAGGGAAACAATCTTTCCTAGAGCCTTTTGTTGTATTTGTTCGCGATGAGATCGCAAAATCTAATATTGGACCAAAATACGAGAAGTACGTGCCATATTTATTAACTGTTTTCTTCCTTATATTAATTAATAACGTATTTGGACTCATTCCTATTAGCGCAAACGTTACAGGTAATATTGCTTTTACATTTGTGTTATCAGTCATCACTCTAATCGTTACAAACGTTAGCGCAAACAAAGCATATTGGGGTCACATTTTTTTACCTCCGGCACCTAAAGCATTATATCCTATTTTAATTCCAATTGAGATCGTAGGTATTTTTACAAAACCATTTGCTTTAATGATACGTTTGTTCGCAAACATGACAGCAGGACATATTATTGTGATCAGCTTAGTTGGATTGATTTTTGTGTTCCAAACTTTATGGGTATCACCGGTTGCGGTGGCCTTTGCATTATTCATTGATATTTTAGAGGTGCTTGTAGCGGTGTTACAGGCATATATATTTACCTTATTAACGGCTCTATTCATAGGTTCTGCCATGGTTGAACATCACCACGAAGATTCACATGAAGAAGCTGGAGCACATTAAACGATTTTTTGAACCAAAATAAAAACAAATAAAATGACAGGAAGTATCGCAGCAATCGGTGCAGGTCTGGCAGCCATAGGCGCCGGAATCGGTATCGGACAAATTGGTGGACACGCAATGGATGCCATTGCACGTCAACCGGAAGCTCACGGAAAAATTCAAACTACTATGCTTATCGCAGCAGCCCTTGTTGAGGGTGCAGCTTTATTCGGTATTGTAGTTGCATTACTGTAAGCAGCTTCTCAAAAAGAGTAATAAAGCCTTTTACGGTTGGTAAAAGGCTTTATTTTAAAATTATTAGAAACAAAAATTAAATAAATATGAGTCTGTTTATTTTAGCATCACTAGTAACTCCGGGAATAGGTCTTATTTTCTGGACAGCAATAGTTTTCTTGCTTTTATTAGGTATCCTTGGAAAGTTTGCATGGAAACCTATTTTAACTGCCATCAAAACTCGCGAAGAAGGAATTGAAAAAGCATTAGGCGCTGCAGAGCGTGCTTTAAATGATATGCGTGAATTGAAATCCAACAACGAAAAAATGTTGGTGGAAGCACGTAACGAACGTGATGCTTTAATGAAAGAAGCTCGCGAAACAAAAGAAAGCATTATCGCTGAAGCGAAGAATAAAGCACAAAAAGATGCTGATCGCATCTTAGCAGGTGCTCGCGAACAAATAATTAACGAGAAGAATGCTGCCGTTGCTGAACTAAAGAATCAAGTGGCTTCATTATCAATTGAAATTGCTGAGAAGATCTTACGCAGCGATCTTTCAACTGACGAAAAGCAAAAAGCACTTGTAAATAATTTAATGAAAGACGTTAACCTGAACTAAGAATGATCGTTGCCTCAAGATACGCTAAATCCCTACTTGATCTTTCGCTTGAAAAAAAGCAGTTAGATGAGACAAGGAAGGATATGAAGGTTATTGCAACAGTTTGCGAACAAAATCGCGATCTTGTTACCCTTTTAAATAGCCCTGTTGTAAAAACAGACAAGAAGATAGAGATACTAAATGCAGTTTTTGGAAAAAGCATTTCTAAATTGTCAATATCGTTCCTTACTCTTTTGGCAAATAAGCGTCGCGAAGGATTTATCCCGCAGATCGCAACTTCATTTGATGAATTATACAAGAAGAAAATGAACATCACCACAGCTGTAATTAAAACAGCTATTGGTTTAGATGATAAATTAAAGAAACGCGTTTTGGAGATCGTAAAACAATCTGCTGGAAACAGTGAGATAGAATTGATCGAAAAAGTAGATCCATCCATCATTGGCGGGTTTGTACTTTCTATCAGCGATAGACAATTAGACGAAAGCGTGAAGCACAAATTGGCTTCTCTAAAAAAGAATTTATTGGACAGTAAATATATAAGTGTTAATTAAGAACCCATAATAAGATGGCTGAAATAAAACCAGCAGAAGTATCTGCAATTTTAAGACAACAATTAAGCGGCTTTAAAAGCGAAGCTGAATTAGAAGAGGTAGGAACCGTGTTGCAAGTAGGTGACGGTATTGCTCGTATCTACGGATTATCAAAAGTTCAATCAGGTGAGTTGATCGAATTTGAAACAGGCTTACAAGCTATCGTATTAAACCTTGAAGAAGATAATATTGGTGCGGTATTATTAGGACCTAGCGTTGGTATCAACGAAGGAAGTCCGGTAAAACGTACTGGTAAAATTGCCTCTTTAAAAGTTGGTGAAGGAATGTTAGGCCGTGTGGTTGATACATTAGGTAATCCAATTGATGGAAAAGGTCCTATTAAAGGTGAAACTTACGAAATGCCTATCGAGCGTAAAGCGCCGGGTGTAATTTATCGTCAGCCGGTAAATGAGCCTTTGCAAACAGGTATCAAAGCGATCGACGCGATGATCCCTATTGGTCGTGGTCAACGTGAGTTAGTAATTGGTGATCGTCAAACCGGAAAAACTGCGGTTTGTATTGATACGATCATTAATCAAAAAGAATTTTACGAAGCAGGCAAACCTGTGTTCTGTATATATGTAGCAATTGGTCAAAAAGCATCAACAGTTGCAAACGTTGTTCGTGTATTGGAAGAGAATGGTGCAATGGCTTATACAGTTATTGTGGCGGCTTCTGCTGCTGATCCGGCTCCATTACAATTTTACGCGCCATTTGCCGGTGCTGCTATCGGAGAATTTTTCCGCGATACAGGTCGTCCGGCTTTGATCGTGTATGATGATCTTTCCAAACAAGCAGTTGCTTACCGTGAGGTGTCTTTATTATTACGTCGTCCTCCAGGACGTGAAGCATATCCAGGTGACGTGTTTTATTTGCACAGCAGATTATTAGAGCGTGCTGCAAAAGTTAACGGTAATGATGAGATCGCAAAAGGAATGAACGATCTTCCTGAATCTATCAAGCATTTAGTAAAAGGTGGTGGATCATTAACTGCTTTACCAATCATTGAAACACAAGCGGGTGACGTATCTGCATATATCCCAACTAACGTAATTTCAATTACCGACGGACAAATATTCCTTGAGTCGAATTTATTTAACTCAGGTGTTCGTCCTGCGATCAACGTAGGTATCTCTGTATCTCGTGTGGGTGGTAATGCTCAAATTAAGTCAATGAAAAAAGTAGCAGGTACTTTAAAGTTAGACCAAGCGCAATACCGCGAATTAGAGGCGTTCTCTAAATTTGGTTCTGACTTAGATGCTGCAACAAAATCTATCCTTGATAAAGGAGCACGTAACGTGGAGATCTTAAAGCAAGCTCAGTTCTCGCCATTACGCGTAGAGCAACAGATTGCGATCATCTACTTAGGTACTAAGAATTATGTAAAGCAAGTTCCGGTAAATAAAGTAAGAGAATTTGAAAAAGAATTCCTTGACAGCATGGAGCGTAAATACAAATCAACTTTAGATGCATTAAAAGCAGGTCAATACACTAACGAGATCACAGATGCGATCGAAGCGTGTGCTAAAGATCTATTGGGGAAATACTAATTAGTGAATTAGTGAGTTGTGGAATTCGTGAATTAACTCACCAATTCACTAGCTCACCAACTCAAACTTATAAAAGATGCCAAATTTAAAAGAAGTTCGAAATAGAATTGTATCCGTTGGTTCAACCATGCAGATTACTAGTGCCATGAAAATGGTGAGTGCTGCAAAATTGAAACGCGCACAGGATGCCGTTGTTCAAATGCGTCCTTATGCCAATAAATTAAAAGAGATCCTTGAGAATGTAAGTTCAAGTGTAGATGCAAGTGAGAATAAGTTCACAAGAAATGCGGCTGTAAAAAGTGTATTGATCATTCCGATCTCTTCAAACCGCGGTTTAGCAGGGGCTTTTAACTCAAGCATCATCAAAAAAACTTGGACCATCATCAACGAGCTAAAAGATGTAAGTATCACTGTAATGCCTGTTGGTAAAAAAGCCTATGATGCATTTCACAGAACGCAATACAATATCCACGGTAATGATCTTCCTGATCATGGAAATGATCTGTTCAATAAACTAACTTTTGAAAATGTAACACCTTTTGTTGACATTATTATGAATGTGTATACGTCAAAGCAATTTGACAAGGTGATCATTGTTTACAATCAATTTAAGAATGCTGCTGTTCAAATTCCAACTGAAGAGCAATTATTGCCAATAGAAGCTTCTAAAATAGAAACAACTAAGAGCAGAACAGATTATGATTTTGAACCGGGAACAGAGTACATCATCAACGAATTGATACCTCGTTCAATTAGAACTCAATTCTATAAAGCATTATTAGATTCATTTGCCAGCGAACACGGTGCTCGTATGACTGCTATGCACAAGGCAACCGATAACGCCGCCGCCATGCAAAAAGAATTAAAAATTACGTATAATAAAGCCCGCCAGGCTTCTATCACCAAAGAGATCCTCGAGATCGTAGCAGGTGCTGAAGCTCTTAACGGCTAAACGAATAAATAAGTATAATCCCGTAAGATTATGCGAATGCTGTTGCAATTCCTCTTTGGAATTCAGGCTTAACCTCCCAACAACATTTCATAGTCTTACATTAAAATAACAAGACCTATGAAGTTATCGATGTTTAAATTTAACCTGCCAAAAGAATTATTGGCAGAGTATCCGGCAAAGAACCGCGAAGATTCACGTTTAATGGTGGTTGAACGCGCTACAGGAAAGATCACACACAAGAAATTCAAAGATGTACTTAGTTACTTTGATGAAGGTGATGTGATGATGTTGAATGATACCAAAGTATTTCCTGCCCGTATGTATGGAAACAAAGAAAAGACAGGCGCTAAGATCGAGGTTTTTTTACTTCGTGAATTAAATACTGAAAGTCGTTTATGGGATGTGTTAGTTGATCCGGCACGTAAGATCCGTATTGGAAATAAATTATATTTTGGAGAGAATAACGATGCTTTAGTTGCTGAGGTGATAGATAACACCACATCTCGTGGACGTACTTTACGTTTCTTATATGATGGAAGCTACGAAGAGTTCCGCAAAATACTTTATGATCTTGGAGAAACACCTTTACCAAAATATATCAAACGTAAAAGCGAAGAGTCAGATATCGAACGTTATCAAACAGTGTTTGCTAAAAATGAAGGCGCTGTAGCAGCACCAACTGCAGGCTTACACTTTAGTCGCGAATTGCTAAAGAAACTTGAAATAAAAGGCGTGCAGTTTGCGCCATTAACGCTACATGTTGGTTTAGGAACATTTCGCACAGTTGAGGTAGAAGATCTTACCAAGCATAAAATGGAAAGCGAAGAAGTGTTGATAGGAAGCGATACTTGTAAAATTGTGAATTCGGCTAAAGAGAAGAAGAAAAAGGTGTGTGCTGTTGGTACAACGGTAATGCGTGCCGTTGAATCATCGGTTTCTACAACAGGGCAATTGAATCCTTATGTAGGTTGGACAAATAAATTCATTTTTCCTCCTTACGATTTTAGTGTTGCGAATTGTATGATCACCAATTTCCATACACCAGAAAGCACCTTGCTCATGATGGTAAGTGCATTTGGTGGTTATGATCTTATCATGAAGGCATACAAAGAAGCGATCAAAGAAAAATACCGTTTCTATAGTTACGGAGATGCAATGTTGATCCTCTAATACAGTTAAGAATATTACTAATAAAAAAGCCTCGTAACTTACGAGGCTTTTTTAGTTAATAGGAGTACAAAATAGTTTATTCCCAAACAACGCGAATAACCGGATTTTTATCACCATCGATTTCTTCTTTATATTGAAGTATTTTAGTTTTTTCAGCTTCTTGTTTCACACCTTTTTGTTTAAAGATGCGGAAGCAAAGTCCGAATTCTAAACCTCCACCAAGTAAGGAAGTGTAATGGCCCGTATTATTTACCTGATCTGACACTGGATTTGGTTTTTGTTTTTCCTTTACCATACCATTGAATCCATAGGCCATCGCCATAAAACCAAAGCGTTTCGAAAAATACCAGCGTGATCGAATGCCTGTGCGGATAACAGCTCCATGGCCTTTGTAACTATATAGTTCAGTTGGAGGCGCACAATAATCTTCTGAGAACTGATAAGAAGCACCTTGCACTTTAAAATAACCTACGGCTCCAAATAAGGAAATATCTAACCTTTTTGTTACAAAGGGATGATATGAATAATCGAGGGTAAAATATTTTGTTGAGGCGGTCATATACTCGTTTGCATCTGGCAATTTAGCTCTATAGAAATCTTTTGCATTAAGGTTGTAGTTCTCGCCGCCTAAACTAAAGCCGACCCCTATCTTATCGCTAATTCCATATTCCATGATCAATGGATCGATAATGCCATTTACGCGCTCTCTATGTACCTTTTGGCCGTCGTCGGTTCGTGTTGTAAATACGGCAGTACTAGGACCTCCGGTAATGCTTGAAACCAAACATTTTTTATAAAATGCTTTTGGTTCTTGAGCGTATCCACTAACAGTTGATCCAAGAATTAAAATGGACAACATAGAACGGGTTAAATTTTTCATAGCTGTATGGTTTAATTTAATAACGCTTTATTCAAACGATTATTATTTAAATGTAAGCTAAAAAGAGATGCAAAGTATTCAAATTTGATATCTAGTAAAGGCAGAATGTTAATTTTAACAATTAGCAATTGTATTATTTATCCTTATGGCATAGTATTTGCCAAATTATAATCGCACTTGAAGTATAAATCAATATATTTAAGTATGAGAATTAGTCTTTTTATAGTATTCCTTTTTAGTTTTCTTGGAGTGAATTCTCAGATTTTTGAGAAACTATATCAATCAAGTGCTCAATTTCCAATAAATGGTGGAGGGGCGCATGTTTATGATACTTTAAATGGCGCAGTAATTCTCTCTGGATCTACGCAAAATTACAAAGGCAATCTTATCAAAGTAAATACGTCTGGTGATACGGTTTGGAGAAAGATAATAAACTATAAAGGAGGAAGAGGGTATAATCCAGAGGGGTTTTTGAAAATGAATAACGGCGATATTCACATTGTAGGATATTCTTATGAGCCAAATAATGCAATTCTAGATAATAGAGTAATTATACGCAAATATGATAGTAATGGAAACTACATAGGTTACGATAGTACTGTAATTGGTTTAAACCCAGGTGTTGGAATTAGCTGCACGGAACCAGATTCCAACGGAGATTATTACTATTCATATCACAATGATTCTATTATTGCTTCAAGTTCAACAAATACATCCTTTAGTCAAGTATTTGAAAAAAGAAGTCAATCGGGAAATGTATTGTGGACTAAAGCGTTTACCTATGTTGGATCTCCTGTGCCTGATTCGGCTGTATTTGGTAGATGCTTAGGAGTAAACAAAGATAATTCTTTTTGGCTTAGATGGTCCTATTCGGGAATGATGATATCTAATTTTCAGCGCATTGAGAAATATAGTTCAGGTGGTGTGTTGCAATATACTTTAGACCCTACAACTTATTATCCTGGAATATCGCCAGATTATATGTATACCTATGGAATGACATCTTTAAAAGACTCCTCAATTGTTTTTACTATGCAAAGAGGAAATAATTTTAGCAATACAGTTTATCATTGCGCACTAATTAGAATTTCAAAAACAGGGGCTTTACTTGATTCAATGAGTTTTTATAATGTTTTTTTTGACCAGTTAACTGAAACAAGAAACGGTGAATTAGTAGGCACCTACCAAACAATGAACCCTAATAATCAAACTGGAACTTCAGGGGTTGTATTTATGAGCAAACAATTTGGTGTGAGACAGTATTTTCCATTATTATTTGGAAATGGTGTATTAGGAACCGGAAAATTATCACCAAATAACAAAAGCGGTGCTTTCTTTTCTTTTCCAACGAACCAAGATATATTTGTTGCGTCCTTCGATAGTTTATTCAATACATATCCAAATGAATTAAATGGAGATATATCTTTGGACAATGATAAAAACTGTATTGCTTCCGCGCCGGATTATAGCATTAATCAAGGTTTGGTAAAAGCTGTCGATGCTCTCAACAATACCTTTGCAACATTCTCAAATCCTAATGGTAGTTGCAAATTGAAACTTCCAACTTCTAGTTTTACGGTAACACATGTAACTCCAGCAAATAAGAATGTGAATTGTAGCAATGCAGTAGGGACTTTAACCACTACTGGTAATACAACGGTAACTACAAATTATAAAGACACACTTATACCTAATTTAAAGGATGTAGTAATTTCTACTTTCCTTTCGGGAAGAAAGCCCGGGGATACAACTTCGGCTAGTATTTATTTTAAGAATGTTGGATCAAACACGGTAACGCAAACCATGAAGTATGTAATGGATACATCATTCACCTTCATTTGGTCTTCACCGACTATCACAGCCCAAGTGGGCGATACTCTTTACTATAGTATTAATTCTCTTAAACCTGATAGCTTTTCGAATGTGCTGCTTCTTTTTAATATTTCCGCAAGTTTACCATTAGGATCAACTATAAAAACAAAGGCTATTTTTAATCAAGCAAGCGACCTAACTCCATGGAATAATATAGATTCCGTTTCAAAGATAGCGTCACTTACTTCTCCTAAAAATGTTACGATTAACCCTGGCTTTAACACAAATAGTCTTCAAGTTAATAAACCACTATACTTTGATGGGAATGAAGAATTGACCTATAAGATCAATTATCAAAACAGAAGTGGTTATTTGGCAAAAGACCTAATCGTAATTGACAGTTTAGACAAAAATATTGATATAAATAGTCTCAAATTAATATACAGCAAACATACCATCACCAATTTGGTTGTTAAGAATAGGGCTGTAATTTTGAAATTTAAACAATGTAATATCCCAGACAGTAGCCAAAGTCCTAATCACTCAAAGGGTGAGATTGTTTTTTCGGTTAAAGCAAAACAGGGCCTGCCAGTTAACACACCTATTTTTAATTCTGCATTGACTTTGTTTGATATTTATGAATCAGTTGAAACAAACAAAACATTAAATCGAATTAAGGGATATGATGTAGGAGTGAAGGAGTTTGTAAATGTCAAAAAAGAATCATTTGTAAAGCTATTCCCAAATCCAACTAACGAATACTGTTATGTTTATTCAGGAGAAAAAGATCTGCAAAAAGTAGCTTTATATGATCTTGCAGGAAGGAAATTAATGGAGGTAATTGAAATTCAAGGAAACATCTTAGATCTTGATACAAAAGAAATTCTTTCTGGTGTTTACATTATTCAAACAACCGTTGAAAATAAAGTCTATACAAATAAGTTAGTTATAACTAAGTAAGACTTATTTTGAAATATTTATCCCCAACTCCTTCAACTGCTCTTCGCTAATTTCACTTGGGCTATCGATCATCATATCTCTTCCTGAATTGTTTTTAGGGAAAGCAATAAAATCGCGAATGCCATCGGCTCCTCCAAACAAACTGCATAAGCGGTCAAATCCAAATGCCAGGCCTCCGTGCGGTGGCGCGCCAAACTCAAAGGCATTCATTAAAAAGCCGAATTGTTTTTGAGCTTCCTCTTTAGTAAATCCTAACACTTCAAACATGAGTGCTTGAAGATCTTTATTATGAATACGAATACTTCCGCCACCAATTTCAACACCGTTAATTACCATATCGTATGCATTGGCGCGAACATTGCCGGGATCAGACTTTAACGACGAAATATCTTCAGGCTTTGGAGAGGTGAACGGATGATGCTTTGCAACCCATCGTCCACGCAATGATTCAGGTAAATTCGGATCGCCTTCATTCCATTCTAACAAAGGAAAATCTACAACCCATAAGCATGAGAATTTATTTTTATCGCGTAAGCCCAAACGATTTCCCATTTCCAAACGTAATTCTGATAGTGCCTTGCGTGTTTTATCCTCATCGCCTGCTAATATCAACATCAAGTCTCCGGGCTGTGCATTAAATGCTGCCGCCCATTTTTTAAGTTCTTCTTCGTTGTAAAATTTATCTACACTTGATTTTAATGTTCCGTCGGCATTATAGCGAGCGTACACTAATCCTGTGGCACCAATTTGCGGACGCTTTACAAATTCCGTTAATTCATCTAATTGCTTGCGCGTATATTCTGCCGCGCCCTTTGCGCAAATACCCACCACTAATTTGGCGTCATTAAATACTTTAAATTCTTTTCCCTTAACCACATTATTCAACTCCACAAATGTCATTTCAAAACGCACATCAGGCTTATCGTTACCATAATTTTTCATGGCATCGGCGTAGGTCACGTGTGGCATTTTAGGGATGTCGATATTCTTTACGCTCTTAAATAAGTGTTTTATTAATCCTTCAAACGTGTTTAGAATATCTTCTTGCTCCACAAAACTCATTTCACAATCTATTTGTGTGAACTCGGGTTGTCTATCTGCACGAAGATCTTCATCTCTAAAGCATTTTACAATTTGGTAATAGCGGTCAAATCCGCTTACCATGAGTAATTGCTTAAAGGTTTGTGGACTTTGAGGTAATGCATAAAATTGTCCGCCATTCATTCTGCTAGGCACCACAAAATCGCGAGCGCCTTCGGGCGTAGATTTAATGAGTACAGGAGTTTCTACTTCTAGGAAATTTAATTTGTCTAAAAAATTACGAGTTTCAATGGCTAAGCGGTGACGTAATTCTAAATTCTTGCGAACTACATTTCGGCGAAGATCTAAATAACGATACTTCATTCTTAACTCATCACCACCATCAGTTTCATCTTCAATAGTGAATGGAGGTGTTATGGCTTTATTCAATATGTTTAGTGATTCTACTTTTATTTCAATATCACCGGTAACATTATTTTTGTTTTTGCTTTCGCGTTCAATAACAGTTCCGGTAACTTGGATCACAAATTCACGACTTAACTGACGCGCTTGTTCACTCAAATTTTTATCCCAATCAGGATTAAATACCAACTGTGTAATGCCGTAACGATCGCGCAGGTCAACAAAGGTCATGCCACCAAGGTCACGGCTTTTTTGTACCCAGCCGCTAAGCGTTACTTTTTTAGTGATGTCTGAACTTCTTAATTCCCCGCAGGTATGTGAACGTAACATAGATGTAATTAAAACAATAAAATTAATGAATTTTATGGGTTTAAGTACAAAAATTGGATCTAAATTGGATCAAATTACCTATTAAATATGGAAGGAAAACTCAACTTGAGCCCCGTTATTATTGGATAGTGTAAGTTTTCCCTCAATTTGCTCGGTAAGCGATTCAATTAGGGAAATCCCAAGGGAGTTATTATTCTTTTGAAGGTGTTCGGGGAAACCTATCCCATTATCTTTCATTTTAATGGAAATGATGTCATTTGAAAGAATTACGTTCAATTCAATTTCAGGAGTTTTGTTGAGCGACTTAAATCCATGTTTTAATGAATTGGTTAAAACCTCATTCACAATTAATCCTACAGGAATGGTTTTTGTAATGTCTAACGTGATCTTAGCAATTTGTGTTTTAATGATGGCGTTTGAATACAATGGGTGACTTCTTAAAATTTCTCTTAAAAGTTCAGTCAAATATTTTTCAATATCAATGCTGGAAAGATCATCTTTTTTGTAAAGCTGTTCGTGAACCATAGCGATACTGAGCACTCTATTTCTAGCTTCATTTAAGGCGATCTTTGTTTCTTCGTTGGTTCCGGAATCTTGCTGAAACTTAAATAAGGCAATGATCACAGCAAGATTGTTTTTTACACGATGCTGAACCTCGGCAAGCAATAATTCTTTTTCTTTTAAGGAGGAGGAGATCAAAACTTGGTTATCTTCTAACTTGCGTATCAACGCATTTAGTTCGTGATAATGTTTATTGGATTGTTTTACAACAAGAAACACCATTACAATTGTAACGAGTATACTAACATATAGATTATAATAACGTAAAATCCTTAATTGTTCCACACTAAATTCACCTGGTGTGATCAATGGTAATTGGATAAGTTGTGATAATAGAAATCCTATAAATATTAATCCGAACTGCAAAGGAAGATGGTATTTTTCCTTATTCGGGTTGTGAATTAATGCCACACAAAATATCACCGGAAAGAAATACACCATCGTTCCAACAGAGCGTGGGTAGTAATTAGAAGAATAGATTAATGTGGTGATAAGTGTTATGATGAAAGAATACAATGCGGCATTATAGTACTTTTTGTGATTTAAAAAGAGTATTAATAGGGTGCCAATTGCAACGGAGATGCTAAAAATGTACGGGTATAACGATCCAATAAAAAATATATTTGTAGCCCCAATTAAAAGTCCGGTAAAAAGTATGATGGCAATTATATTTAATATGCGGGTTTCGCGCTTTTGATAACCATTTAAGTTATTAGTTATTCCAATATTGATTAAACGGTTAAACACTTTAGTTAGATATAGTTAGTTTTTTGTATTCTTCATGTAAAGCAGCTCACACAACAATATTTACGATCTTCTTTGGTACTACGATCACTTTTTTTGGTGCTTTTCCTTCCAAATATTTCTGTGAATTCTCGTGCTCTAAAACTATTTTTTCTATTTCGGCAGGAGAGAGTGTAGTAGGCAACTCTATATTGAATCTCATTTTCCCATTGAAGGAAACGGGGTAGTTGAAATTGTCTTCCACTAAAAATGCAGGATTGAACTCCGGGAATTTTTCGAAAGCGATACTTTGCTTGTGGCCTAAAATACTCCACAACTCCTCAGTGATGTGTGGTGCATAAGGAGAAATTAAAATGATCAAGGGTTCTAATACTGAACGCTTATTACATTTAAGATCGGTTAACTCATTTACACAGATCATAAAATTACTTACCGAAGTATTGAATGAAAAACGATCAATATCTTCTGTAATTTTTTTAATAGTAGCGTGCAATGTTTTTAATTCGGCTTTTGTTGGAGCTTCTTCGCTGATACCATTTACGCATAATCTCCACAATTTTTTTAAGAAACCCGAAACACCTGTAATGCCATTGGTATTCCATGGTTTACTTTGCTCTAAAGGACCAAGGAACATTTCGTACAAGCGCAATGTATCAGCGCCAAACTTTTCGCAAATTAAATCTGGAGTAACAACATTCCATTTAGACTTTGACATTTTTTCAACTTCGTTAAATGTTGTAAATGTAAATTCTGACGGTTTTTGGATTTCATTACCATTGAAATCATAATACTTTTCAGAGTGAAAATAGGAACTGCCAGTTACTACTGTTGACAATTTAGAGTCCGGATTCCATCCATAGTACTGTTCGGGATCAAGATGATTTTTCTCTACATAATCAACAGGAACATTCGAAGTCGTTAATTTATCGACTTGTGGATTAATTAAATCCTTTAGTTCACTAGAAATTATTATTTCTGAATATTTTGATGGGAGTTTAATTTTTTTGCCATTCGTGAGAGTTAAAAATGAACCTAGGTTTTTCCCTGTTTGATCAAACTCCGTATTTGCTTGAATAATAACTTTGTTAACTTTTTCTGACATTCCCTGTATCATCCCCTGATTGATCAATTTCTGTGCAGGCTCTTCAATGTTGATATAGCCAAGGTCTTTTAAAACTTTGTTCCAAAAGCGAACGTATAATAAATGTCCTGTGCCATGTTCGCTTCCGCCAATGTACAAGTCAACATTTTTCCAGTAGTCTAATAATTTTTTATCTGCAATACCAGTTTTGTTTTGCGCGTCCATGTAACGCAAAAAATACCAAGAGCTTCCAGCCCAACCCGGCATAGTGCTATGTTCGTAAGCAAATTCATTCTTGTATTTCCAATTATGAGCGCGGGCCAAAGGAGGTTCGCCATCTTCGGTAGGTAAATATTTATCTACTTCGGGTAATACCAATGGTAATTCGTTTTCAGAAAGTGCGTAAGGAATATCATTCTTGTAGTAAATAGGAATTGGTTCTCCCCAATAGCGTTGACGACCAAAAACGGCATCGCGCAAACGGTAATTTATTTTTCCTTTACCAATATTCTTTTTTTCAATTTCTTCAATGGCTTTTTTAATAGCGTCTTTTACATCTAAGCCATTTAAAAAATCAGAATTAATTAATTTCCCTTCTTTTTCGCCCCAAGCTTCTTTATCTAAGTCATGTTCTTTGTTTGGCGTAATTACTTGCGGCAAAGGCAAACCAAAATGTTTTGCAAATTTAAAATCGCGTTCATCGTGCGCAGGAACAGCCATTACGGCTCCGGTTCCATAACCTGCCAACACATAATCGCCCACCCAAATAGGGATTAATTTTCCGGTAAATGGATGTTCTACAAAAGATCCTGTTGGCACACCTGTAACTTTATTTACATCAGCTTGGCGTTCGCGTTCACTTCTGTTCTTTGCTTTGATAACATAGTCTTCTACTTTGGCTTTTTGCTCAGGCGTAGTTAATTGTTCCACTAATTCATGCTCGGGTGCAAGCGTAACAAACGAAACACCAAAAATTGTATCGGGACGTGTTGTAAATACTTCAACGAACTCCTCTTTTGGCTTTTGGCTTTTAACTTTGAACTTTAACGAAGTCCCTTCACTTCTTCCGATCCAATAACGCTGCGTCTCTTTTAAACTTTCGGTCCAATCTATGTTATCTAATCCATCCAATAAACGCTGAGCATAGGCAGTAATGCGCATGCTCCATTGTTTCATCAATTTTCGTTCAACAGGATGTCCGCCACGCTCGCTTACACCATCCTTTACTTCGTCGTTTGCCAATACGGTTCCTAAAGCAGGACACCAATTCACATAAGCTTCTCCTAAATACGCGATGCGATAGGTCATGAGCACATCGCTTTTTTCTTTTTCAGAAAATGCTTTCCATTCACTAGCAGTAAATTGTTTGACGTTATCATCGCATACTGCGTTCACGTTCGCGTTTCCGTTCTTTTCAAATTCAGAAATTAGCGTTTCAATTTTTTCGGTTTTGTTGGATGTTTTATTATACCAACTATTAAAAATTTGAATAAAGATCCATTGCGTCCATTTGTAATAGTGAGGATCAGAAGTTCTTACTTCTCTATCCCAATCAAACGAAAAACCAATTTTATCTAATTGCTCGCGATAACGATTAATATTTTGTTCGGTAGTAATGGCAGGATGTTGCCCAGTTTGAATAGCGTATTGCTCTGCCGGCAAACCAAAACTATCATAACCCATTGGGTGCAACACGTTAAATCCTTTATGGCGTTTGTAACGCGCTACAATATCAGAAGCTATATAACCTAATGGATGACCCACATGTAAACCCGCGCCTGAAGGGTAGGGGAACATATCCAACACATAATATTTTGGTTTTGCTGAAGAATCTTCGGCTTTAAATGTTTTATTCTCAGCCCAAAAAGCTTGCCATTTTTTCTCTATATCCTTGAAGTGGTATTCCATAAAATTTTGCCTCACAAAGATAAGGGAATATAGGGATTGGCAAGGGGATTTTAGGTTAAAATTGACTCAGATATTGAGTATTTGTGAGGAAGTATTTGTAGATCTTATCTCCATCTTCAACATCTTCTTTTTCAAATTGCAGACTTAGCTTTTCAAGTACTTTTATGGAGTTAGTGTTCTCAATAGTTGCTCGCCCTACTACTTTTTGAAGTTTAAGTGTTTTAAAACCATAGGCCAATACAGCCTTAGCCGCTTCAGTTGCATAACCTTTGCCCCAGTATTTTTCAAAAAAGCGATAACCAAGATCGATCTCGTTCAACTCCTCAATATGTTTTAATCCACACCAACCAATAAATTCGTTAGTTGACTTTAAATGCACAGCCCAACGCCCCATTTTATGTTTGTATTGAGGAAAAATGATTTTCTCAAGAATTTCTTTGGCTTTTGCTACACTTTCTACAGGCCCATCTCCAGTATATCGTGTAACATTTATATTAGAGTTAAGGTCAATGAGCAATTGCGCATCGTCAATTTTAAATTCACGAAGAAATAGTCGTTCAGTATCTAAAATGTGATTCACTTAGTTTATCTCGAAATCATCTGCATCTAAACCTACCGGAAATGCCTTGCGGAAATCCTCTAAATAGTCAAGATCGAGCTTGATTGTTTCAATGCTTTCCTCATTAGCCTTGGTATTGCTAATGATCTCGCCTCTTGGGTTTATCACCATGCTATCACCCGAATGTGCAAAATCGTTCCCGTCTTTTCCAATGCGATTGACGCCAATAACGTAACACTGATTTTCAATAGCGCGGGCCATTAATAATTGTTTCCAAGGGTGATTGCGAACTTGAGGCCAATTGGCAACGTAAATTAAAACATCATAATCCCACTGTCCGTTATTGAATTTATTACGACTCCAAATAGGAAAACGCAGATCATAACAAATAAGCGGACAAATTTTCCAATCGTTTATTTTTTTGATGATCTTTTTTTTACCGGCTGTATAAAATTCATCTTCTTTGGCCATTCTAAATAAATGGCGTTTGTCGTACGAATCAAATTTTCCATTGGGCTCAACCCAATATAAACGGTTGTAATACTTATTATCTTCTTTAGTAGAAATACTTCCAGTAATAACAGCGTTTTTTTCGTGCGCCATTTTTTGCATGAACTCAAAACCCATTCCCAAATGAGCTTCAGCATTTTTTTCGGGCTTCATGGTGAAACCGGTGGTGAACATTTCGGGTAAAATGATCAGATCGCTTTTTGTAGGAATAGATGATATCAATTTCTCGAAATGCTGGATATTCATTTCTACATCTTCCCAATGCAAATGGGTTTGTATGAATGTTACGTTCATAGTTTAAATATAGTACTTTTTTTAGCCACGGAGACACCAAGGCACGGAGTATTTAGTGTATTTCTTGTTATCTCCGCGTCTCCGCGCCTCCGTGGCAAAAACAGGAAAAAACACTACCTTTACGCTATGCCCCAAATTTCGGCTGTTATTATAGCCTTTAACGAAGAAAAGAACATCGAGCGTTGCCTTCAATCGCTGCAAGGCGTGGTAGATGAAATTGTGGTATTGGATTCGTTTAGCAAAGATAGAACGGAAGAGATCTGTAAGAAGTACAATGTTAGTTTTTACCAACATGCATTTGACGGACATATCCAACAAAAGAACAGGGCAATTACCTATGCAAAATTTCCGCACGTACTATCGTTAGATTCGGATGAAGCATTGGATGAGACTTTAAAGAAGTCTATTCTGGAGGTAAAAAATGATTTTAGTAAAGATGGCTATTACATGAATCGTTTGACCAACTATTGCGGACATTGGATCAAACACTGCGGTTGGTATCCTGATAGAAAAATGCGTTTATGGGATAGCCGCAAAGGGCAGTGGACAGGAATAAATCCTCATGATAAATACGAATTGTTTGAAGGCGATAAAAATGCAGGCTATTTAAAAGGCGATATTTTACATTACAGTTATTACAGTGTTGATGATCATTACAAGCAAGTAGAATATTTTACCAATATTGCTTCAAAGGCATTTTTTGAGAAAGGAAAAAAAGCGCCGATGTTTAAATTAGTTGTAAACCCGATCGCTAAATTTGTAGATCATTATTTTTTGAAGTTGGGATTTTTAGATGGTAAAGCAGGTTATTTAGTTTCTAAAATCTCTGCTTACGCTACGTATTTAAAATATAAAAAACTGAGAGCCTTATACGCCAATGCCAAGTAAACTACGCATATTATTAAGTAGAACCGATTCTATTGGTGATGTGATCTTAACATTACCAATGGCCGGTGTGTTGAAAGCAAATTTTCCGGATTGTCAGATCTTATTTTTAGGAAGAACCTACACAAAATCTGTTATTGAATTAAGTGAACACGTAGATGGATTTGTGAATTATGACGAGATCTTAAAGAGGGATAGGAAAGCACAGATCGAATTCATAAAGGACCTCAATCTCGACATCTTCATTCATGTTTTCCCCGTGAAGGAAATTGCTCAACTAGCCAAAGCGGCAGGAGTTCCAAAACGTGTAGGTACAAGAAATCGTTTGTGGCATTGGTTTACATGTAGTCATCTAATAAAACTTTCGCGGAAGAACTCCGAACTTCACGAATCGCAACTAAATATGAAGTTACTTTCATTTTTGAATATTGAAACTACTATTGATCTGAAAGTGATACAAGAGTGTTATGGATTTTCAAGAGTAAAGCCCTTGGGAAATGAATTATTTGTGAACTTACTAGATAAGCAGCGAACAAAGGTGATACTTCATCCTAAGTCGAAAGGAAGTGCCAAAGAGTGGGGCTTAACTAACTTTTCGAAACTCATAGAGCAATTGCCAAAGGATAAATTTCAAATATTTATTAGTGGTACAAAAGAAGATGGAGTTCAGTTAGAGAATTTCATCAAAGAAAATCCAACTGCGATCGACATCACCGGCAAATTAAGTTTAGATGAATTTATTTCCTTCATTAATTTATGCGATGCTCTAGTAGCGGCAAGTACCGGTCCTTTACATATTGCAGCTGCCCTTGGAAAAAAAGCCATTGGTTTGTATGCACCTATGCGTCCCATTCATCCGGGTCGTTGGGCTCCTGTGGGAAAGAACGCGCAGGCCTTAGTGTTTGATGAAAATTGCGAGAAATGTAAGAGTAAACAAGAGTGTAATTGTATTGAGAATATAGACGTACAAAAAGTTGTACATTTACTTAACGCTAAATGAGTTTTTTTAAAGATAAAGTAATTTGGATCACCGGCGCTTCTTCAGGAATTGGAGAAGGATTGGCACTGGAACTCGCCAAGCATGGTGCACGTTTAATTATTTCAGCACGTCGCGAAGAGGAATTGAAACGCGTAGCAGCTTTAACTAAATTACCTGAACTTGATCTAATGATCCTTCCGTTCGATCTAAAAGACACTTCCAATGCAAGTGGCTTAACCGCAAACATCATCAATAAATTCGGACATATAGATATGTTGGTGAACAATGGAGGCATGAGTCAACGTGCGGAAATGGAGAAAACATCTATTGAAATTGATCGTGAATTAATGGAAGTGAATTATTTTTCGGCGGTAAATTTAACCAGGGCAGTTTTGCCTTATATGAAACGCCAAAAAAGCGGACATATAATTGTGATCAGTAGTGTTGCCGGAAAATTTGGTTTTTATTTACGCTCGGGATATTCGGCTGCTAAGCACGCACTTCACGGTTTTTTTGATTCGTTTAGATTAGAAACTGAGAAGGATGGAATTAAAACACTGATCGTTTGTCCCGGTAAAATAAAAACAAATATTTCGTTGAACGCTGTTACCGATAAAGGTGCTCACGGTAAAATGGATCCGAGTCACGAAAACGCCATGAGTTCGGAAGAATGCGCTAGGATTATTTTAAAAGCTATTCAAAATAACGAAGAAGAAATTTTAGTTGGCGGTAAAGAATTATTGGCCGTAAAGATCAAACGTTTTTTTCCGAAGTGGTTTGGAAGGATCATTAGGAAGCAGAGTCCGTTTTAGTTATTCAGTTCTAATTACAAAACTTCCCATAAGCACCTCTGGCAATTTCCATTCCGCTTTCAGCAGCACGTTTTAGATCTTCGCAGGGATGTTGTTTTAAATTAACCTTTGCAACGCCTCGCCAATAGTATGCGTCAATGTAATTTGGATCTAATGCCAAACACGAATTAAGATCTTCCACACAATCTTTAAAATTTTGTTGTTTACCAAGGGCTATTGCACGTTTAAAATAGTAGTCGGGCTCAAATTTGTTTAGATCGATGGCTTTTTTGTAAAAACTAATTGCGCTAGGTAGATCATCTTGGTTGTTCGAACAATTCCCTAAAATAAAATAGGCCTTGCTGTTATTCTTATCCACTAAAAGCGCATTGTTGGCATCTTTTCTGGCCTTGTCGTAGTCCATAAGCGCATAATAAGCAGAGGCACGCGCCACATATGCTTTTGGATAATTGTACATCACAATAACTGTATTGAATTCTTCAATGGCTTTTTTAGGATTGTTGTTCTTCAAATACCACAGGCCTTTATTATAAAATCCTTTGTAATTGTATGGCGCAACATTGGTGGCTTTATTAAAATACATTAAAGCTCTGTCATCATTATTGCGTTGCATATTCTCAACACCCAAACTATTCAAGGCTAAAAAGTTGTTTGGATATTTTTTCAGGATATCCTCATAAAGCGTAATGCTGTTCTTCCATTTGGTATTTCTTATAAAAGAAAGTGAGCCTAAAGCAACTACTAAAATTATTGGCAGGATCATTTTTCGTAAAGGGATCTTTTGAAGTAAAAAGGCAACAAGCCATGCAAAACCTATAATAGCCACATACATATATCTATCCGCATATAATACTTCACCAAAGGGAATGAATTGCAGAACAAGAATAAGATTGCAAATAATGAATAACAGAATGGCCGCTAGATGTGTTTTTTGTTTTTTGTACAGAAAATAAAACACAACAGCTATCAATAGGAGAAATGCTAATCCGATCAAAGTAAAAGTGATATTCTTTTCCGGAAAAGGATAGATCACACTTAAGTTGTAAGGAATAATAAATAGATGGAGATATTTGAACAATGCAAATCCTGCATTTGTAATTCGTTCGTATACCGGAAAATCATGCGCGTAATTAATGAACTGATCGGCGGCTTGTGTTTTCAAATTTACCAGTCCAAATAATAGTGAGATAATAAAGAATGGAAGTTTAGTAGTTAAATGTTTGGACTCAAATTTTTTGAACAACAAGAGGTCAATGCACAGTAAACTCAAAGGAAAGACAACTGCCGAGGGTTTATATAAACATGATGCTATAAAGTAAAGACTTGTGTAAAGGAGAACCTTATTGTCTTTATTTTCCGTGTATTTCACATAACTTAATAGTCCGAGCAAATAGAAAAGGGCGTAGCCTAGATTTTTTAATTCAGAGATCCAGTTTACCGATTCGCTTTGAAGGGGGTGCAATAAAAAAATGATCACAGAAATGGAGGCGATGTTTTTTTCTTTGAATAAGCGCAAGGTTAAAATGTAAACCAAATAGCCGTTGGTTAAATGAAAAAGTAAATTCATCACATGATGACCCATATCGCTTTTTCCAAACAAGAACCAATCGATGGCATGTGTGAGCATGGTAAAGGGAATGTAATTTCCAACATAGTGCGAAGAGAAAAGCGCCGCGATATCAAAACTGATCACATCCCTATTACGAAAAACCATTTCAGGATCATCCCAGCTAATATGGGGATTGCCTAAGCTTGCTCCGTAAGCAATAATAGTTGCCATAAAGGCAACTATTAAAAATAAATGATCGTTAAGTAATTTTTTTATAGGACTAAGCACACTTTTATTTCCTTATTTTCAGTTTTTCAACTTGAAGAACTTCACGTGTTATTTCGTCATAAACAAAAGCAACCAAGTACAAGTGCTTATCGTTCCATTTGGTATCAACAGAAAAGTTATTATTTGTGATCGTTGCAGTAGATAATGCGGTAATTGGTGCAGATTTAGCTACTTCGCCCCAACTTCCATTTATGGCGGTACGAAGCATATGTTCAAAATCGTATTCTTCAATGTGATCAGGGTTTTGAGAATAATCTAATTGATCACCAACAACGCTATCTTCCATGAGTACTAATTGTAGTTTTGTATTATTTGGATAGGCTTGTAAAAAGGTAAGTTTTGTTTCTACATTTAATGCTCTTGCTGTTTTATCATAGGCGCTAGCAAGGTTCATTTTAACTACAAAAGGATCAGCCTGAGCTAAGCCAACGGTGGTTGCCCAGGTGTCTTTATGAACCAAGGTAAAGCCCGGATAAACTTTGCGATTCACCATGCCATTAGGATTACCTGCGGCACTTACATTGAATCCAGATGATCCATCCCAATCATTACCAACAGTACAGGTATGTGAAGTAGGGAAGGTAGAATTTGTTCTGGAAAAAAATCCCGCGTGAATTGCCATCACCACTAAGGATGATTGATATTGAGCAGTAAGACTATGCGCCAACTTTGCAGCGGCCGGGCAATTGCCACATCTATGTCCGGTATAATCCTCTAACAAGGTTTTTTTAAAATTCGCTACAGATGAATTATTCACTGAGTCGAAGGTTGAACCTACTGCGGTAGCTTTAACTATGGTAGGATTCTTGACTTTATCACAAGAGTAAAAACTGGCAACTATTGTAATAACTATGGCTGAAATTAATGTTCTCATGTTACTAAAAGTTTTATTAAAGGTACTAAAAACTGCTGGTTAATGAAATAGAAAGTCCATTTGATGCCGGTACATTTCGACAAACGCCTCCAACACAGAAAATACCCGCACTTTGTTTACCATAACTAATAGCTAAACGATGTGGCCCGCTGTTATATCCTGCATTTAACAAATAGTAATGTATACGAAGATCATTGGGTTTTGTTTTGGTGATGCCTATTAACGCATCACTAAAGCTGTGCCCCCCATCTTGTGGATTACCATAATTCCACTGATCGAACACGGCCACATACCAATTGCTATTGATCGACCATTCTATAAGTAAAGTAGCCCAATTGCCTTTGCCAACGCCGTTTGATGTAGTAACCACATTTTTAGATGGAGTGATGAGCCACTGGTTCTCAAAACGAAGTGCACTTCCGGTTTTATATTTATAAGTTATATCCAGTAAGAACAGATCGGCATCAAGGTTTTTATAACCGGCGTTCAACGACCCTGCTTGTATGATGTTGCGGTTATAGAACTGATGTGAGTACATAAAGGTTCCCTTTACCTTTTTATTGAATTTTTTGCTGATCTCAATAAAGAAATCTTGGTAATAGCGATAGTTATCATTAAAGCTAACATCTTGCATAATGTACTCTCCATTCTTTAGTATACTATCTACATGATGTGTTTTACCTGTAAGCTCTTTAAAATCCCATTTGGTAGCATACAAAGTGCGTGCGTTTGCCGAATCTCCAACGGGGTATTGTTTTAAACCATGCGCCTGTGAATAATTTACAGTGATCTCTACGCCATATTTTCCTCCAAGTGCTGTTCCTTTTTTGATCTTATATTGCGCTTCACCCATAAACCCGATCTCGCCATTTAATTGTGTAGCGTATGGATTTAAAGCTAAAAGTGTGTATGCATGCTGTTTGGTAGTTGCAGGTAAATAATTGATCAATAAATTTTGTAATGACTCCGCGCGATCACTTCTATAACTCATATTATCCAGTCGTTTTCCCTGAAATAAGAAAGAGTAACCATCACCTGCATATGATGTTGTTACATATAAAGCGTCGCCATATTTGTAGCTTAATTTATTATCACTGGATGGGTCATTTATCTTGTAGGCGTATTCAGCGCCTAAATTAAATCCTTCGCGAATAATATTAAAACGTCCCGAATAACAACCAACGTTCTCCGGCAATATTAACACCGGATCTTGAGCGCTTTGATATTTACTTACAAAACTTCCACCCAGAATGATCTTTGTTTTCATTTGCGCCAAAGCTGAATCAAATAATTCGTTGATGTTGATCTCACCGTCAACACCACGCACAATGCCCGGCCCAACTGTAAAGAAATAGCGTTGTTTCCCAATTACGCCTTTTAGTGTAATTCCTTTGTATGGATTTGAGATAATTCGAATACCGTCAATAGAATTATCAAACAATAAGCCTGGTTCGTAATAAGTTCTTAAGGTTAATCCATTCCCAAACATTTCGTAAAAATTACCAACGGTTACGTCAAATAATTTATCTTGGTAACGCACAAAACGATTTGTTATTCCTTGTCCTTTATATTGTGGTAAAAATCCTTGCTTTACATTATTGTAAGCCTCATATCTAACACCGGCTGAAAACTTACCCTTTATAAAATTGATGTTTCCAAACGCATTGGAAAGAAACTTCTCAGGAACTTTTGGCGCGCCTATCAATGAATCCTCATTATAATACTGTGCATCGATCTGAAAATTTCCATGAACCGAAGAACCAAGATCCTGAATAGGATTGTTTTCCTGGGCAAAAAAATTAAACGGATTTAGTATAAATGCGAATAAAAAAGTAGCTGCTAGGCTACTCTTAAAATATGGTTTGGTCATGAAAGTAAAAATATCAAATTAATGTGAAAGTGATTCACCCTTAACTAGTTTTTTTACGTTTTCGTATAGTTTTTCTTCGTCGCCGTCTGTATATGAATTATGACTCCAAACAATCTCTCCTTTACCATTAATAAGAAAGGTGTGAGGCACATTATTTACATTCATAGCTCTCTTAAGATCTTGATTTTCATCAAGATAGACTTCATACTTCCAGCCTTTTGTTTTAACATCGGTAACCACTTTTGCTGAGCTACGGATATCATCAATACTCACAGCGATCAATTTTACACCGGTTTCTTTTTGCCATGTTTCATACTCTTCAGCAATGGCATCTAACTCCTTTTTACAAGGCTTACACCAGGTAGCCCAGAAGCTAATAATGATAGGCTTTCCGTCGTTACTAAAGGTATTTGAATTTATTTTTGAGCCATCTAATTTCTTAACGGTTGCAGTTGGGATCTTATCTCCATCGCCTGGCACCACAAAATTAGAAGCAAAAAGAGCGATCACAAAAAGTAAAATTATTTTTTTCATATGGTTTAGTTTACTGTTATCATTCCAAAAATAATACCAATTTTCAGATATTGCTATTTCTAAACGGTGTTTAAGACCCTTAATTCTCTATAATTTGTTAAAATATAGCATAATGTCTACAAAATTTTGCCGAGTTTTGTGTTCGCAAAAATGAGTGTAAAGAACATAGCAATTTTAGGAAGTACAGGTAGCATTGGAACGCAAGCCTTGCAAGTTATTAAGGATAATCCCGATCATTTTAAGGTAGAAGTTTTGGTTGCCAATAGCAATGCCGATCTTCTCATTAAGCAAGCGTTAGAGTTTGATCCTAATGCGGTTGTTATTGCCGATGAAAGTAAATACCAACAGGTAAAAGCAGCTCTTAGCTCTCATGATATAAAAGTATTTGCCGGCGCAAAAGCCATCGAACAAATTGTGGAGATGGAAACCATTGATCTTGTATTAGCTGCTATTGTTGGGTATGCCGGATTAGCAAGTGTGATCAATGCAATAAAACACAAAAAAAATATTGCCCTCGCCAATAAAGAAACATTGGTTGTGGCAGGCGATCTAGTTACAAGATTAGCTTTTGAAAATGCGGTGAATATTTATCCTGTAGATAGCGAACACTCTGCTATTTTTCAATGTTTAGTTGGTGAGTTTGATAATAAGGTGGAAAAAATTTATCTCACCGCAAGTGGTGGTCCGTTTAGAGGAAAAACAAAGAATGATCTTTTACATGTTACGCGCGAACAGGCATTAAAACATCCAAACTGGACCATGGGCGCAAAAATTACCATCGACTCTGCAACCCTTATGAATAAAGGCCTTGAAGTGATCGAAGCAAAATGGTTATTCAATTTAAAGCCCGAACAAATTGATGTGATCGTTCATCCTCAAAGTATCGTTCACAGTATTGTGCAATTTGAAGATGGAAGTATGAAAGCGCAAATGGGTTTACCTGACATGAAATTACCAATTCACTATGCATTTGCTTATCCATTGCGCATCAAAACAAATTTTCCGCGTTTTGATTTTATGAATTACCCGCAGCTTACTTTCGAAAAACCCGATACTCATACCTTCACTAATTTAGCATTGGCATACGACGCTTTAAAAAAAGGTGGTAACATGCCGTGCATTTTAAATGCCGCCAACGAGGTTGCTGTGGATGCGTTTATTCATGATAAGATCAAGTTCTTGCAAATAGCCGAATTGGTTGAAAATACCTTGGCAAAAAGCACATTTAAGAACAATTTGTCTTACGATCAGTATGTTGAAGCTGATATGCAAGCACGAATGGTAGCCAAAGAACTGCTCGCCAAAATCTAAATAATCTTAATATACGCCCGCCGCTTCCAAAAACCCTAAAAAAATCGTAATTTTAGTGTCTATTTATATTATACCTCTAAACGCGTATGCTAATTAAAGTTGCCCAGTTATTTCTAAGCCTCACTATATTGATCTCCCTACACGAGTTTGGTCATTTTTGGTTCGCCAAAAGATTCAAATGTAGGGTAGATAAATTTTATTTGTTCTTCGATTTTTTATTCCCGTTTGCGGGCATGTTGAATTTTGCTTTGTTCAAGAAAAAAATTGGTGATACCGAATATGGTATTGGTTGGTTCCCATTTGGAGGCTATGTACAAATTGCAGGAATGGTGGATGAGCAAATGGATAAAACCATTATTGATTCAGAACCAAAACCATGGGAGTTAAGGAGTAAACCAGCTTGGCAACGTATGTTGGTAATGATGGGAGGGATCATTGTGAATTTTATACTGGGCATTTTTATTTTTTGGATGGTGCTTTGGTATTACGGAAAAGAAACATTGCCTATCTCAAGTTTAAAGCAAGGCATCATGGTTGACTCTGTGGCTTACAATTTAGGTTTGCGAAACGGTGACCAAATTATTGCTCTTGATAACAAACGCGTGAATTCATTAAGAAGAGTTCCGGTAGAAATTGTTATGAATGGCGTAGAGCACATTCAAGGTGTACATTCGAACGGAGAAAAATTTGATCTGCCTGTTACAGCAAAGGACAGAGCTGTTATTTTAAAATCACTTAAGCATTCGGTGTTCATCGAACCACGTTATATTGCTAATGTTGATTCAGTAGAGCCGGGAACATTTGCTGTTACAGCAAAACTAAAAAAGAAGGATCAGATCATTGCGGTAAATGGAAAGCACACTATTTTTTACGACCAGTTAAGAACACAATTCAGAGAAAATGCCGGAAAAGAAGTTTCTCTTACAGTTTTACGAAATAGAGATACTATTTATACTAAGTGTAAAGTTACAACACAAGGAACCATTGGTTTTTATAAAGGACTGGTTACAAAATTTAAAGTAGAAGAAACCAAGTACGGATTTTTTGGAGCATTTGTACAAGGATTTAAAGACGGAATGGAATTGATCGTATTGCAAGCAAAACAAATTGTAGTGATCTTTACCGTGCCCGAAGCACACAAATCAGTTGGTGGATTTTATACGATGGTTCAGCAAATGAGTCCTACTTGGGATTGGTATGCATTTTGGACCTTCACTGCATTTTTATCATTAGCATTAGCCTTCATGAATTTTTTACCAATACCAATGTTAGATGGCGGTTATATCATGTTCATCCTTTGGGAAATGATCACCGGTAAAAAAGTTTCGGATAAGGTTATTTATTACGCTAACCAAGTTGGTTTATTTATAGTGCTTGGTTTAATGGTATATGCTAACACCGATTGGTTGAGAGATTAAACCTTGATCTAAGTACCGCTTAAAGTATCTTATATATATTTATCCATTATAGACCTAATGAAAAAATATAGCTTACCTATTGTTTTAGTTTTAATTTGTGCTCAGATTTTATCCGCGCAAAATACAACTATTGGCAATAAGGGTAAAGAAACTACCGTTGGTTTACATAAGGTAATGATCATTCCGTTTGAACCAAAGTTATACAACAGCGAAATTGATTATTTGGTAAATAAAGAAACCAAGCTAAGTGGGAAGGAAATAAAATTCAAATTCCGCGATGGTATCAATGAGCAATTATTCAAGGCTTTTAAAAATACTAAGTATGGCGTAATTGATCTTATGGAGGATACCGTAAAGTATAAGAAGGATATGATCGGTATTTATTCGCACTTAAATTATGAATTTGTAAAAGTTCCTGATCAGGAGCATTACAAACCGCCACAAAAAGAAAAAAGCGAAAAGCAAGTTGAAAAGGGACAGATCAAAGTGGAGACCAATAACGACGTTCGTTTTATGAATGCCAAAATTGATAATCCTAAATTGGTGCCGATGCTTTACGGTAAATATAAAACAGATGTTTTTGTGTTTATAAATCAACTGGATATTAAAGCGGCCATGTCATCCACTGAATTTGCCGGTGGTGGAAATGAATACAGAAAGATCGTTGTGCATTATACAGTGTACACTTACGATGCTAAAGAAATTAATTCAGGAATTGCTGAACAAGAATTTCCGGCTGATCTAAATGATCCAAACAAGATCATTAATAAATATTTTTCTAAAGTGGCAGAAACGATCAACGCGAGAGTGGTAAAAGCTTTAACGCCTGGAAAATAGAGGCATTGTCACCCTAAGCGCCTGCCTGCCGGCTAGGCAGGGAGTCGAAGGGTTGCTCTTCAGGATTTTTTAAACAGGCATGCAAAAATTATTCGAACTGACATCAAGGCGTTAAACCCAATCCAACCAAAATAAGAAACAATTCATCAGAGGTATAAAATCCTTTTATTTCGTAGAGTTTTTTATTAGTACTCCAGTCGCTGATCACCCCTTTTTTTATCTCATACAGTTTTTTATTACTGTTCCAATCAACAATGGCTCCGTCTTTAAATTCAAGAAGTTTTTTGTTGGTGTTCCAGTCGATCAAGATCCCGCCTTTGATCTCATAACGTTTTTTATTGCTGCTCCATTCAGAGATCACACCACTATTTAGTTCGTACAATTTTTTATTGGTACTCCAATCACTCACAATGCGATCGTTTATTTCTATTAGTTTTTTATTGCTCGACCAATTTGACACAATGGTTTGTGCTTTTGAGAATGAACTTGCGAGGAGAATGAGCAGCAGGATAATGTTTTTAAACATGTGGAGGGTTTTGGTAAAACAAATATAAAGTAAATTTTGAATGAACTTTAAGAGGCAGAAACCGCAAAGATACTTCGCATTCGCGCAAAGTCCGCCGCGGCGGAGCGCAAAGAGCGCTAAGTTTTATTGCCTATAAGTAAAGAAGGCAAAGACCTTCGGTTGCGCAAAAGAAGGCGATAGTATTGCTCGTGCTTTGCGAAAGCGTAGCTTCTTTGCCTCCTTAAATTTTTATGCGATTAGTTGATCCCTGCCTACTGGCAGGCAGGCTTTGCGACCTTTGCGAAAATCTTTGCGAAGGCCGAAGGCCACTTTGCGGTTTCTGCCTCTAATAGCGTTATTGGAAATTGATCCTCAAACTAAATCCACCCGAAGTATTTGAAGTAGGGAAGGATGCAGATGTTTGCGGTTTGGTACGAATCCAATCTAAGTAAATACGCAAGTTGATGTTTGGCGTTAAAAGATAATCGGCTGAAGAGCGAAGTGTAATAATGTTTGTTCCACCTGTTGGTACACTTATATCATCGGCAATACGGCGAATGATAGAAAGATTTTTACGGAAACTGAAGTCCATTTTCAAGGTGAGGTCACTCTTCAATGGCTTGCCACCAATGGTTAATTTTTTCAAAGTTAAGTTTGGATAACGGTAACCTAAACCAACAATGTATTCCTGACCTTTTGATTCAATGATCTGTGGTCCTGTAATGTTCAATGAAATGGTTTTATCACGTTTCATTTCGGCATTAGCTTGCCAACCCGGTTTTTGGAACTGAAGATCAAACTTGATCAATGGTGTAAATCCTTCGGTAATAGTTACGGCGTTAATTGTATAGTATGGGTTAAAGTTTGAATTACCGGTAATAGGATCAGCAACTGGCGAACGTGTGATCTGATTTTCTCCACTAAATAAAAGGTTATTCGAATAACCCGCAACGTTATACGTGCTGCGGTAACCATGACGAACTGTAATAGATCGGAATGTTTTTTGCAAACTCTTTATCTTTCCTAAACCATCCCAGGTAATTGTCCAGTTTGGTAGCGGAATAGTAGGGAAGAGATTTTTTGTAGAGTAATTCTTGATCTTGTTACCTGTGTACGTATTGTAAAATGCACCAATCAATACGTCTTGCTGGTTATCGCTATATCCGTCGCGGTAAGTAACAACTGTGGTATTTTGGCCGGTACCACTTATTGCTGTGAAAGTTCCAATAGCGTTATTTGGATTTCTAATAGAGTTAGGATTTTCATTGGCAAGTTGATTAGCAATATTATCACGCTCTAATTTAAATTCTTCAAATAATGGCGATTCTAAAGTTGGTTTTGCATCTCTTAATGATTGGAAGAAACTAAAGGTTGTAATATTAAAGTTTCCGGTTTCGTTTGTACTTTGATTAAAGTTATAGCCATTGTTCTCTCTATTCAAGGGATCGTTAGGATCATAGATCATGAACTCACTTAAATTTTTCGATTTGGTGTAATTTCCCGTTAACTCAATTTTTAAACTACCATGCGGTTCAACGGAAGACCGGTAGCCAATGGTTCTGCTTTCGGTTTCTATATAAGGTGTTGTTTGATTCTGAACTTTAGATAACCAACCATTCTTGGCGCTTGTCTCTCTGATCGTTGCATCATATAGACCTGAGGTAAATAAAAAGCCCGGTGCATTTTGATTAGATTGATCCATACCTAATATATTCGAACGCGGCATAAAATTCGGCAAGGCTTGTCCTCGTTGTTCTTGAAAAGTTATGGAGAGGTTTTTCACCATCATGATACCACGCGCTAAGAATTCGCCAATGGCTTTAAAGTTCTCATTCTTTTTAGGATTAGTGCTATCTGTGAGAGCCTTGGTTGACGATTTGCTAATAGAGGATGATTTGAGCTCCTGTTGTTTGTTCTTACCCGTGTTGATACGTTTGAAATAAGGGATCTTGTTATAGAAAGTTGTCATAGCAAAGCTTGCTGTAACATTATGCTGATTGGTATTATTGATGGTATTTCCAATATATGTAGAATCTGTTGGTATACCAAAAGGTGCGCGGCTCCATGTGTAAGTTCCGCCAAATTTATAACTTACCGTTACAAAGTCGAGTAGAGGGATCTTATTAATTGGAACATTGTAGTTCAAGTTCATTTGCTGGCGGTAAGAAAGATTTGCTCCGTATTTTCCTTCAGTGAATTTATGTTCGTTAGGTGTGCCTTTGCCATAAACAGTTTCTCGCCCGCTGAGGAATGTACTTAATACCGAATCACGTTTTTCTTGATTGTCTTTTGTAACATCACCCTGTGGTTCAAAGATCCTTCCTTCGTTATTGGCTGCAAAATCAAACTTAAGGGATTTACTAAAGTCCCAACGCATATTGTAAGTTCTGTTGATCAAGAAATTTTTATTGTACAATTCCGGGTTATCAAAATCATTTGAATTAGCATAAAAACTTGTGATATCTCTATTTTTCAATAGACTGAAACTTCTTGTAACATCCACACCCGCACCAAAACTGTTAGGCATTAATTGTAAATTAAAGTCTTTTATAAGTGCGAACCATTTGTTTTGAAATAATTTTACTTTCGAGAATGGTTTTAAAGTAAATGGTTTTGGTATGCTATATTGGTAAGTTAAATTTCCACGGTATTGTTTTACCATATTCGTTTCAATATTGATATTGCGTCTAAAGGTTTGAGTGAACGCAAAGGTTGTAGAGAAATTACTGATATCCCAAGGCATAGGTTTTGCCCCTTTACGTTTAAAGCCATCAATGCGCACATTGGTTAAATTAAATCCTTTTCGTTCGGTGTAATCAACTACCTGATCGATGATATCTTTTTTCTTGTCATTTTCAATATTATCATTCTTCTCAAAATCCTTCATACGAATATCGGGATCAAGTGGGTTGAACAATGGTTTGATGACAGTTCTTCCGTAGTTATAATAGACCGGCAAGGTGATCTTCCATTTTGTAGGGAAAAATTTACCGGCATTGATAGCAGTGCTCATATCCCAAATACTGGTACTCTCTTTACGGCGTTCGTTTATTTTTTGTTCTACACCTCCGTAAAAAGGCGAATAATATGTTCCGGCCAATGAGGCATTACCCAGATCGGCTAACTTTAATTGCATCTGACCTGTTGCAGCCCAGCCACCTTGGTTATTAAAGTCGGTTAAACGTAATTCGTTAACCCATACTTCTACACAGTGCGATAGATTTCCTGGATCTTTTGGATTTCTAACACCTACCATCACACTTTTTACTGTTCCTAAATTGGGGTTTCCTACAATGGTCATTGAGTAACCGCCAAAACTTTCGGTAAATGGTTTTGTGTAATTATTAAGATCGCTGTAATAGCCATAGCGCGGGTCGTTGTTTCGGTTGTTGCGCAATTTAGTTACATCAGCAAATTTAAAGTTGATCTCATTTTCACTCGGCCAAACAATAGCGCGCGAATCAGTATTGTTTGGATCGTAACTGCCTTTGGGAGTTAACTTCAAAGGCACTTCGTACTCATAATAGTTGTTATTATAATCTGTACCAACCCTAAAGAATAAAGTAAGGTCGCCATCATTTAATGGAATTCCATTTTGAGCTTCGGCATGTACATTCATTTTAATGTTATTGAACATACGCGTGTCTAATTCCACATTCTTAAATACAGCACGGCTATCACCGTCTTTTAAATTACAAAGACGTATTTGAAGTGATTGTTCGTTTTGTAATACTAAGTTAGTTGTTTGAATATTTTGTTGTTGTTGAATTAATGGAGGCATTACGTAGTTAACCGGAACTTTTGTTCCGTTCTCTTGTAAACTTACTGCTGATACGTCGAATGAAGTTGAGTTATCATCGGTTTTAATATATTCTCCGGGCTTTTTAAGATCATAATCATAACGTCTCCAATCACTACGCACTAATTCAAATCGCGCCATGCGGAGTAACACTGGTCTTGAAAATCCTTTCATGAACACGCGCATAAAACGAATGGAGTTAAAACCTTCAATGCCGCCAACTGTGTTTTCAAATTGATTAATAGGTATTTTGAATTGATACCATTTCACTGTTTTTTTGATGCCGCCAAAATCAGCCGAACCATCAAACGCGTCAACAATATAATTTGTTCCTACCGAGTTTGGATTTATATCTGATTTAGAGATCCTAATGCGATATTGGTAGTAGCTTTCAGTTTCACTTAAGGTATTATCACGGTTAACATCCTCAATGTTCGGAATGTTAGTTGCAGCTGTAGAATAATTGCCTCCATTAGGGTTTGCATTTTGATATTGTGCTTCAGTTGGTGAGTTACCTTCAGGATTATTGTATTTTGAATAACGTATAATAGTTTTATCCTGTGCATTATCATAATCATCATCTCTAAAGAAATTATAATTATCACTGGATGGGTCGTTTTTAAAAGAAATAATAGCCGGCGCATTTGCATTAAAACCGGAAACATCATTCAATGGCCCTGCAAAAACGCGTTTTTCTGTACTATCGATCATCCCGTCATATCCAACATCCTGATATGGTCTATCGTTGTTGTCAGACGAGAATGCATTAATGGTTGGAGGTATAGCCGGCACATTGGCAATTCCTGTTTGAATGATGGGAAGATCTTGTGTTGTGGAGTTTTGCCCTGGCAAACCATTTTCGTAGGTCATTCTACCATCCTTCACAATGTCCTCAGAGATGTTTCCTAAGTTGATGTATAGATCCCCAGAAGGAAGTTGCGTTTTATCAAAATTAGGATCAGTTTTTGTATCGTAATCTTCGTTGAATGGATCCATCAACCAAAACTGGATGTACTCTATATTTGCCGATTGAAAATCATTGGTCTCTAAACGGCGCATGATACCACCCCAACGTGTATCAGGTTTTAAAAGTAAACCGTCGTTTGAAATACCGGCCGACCTGTTTGTTGGTAAAACATCATAGTTATATGGTCCGCGTTCCGTTGGATAAAATCCAAGATCTAAAAGCGGCAATACTACTTGCTGTCCGTTTGGAGGTGTTTTCCCTGGGAATAGTTCAGTTTCAAAAACCTGGCGCCACATATTATTTGAGAAAATATTATCGTTGTAATAAGATGGTGTGGTATTTTGTCCTTGCGTACGTGTAAACATTGGATCCACATTATACCAATTGAATCGTGCTCTGTTTAATCCAGGCGTGATGGTGCTTCCTGCTGATGCTTCAGGGAATAATGAATTTTGGCCTTGAGGAATGCTGGCGTGTATCCACGCAAAAGGGCTACGGATATCAATAAGCGAAATTGAACCTTCAAAATCATCAATATATGAGTTACCACCATCTTGCTTAATAGCTTTTGCATTTCCCGGAAATAGTTTAGCAACTTCACCACGAGTGGTAAGGCTGCTCATTTCTTTGGTGCTGTATAAAGGAAGTTTATCTAATAAACGAGTTAAGAAAGGTAGATCAGTTTTGTAATTGTAATCTAAACCTATAACAGTGTTTCGCACAGGTTCATCACCTAAACTTACTTTTTGTGTTACAGGCCTTTCACTAAAGCGCATCACGGTACTTCCGAGGGTTAAATTACGTCCGGCTTTATAATCAAAGCGCGCACCAATTAAACTTTTTTGCTGTACGTTAAAGAGCGAGTTGCTTTCTAGTGATACTTTGATGTTGGCACCTGAGTTCAATAAACTTTCGTTGATGATCTTCACGCGGCCTAATGTATAGTCAACCGTGTAATCCGCATTTTCTTGAAGAGGAACACCGTTAGCTGTAACTAACACTGCGCCCTGAGGAATGTTCAGTGCATTTAATGAGATCTCTGAACCTGCAGCTGATTTAAAAGTTCCTTTGATCTTGTAACGATTTTTTTCTTGAATGAAAGTTGCAGCGGTTCTTGTTGAATCATATAACTCTTGGAAGATATATTTATTAGCTCCCGGGAAATCATTATTGATATCAAACTTTTTCATTAAGCCGCTTCCAAAGGGCTCGGCCATTGGCAAGTAAATACGTCCGTTGTTTGGATTAATGGTAAAATCTTTGATAAAGTCAAACACACCATCCGGAACGCGATCTCCGTTCACACTTAATTTATCGCAATTCATCACACGGATCAATTGTTGCCCATTGATAGAGCCAAATGGAATGTAGGGTACATCAACACCGGTTTCAATATTGTTGTAGTAAATACCCAACATAAAATCAGCCGGATTTACATTGAATGCGCCAATGGAGTAAACGTTCTTCATCATCAGATCCCACAATGGAAAGCGGGTATTTACCACAGAACCTTTTAATAATTTACAAACGAGTAGTTTGGTATTATCGGGATATTGTTCGCTGAACTCACCAACTTGATACAATTTTCCGTTGAATGTATATTGATATGAAACCGCTAATACCTGGTCGTTATTCAAGGTTTGATTCAAAGAAATAAATCCCGTACGATTATTGATAAAAAACTCTTGTGGATTTAAGCGTCGTGCATTATAAATGATATCGTAATCACGCGCTTGCACCATGTATTGACCAGTGGAGTTGTTTATATTGGTGGCAATAGTAGTAACCGGTAAAGTACTCGCTGCTTTACTTGCGTCTCTCTCTTTCAATAAACCATCTATTGGATTAGTGATGATCGAGTATAAATTATTTGAACCATTGGAAGGAATAACTCCTAAGCTATCATAGATTCCATAGGAAGATGGAAGTATTAAGCTTCCTGCTTTTGTTGAGGCCAAACCCGGAAACACATCGGCGCTATCTTCTCCAAGATCTTCAAAGGCCACAACGTTACGTGTTTGCTCAGCGCTTCCGGTTTGATTTAAAATATATACCTCCACTTTTGTAATTACAATGGGCGTATTTACCACTGGGAGTGTGTTCATCCACGCATCATAATTTTTTCGGAAGAAATGCCCAAGGAAAAAGTGTTTGTTGCTTTCGTAATTATCAACGTTCACGGTAAACGCTTGTGTTTGAGCTCCTCCTTGAACATTGATCTCTTGCTTTTTACCACGCTGTTGTGAGAGCACTGTGGTTACATCTAGTTTACCAAATTGTAATTTTGTTTTAAATCCAAACAAGGTTTGGCTTCCGGTGATCAAAGTACTGTTAAGAGGCATAGTAACGTTACCCGCTTCAATTTTTTTAATGATCTCATCTTCAAGACCAGTGTAATCAAGTTTTACTTGATTTTCCCAATCAAAGGAAGCCTCTGTGTTATAATTGGTGGTGATCTTCATTTTCTCACCTATCTTACCTATCAAGTTCAACTGGATACGCATGTTGAAATCAAAATTGGTGATCTTTTGTTGACGTTGAGGAATGGCAGGATTAAGCGTTTTATTTCTATTTAAACCAAATATCAATTCGGCCGTACCTGTAGGTTTGATGTCAACCGTGTTACCACCAAATATACGATCGAACAGATCACTATTTACTTCTAATTTTGGCACCATACTCTTTCGAGGTTTGGTGTTAAGCTCATCTGCGGCAACACGCGAACGCCAATAATCGCGAACCGCTTTTTTGAAAGCATAGTTCTGATATTCTTTCTGGCTCATCCATGTGTCAGGACGGTAATCAATTTTATCTCCAGCTTTTTGAGATACATCATACGTTCCGTTTTTTTGATCGTATTCAATTTCGGTTTTTATATTAGAAGGCGGCTCTAAATATAATTTTGACTTTGGGTCATATTGAGGCGGCTTACCTGAATTATCCTTGAACTTAAAAGGAAGGTCATCCGGATCAACAGGATCTGTAGGCGAATCAACAGGTAAAACATTTTCCGTTTTTGCTTTATAGAGCATTAACTCGTTGTTAAGCTCTATGTTGTTCATGGCATTAGGTTGATGACCCATTACCGTGAATAAACATGTAGTTACACTAGTTAACGCAACAAAACCAAATATGTTAGATACTCTCAAAAATTAAATATTCTTTAATGCGGTCTTTATCAATAATTCTACATTGTCTGTTCCAATTCCTTGTTGTTTGATCGCTTTTTCAAGCGCTTTTTCTGCTGCAAGTTTCTGGAAACCAAGGGTAGTTAGTGCCATTAACGCCTCCTCTTTATTTTTATTGTATGAAGGCGTTAGTATGCTTGAGATGCCACCTTCATGTTTGCCTAATTTACCCTTAAGGTCAACCACAATTCGCTGTGCGGTTTTTTCGCCTATGCCCTTTATGCTTTTTAACATTGCCACATTGGCGGTGTTAATGGCTCCAACAATATCGGGAGTGCTTAAGCTTGATAGCATAAGGATGGCACTTGATCCACCAACGCCACTTACCGAAATTATTTTTCTAAAAAGATCGCGTTCATCTTCTTCGGCAAAGCCGTAAAATCTTGGGTTATCATCACGAATGTAAATGCTTTCAACAAAAAGTTGAACTTCTTTTTGGTCAGCGATCTTCGAATACGTGGTTAAGGAAATGAAAAGCGCATAACCAATACCATTACTCTCGATGATAACTTGAGCAGGATTTTTAGAAGTAAGATGGCCTTTGATGTAGCTGATCATTTCGTTGTTGAATTATTTTTGATTTTGCGCATCAACAACTGAAATGGTAACCATGTTCACGATCTCACGAACGCTACTACCTAATTGCAATACGTGCACAGGTTTTCTTAAGCCCATTAGTACAGGTCCGATCGCTTCTGCGCCACCTAATTCTTGCATCAATTT
>Ga0068872_10000255_pt1 | contig 45419 bp, 38 predicted proteins | sample NOAtaG_7_FD_66441 | JGI IMG/M metagenome (GOLD analysis project Ga0068872, IMG submission 66441) | Freshwater lake microbial communities from Lake Erie, under a cyanobacterial bloom - NOAA_Erie_Diel1S_2200h metaG | ecosystem: Environmental > Aquatic > Freshwater > Lake | place: USA: Ohio, Lake...
AAAAAAATATTCTTTGGCGGCGTAGGCGATGAATTTCCTATACAGTCCCTGAATTAAAACTTGTTTTTCCACATCATGCTTTCTACGGGTTTATCGGTTCGTTGTCCATACTTTGCATCGCGCTTGGAGTGGTAGTAGCGGTCAATCTCACCATCCACGTGAAAGTAGATCAGTTGGCCGATAGGCATCCCGGCATAGATACGCACAGGTTGGGTACAGGAAATTTCGAGGGTCCAGGTGTTGCAGAAACCGACATCGCCTTTTCCAGCCGTGGCATGGATATCAATACCCAGGCGGCCGACACTGGATTTTCCTTCGAGGAATGGCACACAACGGTGGGTTTCGGTATATTCGAGGGTCACGCCCAGGTACAGCGTGCCGGGCTGTAAGACAAAACCCTCTTCAGGGATTTCGAAATGCCGGACTTGATTGTGCTTTCTGGCGTCCAGCACTTCGTCGGAGTAAACGGCCAGCCATTTACTCAGGTGTACGTCATAGGAATTGGTGCCGAGGCAGTCTTGATCGAAAGGTTCGATGACGATATCCCCAAACTCCATCGCCTCCAGTATTTTTTTGTCGGAAAGGATCATAGCCGAAACATTTCAGGTTACAATGAAAGAGTGAACGCGGGTTATATTAAAAATTTTTTGTCGCTGATCAAAATCCAGTTTGTCTTCACGTCCAGGTAGGTTGCGTTGGGGAATACTGGCAGGAAGCGTTCTTCGAACAATCTCTGTGCTTTTGCCTGGTCGGAGCTTTCGAGGGCGAAGCAATTGAACAGTACGAGGCCATCCGGTGCACAGATGCGCTGGAGGTGTTCAAAGAACTCCAGGGACTGGGTTTGGTCTGGGATTTGATCGTCAATGAACACATCTGCGCAGATCATGTCGTATCTCCGGTGGGTTTGAGCGACAAAAAGTGCGGCATCGGTACAAATGATTTCGAAAGGGGACCTGAGCCGTTCGAGGGTATAGCGCCTGGCGAGGTCTATAATTCCTTCGTCAATTTCCACGCAGGTGTAACGGTAGCGGCACCGGAATTTTTTTTCCAGTAGTTCGGGGATACTGCCCAGGCCGAGCCCGAGCAGCAGGACATCGGAAACAGGCAGTTGTTGGATACGCAGGGAACGGAAAGCGGAACGGAAGTTGGTATAGAGGTCGCTGAAGGAATACACTGCTTTTTCCGTACACAGTTGCAGCCTTCCCTGGATCAGCACGACATTCAGCACAGGATGTAAGGGGGTGCTGATGGATTCGAGTGGGCACTCCAGGAAAAAGCTCATGAGCCGCATACCCTGGGTGAATGGCTCGGCAGGCTTATTTGCCCCAGCTTCGGTGCGCTGCAGTTTCTTCAAAGAGCCGGATTAAGGTGATGCGTTCTTCAATACTTAGTTCCAGGTTCCGGCGCTGCATCATTGCTGCGATGCCCTCGATCGCCTGTTCGACAGGATAAGTGCGGAGACCTGCAGGCCCTCCCAGGCTGAAGGAGGGGATAAAATTCCTGGGGAAGCTATTTCCATAAAGGCTACAGCCCACACCTACCGAGGTGCCGGAATTGAACATCATGTTGATCCCGGCCCGCGAGTGATCGCCCATGATAAGGCCGCAAAAGGTTTCGCCTGTTTTTTCGAATGTGCTGAGGGGATAATTCCAGACCCTTTGTTGGCGATAGTCGTTGCGTAGGTTGGATACTGTTGTCCCGGCGCCGATATTACACCATGGGGCGATGATGGAATGGCCGAGGTATCCATGGTGGGCTTTATTGGAATAACCCATCAGGATAGATTGTTCGATTTCTCCGCCGACCTTACACCAGGGTCCGATGGTATTCGGCCCATACAACTGTGCCCCCATTTTTATCACAGCGTTTTCCCCAAGGTAGAGCCCGCCGCGTATAGAAGCACCTTCCATCACCACTGCATTTTTACCGATATAGATTGGCCCGCCCGAGGCATTCAGGGTAGCACCTTCCACGCAGGCACCTTCTTCGATAAAAATCCGCTCGGCTGCGATGACCCGGTTGGTATTGCTGATGGGCTGGGAGTGCCGGCCGGCGGTAAGCAGGTGGAAGTCTGATGCGATCTCTTCCGCATGGATTTTAAATAAATCCGTTATCCGGTTGATTTTATTGAAAGGTATCTGGTGCAGGGGAAGCACCTGGAGCCGTTCTATATCTTCTTCGTTGATCAGCTTTTGCAACTGTTCTTCGTCCAGGCGTGCGGCCAGCAGCTCCTCTCCCTGCAGATAAGCTTCCCCAAACTCCATGTTGCGCAATAACCTGCACAAGGGCTCGGAGGGCAAGGCGGAACTGTTGATCAGTAGATTATCTTCTCCGACTTGAAGAGGGAAACGATCGGCGAGGTAGTCTTCAGTGATATAGGAGGCACTGGCGTTCATCCTCAATTCCCATTTCTCCCGTATGCTTAACAGCCCTACTTTAATCTCGGGGACAGGCCTCAGATAAGTTAGCGGGAGTAAATGTGCCCTGACATCACCGTCGAACAAAATCAGATTTGTCATAGGAAGTATCTGCGAAGGGGATGGCCCAGGTATATAGAATAAGCGTTCCCGAAAGCGTAGTCACTTACCGGAGGCAGTTTCTTATTCCAAAAACGGGGACTACGGTTACACGGTTACTAACGTGGTAAGGATGTAGTCCGCAATTGGAAAATAAGGATGGCCCTGATAGGCTGCACGCTTTCGGGAAAGCCAGGTTAAAACGGGTGTGAACGGGGTTGTTGCAATTATTTCTTTGCGAACTTTGAGTTGGCAAACTTTTTATTGAACTTGTCTATTCGGCCCGCTGTATCCACGAACTTCATCTTGCCAGTGAAGAACGGATGTGAATGGCTGGATATTTCCAGCTTGATCAGCGGGTATTCCCGCCCGTCTTCCCAAACAATGGAATCTTTCGTATTGGCACAGGAACGACCTAGCCAGGCATGGTCAACGGAAAAGTCCTTGAAAACAACAGTCCTGTAGTTGCTTGGATGGATATCCTTTTTCATAAACACTTATTTTTCATTGCCGGCGACTGTATGTAGCCTGTTTGTTTACAAAAGTACGTGGAAATGAGTTTTTTAAAAAGAAATGCAAATATAGGGGTTTTTAAAAAATTATCCCAGTGGTCGTTGTATTTTTTATTTTCACGCACGGGGCAGGGGAGGGTTGGTATAGGGTGAAAACTTTTGATACGGGTATTTTTTGCCCAACAACTTTTCCCGTGTTGGCAGGTTTTCTTTACGGAACGGGAAAATTCAGGGAAAAAAACTATATTTACCCCTGTTTTTGACCAAAGCGGCAGGAATGCCCAGGTACTGGGTTTGTTCACGTTCTTATGACAATCGAGGATATGGGATTAGTAATTTCGCTTTTAAACCATAAGGGAGGGGTTGGTAAGACCACCTGTGCGATCAATATTGGCGCGGGGTTGGTAGAATTTGGCAAAAAGGTGCTGTTGATAGATATGGACCCGCAGGCCAACCTTACCCTTTCGCTGGGTATGCCAAGGCATCCGATCACGGTATATGAATCGCTGCGCGGCGAAGCTCCGCTAGTACCATATTCGGCCAAAGAAGGCCTCGATGTGGTAATTTCGACCCTTGACCTTTCCGGAGCGGAGCTGGAGCTTATCAATGAGGCCGGACGGGAGTATTTGTTCCGCGAGTTGCTGGACCCCTTCCGGGACAGCTATGATTATATCCTGATTGACTGCCCGCCGTCTTTGGGCCTGCTCACGCTCAACGCGCTCACGGCAAGCGATCTGGTATATATCCCGCTTCAGACGGAATTCCTCGCACTGCAGGGTTTAACGAAAATCAAACAGGTGATTGACAAGGTTAAGTTCCGTTTAAATAAGGATATCCGCATTGGCGGGGTAATCGCGACGATGTACGATTCGAGGAAGGTACTTAACCGGGATGTTGTGAATACCATTATTAAGTATTTTGGCGAAATGGTGTTCAAAACGATGATCCGGGACAATATCGCACTGGCAGAAGCCCCGTCCAAGCGCATGGATATTTTTTCATATAGCCCTCAGAGTCCTGGTGCGGAAGATTATATCGCCCTATGCAAGGAAATCCTGGAACGCACCGGCTCAGAAGCGCTGACGGTAAAGTACATGGACAGATAGATCGTTTTGAGACTTCCCTTTTTATGTTGCTGTTGAATCAAACGGAATGAGCAAGAAGAAATTCAATGAGGGTTTGGAGCGTCTGTTTGTAGAGATGGAAAAGGATTCTGCCTCTGCGGTCAGCGCTTTATTGGAAGCTCCGGATGCGGGTCAAGGGGGGAATACTCCTTTGGGTAAAGAGGGGAGTACGACGGTACAAAAACGTCCCCTGGGCAAAAAATTTGGGGAAGATATGGAGTCCTTCCTGCACGCTGCATTCGAAGAATCTTTCGAGCGTCAGATGCGCAGTGATTTTTCCCCTGCTGATGAGACGGCAATCAAAAAGCGTAGCCACAGGCCCGTCGGAGGCCTCGATGCTCTGATCCGCAATACCGTCCAGCCACAGGAAGTCCATTTCGACGAACATGCGACCCGCAGGCTGACCCTCGTTTTTGATGAACTGAAGCTAAAAAAGCTCAGGGAAATCGCCCGTATGGAAAAAACTTACCTCAAAGATATCATTGACGAAATTGTCGCGGATTTCATCCAGACGTACGAGGAAAAGAAAAAGAAAAAGAAAAACGGATAGAATAAATGATTTCAATCCTTCTATTGGCCGGGGGTGTCGCCCTCGTGATGTTGGGAGCTAATTTACTGGTTGAAGGAGCATCTTCGCTGGCAAAAAAACTCAAGATCAGCGACCTGGTAATCGGGTTGACGGTGGTGAGTTTCGGAACTTCCACCCCTGAGCTCACCGTAAGCGTTTTGTCCTCTATGAAGGGGGAGGCAGACATTGCACTGGGCAATGTGGTCGGGAGCAATATTTTCAATGCCTTGTTCATCGTTGGTGTGGCTGCGCTGATTTACCCACTGAAAGTACACCGGAATACGATATGGAAAGAAATCCCGATGAGCCTCCTGGCTGCACTGGTGGTTTGGGCGCTTGTCGCCGACCAGTACCTCGACGGTTCTGCGACGGGTGGGCTGTCGCGGGCTGAGGGTATTTCCCTGCTCGGTTTCTTTTCGATCTTTCTTTATTATACTTTTATCGTCGCGCGCAGCGCACCGGCAGATGAGCTGCACAACAAAGTGAAAGTCTATCCGCTCTATGCTTCTACCTTGATGATCCTGGGTGGTCTGGGCTTGCTGGTCTTTGGCGGACGCTGGATGGTGGACGGTGCTGTTCAGATAGCGGAAGGTTTTGGCCTGAGCAAATCTATCATCGGCCTGACCATTGTGGCTGCGGGTACTTCCGTTCCAGAGCTTGCTACCTCGGCTGTGGCAGCCTACAGGAAAAATTCGGATATCGCCTTCGGCAATGTAGTAGGCAGTAATATTTTCAATATCTTCTTCATCCTTGGAGCCTCTGCGGTGGTCCGTCCACTGGGTCTGGGCAATATTTCGATGGTTGACCTGGCAGTGGTCAGCATTACCAGTCTGCTCTTGTTTGTCAAGTCCTATGATTCGAAAATCAGCCGTCTGGAAGGGGGGATTTTAGTGGCTTTGTATGTTGGCTACGTTGGTTACCTGATCGGGAATAGTTAAATCCCCGGTTACGGTTTTTCGAGTATGACGGCATAGCCCTGTCCTACGCCTATACACATGGTGACGAGCGCAAAGCGCGCTTTGCGATAACGCATTTCCAGTGCTGCCGTGAGCAATAGCCGTGCGCCACTCATGCCGAGCGGGTGGCCAAGGGCGATGGCTCCTCCGTTGGGGTTGACCCGGGGGTCATCGTCAGAAATACCCATAGTACGGGTACAGGCCAGCACCTGTGCTGCGAACGCTTCGTTGATTTCGATAAGATCCATTTGTTCTATCTGGAGTCCCGCCCTGGCCAATGCCGACCTGGAAGCTTCTACCGGGCCAATCCCCATTATCCGGGGCTCCACACCTGCCACGGCGCTGGAAACGATGCGGGCAAGCGGCTCAAGCGCATATTTGTCCATTGCATTTTGTGAAGCCAGCAGGAGCGCGGCCGCACCATCATTCAAACCCGATGCATTACCTGCCGTTACAGTGCCCCCCTCCTTGCTGAAGGCAGGGCGCAAATGGGAAAGCCCTTCCAGCGTAGTCTCCGCCTTGATGAATTCATCTGTTTCTACCACGATAGCCCGACCCTTCCCAAGGGAAATTTCCACAGGGGTGATTTCCTTTGCCAACCTGCCGGTATCCCGCGCCCGCGCCGCCTTTACCTGGGAAGAGTAAGCAAATAAATCCTGGTCTTCCCGGCTGATCCGGTAATGTGTGGCAAGATTTTCGGCGGTTTCCCCCATACTGTCAGTACCATATCTGCGCTGCATCGCAGGGTTAATGAAGCGCCAGCCAAAACTGGTATCGAAAAGCTGTACATCCCTTCCAAAAGCCTGGGATGACTTGGACAACACCCAGGGTGCCCTGGTCATCTGCTCGACACCGCCCCCGATATACAGATCGCCGTCGCCGCATTGAATCGCCCTGGAGGCATTGATGCAGGCTGCCATTCCCGATGCACAAAGCCGATTGACCGTCTCCCCCGGAACCGTAAAAGGCAGTCCTGCGAGCAAGAGCGCCATGCGCGCAACGTTGCGGTTGTCTTCCCCGGCCTGATTGGCGCAACCCAGCATTACCTCTGCGTATGCTTCGGTCGGAATGGCAGGAAAACGGGAAACCAACGCCCTGAGGACGTATGCAGCGAGGTCATCAGCCCGCATCTGTGCAAGACTCCCCCCTAATTTTCCAATGGGGGTGCGGACACCATCAATAATAAATGCCTGTTGCATACGCATTCGGGAATCTCACTGGAGCAAGCAAAAGGCTTAACCAATGGCAAAATTGCGCTCTATCCGCGTAAAATAAATGGAGAGTACAATTCCGACCACCTGAAAGGCACCAATAATAGCGGGAATCGCAATATGATATTTTTCTGCTCCAAACCACCCACCTTGTTGCATAATCAGATAAAATGCAAACGCGGATTTCAAAACTTCCCAAAAAGGCGCAAAACGATTGCCATCCATGAGCTCGGTCATCGCATAAATCGCCATAAAAATAAAGGCACCGTACAAAAATATCCCGGGGCTGCCGATTTGAGCGAGGTGACTCAAAAGGAAGGTGAGATAAAGCAATACCATCAGCAATTGTACGATGGACCAAACCTCCAGTGCTTTGCTGGAGGTAGGTTGGTATTTTTCAAAATGATAAACATCGTGAATCTTTGGCACCGGATATTTTTCTTCTACGTCTCCTGGGCGCCATCCCGTGGGCATGAACCATATTCGCACTTTATCTTCCCAGCTGCTCGTGCGCCAGGCATCTTGTATCAATAGGACTAAGTGCTGGAAATTTATCCGGATGGGGTTCCAGGTAGAGGATGGCCTGGTAATACCATATACAGGTGGCTTGTCCTTCATTTCCTCCTGAAAAGTCCCGAAAATTTTATCCCAGATAATCAGGATCTGGGAATAGTTCTTATCAATATATTCGGGGTTCATGGCGTGGTGCACCCGGTGGTGCGCCGGCGTAACGATAATATGCTCGAGCCATCCCAAACTGCCAATGTGTTGGGTATGATACCAAAACTGCATGAACAGGTGCAGTGGGGCAATAATGGCTACTACTTCTACCGGAACGCCCAGGATCGCAGCAGGAAGGAGAAAAAATGTAAAAATCTCAACAAATACTGAAATACTCTGCCGCAAGGCACAGGCCAGGTTGAATTCCTCGCTGCTGTGATGGACAGTGTGTGCGTTCCAGAAAACATTTACCCGGTGCTTGATGCGATGGGACCAGTAGCCTGCAAAATCGAGCGTCAGAAAACAAATCAGGTAAACAATAAACGTATTTTCCACGTGGGTAATCGCAAGATGCCCCACCAGCCATTTATAGCTCAATATCGAAATGCTGAGTCCCAGTACATCCTTGGTTACATTGGTGATTCCCGAAGTGAGCGAGGCGACCGTATCCATAGTTGCTACTGTATCCTTTCCCTTGCGCCAGCCATACCATTTTTCAAACAGGATTAAAATGAAAAAAACCGGCATCATGATGAGTAAGATTTTCCCGTACGTTTCCATCAGTTTTTAATTTAATAAGCTAAATTAGCTCAATTTTAATATGAGAGCCTATATTTTTCACTATCTTTTTGTTATAACAGAGCAAAGATATCGCAAAATAGTTAAAATGTATTTCCGAACACGCTCTTTGATATTGATCGCAACGATTCTATGGGGTACTCAATGCGCCAACCCTCAAAAAAAAGCCGAGGCATCGGAAGAAAGCCTGCGTTCTTCCCTGATGCAGGTCCACGATGAAGTAATGCCTTTAATGGGGCAGCTAATCGGATTGACTGCCCAGCTCAGGGAGATTCTCCGTCAGGATACCCTGCTCGATACCGGGATCCGCCTTCAAATGGAAAGCGCAGTGAAGGAAATGGAAATGGCCGAGGAAGGAATGATGGACTGGATGGCCGCGTTCCGCCAGCCGGAAAGTATGAGGCCAACCACCCAACACGAGGCCATCATGAAATATCTCGAAGCCGAAAAGAAAAAAATCGAAGGCGTGAACTCGCAGATAAAAACCGGCATTGAAAAAGGGGAACAATTAATAAAAAACTATCGGCGCTGATTGATGGGAAGCTCCCCCCAACGTCTCATGTAAGAGATTGTCCGACCCTTGCCGCACACAGACTTTTTTTACGTCAAAAAAATTTATATGAAAAATACAGTTGCTGCTTTGATTGCAGGTTCAATACTTTTGCTTTCCTGTCAGAAAAAGGCACCCGAAGCCCTGCCTATTCTGGGCAATATAGAGATTATCAATGGCGACACGCTCTACCATACCGTACCGGATTTCAGCTTTGTTAACCAGGATAGTCAGGTGGTGAACAACGCTACTTTTGCAGGGAAGGCCTATGTAGTAGATTTTTTCTTTATCAGTTGCCCGACGATTTGCCCGATTGTCACTAAACAGATGATGCGGGTATATGAGCGTTTCAAAGATGAAGCAGGCTTGATGTTTCTCGCGCACACGATAGATACCAAACACGATACCGTTCAACGGCTCCGGCAATATGCCACCAATCTGGGGGTGGACACGAAAAAATGGATGTTTGTCACCGGTGTCAAAGATTCAATCTATGCCATTGCCAATGATTACTTCAGTATTGCGATAGAAAACCCGGACGCCCCGGGGGGCTTCGACCACAGCGGGCGGCTCATCCTCGTGGATAAAAACCGCAGGGTGCGTTCCTTTTGCGATGGTACTGACCCCGGGCATGTCGATCGCTTTATGAAAGATATTGAGACCCTGCTGGAGGAATAAAGGGCTTATTTTGCCTCGTTGAGGTTCCAGTTGTAAGGAAGAAAAGAAATTTTGCCGTCTTCCCTGACCGGTATCCGGGCATACCTGTTGATAAAGGCGCGGACGGATCCCGCGTCCCGCCTGAAATCTGCGCCAAACCAGTTGAATATGGCTGAAATAGCTGCCTGGTCTTTACCGACCCTGTTGCGCACGGGATCGTTGATAAACGCGCGGGTAGCGGTTTCGAGCTGGCGGTCCAGCGTTTCTGCGGTAAAGGCCTCGTTGGAGAGGCGCGGGCAGGAAATGGAGGCACAGTTGATGGCCGCATGTACCCTTGCATCCTTGAATTTTGGGCGAAGGATATCGTGTTCGATATTATTGAGGGAGTAGATCTGGTCCTGGATTTTAATGAACTTGATGTCCCAGACGGAATTGACGTAAGGGATTCCCCGCTTAATGGCTTTTATACTTTTTACGGGATAGTGGTCAATGATGAGTTTGATGGTGAAAGCGTTGTAGGCATTGATCCAGTAAGCCATCTGCTCCGCTTTTGACCAATCGGGTTTGGGGTGGTTTAGGGAGAGTAATCTGAGGTACTGCCCCAATTTTACGCTGTCTTTGATAAAGCCTTTGTAATCTGCCATTCCCTCTGCGGTGATATGTTTCCGCAGGAGGGCGTCCCAGGCGGTATGCTGTACCGGCTGGGCTTGCAGGCCATTTATTGCAGGAAGGAGCAGGAGGTGCGCCGTAGCGCATATCAGGATCATGGAGCGTATCATCATCGGTCTGTTTTATGGTTTTTCGCCTTTGGCAGGCGAATGGTAATCAGGATTTTTACAGCTGGAGTGGATACTTTTCCATTCACCCCGGTTTAGGGCCCTTGCATCATTCGTTTACGCTATCGCTTTTTAAGTAGCGTACGATGCGGCGTACAGTGCGCCGCCGGATATCGAGTTCCAGCTCGCGGTTGATCTGCCGGAGTACATATTGGAATTTCAGCGACAGGCTGTCTTTGCGGATTTCTACTACGCGCAGCCAGAAGCTTCCCGGTTCTATGAATGCGTGATAATCTTTGAGGGATTCCGTCAGATAGGCCTCCAGTGCTTCTACTGAAGGTACGGCACTGAGCGCGGCTTCAAATTCTATACTGACCCGCCGGATTTGTTTTTTGGTATAATTGACGATATCGCTCGAAAAAACTTTGGTGTTGGGAATAAAGATGATATCGTCATCTTCATCCAGGAAAGCGATTTTGGTCAGGTTGAGATCAATAATCTTTCCCTTATGCTGCCCGATTTTAATATAGTCCCCCACGGATAATTCGTTGGAAGAAAAGCTGATGATGATTCCGGAGATAATCTCGGAGATATAGTCTTTTGATACGATAGCAATGGCCGCTGCCACTATGCTCAGGGAGGTGAAAAGGGTTTTCGGCTCAATACCGAACAAGCCCAGGATCGTCGTGATGATTGCCCCTGCGATCAGCAGGTAATAGATGTTTTTGATTCCCAGCACTACGTTGTCGGCTTGTTTAGCTTGCATGTGCCGGCTGCGGCGGTAGAGCCACGAGAGTACTACTACGATGATATTGGCAGAAAGGAAAAAAATGAAGAAGCCGAGGAGGATGTCGAGGTCGTTGGTATTAATTTTGAGCTCCCGTTGGCTTAGCCATACCTGGTATCGGGTTTTGATGAAAATCGCCAGGGCGAGGGCACAAATGCGCAGTAACAACAGTAAAGGTTTCATTTGTTTAGAAAAATTTACTTGTCCTGTTTTTGCCGCAAACCGCACAAGCCTGCAGAATACGGAGCATGAACAAATATGTTACAATAGGAAGGTTACTTGAGGCCGGATTGTTTTATGATCCTTTGCAAAAATTGTTTTTTGACAGTTAAGCTTGCCCGTGAGACCGGCCTCAGGTGAGTGGAGACAGGGGAGGGGGTGTTTCGGCGAACAGGTTTTGGAAGCGCATACTTTCCGGGTAAGGAAATATCGAAATTATCTCGCCGCTGAGGAGGCGGTTTTGCATATTTTGCCAAAAATGCACATCGTAGAGGTCGGCATGGAGGCGGAGGAACATATTTTTGACGTCTTTCCGCCCGATCAGAAATTTGGGGAATTCCTCAGGGAATATATCGTTGGGGCCGATAGAGTACCAGGGTTCAGAGGCCCATTCATCTTCGTAGCTCCTGGATTCCGGGATTTTGCGGAAATTACAGTCGGTGAGGTACATAATCTCGTCGTAATCATAAAAGACCACCCGTTTAAGTCGGGTAACCCCGAAATTTTTGAGCAGCATATCGCCCGGGAAAATATTAGCTGCTGCCATATCTTTGATTGCCCTGCCGTAATCGTTGATGACATCTTCGGCATCTCCCGGACTGGCTGTTTCGAGGAACAGGTTTAGGGGGTGCATGCGCTTTTCGATATACAGATGTTTGATTTCGAGATATCCGTTTTCCAGGCGTACTTTAGAAGGGCATTCGCGCAGCAGTTCTTCCACAAGTGCATCGGTAAAGCGGCTGCGCTCGAAAACAAAATTTTCGAACATGTGGCTATCGGCCATTCGTCCGACACGGTCGTGCATACTCACGATCTCATACTTTTCGCGCACTTCCCGTTCCGTGACATTTTTTGGGGGCTGGAACTTATCTTTGATCAGCTTGAATACCATATTGTACGACGGCAGGGTGAATACGGCCATTACCATCCCTTTGATACCCGGCGCGGCAATGAATTTATCGGAGGTAAGGCCTAAATGGCGGAGGAAGTCCCGGTACAGCACTGTTTTTCCGTGCTTTTCAAAGCCGATGGAGTTATAAAGTTCGCCTAAGGATTTAAACGGCATAATCGAGCGGAGAAAATCCACCATATCGCTGGCAATATCCGTATCTACCATGAAATACGAGCGATTATAGCTGAAGAGCGGGCTGACTTCGTTCACCGAAAGGAGTACAGTGTCCGCATAGATGCCCTGATCTTCGTGGAGCAGGGGGATGACGAGCGGGAAATACTGATCGTCAAGAAAGAGGCGCCCGACGAGATGGGCAGATTTATTTCGGTAGAACACGGATTTGAGCATATCAATCCGGGCATTCCGCAAGCTGATGCGATGGATGTCGAGCCGCTGCCTGATGGTTTCCGCAATATATCCGATGTCGCGGTGTATATTTTCGAAAGCGGCATCAAATACATAGCAGGAAAAAATCTGGTGCAGGGAGTACTCGATGGGGTTTGTCAGGAAAAAGGTGTTGTAAATCGGTATTGCGGAGCGGAACTCTCGGTAGCTGCCCGTTGCGTTGACAAACATCAGCCCCGCATCCGCGCTCAATCCTTTATGCGCATGTCGGAATACCGAATTATAGAACGTCTCGGCGATATTGCGGGTGTTGAAATTAAAAATTTCGCCCAGATACATATCCTTGATCTCGCGCCAGAAATTGCGATCCTGGGCATTATCCCCCAGGAATGCCCTGATATGTTGTGTAGCTTCGCCAACCGCATTCCTGTAAAGGGTCGAACGCTCGCGGGAATCGTTTTGCATACCCTGCCAATCGCAGTTTTCAAACCGGATCTTCGCCCTTTTAGTAACCCGTTTGAAATTGTGATGGTACTGGATATAGGCGTCCAGGATCAAGTAGGCCGTTTCGTATGGAATAAGTTTTTCAAACATAACTCAGGAGGCATTGCGTACGATGGATTCGAGAAAATCACCTACAAGGTAAGAAACTGCTGCTGCTGTAACACCCAGCGCGAGGGTTTCCACAACCGCTCTCCAGTAAGAGGTTTCTGTGACAAAGGATTTTAGGAAACCGATGATGACAAAAGCAAAGGCAGTCAATACCGATGCACTGAGGAAAAGATTGCCGGGATATCCAGCAACAAAATCCCAGACATATACGATTAGGGGGACTAAACCCACTACCAGAAATGCCATGAAGGTGACCAGGCCAATCTTGAAGGGAGAACGCTCTTCCTTCATCATGCCCAGCTCTTCTTTCATCATCGTATCCACCCAGCGGTCGCGGTCGGCGCAAATAACCTTGACGACCTGTTCGAGGAGCTCGCCTTCAAAGCCCTTGGCTGCATAAATTTTCCGCACTTCTTCCCGCTCGAGATCGGGAAGGTTATCCACTTCCCAGTATTCGATGCGTTCATGCCGGTGGAAATTGTCTTTTTCCGATTTCTGAGAAAGATAAGCGCCTACCGACATGGAAAAACCGTCTGCAAGGAGATTTGCAAAACCTAATATAATGATGACCGCGCTGTCGAGGCCGGCACCGACTGCACCGGCCACTACAGCGAAAGTCGTGACGCTCCCGTCAATGCCACCATAGACAAACTCTCCCAGGTATTTCCGGAACCGGTCTATGAGGGTATGATGGGCGTGGAGGATGGTCTCTTCCATGGCAAGGTCACTCTTCAGTTGATTCCGATGCGCCTTCTTCCCGTTCTTCTTTCTCCACTTCGTTTTTACCTGTAGCCTCCCCCTCTTTCTGTTCATATCTCCGGTATTCTTCCCGGAACCATACGGCCAGCGCACTGCGTTCCTCTGTGGTCAGGCGGGCATTTCCGTGCATCCAGGTGTAGGATTTCATTGGCATTTCCTTTGATTCGACCATCTCGAAACACTCTTCCAGCTTATGTGCGGCTTTTTTAGGGGGATAAGTAGCCCAAACCGAAAAGTTGAGGTGCTGACGACCTTCTTCGATGTGATCTTTAATCCACCATGCCACTGGTTGGATATTGGTGTACCAGGGGTACCGGGTAACATGCGAGTGGCAATCGTAGCACGCGGCTTGCAGCAGGGAAGTCACGCCGGCAGGGGGCGTAGCCACAGCCAGATAATCCTGTGCATCCTCCAACGGTGGATTCGTCTTGTCTATTTGAAAAAACTGCAGGACCAGCAAAGCCCCGCCAAGAATCAACAGTCCGGTTTTAATAACTTTATTCATGATGTTCAAATTAAAGTTTGACGCTCCGATATTCCTGCTTGCGACAAGTCTGTCGAATACCATTAAAAGAAACGAATCTTTATCGTCAACTACCAAAACATTGTATAGAGGACACCGAGTATAAGCGTAATGGCCAGGGCACCGATTTTGAATTTATTGCTGCTAGAGAACAACTCCGCATCCAGATGGATTCCTTTGGGATTGTCCTTGCTTTTGGGGTCCAGCAGACTGATTAATACCATAAGGGCCACCAGGATGAGGAAAATTAACCCCATACGGTCAATAAAAGGCAAATTGGGGGTGATAAATTTGAAGGCTGCCGAGAGCGGTATGGTTAGAATTGCCGCCCAAAGTGCGGCGTTGCCCGTAGCCCGCTTCCAGAATATGCCGACAAGGAAGATGGCGACTACGCCAGGCGATACAAAACCTGTATATTCCTGGATAAACTGGAAAGCCTGGTCGAGGACGCCCAGGGCCGGTGCGATCAGCATGGCTATCGCGAATGACCCTATAGCGACTATCCGCCCAACGCGCACCAATTGCTTCTCAGAAGCGTCACGGCTGAAATAGTTTTTGTAAATATCCATCGTAAAAATGGTAGCGGTGCTATTGGCCATAGACGACAACGACGATACGATCGCAGCCGTAAGCGCCGCAAAAGCAAGGCCTTTCAGCCCGGAAGGAAGCAGGTGCAGCAGCGCGGGATAGGCTTTGTCCGATTTTATGAGCTGGGTAGCGGCGTCGGTCATATCAGTGGTAAATTGCCCGGCGCCCGCTTCGCGTTGTACCAATACAAACGCTGCAATTCCGGGGATAACGACCACCAGGGGCATCAGTAGCTTCAGGAACCCCGCGAAAATAATTCCCAGTTGGGCCTGGTCCTGGCTCTTGGCGGCCAGTGCGCGCTGCGTGATATACTGATTGCAGCCCCAGTAGTTGAGGTTTGCAATCCACATCCCCCCAATAAGTACACTGAGACCTGGGAGATCGAGATAGGCGTCCCTGACCCCTCCTTTTCCGTCCGGAATCATCATTTGCCCTTCCTTGAAGATCATGTGAAAATGCCCCGGTGCCTCGCGGCGCAATAAGGCAAAACCCTCCAATGCATCGCCGTTGCCTACCAGGCCAAGTGCGAGATAGGTGGTTGCTAAACCTCCAAGCAGCAGAAAAACTACCTGGATCACATCCGTCCAGGCCACTGCCTTGAGCCCGCCATAAATGGAATACAACATGGAAAACGCAGCTAGTCCAATGACCGCATACACGAAAGGAATCCCCATAATCGTCTCGATGCTCAACGCCCCCAGATACAAAACAGAAGTGAGGTTGACGAACACATATAAAAACAGCCAGAAAACAGCGGTCACTGTGCGTACCCTGGCGTCATAACGGCTTTCCAGAAAGCCGGGCATGGTATAAATCCCCTTTTTTAAAAAGATGGGCAGGAAAAAAAAGCCAACGACGAGGAGCGTTGCTGCGGCCATCCACTCATAAGACGCAATCGCGAGTCCCATTGCAAAACCAGATCCGGACATGCCGATGAATTGTTCCGCAGATATGTTCGATGCGATAAGGGACGCGCCAATCGCCCACCACGGCAGCGATTTGCTGGCAAGAAAATAATCCTTGGAGTCCTTTTCATGCCCCGCTTTCTCCCGGGACACCCAGATGCCGACACCGATAATAAGGCAGCAATAGCCAATAAAAATCAATAAGTCAAAAGTGGAGAAATTCATACGGGTTGTAATTGTTGATGAACAATTTGGTGTTTTTCTGCAGCCAAGTTAAATATTTTTCCCAACTAATCGGATTTTGTTGTTTTTTGTATTTTTGTGAAATGATGCATAAAACAGGCATAGCGCTTTTGTTGATTTATTGCTGCGCCGCCTTCCTGCCGGCGTCGTTCAGGGCAGAACTCTGCAAACTGCCCTGGTTGGTCGAGCATTTCTTCGAGCACAGATCCGGATCTTCTGAACTCTCTTTTCTGGATTTCATCCAATTGCATTACGGGGAAAAATATCAGGCGCATGAAAGTGCGCACAACCATTCCAAATTGCCGGGCAAATCTGGTGCAGACCATGCACACTTCATGGCCTGTGGGTGTAATTTCTCCGCCCTGCCCGCAGCACTTGCCTTCTCCCTTCGTATGCCAGTCAATATGCACCGCGCGCTCGTCCCCGCAGACAAACAGCTGCACTCTTCTAACCTTTCTTCCGGCATCTGGCAGCCGCCCCGCCAGGTATAGTCCTCCCTTTTCCTCCATAAGGTTGTGTGAAAAGACTCCGCCTCCGCCAGCAAAATAATATTTTAAATGAGCGGTATTCTTATTGAATTTTCAAAGCAAAATCAATTACAATACCACTCGAAAATAATATTATTTGGCAGCACAAGCTGGAAGATGAAAAGCCAGCGGCTGTTTTCACCCTTCCCGGATTTAGGAGACGGCCTTATCCAAAATATTTTTGTCCGGCGCAGCGACAGGGATTCCAAAACAATATATGTATGTTAAATACCATTATACGGCTTTCAATACAGCAAAAACTGCTCGTAGCAGCGTTAACGGCCGCACTGATTTTTGCGGGGGTATTGTCGTTTGTACAGCTTCCGATAGATGCGATACCGGATATTACCAACAATCAGGTGCAGGTGCTCACGGTAAGTCCGACACTCGCGACCCAGGAAGTGGAGCAGTTTGTGACCGCACCAATAGAATATGCAGTGCGCACAATCCCCGGCGTGGTCGAACTACGTTCGATCTCGCGCTTCGGCCTCAGTGTCGTAACCGTAGTCTTCGATGAGCAAATCAATTCTTTCCTGGCAAGGCAGCTCATCTCCGAAAAACTTAAAGTGGCCGAGGAGATGATCCCCAGGGGTTTTGGCACCCCCGAAATGGCCCCAATCTCTACTGGACTTGGAGAAATACTCCATTACCGCATAGAACCGATGCCCGGTTATGAGAACCGCTACAGCGCTGCAGAGCTGCGCACCATACAGGATTGGATCGTCAAACGCCAGCTTGCAGGGATACCGGGAGTTGTGGAAATCAACAGCTTTGGGGGGATGCTCAAACAATACGAGGTCGCCCTCTCGCCGGAACGCCTGCGCAGCTTTGGTATCGGTATCCAGGAAGTTTTTTCGGCACTGGAAAACGCCAACGAAAATACTGGGGGCGCATACATCGAACATACCAGCAATGCCTATTTTATACGAAGCGAAGGACTTGTAAAATCCCTGGACGATATCCGGAATATCGTAGTGCGCAACGACTCGGGCATACCAGTAAAAGTGGGGGATATCGGTGAAGTGCGTCTCGGTCATGCCCTTCGGTACGGGGCGGTCAGTCACAATGGCGAAGGGGAGATCGTTGTAGGTATCGTAATGATGCTGAAAGGGGAAAACGCAGCCCAGGTCATCGGACGGGTGAAGGAACGGCTTGAGATGGTCAGGAAATCGCTCCCGGAAGGACTGACCATCAGTACTTTCCTGGATCGCGAAAACCTCGTCAACAGGACCATAAAGACCGTGCGCACCAACCTCACAGAAGGGGCACTTATCGTCATTTTTGTACTGGTCCTCTTACTGGGCAACTTCCGCGCAGGCTTGATCATTGCCTCCGTCATTCCACTGTCCATGCTCTTTGCAGTTTGTATGATGCGCCTTTTCGGCGTGAGCGCTAACCTCATGTCCCTCGGTGCCATAGACTTCGGGCTGATTGTGGATGGTGCAGTGATTATCGTAGAAGCAACGCTCCACTTTCTGGGGGTTAAGGCGCTCCGACGGATAGAGGCGGGGGATACGGCTACGCATTTCGGGCGGGCAGAAATGGACGTCCTCGTCGCCGAGGCATCCGGACGCGTGATGCGTTCTTCCGTTTTTGGCACTATAATCATCCTCATCGTTTATCTGCCCATCCTCTCCCTTTCGGGGATCGAGGGTAAGATGTTCAAACCAATGGCGCAAACGGTTTCTTTTGCCCTGCTCGGGGCCCTGATCCTTTCGCTTACCTATGTGCCCGCTGTTTCGGCGATTTTCCTTTCTAGAAAAATCAGGACCGGGCATACCTTTGCCGACCGCCTGATGGACGGCATCAAAAAACTGTATGCGCCAACGCTTGCCGTTGTATTAAAATGGCCAAAATTTATCATTATTTCCACCCTGCTGGTATTTGTCCTGAGTATCGGTCTTTTTCTGCGTATGGGCGGGGAGTTTATCCCCACACTTGACGAAGGGGATATCATGATGCACGGCTTCCTCCGGCCCGGTACCTCGCTGACCCAGACGCTGGAGAGCCATCGTATGGTGCAAAAGGTCATCCTGGAAAATTTTCCGGATGAGGTGGAGCAGGTCATTTCCAAGATCGGTTCGGCGGAGATTCCCACAGACCCCATGGCAATCGAGACTGCTGACAACATCATCCTACTGCGCGATAAATCGAACTGGACAAGAGCAGAAACCAAGGAGGAGCTGGTGGCGATGATCGAAGAAAAAGTCCATCAGGTGCCTGGTATGGCTTTTGAATTCACCCAGCCCATCAAAATGCGTTTTGATGAAATGATGACCGGGGTGCGCTCGGATATTGCAGTGAAGATATTCGGCGAAAACCTCGACTCCCTCGCCCGCATCGGGCACCGGGTGGAAAGACTGATTGACCGGATAGACGGGGTGGTGGATGTGAAGACCGAACAAATTGAAGGCCTACCCCAGATTGTCGTGCGGTTTGACTATGCCAGGATTGCCCGGTACGGACTTCATGTCAAAGACGTCAACGAAACCATCCGGGCGGCTTTTGCAGGCGCTGCTGCAAGCGTAATTTTCGAGAACGAACGCCGTTTCGACCTGGTAGTACGCTTTGACCCTGCATTTCGATCCGATATTTCCAATGTGCGCGATTTGCCCCTCAGTACCGCCGACGGCGCACTGATACCGCTCTCCGAAGTAGCAGATGTACAGATTAAACCAGGGGCCGCACAGATCAGCAGGGACAATGGTCAACGGCGTATCGTCGTAAGCGCCAACGTCCGTGGGCGGGATATCGAAAGCACCATATCGGATATCGAAGCGGCTATCGAACGGCAATTGCGCCTGCCAGTGGGTTATACCGTTGCTTACGGCGGACAATTTGAAAACTTGCAGGCGGCAAAGGCTCGTCTGTCAGTGGCCGTCCCTGTGGCCTTGCTACTTATTCTCGTCTTGCTCTACTTTACTTTTAACAAATTGAAAGAGAGCTTGTTAATCTTCACCGCAATTCCTCTGGCCGCTGTCGGTGGGATATTTGCGCTGTTGCTTCGGGATATGCCTTTTTCCATTTCCGCAGGGGTGGGGTTCATCGCCCTCTTCGGCATTGCTGTACTTAACGGAATCGTCCTGATTGCCTATTTAAACCAACTGGAAAAACAAGGCGTGAGCAACATTCACGAGCGCATCGTGGAAGGAGCCATGACCCGCCTCCGGCCAGTATTGATGACCGCAGCAGTTGCTTCCCTCGGCTTTCTGCCAATGGCCTTATCCCATGGGGCAGGTGCAGAAGTCCAGCGGCCACTCGCAACGGTGGTGATCGGCGGACTGGTCACTTCCACTTTGCTTACGCTGGTATTCCTGCCAGCGTTATACGCCTTAGTGTTCAACAAAAAAGAACAACAATGAGAAAAACCACTTATCGCTGGTTAGCCTTGATCGCCTGCCTGATTGCGATGGGCCCGTACCAGACCGGCGCACAGATACGGCTCACCGAAGAGGAGGCAGTCCGACTGGCATTGCAAAACCATCCTTCCATGAAGGCCGCAGCACTAAAAGTACGCGAGCAGGTGTTGCTCCAGGGAAGCGCCCGGCAATGGGAGCCGGCAGAAATCTTTCATAATATAGCGGCAGACCCGGACTATGGGATGTTTGGCACCACTGCGCTGGGGTTCAGCCAGGCTTTCCCGGGCCGGAAGATGAGCGAAGCTCATCGCGCCTATTATGAGCGTCAGCGCATCCTGGCAGAAGCAGGTGAATCCCTCACCCGGCAACAGCTCGATAAGTCAGTGCGCGAGTTATACCTGCATCTGGGGTTCATCCAACAGGAAGCTTTAATCTACCGTAGCCTTGACAGCCTTTATCGAACCGTCTCGCGCATTGCAGACGAACGCTACGCCGCAGGTGATGCCGCACTTCCGGAGAAACTCGTCCTGGAGGATAAAGCGGCCAGAATGCGGATGGCTCTGGAAACCACTGGGCACGAGATCGAATTTGATCGCGTGGTACTGCGCCAGGTACTCGGCCTCCAGGAAGGCGTTGAGCCCGTATTACAACCCTTTAAACGCCTCAACTTTACAATTGAAGATACCGCGCTGGTCGAAAATTCAGCACTCTCCCGCTATAACCTGGCTAATGTTGCCGTTGCAGAAGCCCAGAAAGGTATTATTCAGGCAAAGAGCGCCCCAACCTTTGCCGGGGGATTATCCGTACAATATATGCCCAATGGCCTTGTGTTGCCCGGCTGGCAAATATCCCTGCGCTTGCCGATCGGCCTCAAAACCCTTCGTGCCACCGAAGAAGCCGCCGGTGTCAATATCCAGGCGGCAGGTGCCGGCTATTCGGCAGAGTTGCTCCGCCAACGCAACGAACTGGCCCACCTTTTACACGAACAGGAAAAATTTGATATCCAAATCCGCTATTACGAAGAAAAAGGTAAATCGCTCGCCGCCGAGCTGCTCAGATCGGCGTCCCTCAATTACCTCAACGGCGAAATAGGCTTCGTGGAACTCGCACAGATAGCTGAACAAGCGACCTCAATCGAATTAAATTATTTGGAAAACCTCTTCGGCCTCAATATGACTATCATCGAATTGAGGGCCCTGACAGGAAAATAAATGAACAATCATGAGAAGTAATTTCATCCTGCTTATGCTTTGTGTCCTGTACTATGCAGGCACAGGCTGCGAAACAAAATCCACCGGCTCCGGAAAGGAAGAAACAACATCGGTAAGTGCCGGAATGCACCAGATGATCGTCCTAACCGCCGAACAATATGCACAGTCGGAAATCGCAACCGGCACTTTCACCAAACAGATCATAGAAGAATTTCTGCCCGCCACGGCAGAAATCGTCCTGGGAAATGAACATACCGGTACTGCCAGTACCCTCACCGACGGTATCGTCGCCGAGCTGCGCGTGCGCCTCAACCAATCCGTCCGAAAAGGCGAGGTCGTGGCAATCCTCGACAAACCCGGTTTGCTCGACCTACAACAGGATTATCTCGAACGCAAGGATAAAATCGCCTTCCTGAAAGCAGAATTCGACCGCTACCAATCGCTTAGCAACGAAAATGCCACCGCTGCCAAGAACCTTCAGCGGGCAGATGCGGAACTTCGGGAGGCACAAACTTCCCTCGCCCTGCTTGCGGTTAAACTCAGGCAATTTCAGATTGACCCGGAAAAGTTGACCCCCAGCCAGGTGCAGACAAAAATCCTGCTCCGCGCACCGGTCAGCGGTACGGTAACCCGGATTAATGCCGCAGTAGGTAGCACCCTCGGTGCAGGAAACCCGGTTTGCGAAATCGCGGATTATTCAAAAATACAGCCCGTAATCTATATCTTTGAAAAGGATATCTCTCGAATCCGGCCCGGGGCAAAAGCCTTACTCCACTTCCCATCTGATCCCGCACGCACTTTCCCCGCCACAATCCTCTCCCTGGATGGCGCTATGGATAAAACGCGAAAAGCCCTGAGGGCCTTCGCAAAATTCGACCGCCCATCGGATAACTTTCCAACAGGTGCCTACATGGAAGCACGCGTCGCTCCAGTAAGTGGAACCGAATCCTCCGTCCTGCCGCAGGAGGCCGTGGTACGCGAAAATGAAGGGGAGTTTATCTTTATCCTCCAAAAAGAAACCAAAGAAGGATTTCTCTTTCATAAGGTCGCAGTCAAAACCGGCGCCGCTGATAACGGCTTCATCTCGGTGACGCCACTCGAACAGATCCCCCCAAATCCAAAAATTGTGGTAAAAGGTGCTTATTATGTCTCCGCCCAGGGTAGCGGTATCGAAGTCGAAGAATAACGCGATGGAGGTTGTGTAAAAAGTATTTTGGTATTTTGCCGCCTACGGCGGCGAAATAAAATTTTTTATATCGCCATTTTGACCGATTTTACTTCGCAAAATCGGTCAAAATGGCGATATAAAAAGAATATTCTTTGGCGGCGCCAGCCGCCAAAGAATATTCTCACTTCCCGCATCCTTTGATGAAAATCATTTAGGCCATTGATGTAAGTCATATCCGGTAGCTGCTGCCAGTCCTAATTTTGAGCTAACAAAAACAGGAATTATGAAAGCAGCAGCAATTTTTACCACCGCAATGGTACTCCTCCTGGGGTCGCTCAGCGCCCAAAATACCTTTTCGGTAAAGACGTTTAAAATGTCCGTCTCCGGGACCTCCTCCGCACACGACTGGGAATCCGATGTCACCAAACTGACAGCTGATGGGAAGATGACTGTAACGGGTAGCAACCTCGAAAAACTGCAATCCCTGCAAGTCACTGTGCCTGCCAAAAGCATCGTGAGCACCAAAGGCAAAATCATGGACAATAAGACGTATGAGGCCTTAAAAGCAGATGCCAACCCAAATATCTCCTTCCAGCTATCAGAGATCGAGAGTATTACCCCCTCCGGCGGCAGTTATACCGTGAAGGCAAAAGGCAATCTGACGATTGCAGGGGTCAGAAAACCGGTAAGCATGAGCGTGACCGCCTCAGTGGCCTCCACCGGGCAGGTTTCGTTCAAAGGCAGTAAGAAAATCAATATGTTGGACTTTGGCATGGAGCCGCCCAAGGCATTAGGGGGCATGATCAAAGTCGGCCCGGAAGTTACCATCGCATTCGAATTGACCATGGCACCTGCGGTGCTGTAAGGTCCTGAGTATGATATCATCAAATTTTCACCTCATCAAAACCTCTTTCTGATGAAAACGACAAAAAGAATTCTCTCGCTCATCTTGATTTTAGCAAGTTTTAATCTCTTTGGGCAGCAACCTGGTATTCAGTATTTCCGTCCATGGGATAAAAACGGAATCAACACTTTTGAACCTGCAAAAGGTGGGGAACAACCACAGTATGAAGGACTTTCCGTGCGCATCGGCGGCTCTTTCACCCAGGATTATCAAAGCCTGACCCACGAAAACAACCCCGGCAACACGAATACCCTCTGGGGTGTCAACAAAGCGGAAGATCCTAAATCTGCCACACTTTCCGGCTTTAACCTCGCTATGGCCAACCTCAATTTCGACTTCCAGATCGAGGACGGTATCCGGGTAAGCCTGGAAAACTACATGTCTTCCCGCCACCACAACGAATTCTGGGTAAAAGGTGGCTATATCCAGATTGACAAGCTCCCGATGTTTGGCAGCCCGCAGTGGTTTACGGATTACTTCCGCGTAAAGATCGGCCACTTCCAGCCTAACTTCGGCGACCAGCAGTTCCGCCGTACAGACGGTGGCAACGCCATCTTCAACCCATTTGCCGAAAACTATATCCTCGATGCATTTACTACAGAAATCGGCGGCGAGGTCTATGTTTTCCCGGCACAGGGGTTCATGGGTATGCTGGGGATGACTTCCGGTCTGATCAACGGCAACATCGAAAATCCGGCAGGTGGCCTGGTGGGTGCTAACAAGGAAGAAATCAAGCGCAATCCCTCAATCGTAGCCAAAGCCGCTTACGACAATACCTTCGGCGACCTACGCTTCCGCTTATCCGCCTCCTTGTACACCAACCCGAGTATTGCCAGGAATACGCTCTACGCAGGTGACCGCACCGGCTCGCACTACTTCATGGTCATGGAACCTTTGTCAGGTACCTATTCCGCCAACTTTACCTCCGGCCGTTTTAACCCCGGCATGACCAATCGCATCACGACAGTAATGGTCAACCCCTTCCTCAAATACAAAGGACTGGAATTATTTGGCACCTACGAGACCATGTCCGGAAGGCTCTACACCGAAACCGCTAATCGCTCCTGGAACCAACTCGCGATAGAAGGTATCTTCAGGTTCCTGCCTAATGAACAGGCTTATTTAGGCCTCCGCTACAATACGGCAACCGGACGTCCGTCGAATACGGCCACGATCACCTATGCCCAGGACGTGACCATCAACCGCCTCGCCTTCGCGACAGGATGGTTTCCGACGAAAAACCTGCTCCTGAAAGTGGAATATGTAAATCAGGAATACCTCGACTTTCCGACCAACGATATCCGCAACGCCGGTAAATTTAACGGATTTATGGTAGAGGCGGTCATCGGATTCTGAATAAGTACTTTGGCGGCGCAGGCCGCCAAAGAATATTTTTAAAAGAGGCGGTGTAACGCTTTAAATCGAGTTGTGTAAAAGGCTTTTGCCGCCAAAGACCGCTGGCGCGCTGCCGAAGGCGGCAAAAGCCTTTTACACACCTTCTCCTGTTCAGCTCCTGGGTAATTTGCACAAGGAACTTTCCCGAATCGAAATCAGTTGTTTTAATGTCCGATTTCAAAACCCGACTGCGATGCGCAAAAGTGCTTTCTTAGTAGCCCTGGTGATGATAAGTGGAACTGCACTGGTGCTGTACAGTTTTGCTTCCCCCGATAGGTTTTACTTTAATACTACGGACTTCCACATCCAGGAGCAAAGTAAACTTTCACTCAACGGTACGACCAATATCAACAAGTTCAACTGTGCCTGCGGTCAGAAATTCCAGCCCCAGGCATTCTATGCTACCACTTCTGCCAATCGCTCCAATATCACTTTTTCCCATACTGTCCTCCATCTGCGTACAACCTCCCTGGATTGTGGCAATAAATTGATGAACAAGGATATGTATGAAACCCTACAGGCAAAAGCCCATCCCAATATTTCCATCGAACTGAAAAAAGCCGTTTTCCCCACAGGCGTGACGATTGATGACTGCTCCCAATGGGTAGAATTGGACGCCGAAACGGTAATTACGATCGCCGGAGTGGCAAAAAAAGTACCCCTTAAAGTGAATGCCCGCAGCCTTGCGGCCGGGCGCTTCCAGTTTCGCAGTATGCAGGTATTGAAAATGACCGACTTCGGTATCCAACCGCCTACCGCTATGATGGGGGCTGTGAAGGTGCGCGATGAAATCCAGATCTATTTCGATCTGATTGTTCAGGCGGGCAGCAATGAGGCTACTGCTTCACAAGTCAGCGGATCCTGATACTTTTTTCCGGTCGAGTGCAATCATCCCGGTCTTTTTTCCGGGAAGCTGTATCTGTACCATATTCCGCTGGTCATCGAAAAGCTCGAGGAAAATATGGCTTTCGATTTTTATACTATTTACTTCTGATACCTGTGGCTTCAGGCGGAAATAACAGGTGACGGCGTCCATGTTGGTCTCCGTGCGTTCCAAATAAAATTCTATCGCTTTCCCATTGACCTGGATAGATAATTTTTCCTTCAAATAGCGCTCCATGAGTGTTTCCGGCTTCAGCTTCCCTTGCTGAACCTGCTTTTCGTGCGCCCGGTAATTGATCGCTTCGGCAAAATCATCCATAAACAGAGTGACCGACATGCCCACAGATTCATCTCCTTTTTCCTGAAAAAATTCCGTCACGCTCAGGTGAATCGGGTGGAGGGGAAAAGCCGCAGCAACCGCCATGAAAAGAGTGCCAAGGAATAAGTTCATCGTCATACAATACGATCAAATTAATTGGATGATTTACAACAAGCCGGATAAAATATTTCGCCGCCGTGGGCGGCGCAATGCGCAATACTTTTTACACCACCCCACAATATTTTTTCAGAGCCGCGTTTTCAACGATTTTGCGAAGTAAAATCGTTGAAAACGCGGCTCTGAAAATAACATTCCTTCCCTACCGACAGTTGTCCAACATGCTTGTTTCGATCATTCTGCCCATCGTTCGTTGTGATGTATGCAATTTTCTTCATACAGTTGGACGATCAGGAGGCCATGCACGATTAGACCACTGTTTTATGTGGCGACTTTAACGTTTTGCAGCTATCCTTACTCAGGGTATCCAAACAGGGGCCGTCCCCGGAATTCTTTTCTTTAGCATAGAAGGAGCAGTAGAAGCCTTTATTTTATCGGTAAAAGCACCTTCTGCTTTCCAACTGAACCGGAAAAATAATATTTTGTGCCGGTTGAAAACTTTCTGACGCACTATTGTTTTCAAACCGAGGGCAACAGCGTATCGGAAATGTGCTTTAGCCACCTGAACAAAAATCAAGTCCTTTGGCACTCGTCGAACAGATCTCCCTGCTTCCGGATGGCCGGCTCGGCCTTTGGGCAATAGAAGAAACGGAAGAAATGCTACTTGCCCAATTGGGCCTCTCGCCCGCCGAGGAGGTACAACTCTCTACCCTGAAAGGACCGAAACGACTGGAATACCTTTGTGCCCGTGCGCTGGTCCACGATCTGAGCGGGCTAAAAGAGCGCATTCCGCTCGAAAAAGATTCTTTTGGGAAACCCTTTCTTCCAGGGTCGTTTTACAGTGTCTCTATCAGCCATTCCTATGGTTTTGCAGCCGCTTTACTCGCGCCGGGGCATATAGGTGTAGATATCCAGCGCCTGGTAGATAAGATCGGGCGGATTGCGCATAAATTTCTTAGCGATACAGAGTGGCAATCTCTGGATCATACCCATCCGATTGAGCATTTGCATATATTCTGGGGTGCGAAAGAGGCCATTTATAAGGCATACGGCAAAAAAGCCCTGGATTTCCGTGCCCATATCCGTATTCCCCCGTTCACTTATTCCGGTAATGGCGGAAGTTTTGTGGGACATCTGGAAAAGGAAGCGTTGGCGATGGATTTCCAGCTCCATTATCGGCTTAAAGGAACGTATATGCTGGTTTGGGGAAGGGCTGTAAGTGATGCAACTTATAAAATTGATACAAAATAATATTTCAGGAAAGCGGGAAATCTCATTAAATTACGCCCCTGTATAAGTGAAATCATAAAAACAGGGTTATGGGAAATGCTTCGATTGTCCGTTCAGGTGGCGGAATATTGTCAGGCTTGTTGAAATATGCCTGGGTCGGGATATTGATTACGGGGGCAGCGGTACTTAATTGGTTGGCTTACGGCCCTGGTGGGGTGCCCGAAGCCGTCGCTTCGGCAGGCCGCTGGGCAGCAATCCTGGCATTAGGGTATCTGACCTATCAACGGAAGAGCCTGACCGTATGGATTCTCTTTGCCCTGATCCTCGGAGCAGAGCTGGGGTTTGATTTTCCACAGTTTGCAGAGTGGTATAACGTCCTGAGCAAGATTTTTATCCGCTTGATCAAAACGATTATCGCACCTCTGCTCTTCGGTACCCTGGTGGTGGGTATCGCAGGCCATGCGGATATGAAGCAAGTCGGCAGGATGGGCTTAAAAGCACTGATTTATTTTGAAATTGTGACCACGATCGCCCTTTTGATTGGCCTGGTGGCCATTAATGTTTCTCAGGCTGGTGTCGGGATCCCACAACTGGATTTAGGTGGAGAGCTGCCGGAAGTCCGCAAGCCGATGACCGGCCCGGAGATTGTTTTACACACTTTCCCGGAGAATTTCATCCGCTCGATCGCAGAAGGGGAAATCCTTCAGATCGTGGTATTCTGCCTCATTTTTGCATTCGCCATGATGAAAGTACCTTACGACCGCCGTCGGCCGTTCCTGGTATTTGCAGAGAGCTTGTCGGAAATCATGTTCAAATTTACAAATCTGGTCATGTACACTGCCCCTTTCGGGGTCGGTGGGGCAATCGCCTACACCGTTGCCAAGATGGGGTTAGGGGTATTCTCCAACCTGGCAATGCTGCTGGTAACGCTCTATATCGCACTGATCGTATTTATCCTGCTGGTTTTATTGCCCGCTGCACTGATATTTAAAGTTCCGCTGCGCAGATTCTGGAAATACGCCAGCGAACCCGTGACAATCGCGTTTGCGACAACCAGCTCGGAAGCGGCACTTCCCAAAGCACTGGAAAATATGGAGAAGTATGGGGTTTCCCGAAAAGTCGTTTCCTTTGTGCTGCCTACCGGACTAAGCTTTAATCTGGATGGTTCGACCCTTTATCTCTCCCTGGCAGCAATTTTTGTCGCCCAGGCAGCAAATATTGACCTGAGCATCGGCGAGCAGATCGCCATACTGGTTACGCTCATGCTCACGACCAAAGGTATCGCAGGGGTCTCCAGGGCATCGCTCGTCATCCTGCTCGGGACAGCAGCTTCATTTGGCCTCCCCGAATGGCCCATCGCGGCAATCCTCGGTATTGACGCACTAATGGATATGGGCAGGACGGCAACCAATACGCTGGGTAACTGCCTCGCAACAGCGATTGTCGGAGGTTGGGAAAACGAAGTCAATTTTGACGATGAAGGACCGGAAGCACCTGCCGTTGCGGCAGAAAAGATTTAAGGACTGTACCCCCGCCATAGACTCGATGTACTAAGGGGCGGTGTGATCGTACGCTCGCTGCACCTGACTCCAAATATTGTGCGGAGTAGCAGCAAAGCTGGCATTTCCAAATAATATTTTTAAATAATGCTGTTTTTGATTAAATTTTAAAATAAAATTAATAAAAATAGCATTATTTAAAATTTTATTTTGATGCCAAAGATGACAAAGATTTACAACCTCAGACAGCCTCCGTTCCGGCGGTTTGGAAAAGAATAAACATTTTTATCCCGCGCTGATCCGATTGCAACAAGTCTGTTATACCTCCTTCCGGCCTTGGATATCGGGATAGATTCACCAGTGCGGGTACTAAAAAATATATTTGGCGATAAAGTAAAATCATGGAAACGATAAAGCAAAGACAAATCGGGGAGCTGGTGAAGCGGCATTTCAGCCTTGCCCTACAGGAAGAAGGGGGCTATATCTATGGATCTACCCCGCTGGTGACAGTCACCTCGGTGAAAATGTCGCCAGACCTGTCGCTGGCAAAAATATATCTGAGCGTCTATAACACAGAAAACAAACAGGCGGTAATCCTGGAAATGGAGGCAGAAAAAACGCGATTGCGTCAACTACTGGCCAGCCGATTGCGTCGGCAGGTGCGTAGGGTCCCGGAAATTGATTTCTACCTCGATGATACGCTCGACGAAATGGCCCGGCTTCAACAGCTATTCAACCGACTCCACGAAGAAAATGCGATGGGAAAAGATAGCGAGGAATGATTCCATCAGGGGGCATTGAAAAGCCCACGGCATTTTAGGGGTTGTGTAAAAAGGCCGGAGGCAGCAAAATTTTTGAAAGAGGCTGTCTCACAAGTCCTTTGGCGACATTCGCCGCCAAAGGAGCAAATGTTCATAACATTTCCGCAAGTATCCCTTCTTTAAGGTCAAACCGCGATACCAGGAGGTCTCCAAAAGGATGGAGATTTAGCACAAACCGGATCAGGAGCATTGCTACGACAATCATATCGGCCCTGTACCTGGGAATACCCTCCATGTGCAGACGCCGTTCGATGGGTGCCGAAAGGATGGCCTCCAATAGTTCGGGGAAACGGTCTAAAGATAACCTGCTGGACTTGGGGGAGAGCGGCTGGCTATCCAGAAGGTTTTCCAGAACATCGAAAGTCCCGGCAACGCCGACGAGATCCGTTACCGGAAATTGAGCCAGTGCTGCCCGCAAAGGAGCGAGTTGCTCGTCCAGGTATGCTTTCAGGTCAGTAGCCTCGGTGTGGGAAATCGGCTCGCTGCGGTGAAAATTTCGGTACAACACCGCTACGCCAATCGGAAAACTGTGCATCCAGAATACTTCGCTGTGATTGGCAATGAGAAACTCCACACTCCCTCCTCCGATATCCATGATGAGGCGGGGCTCATCCCCGAAAGGAAGGGCAATGCGTACGCCTTTAAGGATATATGCGGCTTCTTCTTCCCCACTGATCAGCTGGATCGCTATGTCGGTTTGTTGCAGGATGTCGTGGCGCAGCTCCGCACTGTTACCCGCCGTACGCAGGGCTGCCGTGCCGAAAGCACGCACCGATTTTACTTCGTGCGCGTCAATCATTTGCCTGAAATCGCGCATCGTATCGAGGGCACGCTGATACGGGGCAGGGCCTATGTGGTGAATACCATCCTGGGCGAGCTTGATAAATCGTCTTTCCCTCAGGACCTCCTCGAACCCCCCCTCCGGAAGTATTTTTGCGATGAGGAGATGAAAGGTGTTGGTGCCGACATCAATGACAGCAATCGGAGTAGCCTGCATATAGAAGTACTTAAAGCCGCATGAAGGCGTGTAGGTTAATGGTACGTCCGATCCAGGCACCTGAAGCCCTGTCCGACTTGATATTGAAAAGATTTTTGTACCAACGCAGGCCAAAGCCCGAATTTTCTTTCAAAAAAACCTTGCACTCCACTAAAGCACTGAATTGGTTTTCGCGAAGGTTCTGCAGGTCGCTTACGTCGGCACCGGTAACATCTATAACACGGCCACTGATCAAACGGTTGAATGCGCCGCCGGCCCCGAGCTGAAATTTCCATTCATTGAAATGCAGCATTATGGGCATTTCAATGGTGTTGAGCTTGATGGCCTCAATGGCTGCAGCAGGATTGTCTAAGGCATTCCTGGCCCCCTGTTGACTGAATGCAATCCCAAGGCTCCACTCCCAGCGGTTGCTCAGAACGGCGTTTGTTTGTATGCCCCCCGCTAAACCGGGCTTATTGTAGCCTGCAAGGCCGTCGCCGTCAACCTGGGAAAGGTTCGCCCCTCCTTGCAGGATCGCCCTGAATCGCTGGGCATCTGCGCTATTTGCGGCCATCAGGAGGATGAACCAGCATAAAGCGGCCTTCAGTTTTTTTTCTCTAAAAAAAAATGGCATATTGTCGTATTTTCGTTGTGGGAATTTATTTGCTTGCTTTCCTGCTTTCGGGACAATATAATGAAAAACCTGCTTTCCTGCAAAGCAACTGATCCCTTCAGGAAAACGATAAATCTACTTGTTGCGACGGATCCATCCAGGGCTAAATAGGCCTTTTTCGACCATACTACACCTTTTTTAGTCGCGTAGCCAGGCTGCGTTCCTCAAAAAGCCTTGGTGTGGCCAAAAAACAGCTCGTTTTCCACCCCGCTGTCCCGGCACAACAAGTATAGCGTGTTTAAAAGGGAAGTAACGGCTTTAAATATGGCAAATTACAGCAAACATTTTTTGAAAAAATTGGAGACCTTGTTCGAAACACTGGGCTATATTGTCCGTTATGAAAAGGGAAGCTTCCAATCGGGATATTGCCTGGTACAAGATCGTAAAATCGCAGTAATCAATAAGTTCTTCGATACTGAGGCACGGGCGTCTGTATTACTGGAAATCCTGGACGATATCGCACCGGAGGGCTCGGATTTGGAGGAAAAAAGTGCGAAATTTCTGCATGCCCTGCGCAAAAGGGAAGCAATTACCGAACCGGAAGAACAGGAGGAGCCATCGAACTGACGATCACACTCCTCGGTACCGGTACCTCACAGGGCGTGCCGGTGATTGGCTGCAGTTGCCCGGTCTGCGTGTCGGATGACCCCCGCGACCAGCGCCTGCGCGCTTCAGCACTGGTTCAGTGCGGGGACTTGTGCCTGGGCATTGATTGTGGCCCCGATTTTCGCCAGCAAATGCTGCGTCAGCGGGTCTCCCGGCTGGACGCCCTTCTGATTACCCATGAACATAATGATCATGTCATCGGCATGGACGATGTAAGGCCTTTCAACTTCATTTCCTGGCAAAAGCTGCCGGTTTACGCCACGCAGCCCGTTCAGGGTGAGCTGAAAAAACGCTTTCCGTATATCTTTGAAGAACAACATAGATACCCGGGCGCCCCAATGGTGGAACTCTTCCCCATATACAAAGACGCCCCATTCTATATTAAAAAACTGAAAATCATCCCCATAGAGGTGTTGCACGGAAAACTGCCAGTGCTTGGCTTTCGCTTCGGTAATTTTGCTTACATCACCGATATGAGCGCTATTCAGGCGATAGAGGAACAAAAACTGAATGGGGTGGAAATCATGGTGGTCAATGCCCTGCATTTTGATCCCCACCATTCCCACCTGAATGTAGATGGTGCCCTGGAGTTTATCCGTCGGCTGAACCCCCGGCAGGCATATCTCACGCATGTGAGCCACCGTATGGGAAAACATTCCGAAGTCAACGCAGGGCTGCCGCCAAATGTGGCACTCGCCTACGACGGCCTCGAGATCAGGTTGTGAAGTTTATGGAGCTGCAGACACCGCCCTGTTGACCACCAATGGCTTCTGTACCCCGTATTTTGTAATAGTCCTGTAAATAATGGATTTCAAAAAAACTAAATAACACTACGATGTCCCGTTCAGATTATCTGATTATCGCAGTGGTCGCTATATGCCTGGCGGCCCTGATTTTCCTGGTGTACGAATTCTCCAAGCTCAGCAAAGAACGCGAGCCGGAACTCCCCGAGACCCCCTTATTTGAGCAGGAAGATAATTTCCCACTTCCGGAAGAAATGGATACAGCCTTATACGAGGATTATCCGGCAACTTCCGATACGTTACTGGAGGAAACTACCCCGGTCGTACCCCCTCCAAAAACACCTGCGAAGCCGACTCCCAAACCCACTCCCGCACCTACCGTAACGCTCGAAACGCCATCAGGCGAAGGAGATTATCTGGTGCTGGCCGGTGCTTTCCGCCAGCAAATCAATGCAGAAGCCATGCTTCGACAGGTAAGGAAGAAGGGCTATCCGCAAGCAACTATTTCCCCGTTCAACAGAGGGGCATACGCCGCCGTCCTGGTGGACCGCTTTACTACCGACGGGGAAGCAGAACAACTGGCGCAGGAATTACGCCGGAAAGGTATTGATGCCTATGTCCAGAAAAAACGTTGATTTTTTTTAGGGGCTATCCCGAAAGTCCTTTGGCGGCTTGCACCGCCAAAGAATGTTTTTTTCAAAACGCCTGTTTCGTTCATTTTGCGTCGCAAAATGAACGAAACAGGCGTTTTGAAAACGTTCATAGGATTGTGTAAAAAGCCTCCGGCACGTCCTTTGGCGGCTTACGCCGCCAAATAATATGTCTAAAGAACACTGTTTTCACTGATTTTGCGAAGCAAAATCAGTGAAAACAGTGTTCTTTAAAAAAATTCCTTTGCCGCTGTAGGCTGCAAAATACTTTTTACACAACCTCATCATATTTTTTCGGAGCCGCGTTTTCAACGATTTTGCTTCGCAAAATCGTTGAAAACGCGGCTCCGAAAAATATACTTTTGCCGCTGTAAGCTGCAAAATACTTTTTACACAACCGCTACTTACGAGCCCCCCTTCAAAATATTATACTTCACTGCCGAAAGCCTCCTGCCAGGCCAACACCCCTCCGATAAGGTTGCGCACGTTTTTGAAACCCGCCTGAAGCAGCAGGTGCTGGGCGGTCGCACTTCTCATACCTGACCGGCAATAGACAATGATTTCTTCGTCTTTCAGTGCGTCCATTTTGGGAATGGTTTGAGAAAAAACACCCAGCGGGACGAGCTGCCCGCCAATATTGAACCCCTGGTGCTCGCCGGGTTCCCGTACGTCAATCAGGACGAAGTCGTCGCCGCGGTCCATCTTTGACTTGAGTTCTTTAACATCAATGTCCATAAATTTTGTATTTTGTTGTGATGGGTTACTTGAAAGTCTGGCTATTCCCTGCAATTTTCGGGCTTTTCCTCACTAAGATAAAGACTTATCCCTTCTCCAACGCTCAATTTTAGTGCGGGGTCGAATCCTGGCGTCTGTTTATAAACATAAAGCCAGGGGAGCGGCTCGCCAGGCGCAAAAACAGAACCAACGGTAAGCTGGCTGCTCTGGAGCAGGAATATTGCCTCTTCGTATGTCATGCACACGAGATCCGGGATATCCACGGTACCCGTGTTGCGGATACTCACAACGATATCAAGTGTACTACCTTTGGGCACCTTAACCCCGCGCTTGAGTTCGTTGGGTTCAATGCGCTTGCCCTTGAAAACGAGATAGAGAATCGTATTGTCCTCCAGCTCGGCATTGAACTCCCGGTCTTTGACCCTGGCATTAATACCAAGCCGCTCGAGTTTTTTCCGGTATTGCTCAAAGTCGTCGTTGCCGCCGACCAGGGAGGGCAGCGGTATCTGCGGGGGCGTCGAGGAACTTACTGTAAGATAAATATAGCGGTTTTTTTTGATCCTGGACCCGGGTTTCGGTACCTGGTCGAGTATGATATCAGGGGCTTTGCCAACGATATAGATCGAATCGTTCACCAGGGTAGTGAAACTGCGCGACCTGGCTTTCCTTTTGGCTTCGCGGGTGGTCATCCCCTGATAGTCCGGTACCTCTACCGCCTGCCCATGGTGGGTGTAGAGTTTGAGGCCTATCGAAAGGACGTTGATAAAGATGAAAATAAAGAGGGCGGCAAAAGCAAGATTTTTGAGGAAAATTGCCGAGCTGACAAAATACCATAAGTTGAGTAACCATTCCTGTAAGATGCCGACGACCCCGGTGGCGGGAAGCCTGTTGCGCAATTCCCGGATACTGGATCGGAGTGGGGGAGGTGTATTTTCCATAGTATGGATTGGGTTTTCGCTCTGCTGCACCGGGTTTGGGACCGGTACTGAGGGCGCTGTGATAGTGGAGGGTATATTCGGGGAAATATGTTCGGTCTGGGCGGCCAGAGCCAGTTGTTCCAGATGGGGTTTGGCGATCGTGTCGTGAATGATTGCTGCCAGGGTTTTACCGGGAAATTGTCCCTGGCGCAGGAGCGCACGTACAAGTGGGCCGCTGAGCTTCCATTCCGGGAGTATTTCCAGGTGTTCGATAATTGCTTCGATATGGACATTTTCATAAACCCGGACCGAGAGGCTGACTACGGCGGCACCCTGGACGTTTAATACACGGGCTGCGGTTTCGGCGGCTTTTTTTACTTCTTCCGCAACTTTATGCGCTATTTCCGGGGAGAGCTGGTCGAAGCGCCGGGTTTCCTGATTGTGCATCCCGGGTAATAAACGCGTCCCGCGGCGCTCTTCAGGATTAAATATTTGGAAAACAGGGTTTCCTTCCTCATCGTACTTGCTGACCAGGGGCACATGGAGCGCCAGCAGATGTATGGCACCACGCGGGCGGACGATTTCCTGGAAAAGGAGTTCCTGCCGGGCAGGTATTTCTTGTTGGGGTTTTAGCCGGAGTATTTTTCGAAAGGCCATACCTTCTGTACCTTCCGGGCGGAAGGCCAGGCGTATCAAAGCGTCGAGTTCTTCCCGCCGGAACAGGGGTATCCCTCCCTGGTTGTGGGGAATTCCCAAAAGCGGGTAGAGGAACCTGCTCTCAATCCGCTGCATGACAGCTTCGGGATTGGCAATAAAGCTGCCCCGCGTGAGCAGAAACTGCTCGCAAATACTTAGCTGGGTATTGCGCCGGAGCGCTTCGAGGCTGTGAAAAGGGTGCGTGGCTACTGCTGCCACAGCCGACACCGGCCCGTTGAACCCAATATGGTTCGCTTTGAGTGTTTTTTGTAGCTGGCCCTGTGCGGATCCGGCCTGGGTATCCAGAAAAAGAGCAGTCATTTTTCCGCTGAGGAGATCAATGGAAAAACGGCCGGAAGGAAACAAGGGGAGGGCAGTCGGAGACGAAAAGGGCGGTTCAGCTTGGATCGCCGGGCTTTCTCCTACACGCCTCAAGGGGATGGGCGGCACCTCCCGGACGTAAAGCTCCCCTTCTGAACCGTCCAGCATGAGCGGTATCGGCCGGAAACTTCCCTCGGAGCCCAGGAATTGTACGATCTGTGCTGCACTTTCCGTCAGGCATTGCCGCCCGGGGGCACAAGAAAATAAAATGCCGATGGGCTGTGCAGGATTTTTGGCGGCAATTATTTCCTCCAGGTAGTCCAGTAATCCCCGCCAGCTGATCTCGGAAGGGTGTTCGACAACCCGGTCGTACAGGTTGTGATAGATCATCCAGGTTAACCAGTCAACGGGCAATTGCCCTGCCTGGGCGGCAGCGACAAATAAGGGATCATCCGGTAAAAAAGAGAGGCCTGTATTAACTTGTTCAAAAAAGATTTTCCCGGTTTGGGTAATCGTACCCGTAATCCCAAGCGCCTGGGTAATCCCTGTTTGCTGTACGACAGCCCCGGCGATGTCCCGGATAGCAGCCGATTCAGTTGCAGAGCATATGGCCTCAGACCATTCGATACCCTCGGCAGCGGGCTGGATGCTCCTGGCATATCTTTCCGGACGGCCAACCGGAGGAAATACCCTGGGGCCCTGGCGGGAAGGGCAAATAATCGTACTAAAGGTTTTGCCCGCAGGATGTGCGCGCAAAACGACGATATCCCCCCGGGGAAGGGCGCTTGAGAGGAAGCACTCCGCCTGCTCGAAGACGGGGTTGCCGCCATATTCATTCAGCAAATGCAGCAGCTCCTCTGGGTGGCGGACAAGCGATTGGAACGCCCCGATTTGCACCTGGATCGGAAACCCCAGGCCGATATGCAAATCGGTAAGTAACCTGAGATGTTCGATGCGTTCGGATAGACCCATCTCCTGCCAGCGTTGCAACGGAAGGCGCTCCTGATAAAAAGCAGCATCCATAGCCTCCTGGAAACTGGACAGATCGTCCATCCGATCAATTAAGGCATAGTTAGAGGGATCCGTGGCCGGAAAGACCCGGAAGGGCAGGCCAAGGGAACGTACGGCGGTTTCCAGAAAATGGGCCGGTTCGCCTTGTGCCCAGGCCGTATGGCTTATCGTCTCAAAGGGCAGGGAATCAAAACCATGATCTGCCCAAAAACTTTGTGTAGATAGGAAATTCCCAAAGAACCGGCTGGCAGCAGGCCCGGTACCAACGTAAGGGATGTGTACCGACTCAAGAGCGGCACGCACCCACGCTTCTGCTTCAGGGTGAGCGGATATGGCAATAATGGCAAGATTGATGTGCCGGGGGAGTGCCTCTAAAGTAATGGGCCGGAAATATTCATCCCACAAGCCATTCTGTGGCCTTTCCGGTAATAGCCCAAGGCTTTCTTCGTAAACGGGGAAGGGATTTTCGGTACTGGGCGTAGCTTCCGGGTCAGGAAATAACCCACACAACGATTCCCGGTAGAGGAGTTCCCACCTGGGCGAATAGAGCTGTTTATGGCAGTCGGCAAAAATCAGGAAAGGCTCAAACAACTGCCTGTCGAGATTGGTGAAAATACTTCTCGCATTGTGAAACGACTGCTCCCGCTGCCTGGAGGGGCCGCCAAAGAAAATGCCGATATTGAGTTTCATTCAGGCAATGTGCCATTTTGCCGCCAAATTACAAAAATCTGTCCAATCCTCAGTACGAAAAGGTTTTAGCGTTGCAGCACCAGGCGGCGTACCGAAAACCATCCGCCACCATCTACCCGAAGCAGGTAAAGGCCGTCGGGTAACGCACCTGCCTGGAGGAAAAACGACTGCATTCCGGCCGGGATATTTTTTTCAAAAATCCGCTGGCCTTGTAAGTTGAACAGGATAGCTTTCCCCATTTCCCGCAATGGGGTATCCCACTCAATGGTGAAATCGCCCTGGGTAGGGTTAGGAAATATACGCAGGCCCTGGTCTGTTGCCGATAGCGTGCTCGTCCCGACTACGGCAGCAGGGTCAATGACGATATTGAACCGGCGCGCCGGCAGGAAACCACCTTTGCCGTTTTCGACGACGAAGGTGAAAAAGTCGGTGTCCTGGGCATTCCCATTGTGCTGATATTTCACCTTGAGCGTATTGACCGCTGCCTGGGAAAACCGGCTTCCAATGCCAAGTGCCCGCCCATCCGCACTAAGGGTGCCTTTTGCCGGGACTTTCACTACCGTAAACTGGATTTGTTCGGCTGTGGCGGCATTATCCTGGGCGAGTAATTCCAGGTTGCGCACAGGGTTTGCCTTTCCCGGGGGTACGCGAAGGGTATCGTTGCGCACTAAATTGGGATTAGTCGCTGTTTGGGTAGAGCAAAATTCGAGACTCCAGCTCTCCAGAGATCCAGAGCTGAGGCTTTCGTTTCTCAACATACGTACCCGGAGGGTCCAGACACCTTCGGTGTTCTCCCCTTTGAAAGCGGAAAGTGGTTGAATGGGCCGGAAAACAATCCCTTTATCGGGAGGGCATACCCCTGTACCATTGACTGCCTGTGGGGCCTCATCGTCAAATCCGAGGAACAGGCGTCCGGTCAGCGCACACTGGCCGTTATACAAGGTGGCCTCTGTGCCTTTAGGGCTGACCAGGCTGACCTGAAGGTTACGGACGAACTCCTTGTTGATCCTGATCAGGGGAACGTTGACGTCGCTGATGAGCCCCTGACTGGTAACGGTAATGCGGGATTCGATTGTGGGTGTCCCCGTACCAGGGATGTTGAGGGGTACATTGCTGCTTTGCAGGGTATTGCAACTGGTAGTGGCCGTATGGAAGGTGAAAGGGTCGGGAAGTGGCCCGGCACCGCATTCGTTCACCGGCTGGATGCGCCAGAAAAACAGCTTGTTATTGTCCAGCAATTTGGAAGGTTGAAAGCTTGTGGCGGTGATGCCGGTTTGTTTCACCAGGGAACTGTCCCCGAATTGGGGGCTGGCCGATAACTCGAAATTATAACTTCGCGCATTGGGCGATCCGTTCCATTTGAAGGGGGTTGAAAGGATGATACCGCTCGCGCCGTCTGCCGGCTGCTGCATCGCGAGATTGCTGAAGTCATTGCCCAGAGTGAAAAAACCGATGTTGCGCTCGATCGTTGGCCCATTGGGCGTTGTGGCGCGGACGATGAGGGCAACACTGTCCCTGGGTGCATTAGCAAGGGATATGTTGAGCATGACGACATCCCCTGGGTTTACTGGGTTCATCGTGAAATTATGGGAGCTGCCAGCAGGAAGCTGCCCTGCCAGGGACAACTGCACGGGGCCCTGGAAACCGAGCAGCCCGGCGGTAACGATAGAATATTGAAGTACTTTGGGTTGACAGTGCAATGGAACATTATAGGGTTGCACGGTCATCGAATAGGTTGGCTGGGCAGCTGGCTCAATCCTGAAGTTTTGGTTGCTGATATCGAAAAAAATATTGTCGGCGGCCTCAACTTTTATGCGGGCCTCGGTACCGGTAACGGGGGGTACGGTAACAAGGGCCGAACCAGTATTGCGCGCATTTGCCGCGAGCAGATGGGGGTAGGTATAGCCGCCGTCCATGGAAAGGCGGATATTCACATATTGACAATTTACCGGGTCGAGATGGGTGTTGGCCACTTCCCAGGTAATTGTTTGGGAAGAGCCAGAGACCCACGTTGTAGCAGTAGTGTTCGGTGAAGTTATAACAAATGGCCCTGCCTTATCCGTTGCATTGAACTGTACCTGTGCCCAGGTGACCCCCCCCGCACCAGCGAAGTTGTCCCGTACAGTACAGCGGAAAGTGAGCTTGCGGGAATAGGCCGGCAGAATCTCCGTTGTAGGCTTTTCCCCGTTGATGATCGCGCCGAGCCGGGGAAAAGTCCTGATGGGACTAGAGGTTGGCCGGAACGACCTGAACAATGGGGAGTTGAACAGGGCTTCCCCAAGGGGTACAGAAGGCCCCGTATCGTATTGCTCCCAGCAGTAAGTGAGGGAATCCCTATCGGCATCTGCTGCACTCGCTTTTAACTCGAAAGGGGTATTTACCGGAATAGAGAAGTTGGCAGGATAGCCCAGGGTAATTACCGGGGCGCGATTGGGCGTTGGCACGATCGTCGCGCAGGAGTTGCCCTGGAATTTCCGGCTGAACCCGATAAAGTCCTCGAGTGAACCAATATGGTAGTAATCATCCGATGCACTCTGGACGTTCTGCCCACCACATCCACCGGCATACGACATAATCGTACTCCCACTGCCCGGCTCGAACGCGTCGTCCAGATCGTACTGGTCGGAGAAGTCTGAGCATCGGTTCCAGCTATGGGAGCACGAGAACTGATGCCCAAGTTCGTGGGCCATAATCTGAATGGCGATAAACGATGTATTGGAAGTGAAATGACAGGTCACCCCTGCACCCTTCAGGTTGCTGCAGGCAGAGGCATACCGCGCAATCCCCCCAATGTTGTTGGCGCAGCCAAGGGTGAATACATGTCCGATGTCATAAGCATTGGCCCCGATAAATTGGTTCAGTACTGCTGTATTCTGGGAAAGCAGGGACGGGGCATTATCCGCACTGGTATAGGGGTCCGTGGCAGCATCGAGGAAGATGAGCGTATCATTTTGGGGGATAATCTGAAGACGCACAGCCGTTTCAGCTTCCAGGACCTGGTTTACGCGGTTGATAGCGGCGACCATATAGCCCATGACTTCGTTCTTATTGCCCCCTCTGGCCTGGGCATATTCCCCGGTGCAGGCCAGGGCAAGCCGGTAAGTGCGCAACTCGACGGTCTCGGTACCGCTGCCGCGCAAGGTATTGCCAATGGCGGGAAGAGAAGCTTTTGGCGCTAAAAGGTCCTTTGCCAGCCGGATTTCCTCATCGCTAAGGCCACAGCGTGGAGGTTCTGTACCCTCCGGCCAGTACTGGTCTTTGGTGAAGTAACTGGCATAATAACGACTTTGTGCAGTGAAAAACGGGTCAATATACACCAGTCCGTCACTGGTCCGGATAGCTGCCCGGAAACCGCCGGGGTTGAAATCTATACGCGCACTCCAGTCTGCGCGCCTGATCCCGCGTGCAAGGAATGTCCGTATCTCCGGATATTTTTCTGCCAGGCCGGGCGACATTACGGGGGATGCCTCGACGGTAAAGGCCTCCATTTCCCCACCGGGCAGCGGCAGGTAAAAGACCAGCCCGCCACCCTGCCCCTCCCCGGGAGCTCTTCGGAGATAAGTGCAGGCCCGCTCAAAATCAAATTCAAGTAAGCGGTAACGCCCTGTCTGTAAGGTTCTTGCTGTACTCCTGGGAGCAATAATCTTTTCCTCAGGCACATCGTTCCAGAAACTGAATCCCGTTTGTGCCTGTACAATGCTTATTCCCCAGGATAATACGGCTACCGCTAATAATCGCTTCATCTTCAATCAAATTATTTGGAAGTCCAAATATCATATTTTTAATGGTGTGGTGCAAAATAAACTTTTATGCTGTTGGTAGCGATAGCCGTTTCTCCCCAACATCAAGAAAAGACAATTGAGACGCTAAAAAACAGCCGTCACCTGTGCCCGTCCAATATGGGCGACAGGATTGCCACCGGTTTTTCTGCCATCGTAGGAGAACCGCAGCTGTAAGCCGCGTGCGAGCTGCCGGTCGAAGCTGAATTCCCAAAGGATGTTGTCACCAGCCTGCAAGCCATTGAGGATGGCAAACCCCACCGGGCTACGCGAAGTTCCCTCGTAGCGGATACGCACCAGGGAACCCTTGATCCGAAGGGAGGTATTTGTTGCAGGGTTAAACGTCGTTTCCAGGGCAAAGTCCCGGGTAAAGGCCCGGTCTGGGGCCAGGGGCAGGGTGTTTTTATCAGATTGAAAGCGTAGGTTACCCTGAAAGCGTAGCCGGGTATCCGGGAGCCAGGAAACCTGCGCTTCGCTGCGGTAAAATAAGATATTGTAATCGCGTACGGCAAAGCTTTCGGATCTGCTGCCCCGCCGGCCAAAAGAAAATACCGGACGAAAAACCCACTGGCTGGACCAGTTCCACCGGATTTGAATGGATTGCTCGTCGAGCTGCCGGGTCTCGAAGCCAGTGGTCTGGAGCATTTTACTGTCTGTCCGGTTACGCGCCCACTGTGCTTCCCATTTGGGGTCTGCACGGTTGAATACGACCGTTTGCCGGATACCGGCATTCAACGCGAGCAGGGCGCTGTCGGTGATATTCCAGGTAAAAGGAGACCGAAAAGACCGCTGCCCGCCCTCCTGAGTCCTGTAGTGCAGTCGCCAGGAAAGCTGGCCGGAAAATTTACCGAGCTGCCGGGCGGCTATACTTTCTTTTCCTCGGACAAGTACTCCCGGCTCCAATTGCAGGCTTTGATTGATAGAAGCATAATTGCTGCGCACAAAAATATTACTGACCGAAGAAACGCGGATGTAATCGGCCTGGTCGGCAAAGGGGGCAGTCTCCATTTCATAAAACTGAATGACCCCATCATTGTTGTACAGCGAATCGAGCCAGATGTATGCACCTTCTCCCGGTGCGACTTTGATGAATGTAAACTCCCTTTTAGGTTCCTGCCCCGTCCCTGTTTCAACCATTGTATTTCCACGTATCGCGCCCTTTAAGAGTTGCAGGGCACCTTCCACTCTTCCCAGGAACACCTCGCCGGTCGGCTGGGCAATCGGCAGGGCACTTTCCAGCTTGCGGTAGTTGAGCGTACCCGATAGACGCGTATTGCTCTTTTGCCATTTACCGGAGAAGGACAGTTCCTGTGCGGCCGGCCCACCGGCCCATTGGCCCAATATGGGCAGTAAGTCTTTTCTTTGCATGTATCTGCCCTGCCATTGCCAGCTATTTTCCAACGGGCTCTCCAGCGAGAGCTGATAACGATAAAATGCAAAACTGGAAAAGTCGAGGCTATCATTCCCCTGCCCTTGCCTGCGGTTGGACTCCCCTTCCAGGATTCCCGTGAGCCGCCAATTGCCGATTTTGGGGAAGCGCCTGCCGAACTCCAGCACCGGTCGCCAGAATCTGACGGATAAGTGCTCCTGTTCTGCCAGGTTGACGCGCACTCCTCCCCGGAATTGCCAATTTCCCGGCCTGAGGTCCCAGGATAGGTGATGAAGCCCTCCCCGGTAAATGCCGCTGCGGAGGAAGGACTGGAAATTGTAGGATAGCTCACCCAATGCCGGCGCTTCCAGCCTGGTTTCGAAGACCGAGAGGATTTCATTTGCAGGCGGGGTCGTACCGTTGCCCTGGAAATCAGCAAGGCTCCAGTCCCGAAGGAATTCCGGGTTGCGGTAGGGGTTGACCGGACGGAAATTTGCATGCAGTGCTTCAACAGCGGCGCGTGTACGTAATTTCCATGCATCTGTACGTGTTCCCAGGATATAATGCTTGCTGAGATCAGCAAATATTGCCCAACCGAGGTCGTCGCCAGCATCCAGAGCCGATAGCCTGTTGAGGTCGAGACGGGACAATGCGAGCTCCGTGCGTAGTGAGGTATGCGCATCAGGCGACCAGACCTGTCCCAGGGCAAGCATCTGCTGCTGTTGCGGGGGTTCGATACGCATAATGGGCGCATAATCCCCCCGGGGCATACAAGCAACAGGGTCTGCCCCTACCCAGCGGTAGGCGCGTTCGTTGGCACCCTGGGCATCTGCCAGGATATAATGGCCTTTTCCCTGCCCAACATAGGTGAAACGGGAGGTAAACAGTGCTTCCTTCGGATCTGTGCTGTACACGAGCACAGAATCCCGTACGCCACAGGCATTTATGGTATCCCGCAAAGCGTACATGGCGCGGGTGGGGGAAAAGGCCTCTTGTTGCCGGATACCCGAGATCAGCGATTTTTCCGGGTCGTCGCCGGCAGCGCGCAGCGCCAGGGCATCCTCCCGGCCAAGGCTGAGCCCGGGGCCGGGGCTCCTGCTGTCCTGCCTGGAATACCACTGGGCATAGCCCCGCAGGTTTTTGGTCTCCCAGGTACCATCAAAAGCCGTCACGCTGCGCACGAAATCTTGTGCGGCATACTCGTACTCTACCACTACCCGGCTTTCCCGGGCAATTGGACGGCGGGGCATGAACGTGAGCTCGCCACGGTTGTAATCAATGACGTAATCCCGGTCAAACCCCCTTTGAAGGACCTGGCCGTTTAGAAAAACCTTTTCTGTTCCTGCAAGTACGACAATGAAACGCTCCCCGCTGGCACCACGCAGTGGGTATGGCCCCTGGTTGCCTTCCTCCGGCGGCAGGGGGTAGCGAACGAACTTCCCGCGCGCAATAGCCGCTGCTGCCCTGTAATGGCCCCTGCCTTTCGTATGGCGGTACTGGGCACCTTGCAGGCGATTATAGTACTGAAGGAAATAGGTACCCGTTGCTGTGCTGAGGTCAATATCGCCGGCACTGAGCTGCCAGCCTTGCCGGGAAAGCTGCACAAAGACGCGGTCGAATTCCCGCAATTGCAGGGAACTGCCCTCGGGCTGCAATGGAAGCTGTTCGTCGGAGATGGCAGCAAGGATTTCCAGCCCATCGCCAAGGTCGCCCGCAAGCTGCAGGTTGAAACTGGAATTCAGGGCGAGGTCCTGGCGGTTGCCCGCCGTAATCCCACGCGAGAAACTTCCGCTGTAGGCTGTTTTTCGAAAATCAAAGGACTGCCGCCGCTCAGCGTAAGGGATGTACTGCCAGCCAGCTTGCGATCCTTCCCCGCTACTGTCTGCCAAAGGCGGGGTAAGCCGCATGCGCATGTCCATCAGCCATTTTGGATAAACCCTGTAGCTGATTTCCAGAGGCAAAGGCAGCGTATGGGCCGGCGCCGTCCAGATTACCCGGCCTGCCTCAAAACGGTACAGGCTGTCGGGTATTACCCGCCCGTCTTCCAGCGCCCTGAGGCGAAGGGAAGACGGTACGATGTCCCGGCCGGACAAAGACCAGTAAGGGGCATACGCCGTGACTACGACTTTCCCCGAGCCTTCATACATGCCGCGCTCCTGCCCCCAGGCACCCGGTAGGGCTATCAGGGACATTAACACTATATATATGGTGTATCGCTGTATGCTGACCGATAACCTTATGGCCATTGCTTCCGCTTAATGTGAGTCGCGTAAAAAGTCCTGCCGCCTTTTGAGGATATTGTAAAAATACAATCCTGCTCCGCGCAACAAGTTTATTTTAAGCCGAATATACGCTCATATAAACGCAACCGCCACCCCGGATAGCTGATGTGCCTGAAAATCCCATGTTTTTCTTTTAAAAGGGCACACATTTTTTCATCGGAAAATGTGTGCCCTTTCTAAAAAAAATCCACCCAACTATGGCGCGCATTAAAAAATAATGTATATTTGACCCGTGATAAAGGTAGCAGGCGGTAAAGCCGCCCTAAATATATGCCCCTTATTTAAATAAGCATTTTCCCATGAACATGAAAGACCAACCTACACCGATAGAGGCGAATTATCGCCATGTATTCCGACCCGTCAATGATCTATCCGTCCCTTCAACAATAAATATCCGTTCCAAGACGTTACTCACACAGTTCCTTCCGGAAAAAGAT
>Ga0068872_10000256_pt1 | contig 45266 bp, 41 predicted proteins | sample NOAtaG_7_FD_66441 | JGI IMG/M metagenome (GOLD analysis project Ga0068872, IMG submission 66441) | Freshwater lake microbial communities from Lake Erie, under a cyanobacterial bloom - NOAA_Erie_Diel1S_2200h metaG | ecosystem: Environmental > Aquatic > Freshwater > Lake | place: USA: Ohio, Lake...
CCGTGCCAAGGGGTTCCCGGTGCGAGGTGACGGTCGCAGCATCTGTTGCCGCTGCGTGCAAAGTCCGCTGGTTGGAGAAGCCATGAACCTGAACAAGACCGCCCTGATGGCCGCCTTGGATTCTGTCAAGTTTCCGCTCACCGGCGCCGGGCTGGTGACCGCCGGCAAGGTGGCCAAGGTCACCACGTGCGACGGGCACGTTGCAGTCACGCTCGATGTTGCCGGTCTGGCGGCTGCGGAAGCGACTGGGCTTGGCCAGGCGTGCGAGGCGGCGATCGCTGATGTGGCCGCCCGGGCCAAGGCGCCGCTGGTGGGGCTGGTGGTGGAGTCGGCCGATGGCCGCACGCTGGTGCGTCGGACCGGGCCGCCGGCCGCAGCCGCAGCGGCGACGCCTGTTGCGGCGACAGCGGCTTCGGCAGCTCCGGCCGCGGCCAAGCCCGCCGCCTCGGGTGGGGCGAGCGCCAGCCTGCAGGCGGCAGCGCCGAGCCTGCCGGGGGTCAAGCACGTGATCGCGGTTGGCGCCGGCAAGGGCGGCGTGGGCAAGAGCACGGTGAGCGTGAATCTGGCGGTGGGGCTGGCGCTGCGCGGCCATGCGGTGGGCATCGTCGATGGCGACATCTACGGCCCCTCGCTGCCCACCATGCTGGGCCTTGAGAGCATGCAGGCCAACCTGCGGGGCAACATGCTCCAGCCGTTCTACGTGCACGGCGTGAAGGCCATGACCATCGGCAAACTGGTGGACCCCGAGAAGCCGCTGATCTGGCGCGGGCCGATGGCCCACGGCGCGTTCAAGCAGTTGGTGGATCAGACCGAGTGGGGCGAGCTGGACTATTTGATCATCGACCTGCCCCCCGGCACCGGCGACGTGAGCCTGACCATGGCCCAGCAGTTGCGGCTCACCGGGGCCGTGGTGGTGTGCACCCCGCAGAAGGTGGCTCAGGACGACGCCATCCGCGCGCTGCGGATGTTCCAGCAGCTCGGCATCCCCGTGCTGGGCGTGGTGGAGAACATGAGCACGTTCATCGCCGATGACATCAGCCCGCCCCGCGAGTACGACATCTTCGGGCGGGGCGGGGCGCAGCTCATGGCCCAGCGCGTGGGCGTGCCGTTCCTCGGCGCGGTGCCGATCACCATCAAGCTTCGCCAGAACAGCGACGAGGGCAACCCGTCGGCCAACTTCCACGGCCAGACCCCGTTGGCCCAGGCGCTCGATGCGCTGGTGGTCAACCTGGAATCGCAGGTGGCTCTGGCCCAGATGACCACCGGAGCCCGCCGGCCGGAACTGACCATCTCCTGATCGCGCACGCGAGGCGGACCGCCGGCCGGCGGGGGCGTAGGGGGGTCAGTGCGCCGCCGCGGCCGCCGAGCCTTCCAGCAGCTTCATGTTCTTCCAGGCCCCGCCGAGCCAGCGGAAGGTCAGGAAGATGCCCAGCGCCACGATGTACAGTCCGGCGCCGATCCACGGCCCCAGGCTCTCCAGCCCGGGCGCCCACACCACCAGCGCCGTGCCCACGCCGATGATGCACACCCACGCCAGCACGATGGTGACCACGCTGGGCACCTTGGTGTCACCCGCACCGCGCAGGGCGCCGATGAGCGTGATGCCCACGCCGTCGAATAACTGAAACACCGCCGCGACGATCAGCACCTTGGCCCCGATGGCGATGATCGCCGCCGCTTCCTCGGGGGGCGTGCCCTCTTTGAGGAACACCGCGATCATGCTCTCGCGGAAGACCACAAAGCACACGGCGCAGATCAGCATGTAGCCGCCGGCGATGGCCGTGACCGTCATGGCATAACGCGAGGCCAGATCGTGACGGCCGGCGCCGATGGCGCGGCCCACCATGGCGGTGGCGGCGAAGGACAGCCCCACGGCGGGCATGAAGCTCAGGTGCATGTAGCGGAGCACGATCCACCCGGCGGCGTTGTGCTCCTCGCCGAAGCGGCCGGCCAGAACGGTCATGAAGATCGCCCAGCAGATCATCTCGTTGCCGAACATGATCGACGCGGGCCAGCCGATCTTGAAGATGTCGCGGATGTGAGCGAGGCTGGGCCGCCAGGCCCGCCGCGTGTGGTACAGCCGGTTGAACGTGGGCGAGAGGAAGACCGCCAGCGGGATGGACAGTTCAACCGCCGTGCCCACCAGGGTGCCGAGCGCTGCACCGGTCACGCCCATGGCGGGAATGCCCAGTTCCGGCCGCCCGTAGATCAGCACCCAGTTGGCCAGCACGTTGGTGAGGTTGCCCGCCAGGGCCGCCACCAGCACCACCGCCGGCCGGTGCAGCCCGTAGAAGTACTGCGCCAGCGCCCGCGTGCCCAGCGTGAGGAACGCTCCGAACAGCAGCACCTGCGCGTAAGCGGTCTCCAGTTCCTGCAACTGGGGCGAGTGGTTCAGCCACTCGGTGGCAAACAGCGCCGGCAAAGTCAGGGCGTACGGAATCAGCAGCAGTGACGCGCCGGCCGCCATCCACAACGCATTCCAGGCGTATGCGGCCCCACGCTCGGGCTTGCCCGCGCCAAGGTTCTGGGCGACGTACGTGTTCACCACCCCCAGCATGCCCATGAGGAACGACAGCGGCATGAACGCCCACACCCCGCCGTTGCCCTGGGCGGTCACGTACACCGGGTCCGGCGGCTCGATCCGCGAGACCATCAGGGCATCGACGAACTGCATGGCCGTGTAACTGACCATGGTCGCGACAGTGGGGGCCGCCAGGCGGAGCGTCTCCCATACCCCTTGCCAGACGGTGGGCATCCCGACGAGGGGTGCGGCCGGGCAGGATTGCGAGGGGGCGGGGGAGGGCGAAACGGTGCTGGAACTGTCGGGGGCGGCGGGATCGTTGAGTTCTGGATTCACAAAATAGCCGGTATTTGTACGGTTATTGGGCAGGTGATGGGCGGACTCTATCGCCGCCCGCGAGGCTGCGAGAGGGTATATGCGATTTGGGTATGTTGAAACCGTCTGTCCACAGAGGCACGCCCCGAAGATCACCCGTATAGAGTCAGGACTTCCGGATCATCGGCCGATGACGGGCGGGAGCGGGGCGTCGTCGAGCAGGAGTTTCAAGCCCATGGCGGGTAGCGAATCGCGGATCAAGGTCAAGCGGGACGGCAGCATCATCGAGGTGTCGTTCCGCGACCGGAACATCTTGGACGAGGCGAACATCCAGCAGATCGAAGAGGAGATCCGCGCCATCATCGATACCGAGGAGCAGCCCAGGCTGCTGATCAACTTCACCGATGTGGACCACCTGTCCTCCGCCGCGCTCGGCAAGCTGATCACCATCCACAACCGCATCCGCAACGGCAAGAAAGGCCAGTTGCGGCTGTGCAACATCGACCCGCAGATCCTGCAGGTGTTTGTGATCACGAAGCTCAACAAGCTCTTCGAGATTCACGAGGACGCGGAAAAGGCCCGCGCCAGCTTCAAGTGATTCCCATCAGCGTGGACCGGGGCGGGCTTGAACGTGGTCGCGCACCGGTCGCGATGACGTCGGAGCAGTCGGGAAGGTGAGCGATCCAACCGCCGCACATGCCGAAGTGACGGGCGTCATGACGCCCATCAACAGCCGCTCGGAGATTGACCGGGTGGAGGCCGCGGTGCTTGCGGCCCTTGACCGCTTCGCATACCCCGAGGCCTCCCGGTTCGCCATCCGGCTGGCGTTGGAGGAGGGGCTGGTCAACGCGTTCCTGCATGGTCACCGGGGGCTGCCGCCGGAGGAGCCGGTGGAAGTGAGTTTCCGGGTCGGCCCCTCATCGGCGACCATCTCCATCAGTGATCAGGGCCCGGGGTATAACCCGGGTTCCGTGCCGGACCCCACCGCTGAAGAGAACATCGAACTGCCCAGCGGCCGGGGCCTGATGCTCATCCGCAGTTTCATGAGCGAAGTGCGGCACGAGAAGAACGGCGCCTGCCTGATCATGCGGTACGACCGGCCCCCGCCCGACGCCGCTTGAGGCGGCCGTCGGAGTCGGGTCGACCTTGTCGTGCTCGCCCGCCCTCCACTACGCTCGGCCATGACCACGCACCGCGTTCACTCGGGCCTTGCTGTCGCCTTCACCGCCATGGGTCTGCTGGCCGGGTGCTCGCACTCCGGCCCGGCGACCGACGGCTCGCTGGCCGCCGGCCCGTGCGTGATGGTCCCCGATGGTGAGATGATCCCGGTTCCGCCTGTCGCCGGCCCGGTGCCCATGTCGCGGCTGGTGTCTTTGATGGCCGGCCACTTCTCTTCCGCCGCCCAGGCCCAGGCTGATCCGGAGTTCTTCGACATTCACCTGCACATGGCCAGCATCTGGCCTGAACTGGCCGGCGAGGACACCCACTGGCTCTATGTCGAGCAGGCGCGGGGCGATATGCTCTCCCGCCCGTACCGCCAGCGCGTCTACCGGCTGGTCCGCACCGGTCAGGACCGCTTTCGATCAGATGTGTTCATCCTGCCCGGCGACGCCGCGCGGTTCGCCGGGGCGTTCGCCAAGCCGGAGCTGCTCAGCGGGGTCGCTCCGGCGCAGTTGAGCTTCCGTGAAGGTTGCTCGCTGAACCTGGTCGCCACCGCCGACGGCTTCGTCGGTGCCACCGAGGGCACCGGCTGCGCCAGTGAACTGCGCGGGGCGAGTTACGCCACCAGCGAGGCGACCATCGGCCCGGACGGCATGGTGACCTGGGACCGGGGCTACGACAAGGACGGCAAGCAGGTGTGGGGGGCCGTCAAGAGCGGGTACCGCTTTCTGCGGGTCCGTTGATGGGCGAGTCGGTCTTTGTACGGCTTGCAAATCCCGGATCGTGCAGCCGAATCGGGGTGAGTTGTGTGCATATGCCCTGATCAATGGACGTGGCTGTCCATTTCTCGCCCAGTTTGCGGGGGGAAACTGGGTGAGATGCTTTCTAGAATGAGTCTAAAGAACAGGAGCATGGCATCCGCCCCGCAACTGTTCCCGCGGCAGCCCCCAGCGTGTCGGGTGGCGTTTGAGGGTCCGCAAGGCCCCTCGCCGGTTCAAGCCCACTCGCCCCGCCCTCGGCTCTGCCGCCCCGGAGACCTGCACTATGTCGCTCAAGCTGCCCGTGTACATGGACCATGCCGCCACCACCCCGTGCGACCCCCGCGTGGTTGAGGCGATGCTGCCGTACTTCACCGAGAGGTTCGGCAACTCCGGCTCCCGCAACCACCGCTTCGGCTGGGAGGCCGAAGAGGGCGTGGACTGGGCCCGCGAGATGGCCGCGAAGCTGATCGGCTCGACGGACAAGGAGATCCTGTTCACCAGCGGCTCGACCGAGAGCAACAACCTGGCGATCAAGGGGGCCGCGTACATGTACGAGAAGGCCCCCGCCGGGAGCAAGAACCGGGGCCACATCATCACCGCCATCCACGAGCACAAGGCCGTGCTGGACCCGGTCAAGCGGCTGGTGAAAGAGGGCTTCGAGGCGACGTTCCTGGAGCCGGGCGAGGATGGCCTGATCACCGCTGAGATGATCGCCAAGGCCCTGCGGCCCGACACCATCCTGGTGACGATCATGTGGGCCAACAACGAGATCGGCACCATCAACGAGATCCCCGCGATCGGCAAGCTCTGCCATGAGAAGGGCGTGCTGCTGCACACCGACGCCACCCAGTGGGTCGGAAAGATGCCGACCAACGTCGAGACCGACAACATCGACCTGATGTCCTGGAGCGGGCACAAGATGTACGGCCCCAAGGGCGTGGGCGCCCTGTATGTCCGCCGCCACCGCCCGCGTGTCCGCCTGCAGGCCCTGCAGGACGGCGGCGGCCAGGAGCGCGGCTTCCGCTCCGGGACGCTCAACGTCGCCGGCATCGTGGGCTTCGGCAAGGCCTGCGAGATCGCGATGAACGAGATGGCCGCCGACGCCATCCGCCTGGGCCGCCTGCGCAAGAAGCTCGAGGACGCCCTGACCGCCCAGATCGACGTGTCGAAGATCAACGGCCACCTGGAGAAGCGGCTCCCGCACATCACCAACATCTCCTTCGGCTTCGTCGAGGGCGAGGGGCTGATGATGGCGGTGAAGAACATCGCCTGCTCCAGCGGCTCGGCCTGCACCAGCGCCTCGCTGGAGCCCAGCTACGTGCTCAAGGCCCTGGGCGTGGGCGATGAACTGGCCCACAGCTCCCTGCGGCTCTCGCTGGGCAAGTGGACCACCGAGGAGCAGGTGGACTATGCCATCGGCGAGATCACCAAGGCCGTCAAGAAGCTCCGCGAGATGAGCCCGCTGTACGACATGCACAAGGAAGGGATCGACTTGAGCAAGGTGGAATGGGCGCACCACTGAGCAGAAATGGCTCAAGTTCACAGTGTGCGAAGCTCGCACGTTTGTTCGGCATCACCAGTTTTCCAGCGGTCTCTGGCCGCTGAACCAGCAAGGACCCACCAATGGCTTACGGACCCAAAATCATCGACCACTACGAGAACCCTCGCAACGTCGGCAACTTCGGCTCGCAGGACAGCATGAAGTCCGACAAGCGGATCGGCGTTGGCCTCGTCGGCGCGCCCGAGTGCGGCGACGTGATGCAGCTGTGCATCAAGGTTGACGAGCAGACCGGCAAGATTCAGGACGCCAAATTCAAGACCTTCGGCTGCGGCTCGGCCATCGCCTCGTCGTCGCTGGCCACCGAGTGGCTCAAGGGCAAGAGCCTCGACGAGGGCCTGGCCATCCGCAACTCGGACATCGTGCAGGAACTCTCGCTGCCCCCGGTGAAGATCCACTGCTCGGTCCTGGCTGAGGACGCCATCAAGGCCGCCATCGCCGACTACAAGAAGAAGAACGGCCAGGCGGTCGAGGATCACGACCACGACCACGCGGCAGCGGGCCGATAATCCCCGGCCGCGGCCCTCTTCGCCCGCCCCAAGGCGTGCGAATGGAGGCCGCACCGTCCCCAGGCCGCGAACGTATAAACTTCGCCGCCGGCCACCCGGCCGACACCGGCACGACCAAGCAAGGAGCCCCCATGTCCACCACCACCGCGCCCCAGACCGGCGCCGAAGCCCCCGTCAAGCTCTCCGAGGCCGCTGCCAAGGAGATCCGCAAGATCATCGCCGATCAGGAGCTCGATGCCTCCAAGATCCGCCTCCGCGTCGGCGTCAAGGGCGGCGGCTGCTCCGGCTTCTCCTACCTGCTGGACCTCACCGAGGCCCAGAAGGAGACCGACGAGGTCTTCGAGATCCACGGCATCAAGGTCATCTGCGACCCCAAGAGCCTGCTGTACCTCGGCGGCGTCACCATCGACTTCCGCGACGAGATCATGGGCCGCGGGTTTGTGTTCAACAACCCCAACGCCACCAGCACCTGCGGCTGCGGCTCGTCTTTCTCGGCCTGAGCCGGCTCGGGGCTCCGCCTAAGCCGTCTTGGGCTCCGCCTGAGCCGTCTCCGGGGCGTGTCCCCGGGGTTGGTTCCCATCATGTCTTTGTCGCCAGCCGGGCCTTTGCGGGCCCGGCTGTCTTTCCCGCTCCAGACAGTTCAGTCGCACCCGGAGGTCCGCCGTGTACACGCCGCAGCAGTACCGCGAGATGTTTGCCCAGGCCAAGCCCTTTGACGCCTATGTCGCCTCGGCCAAGCCGCACGAAGTGGGGGGGTGGCGGGCTTTTACCGATCGCGTGGCCCTCTCCGACGCCCAGCGGGCGCTCATCCGGGGCTTCCAGCGCCGCATCAACGTGCTGTGCATCTCCGGCTCGTGGTGTGGGGATTGCGTGCAGCAGTGCCCGCTGCTGTTTCGCATTGCCGAGGCCTTCCCGGCACCGTCTGCGGCCCCCGACGCGACCAACCCTGACACCCCCGGCATCGACCTCCGCTTCATCGAGCGTGACGAGCACCCGCGTTGGGTGGAGCCGTTCAAGATCTGCTCCGGCGCCCGCGTGCCCGTCGCCCTGTTCCTCAATGAGGACTTCGACTTTGTCTCCATGGCCGGCGACCGCCCGCTGGCCCGCTATCGCGCCTTGGCCGCCAAGCAGCTGGGGCCGTCCTGCCCGCTGCCCGGTGCCCCGGTGCCCGAGGACGAGGTGCGGGCGACCCTGGCCGATTGGCTCAACGAGTTCGAACGCGTCGCCCTGCTGCTGCGTCTGAGCGGCAAGCTCCGCAGCAAACACGGGGATTGACCGCCAGTCGGGCCGGCCTCGGCCGCTCGTCGACCAGCCCTGCCAATCCGTTTTGTTCGATGCCTGTCCGGGTTTGGCTATCATGCCCCGTTCGGCCTTGAACAGCCGCGCCCTGCCGGTGTGATTCGTCCATCCCGCCCCTGTTTGTTGGCCCCGCCGTGCACCCAGCCCGCACGGTCATCCCACCCTCCTGCCCATGTGCACCTCCACCACCGCTTCGCTGTCTTCCTCCGCTTCCGGCGTCTCTGCGCCCGCCGCCCGCACGCCCGCCACCATGGAGGGCAAGCCCTCGCCGCGGCGGCGTGTGGAACTGGAGGCCGGCAAGGCCATCCGCATCCGCGGCGCCCGCGAGCACAACCTCAAGAACATCGACGTGGACATCCCCCGCGACAAGCTGGTGGTGGTCACGGGGCTCTCGGGCAGCGGCAAGAGTTCGCTGGCCTTTGACACCATCTTCGCCGAGGGCCAGCGCAAGTACATGGAGTCGCTCTCCGCGTACGCCCGCCAGTTCCTCGACCAGCTCAAGAAGCCTGATGTCGACGACATCCAAGGCCTCCCGCCCACCATCGCCATCGAGCAGCGGTCCAGCGGGCACAACCCGCGCTCCACCGTCGCCACCACCACCGAGATCTACGACTACCTGCGTCTGCTCTTCGCCCGCTGCGGCAGCCCCACCTGCTGGCACCCCACCAAGGTGAAGAAGGACGGCACGGTGGTCGAGCGCTGCGGGCGGCCCATCACCGCCACCGGCAGCACGCAGATCGTCGACGCCGTGCTGGCCCTGGCCGACGCCAAGGACGCCCCGACGAGCGGCATCAAGGCGATGATCCTCGCCCCGGTGGTGCGGGCCAAGAAGGGCTTCCACCGCGAGACGCTGGAGGAACTGCAGGGCCAGGGCTGGGGCCGCGTGCGCGTCAACGGCACGCTGCACGAGCTGCGCGAGGTGCTCAAGAACGAGGGCGAGAACCCGCTGGACCTGGGCCGCTACGAGAAGCACACCATCGAAGCGGTGATCGACCGCGTGGTGCTGCGGCCTGACCCCGACGGCACGCAGGGCACCCGGCAGCGGCTGGCCGAGAGCATCGAGGCGGCGCTCAAGCTGGCCGACGGCACCGTGGTGGTGGCGACGGAGAACGCATCGGCCGCCCCGGCTGGCGATGTGAAGGCCGACGCGGCCAAGCCCGCGGGCAAGGCCAAGGCCAACGCCGGCACGCTGGCCAAGGCCGACACCGGCTGGACCGACCGCGTGTTCTCCAGCCGCCACGCCTGCGCCGAGCACCCCGAGTGCGCCCTGGAAGAGCTCTCCCCGAGACTCTTCTCGTTCAACTCCCCGCAGGGCGCCTGCCCGGAGTGCCATGGCCTGGGCGTGATCATGCACTTTGATCCCGAGCTGGTCATCCCCGATGACAGCCTGGGCCTGGGCGAGGGGGCGGTGCACCCGTATCGCCTGCCGGCGCCCATGGGCACCATCTACCGCAAGCAGCTGCGCCGCTTCTGCAAGGACTTCGGCGCGTCATCGCACGCCCCGGTCTCCACGCTGTCAGAGAAACTCCGCCGCATCCTGCTGGAAGGCACCACCGAGGCCGACGTCAAGGAGTTCAAGGCGAAGTTCACCGGCGTGGGCCCCACGCTGCGGTCGTGGTACGAGAAGACCGAGTCGAGCTTCATCCGCGAATGGCTCGGCAACTACATGCACGAGAAGACCTGCCCGACCTGCGCCGGCGATCGCCTGCGGATCGAGGCCCTCAGCGTGATGATGCGCAGCGGCCAGGCCCGGGCCTCCATCGCGCAGTTGGCGCGGATGAACATCCGCGACGCGGTGGCCTTCACCTCGGGGATGGACCTCACGCAGGAGCAGCGGATCATCGCCGAGCCGATCATGAAGGAGATCGGCGCCCGTCTGCGGTTCCTCACTTCGGTGGGGCTGGAGTACCTCTCGCTGGACCGCCGCACCGCGACCCTCTCCGGCGGCGAGGCCCAGCGCATCCGCCTGGCCACCCAGGTCGGCTCCGGGCTGGTGGGAGCGTGCTATGTGCTTGACGAGCCGACCATCGGCCTGCACCAGCGCGACAACGACCGCCTCATCGGCACCCTCCGCCGCCTGTGCGACATCGGCAACACCGTGCTGGTCGTCGAGCACGACGAGGACATGATCCGCGCCGCCGACTGGGTGCTGGACGTGGGCCCCGGCCCCGGCGTGCACGGCGGCACCGTTGTCGCCGAGGGGCCCGTCGCCGACATCTGCGACACCCCCGGCAGCCTCACCGGCGATTACCTCTCCGGCCGACGCGCCATCACCGTCCCCGAGCGACGCCGCCCGGTCAGCCTCAAGCGGGCCGTCACCATCAAGGGCGCCCGCCAGAACAACCTCCGCTCGGTCGACGTCGCCTTCCCCCTCGGCGGGCTGATCTGCGTCACCGGCGTTTCCGGCTCGGGCAAGAGCACGCTGGTGAATGACATCCTGCTGGCCGGGCTGAAGAAGAAGATCTCCAACGCCAAGGTGGTCGTCGGCGAGCACGAGAAGATCGTCGGTGACAAGCTCATCGACCGCGTCATCGAGGTGGACCAGTCCCCCATCGGCCGCACGCCCCGCTCCAACCCGGCCACCTACACCGGCGTGTTCGACGAGATCCGCAAGGTCTTCGCCGAGACCAAGGAGGCCAAGATCCGCGGGTACAAGAACGGCCGCTTCAGCTTCAACGTCACCGCCAAGAACGGCGGCGGCCGCTGCGAGGCCTGCGAGGGCCAGGGCCTCAAGCGCATCGAGATGCACTTCCTGCCCGATGTCTACGTCGCCTGCGAGGTGTGCAACGGCTCGCGCTACAACCGCGAGACGCTCGAGGTGCGTTTCCGGGGCAAGTCCATCGCCGATGTGCTGGACATGACCGTCGAAGCCGGCGTGGGCTTCTTCGAGAACCACCCCAAGATCGTCCGCCACCTCAAGTGCCTGCACGACGTGGGCCTGGACTACATCAAACTTGGCCAGCCCAGCACCCAGCTCTCCGGCGGCGAGGCCCAGCGCATCAAACTCGCCACCGAACTGGCCAAGGGCAGCGAGAACCCCGCCGCCGCCGGCCCGTGGAACGACCTTGGCGCCGCCGGCACGCTCTACGTGCTCGACGAGCCGACCACCGGCCTGCACTTTGAGGACATCCGCAAGCTCATCGCCGTGCTCAACCGCCTGGCCGACCAGGGCAACACGCTGGTGGTCATTGAGCACAACCTCGATGTCATCAAGTGCGCCGACTGGCTGATCGACCTTGGCCCCGAGGGTGGCGACGGCGGCGGCACCCTCGTCGCCTCCGGCACGCCCGAGCAGATCGCCGCCAACCCGGCGTCGCACACCGGCCGCTACCTCGCCCCGCTGCTGGGCAAGCCCGTCGCCCGCTGAAGCCCAGCCCGCCGCCCACCTTCCCCTGTTGTCCCAGACCCCGCCAGACCCCCCGGTGGCCGCGCCGATATCATCGCCTCCGATGGCGAATCCCGGCCCCCACAGCCCGCACGGTCATGACGATCCGGCCTCGCCGGACCATGCCGGTCTGGCCGTCGAGTTTCCGCCCCTGTCCATCGTCTCGCTCGACGACGATCCCGATTTCCGTCAGTACATCGCCGCCGTGCTCACTTCCGATGAAGGCGGCGGGCACGACGTCCGCACCGCCTCCACCCCTGAAGAGTTCTTCTCGCTGATCGAGTCGCGGATGCCCGAGCTGGTTCTGATGGACATGAAGATGGGCCGCGTTTCCGGCGAGGAAGTGCTCTCGGAGGTCCGCCGTCGCTGGCCCCGGCTGGCAGTGATCGTCGTCACCGGTTACCCCAGCATGGATTCCATGCGACAGACCTTCAAGCAGGACGTCTTCGACTACCTGGCCAAGCCCTTCTCGCTGGATGAACTGCGCAAGTGCATCCGCCAGGCCACCGCCAGCCTGGGGCTGGGCCGCCGCCCGCAGGACCGCCTGCGCTTGGAACTCGGCCGGCAGATCCGCGTCGCCCGCACCCAGCTGGGCTGGACCCTCAAGGACCTCTCCGACGCCTGCGGCATCTCCGTCTCCCAGTTGTCCTCCGTTGAACGCGGGGCCCATCTGCCCAGCGTCGAGTCCCTCGTCTCCATCGCCATCGCGCTGCGTCAGACCCCGTCCGCCTGGCTGGCGGCGGCCGGCCTGTAAGTCCTGCTCCTCCGCCCCATGCCCACCACCGGCTCTCAACCCGCCCCTCTCGCCAACGGCGCCGCCACCACCGCGATCTCGCGTCAGGCCGTGCTCTTCACCGCCTTCGAGCCGTCCGGCGATGACCACGCCGCCGTGGTGATCGCCGAACTCAAGCGCCGCTGGCCCAGCCTGCCCATCTTCGCTTGGGGCGGCCGCAAGATGGAGAAGGCCGGCGCCACTCTGGTGGAACGCACGGGCGACCAGGCCGTGATGGGTCTGCCCGGCATCGGCAAGATCCTTGAGCACGTGCGCATCAACCGCCGCATCGAGGAATGGCTCGATCACCACCGCATCGCCCTGCACATCCCGGTGGACTCGCCCGACGCCAACTTCCCCATCTGCGCCATGGCCAAACGCCGCGGCGCCAAGGTCATGCACCTGGTCGCCCCGCAACTGTGGGCCTGGCGCGAGGGCCGCATCAAGAAGCTCCGCCGCCTGACCGACCTGGTCTGCTGCCTGCTGCCGTTTGAGGAGCAGTGGTTCATCAGCCGGGGTGTGCGGGCGGCCTTCGTCGGCCATCCGCTGTTCGATGTCCCGCTCGATGTCGCCTCGCTCGATGCCCGCGCCGCCGCCTTCGGCTCCGGCCAGCCCAAACTGGCCCTCATGCCCGGCTCGCGTCCGGCCGAGATCCGCCGCTCGGTGCCCCCCCTGCTCGACGCCTTCGCCCGCCTGAAGGCGGACTATCCGAACATCCGGGGCATCATGCCCGTCACCCGCGCCGCCGTCGAGGACGACGTCCGCGTCATGGCCCGCGAGCTGGGCGGCTGGCCCGAAGGCCTCACCGTGGTCGTCGGCGAGACCGACACCGCCGTCCGCTGGTGCGATTGCGCTCTGGTCGCCAGCGGCACCGTCACGCTGCAGGTCGCCCGCCAGCGCAAGCCCATGGTCACCTTCTACCGCTTCGGCCGCTCCCTGCAACTGCCCTACTGGCTCTTCGGCCGGTTGATGTTCACCACCAAGATGTTCACGCTGCCCAACGTCATCGCCGGCAAGCGCATCGTGCCCGAACTGGTGCCCCACTTCGGCGATGGCGAGCCGCTGGCCCTGGGCGTGCACCGCATCCTCCGCCAGCCCGGCCTGGCCGACCAGCAGCGTCAGGCGCTCGATGAAGTCTGTCGCAAGTTCGAGGGTGTGTCGGCCGCCTCCCGCGCCGCCGACGAGATCGAACGCATGCTCGGCCTTGTGCCCGCCGCCGGCGCTGCAGCGCCACCCGCGGCCCCCGCCGTCTCGCGCTAGTCGGCCCGCCTCACCGCCGCTTCGCTTAACTGCCCACCGGGTGCCAACTGGTCTTCACTTCCACTGTCCGCTCGATCCACGCCAGCCCCTGGCAGCGGGCGTGGTCATGCCAGTCCAGCCCGCCACGGGCATCCACCACGCTCACCCGCTTGAGGTTCTCAGCCGCCCCGCCCCGCAGCGTCGCCGCCTGCTCGGCCGTCAGCCCCGCCGCCACCACCGCGTCCACATCGCGGTGCCCGGCCACCACCGGCCCCAGTTCATCCACCAGCCCGCTGATCAGGTTCACCACCCCGCCCGGCAGGTCGCTGGTGGCGCACGCTTCGCCCAGCACGCTCACCACGGCCGCGTTCGACGGTGAGATCAGCACGCACGCGTTGCCGGCGCACACCGCCGGGGCCAGCAGGCTCACCGCGCCCAGCAACGCCGCCTGGGCCGGGGCCACCACCGCCACCACGCCCACCGGCTCGGGCACCGAGATGTTCCAGTACGGGCCCGCCACCGGGTTCTGCCCGCCCAGCACCGAGGCAAACTTGTCCGTCCACCCCGCGTAGTGCACCACGCGGTCCACCGCCGCCGCCACCTCCGCGTTCGCCGCCGCCGCACTCGCCCCGCCCCACATCAGCGTCTGCGCGAACTCCGCCCGCTTGCCCTCGATCATCTCCGCCAGCCGGTACAGCACCTGCCCCCGGTTGTACGCCGTCGCCCCCGCCCACCCCGGCTGCGCCTTGCGGGCCGCCACCACCGCGTCGCGAAGATCCTTCCGGCTCCCGCGGCAGCCATACGCCACCGTCTGCCCGCTGGCGTCGGTGATCGGCAGTGTCCGCCCGCTCTCGCTGCGGGGGAAGGCCCCGCCCACGTACAGCTTGTAGGTCTTGTGCACCGGCAGGCGATCGCTCATGGCGGCAGTTTATGGGCCCGCCACCACCCCGGCGCGCTGCGTCCCGGCCGCGTCGGTCAACCCCCCAGCCGCGCCGCCCATCGCGCCCACACCATCATCGCCAGCAGCACATACACCCGCTGGCCGTGCTCAGCCCGGCCTTCCAGGTGGTCGGCCACCAGCCGCCGGGCCGCGGGCACGCTCAGCCCCACGCCCAGCCACGCCGGGCCGAACGGCTCGCTGCTGTGCAGGTGGTCCAGCAGCAGCGTTCGCAGCCCGCCAAAGTCCTCGCGAAACCACCGGCCGATGGGGATGCCGAACCCGCGCTTGGGCTGGGCCAGCACCTCCGCCGGCAGCCGCCTCGCCGCCACCTGCCGCAGCAACCCCTTGCGTCGCCCCCAGGGCATCAGCGATCCCAGCGGCTCGCGCAGGCACGCCGCCATCAGGTCCCGCCCCAGCAGCGGGGCCCGCACCTCCAGCGCCACCGCCATCGAAGCGGTGTCCGCTTTGACCAGGAGGTCCGGGCCGAGGTGGTTGAAGAAGTCGTCGGTCAACGCGTCGCGCATCCCGGTCTGTGCCGCCGGCCGCCGCCCCAGCAGGTCAGCCGCCTGCTCGGCGTTGAACACCGCGCGAAGTTCCGCCGTGCCCAGCGTGTTGGCCGCCCGCAGCCGCCCCAGCCGCTCGCCCGCCTTGGCCGTGCGCCGGTGCCGCAGCAGCCATGCCGGCAGTTCCGGGGGCAGGCTCGCCAGCGACTCGCCGAGCGAGCCGTTGCTCAGTTGCATCCACCGCGCCGCCACGTGCCGGTCGTACCCGCCGAACAGTTCATCGCCCCCGTCGCCGCTGAGCGCCACGCCCACGTGCTCCCGCACCGCCCGGCTCAGCCACGCCGTGGGCAGCAGCGAACTGTCCCCCAGCGGGTGCCCCAACTGCTCGATCAGCGCCACCATGTCTTGCGCCGCCGATCCGCGGCAGTCCAGCACGCGGTGCTCGCTGCCCACGTGCGCTGCGGTCAGGGCCGCGATGGCCGATTCATCGTGCCCGCCCAGCGCATCCGCCCCCGGCATCCGCACCGTGAACGTCCGCAGCCGCCCGGCCCCGGCCTCCTGCAGCGCCGCCTGCGCGTGCCAGGCGATCAGCCCCGAGTCCACCCCGCCGGAGAGAAAGCACCCCACCGGCACGTCCGCATCCAGCCGCAGCCGCACGGCGTCGGCGATCATTCCGTCGACCGTGTCGGCATCCAACCACGCCTCGGTGGCACGCTCCAAAGGCAGCCCGCTCCTCGCCAGCGCGTCGTGCCCGCTCAGCCCGCTCTCCAGGCAGTCCACGCTGCCCCGGCCCGGCCAACTCCGGCAGCCGGAGCCTGTGCTCTCAGCCGCACCGAACCGCAGCCACCGCTCGGTCTGCTCGGCGGTCATCGTCGGCCGCTTGCCCAGCATGGCCAGCACGCTCAGCACCGCCGCCGCCGTGCTGGCGAACACCAGCACCCGCCCGCCGTGTGCGTCCGTCGCCGCCGCCTCGCCCACGTACAGCGGTTTCTCGTGCGCCCGGTCCCGTGTCAGCCACACCCGGCCGGCGCGTTCCCCGACTCCGCCCTGCCAGATCGCCGCCGCCCACATGCCGTCCAGCCGCCCGCCCAGCCCCGTGCCCCACGCCCGCCAGCCCCGCAGCAGCACCTCGGTGTCGCTGTGATCGCTGACAAACCCGGCCCCGCCCCGGCACAATTCCGCCCGCAAGGCCCGGTGGTTGGCGATGTGCCCGTTGAACACCACCGCCGTGGCTCCGCCGCGCGCGTGGTGGCGATCGACCATCGGCTGCCGCCCCCCCGCGGGGTCGATGATCGCCAGCCGCCGGTGCACCAGCGCCACATCGGCCACCGTGCCGTCGCGCCGCACCGCCCGGTCGCGGAACACCCCGTACCCATCCGGGCCCCGGTGGGCGATCGCTCGATCCAGCACCTCCAGCCAGCGCTGCGGCACCAGCGCCTCGCCCGGCGGCAGCGTGCCCTCGCCCCCGCGTGGTGTGGTCAGCCGCAGAATGCCGGCGATGCCGCACATGCCCGCTCAGCCCTGCCCGCCGGTTGAGGCGGCCGAGCCCCGGTGGGTGGTCGGTCCGTTCGTGCCCGATCCATCCGCGTCCGGCCGGTCGGTTTCCAGATGGCTCAGCCCCTGATCAGTCACGCCGTCGGCCGCTGTGAAGGCGTCGTCTTCCGCCAGGTCCATCGCCCCGTTCGGCGGCATGGTCACCGCAGCGGGCAAGGCCGCGGTGGCCGGGGCCGTCGTCGCCGAACCGGCGACCGCCGCCGGAAGGTTGTTGGCCTGCCGCCGCTGGCGGGCCTCTTCCCACTCCTCCAGCACCTGGCGGTCGGTCTTCAGCAGCCAGGCGGTGTGGATCAGCCGCGTGATGATGATCGCCGTGCCATAACTGACCACCGCTGCGGTGAACGGCACCAGCCCGGCCGGCACCGGCAGAAACGGATAGGTCATCATCGCCCAGTGCCCGCCCACGGCCACCAGATAAAACAGCGGCGACAGGCACAGCCGCTGCAGTTGGATGATGGTCGCATCCTTGACGAACGACCGCTCGGCGGCGGCCGTGCCAACGCCCGCTCCGTTGGCGGCCGTGGTGGCCAGCGGGGCCCGGCCGGGTTCAGGCGTGCCCGGGGCCGGGCGGGTGGCCGCCGCAACGGGGCCGGTCCTGGGCTGGCCGTGGTCCTTGTGCAGGTGCGTAGCCGCCGCGACATCCTTGATGATCGACACCCCCGTCGGCGGGGCCGCGTCGATCACCGAGTCGGCCCGGTCAATCAGCAGCCGCGAACGCTTCCACCGCCGGGGCCAGTGGTTGGCCAGCCAGTGCAGCCCCACGGCGATCACCAGGTCAAACAGCCAGTCGCTGGCGAGCATGATGAACGCCAGCACCTTCTCGTTGTTCACCCCCAGCAGGTGGGCCAGTTGCGTCGTCAGCGCTGCCAGCGACATCGCCATCACCGCCGCAACGGTGATGTTCACGTTGATGTTCACGATCCGCTTGGCGTATTGGTCGCGAAGCCAGAGCAGCATCCGTCGCGATGTTAGCGTCTACCCATGCCCGGCCGCCTCGGCCAGCCGGGCCCGGCTCAGGCCCACGGCCGTTTCGCTGGCATCTCCCCCGATGGCCCGCCGCCCCTCCTGCACCGCCGCCACCAGCGTGGTTCCCGATCCGCACACCGGGTCCAGCACCAGCCCGCCCGGCGGGCAGCAGGCCCGAATCAGCATCCGCAGCAGCGCCAGCGGCTTCTGGGTCGGATAACCCGTCCGCTCCTGGGCCATGTTGTTCAGGCTCGGCACCTCCAGCACGTCGGTCGCCTTCTTGCTCCGGCCCGCCAGCCGCCGACTGGTGGCCGCCACCCGCGGGGCCTCGAAGTAGCACCGCTCCGGGTCCAGCGAGTAGTACAGAATGTCATCGTGCTTGCGGGCAAACCGCCGGGGCGACGACCCGCCCAGCCCATACGCCCACACCAGATGGTTGACAAAGCCGCGCTCGCCCAGCAGGTCATCCAGCAGCACCCGCACGCGGTGGCTGGTCCGCCAGTCCACGTGAATCAGCACGCTGGCGGCCGGCCGCAGTTTGGGCAGCGTCGCCGTCAGCCGCTCGCCCAGCCAGTCCACGAACGCTGCGGTTGAGGCGAAGGTGTCAGCAAACTCAGCGACAGTGGGGGGGCTCTCGCGTTCGCCGGCGGACTTGGTCGACCGTCCCGCCCGCCGCCCCGCGTTCGGCGGGGTGCGGTGCGTCCGCCCGGTGTTGAACGGCGGATCGGCGTACAGCAGATCCACGCTGCCGTCGGGCACGTGCCGGGCCAGCAGGTCCAGCCACTCGGCGTGGTGCACCTGCGCTCCGGTCTGGCGATCAGCGCTCGCATCCGCCCGCGTCCGCATCGGCCCAGCGTAGCCGATGAGCGGTGAAGTCCTCTTGCCGCTCGGCCGTTGCGTCATGAAAAGCACACGGCCCCGCGGGTGGTTCCCGCAGGGCCGCAAGAGGGGTCATCGGTCCTCCGCCGCCCATGCGGCGGCGCACGGTCACTTGGCCGTCACCGGGGCCCGGCCCACCGAGTAGTGGGCGAAGCCGTGCTCCTTCATCGTCGCCGGGCGATACAGGTTCCGCCCGTCGAAGATCACCTTGCCCTTGAGCACCGAGGCCAGCTTCTCCCAGTTGGGGGACTTGAACTCGTCCCAGTCGGTGCACACCACCAGCGCGTCGGCGCCCTTGGCGGCCTCGTACATGTCCTCGGAGATGGTGAACGCCGAGCCCAGTTCCTTGCGGGCGTTCTCGTTAGCCACCGGGTCAAAGGCGCGGATCTCGGCGCCGTAGCCCTTGGCCTTGCGCATCAGCGTGATCGCCGGCGCCTCGCGGATGTCGTCGGTGCGGGGCTTGAAGGCGATGCCCCAGAACGCCAGCGTCTTGCCCGAGAGCCCGCCGGCCATGTCCTTGCCGCCGAAGTGCTTCATGATCTTGGCGAAGAAGCGGTCGCGCTGGGCCTGGTTCAACTCGTGCACCGCCTTGTTCACCGGCGTGGGCACGCCCCGCGTCTCGCCCATCATGATGCACGCCAGCGTGTCCTTCGGGAAGCACGAGCCGCCGTACCCCAGCCCCGGATACAGGAACTGGTTGCCGATGCGCCGGTCGGCGCACATGCCCTCGCGGACTTTGGCCACGTCGGCCCCATAGGCCTCGCACAGGTTGGCCATCTCGTTGATGAACGAGATCTTGCAGGCCAGCATGGCGTTGCTGGCGTACTTGACCATCTCCGCCGACAGCACGTCCATGATGTAGATCGGGTGCCCGTTCCGCACGAACGGGTCGTACAGATCGCGCATCACCTGCCCGGCGCGATCGTTCTCCACCCCGCACACCACGCGGTCGGGCTTGTTGAAGTCCTCGATCGCCGCGCCCTCCTTGAGGAACTCGGGGTTGTCGGCGACATCAAAGGGGATCTTCTCGCCCACCTTGGCCCGGATGCGGTCGCGCACGCGGAACGTCGTGCCCACCGGAACGGTGGACTTGACCACCACCACCTTGGGCTTCTGCGTCGGCCCCAGCTTGATCAGCACGTCGGCGATCGCGTCCGCGGCCGAGTCGATGTACTTCAGGTCCGTGTGGCCCTTCTCATCCGAAGGGGTGCCCACGCAGATGAAGATCATGTCCGCGTCCTTGTGCGCCTCCCACGCGTCGGTGGAGAACGTCAGCCGGCCGGCCTTGATGTTGTGCTCCAGCAGATCGTCAAGCCCCGGCTCGTAGATCGGGCTCTTGCCCTTGCGGAGCATCTCGATCTTCCGCGGGTCCACGTCAAGGCACACCACGTCGTTGCCGGTGTTCGCCAGACACACCCCGGTCACCAGTCCCACGTAGCCCGTTCCGACCATACTCAGACGCATGTGCTGTTTCCTTCCGGGGTCTGTTTGCAACTCTGCCCGACGCGACGCAACCCCACCCCCGCTTTCCGCCCCCGCTCCCCGCCCCGTCAATCGGCTGCCCCCGCCTGTCGTCCCAGCCCGCCCCCGCGCTCACCGCCCCGGCCGCCAAGGGGCCGATGGTAAGTGGGGCAAGCCGCCCGCGGCAGTATCGACCCCGGCCCCGTCCGCCTCCAGCCCTTGCCGTCAGGGGTGGCCGGGTTGGTCGGCTGGTGTCCGCCACCATCCCCCCAAATCCGTGCAGTAGCCGTGCTCGGCGTAACCACCGTCGGGTTCTCGGTCCTCGGTCTGCCCCGGTACACTCGACCCCGCATGAGCAAGCGCAAGCCCTCCCGTCCTGCCCTCACGCCCCGCCAGCGTGCCGCCAAACGTCTCCCGTCGGATGTGCTCTACGAGATCTCCGTGCAGGAGCCCGAGCCCGAACTGGACTTCCTCCAGCAGGTGTACCGCGAACGCAACGGTCGCCTGCCGCAACTGATCCGCGAGGATTTTTCCGGGTCCGCCTTCAACTCGGCCACATGGGTCGCCCGCCGGGCCGGCAATACAGCCATTGCCGTCGATCTGGACAAGCGGGCCCTGCTCACCCATTCCAAGCGGCACACCGCCAGCCTCACGCCCGAGCAGCGCACCAACCTGCGGCTGGTTCACGCCAACGTGCTCGACGAATCGCTGGTCAAAGCCGCCAAGTCTCAGGTCATCCTGGCGCTGAACTTCTCCTACTGGATCTTCCGCACCCGCGTCCAGCTGCTCGACTACTGCCGCAAGGCCCGCGCCGCCCTGCAGCCCGGGGGCGTGCTGATCATGGACTTCTTCGGCGGCTCTGATGCGCTGGTGGAACTGGAAGAGCGCAAGCGCCGCCCCGGCTTCACGTACGTCTGGGAGCAGCAGCGGTACAACCCCATCACCGGCGACTACCGCTGCGCCATCCACTTCGATTTCGCCGACGGCACCCGCCGCCGCAACTGCTTTGTCTACCCCTGGCGGCTGTGGACGATTCCCGAACTGCGCGACGTCCTCGCCGACGCCGGATTTGCCCGCACCGATGTGTATCTGGAGAAGGAGGACCGCAAGGGCAACGGCACCGGCAAGTGGGCCAGAACGCTCTCGGCGCCCGCCGACCGCTGCTTCCTGGCGTACCTGGTTTCCAACGGCTGATAGCCTGCCCCGGCCCTAAACTCCTGCCCCCATGCCTTCCGCCGCCGACACCCCCTCGCCGCCCTCCGTCGACGCCCTCTCCGGCATCCAGTCGTACGTCGCCCGAACCCTCCAGCGCGTTCAGGATCGTCTGGAGGCCCAGACCGCCAGCGATCTGCCCCCCGTGCAGCGACTGGTCCGGCATGTTGAGCGGTACCGCGGCAAGATGGTCCGGCCCACGCTGGCCGCCATCTGGGGCCTTGCGGCGCGGCCCGACGCCCCCTCGCTGAACCTCGAACGCCACGACGCTCCGGAGAACCTGGTCATCGTCGCCGCCGTCTGTGAGATGGTGCATCTGGCCACGCTGGTGCATGACGACGTCCTTGACGAGGCGGACACCCGCCGTCGCACCGCGACCGTCAACCGCCTGCACGGCAACGAGACCGCCGTCATCCTCGGCGACTACCTGCTCTCCTCGGCCTATCACCTGTGCTGCCAGACCGGCAGCACCGCCGCCGCTCTGGCCATCGGTGAAGTCGGCATGACGCTGTGCGCCGGCGAACTGCTTCAACTCCACCATCGCGAGGACTTCTCGCTCGACGAGCCGACGTACTTCGAGATCATCGACCGCAAAACCGCCAGCCTCATCGCCGTCGCCTGCCGTCTCGGCGCCGCCGCCGCCGGCTGCGATGATCCCGCCATGGCCGCCCGGGCCGACGCCTTCGGCCGCATGCTCGGCGTCGCGTTCCAGATTCAGGACGATCTGCTCGACCTCACCGGCGCCGAAGCCACCGTCGGCAAGTCTGTCGGCAAGGACGTGGAGAAGGGCAAGCTCACGCTCCCGCTCATCCACCACTTGGCCGCCGCCCCCGCCGCCCGACGCGGCGAGACCCTGGCCCTGCTGGCCGACACGGCCTTGCCCGCCATTCAGCGAACCGCGCAGCTGCGCGAGGCCATGTCCCTGACCGGATCGATCGACCATGCGCGCTCGGTCGCTGCGGGCCTCGTCTCCCGGGCCCGCGACCAACTGACCGACCTGCCCGACAGCCCCGCGCGAAGCACGCTGGCGCTGATGGCCGACGCCGTGGTCACCCGTTCATTCTGATCCCCCGCACTTTGCTTTTTCAGGAGTTCTGGTTTGAGTCAGCGCCCGTTGTCGGTCGCCATCGTCGGAGCCACCGGAGCCGTCGGCCGCGAGATGCTCGCCGTGCTGCAGCAGCGTCGCTTCCCCGTGGGCAAGCTCCGCCTGTTCGCCTCCGAGCGCTCCGCCGGTCAGACCCTGCGTGAGGGTGAACTCGGCGGCACGCTCCAGGTCGCCGCCCCCGGCTGCTTCGACGGCGTCGACGTCGCCCTGTTCTCCGCCGGTTCGCCGGTCTCCAAGCAGTGGTGCATCCCCGCCGCCGAGGCCGGGGCCGTGGTGGTCGACAACTCTTCCGCCTTCCGTATGGACTCGCGCGTTCCGCTGGTGGTGCCCGAGGTCAACCCCCACCTCGCCGCCGACCTTCGCGCCGCCCGTGCCGGCTCCGGTCCGGCTTCAACCCTCGGTCTGTTCGGCTCCCGCCGGGGCTGCCTGCTGGCCAACCCCAACTGCTCCACCATCATCATGCTGGTGGCCGTGCATCCGCTCATGGCCGCCTTCGGGGTCGAGCGGCTGGTGGTGTCCACCTATCAGGCCGCTTCTGGCGCCGGCGCCCAAGGCATGGCCGAGCTGCTCGAGCAGACCCGCGCCGTGGTTTCCGGCGGCGCCGCCGAGCCCAAGGTCTTCACCGAGCCCTACGCATTCAACCTCTTCAGCCACAACTCCGCCATGGATCCGCACCACGGCCTGAACGTCGAAGAAACCAAGATGATCCACGAGAGCCACAAGATCTGGGGCTCCACGTCCGTCCGCATCACCGCCACCTGCATCCGCGTCCCCGTCCTCCGGGCCCACTGCGAGTCGATCAACGTCACCCTCGCCCGTCCGGCCACGCTGAACCAGGTGCGGGCCGCCCTGCGGGCCGCCCCCGGTGTCCGCATCATCGATGACCGCGCCGCCAACGCCTTCCCGACCCCGCTCAAGGCCTCCGGCGGGGATGACGTCCTCGTCGGCCGCGTACGGGTCGATCCCAGCCAGTCCCCTGATGGTCTGAACACCGGTCCTGAGACCCCCGTTCGCGGGTTTGATCTGTTCATTGCCGGCGATCAGCTCCGCAAGGGCGCCGCCCAGAACGCCGTGCAACTGGCCGAGCTGGTGACAATTCCGGCCTGAGGCCGGACCCCCCGGCAGCACCAGCGCACGAACGGTGGTTGGGTTTCACCCGGCACATCGGCGGCCCCCGCTTGGCTACCCTCGGTCTGCCGGGGGCGGAGCCGCCGGCGAATGATGCGAACGCCCCGCATCGGCCGATACAACCTTGCGTTTCGGGCCCCGGTGCAACCACATGGACGAGTCTGCCGCCAACCCATCTCCATCCCCCGGCCCCGTTGACCGCCGCGATGTGCTGCGACTGGTCGGCCTGGCCGGTCTTGCCGGCCTGCTGGCCGGCTGCCAGAGCCAGTCGGCCATCCCCGATCCGGTCTGGCCCAACGACCTGCAGGTCACCCGGCCGCCCACTGCGCCGCCCATCCCGGTGCCGCCTCGGCCGATGCCCCAACCCGGCCCCGGCCCCGGTGCCGTGGTCACCGTGCCCGACGGGGTCATCCGCCGGCTGCAGTGGACGCGATCGGGCATCGCCCGCCCGCGCGACATCAACCCGCTCGGCCGCGTCTCCCGCATCACCGTCCACCACGAGGGCGTCACGCCGTTCTCCGCCACCGGGCAGGACATGGTCGCCGCCCGGCTGGAGCAGGTCCGCCGTGCCCACGTCAACGGCAACGGCTGGGCCGACATCGGCTACCACTACATCATCGACCCCGCCGGCAGAGTGTGGGAGGGTCGGTCCATCCGCTTTCAGGGCGCTCACGTCAGCGGGCAGAACGAAAACAACATCGGCGTGATGTGCCTGGGAAACTACGAGCTCCAGTCGCCCACCTCGCAGACCACCACCCGGCTGGATCGCCTGCTGGGCGACCTCATGCGGCAGTACCGCGTGCCGATCAACCGCGTGTTCACCCACCGCGAGCTGGACAAGACCGCCTGCCCGGGCGCCAGCCTGCAACGCTACATGAACACCACCCGCGCCCGGGGTGGCCGCTTGGCCATCGCCCTGGCCGATACCGATCTCGTGTCCACCCTCGCCTGATCGTCTGCCGCCGTCCCGCACGGCCCGCACGTCCCGCACGTCCCGCACGTCCCGCCTCCTCGGCCGGGACGGGTGTCATCGCCGGATCCGCCCCGACCGGCCCGGGCAAAGACAACCAGCACCCAGCCGGCGGCTCCGCAGCGCCCGGCGGTCGGCTCACATCAGGTCGGATCAGATCGAATCAGGGGATGTTGGTACTGGCCGGCGAGAACGTCCAATTGGAGAGCTTCTCGTCGAACTCATACCAGGCCTGCGTCACAGCGGTCGCGGCATTGGGGTCGGTCACCGAGTCGGTCAGGCGTTTGATGAACTGACGGTCGGAATCCTCGAACCAGGCGATGGTGTTGTCTACGCGGAAGACGTTGGCCCCCTCGCCATGGTTGAAGTCCGCCCGGGATGCCAACCCGTCGGAGATCAGCGCAGCGTTCGGCCTCATGACCGCAATCCGACGCAGATTCGACTGCCCCGCCACCGTGCCGCGGTACTGGTAGTTGCCGGTGATGGCCCCCGTCACGCCCGACCACTGATTGGCGAACGCGTCCAGTCGCGAGTTGCCCCGGTGAGCCGGGCAGTAGAACACGCCCGGGCCGTCAAGGTATCCGCGGGTGTACAGCAGGCCCAGCCCGTCCCATGAGTTCACGCCCTCGTCGGTCCGCAACTGCATCATCAGGTGCGGCTGCGGCGTGCCGCCGCCGCCCAGCTTGGCGGCGAACACGCTGTCGGGCAGGTGGTCGCGATAATCGTTGGAGAAGCCGAAGGTGGCGATGCCGATGTGGCGAAGGTTGTTGCTGCACACAACTTTGTACGTGATCTGCTTCACGCTCGCCAGGCTGGGCATCAGCAGGCTGATCAGGACGGCGATCACCGCCAGCGACACCAGCACATCAACGATGGAGAACGCCGCCCGGGCCCCCGTCGGCAGGCTCTTGGCGTTGCGAGCCCCCCAAACCCGAGAATACTGGCCACCCGCACCCGTCCCGGGCCTTTGCACAGCGCTACCGGTATGCCGGCTTCTGACGCTCACCGCGGGCGATCTCCTGATCATCGCTGACCGGAACTGCTCCCCACATGCTACTTCAAAAAAGACGACCATGCAACCACTCAAGTGAGATGTTGCTCGCAGAATCTCCCACTTGCCTATTCGGATGCCTATCAAAGCACAAACAGGCTGCATGCGGCCCCCGATCGACGGGAGATGCCGCACTCCTGCCCGGGTATTCACCCAGCCTCCCTGCTTTTGCCCAAACCCCGCCTTGCCCGCATCCTTTTTTCGAGTAGGCTCGTATAGCGTGTTCAACGCCGGGCGGGTGTCTTGCCCGGTGGGCCTTCTTTCGTGGGAAACCGTCCAATGCCGGCCTCGCCCGAGGAACAGGCTGCAGACTTGGCCCTGATGCGGGCGGTGGCTGACGGTTCGCCCGAAGCAGTCGCGCGGCTGTACGACCGCTTCAACGCGCTGGTTTTTCAGATGGCGTACCACTCTCTGCCAACCCGCGAAGACGCCACCGACGCGGTGCAGGAGATCTTCGTGCGCCTCTGGCGGACCGCCAGCCGCTACGACCCCGAGCGTGCCGCCCTGGTGACCTGGGTCATGCTCATCTCGCGCCGCTACATCGTCGACCGTCTCCGCCGCCTGCGCGTATCCACCCGCGTGTCCTCTCTGGATGAGAAGCTCACCGTCTCGGAACCTGTCGCCCGCCGCATCCGAGGGTCGGGTCCGCCGGTAGAGGGAGAGGGCCAGATGGACACAGCCGAACGTTTCACCGACCTCCGCCGCCGGATCGACCAACTGCCGGATCTTCAGCGGACGGTGGTCACGAGAGCATATCTGCAGGGTCGAACCCTGCGCGAGATTCACGAAGAGCTCCAGACACCACTGGGGACCATCAAATCAGCCCTCAGCCGCGCTCTGGTGCGGTTGCGTGAGGATCCACGAGCGGGGGAAGGACGGGTCGCATGAACAACTTCGAGCAGCTTTTCCAGAACGCAGCCTTGGACGCCGCCGGCATCCTCGATGGTCCGGAACTTGACGTCTTCGAGCGCGACTTCCTCGCAGCGTCCCCCGCCGTTCGTGCGCAGTTGCGAGAACTGCAGGACCGCATCGTGCAGTTGCATCTGGCCGCCGGCCAGCCTGTCGCTGCACCGGCGTCCTGTCGAGACGGCACCCTGCTGCGCATCGGCTCGGAAATGGCCCGCGACGCCGCACAGCACGCTCAGGCCGCCAGCCAGAAGGATGTCGTCGCCGTCATTCGCACCGTCTCGGCTCCGGCGTCCTCCGTTCCGGTGATTCCCGGGCTGGCCGGGCCTGAGGCCGTGCATTCCGGCCCTTGGGGCCGCGTGCACGGGGCCTGGCGGGCCGGAGCCATCGGCTCCATGGCCGCCATGGTCGTCTTCGGCGTCGTCTTTGCCCGCATGCTGGTCAACTTCCAGCAGGTCGAAAGCTCCCTGAACTCCACTGCCGCCAGCAGTTACCTGGCCAAGTTCTCTTCCGGCGTCGACAATCTGCTGCTCGACAGCCGCACCTCCGTGATCCAGTTCCAGACCGCTGCCGATCCCACCGCCAAGGCCCTGGTCCTCCACCACCCCGAGACCCAGGCCCTGCATCTGCTCGCCCGCGACATCAAGCCCGGCGCCACCACCACGCTGGCCTTGGTCGTCTGGGACGGCGCCAAGGCCGGTCCGGTGATCCAGCAGTTCCCCGCCTCGGCCACCACCATCTCCCAGGCCGTGCCCCAAGTCAGCCTTGATCGCGAGTCGCAACTCGCCATCATCGATGTCGCCGATCCGGCCAAGCCTCTGCTGGTCAGCCGCCCGGTCGCCTCCGGCATCGCCCTCTCCGCCGTCGCCGAGTTCCTTGACTGATCCCGGCCTCCGGCCCACGTCTGCTCGCCCGGCCATCCGCTTGTTCGCCAGGCCCGCAGCTCCAGTCGCTGCGGGATTATCATGTCGGGCCGGGCTCATCCGCTCCGCTCGGCCCCGCGGGCCTCTGTCCCCGCCTCACATCCCGCGCAGCGGGCCCACCGGGCTGAGCCGCCCGTCACGCCATGCCGGGAACGTCGCCCGCCACCCGCGGATCGCCGTCTGGTCCAGCTCCACCGACAACACGGCCGCCCCGCTTCCCAGTTCGCCCAGCAGTTCGCCCTTGGCGTCATACGCCGCCGTGCCTCCGTCGTACACCAGCGTCGGGTCGCGTCCGGCCCGGTTCAGGCACAGCACCACCGCCTGGTTTTCAATCGCCCGTGCCCGCGCCAGCGTGTGCCGGTGCATCTGTCGCACCGACGGCCAGTTGGCGCTCACCGCGAACACCTCGGCCCCCCGCATCAGCCCCAGACGAAACACCTCCGGGAACCGCAGGTCATAGCAGATCGCCGGGCACACCCGCACGCCCGTTCCGTCAACGCCCGCCGCCGGCAGGTCGTAGCACACCACCCGCTCCCCGCCCGAAAAGTGCTCGCTCTCCTTGCCGAACGAGAACGGGTGCACCTTGTGGTACTCCACCAGCACCGCCCCGTCAGGCCCGATCACCGGTGCCGCGTTGCGGCCGCGCCCGTCCGGGCCGATCACCGTTCTCGCCCCCTGCACCACGCACCCCAGCCTCCGGGCCAGCCCGCACAGATACTCCAATGTCGCCCCGTCGGTATCCGCCGTGCGCGAGAGGTTGAAGGAAAACCCGGTGTCGAACATCTCGGGAACCAGCACCAGATCACCCGGTCGCACGGCGACCCCCGCCAGCAACGCATCCACCTGCTTGAAGTTGGCCGCCCGGTCCTCCCACACCGTGTCCGACTGCACCAAGTGGGCCCGCCGCGGCGGCTGCCCGCCGCCGGATGAGTCTGGCGCGAGCAGTGGGGGGGAGGACAGCGGGCGGTGATGAATCATGGTGCGCAAGGGTTGGCCGGCCCCGGGCCGCCGTCCGGTCCCCCCGCCAACTGCACCCCCGCCAGCCACCCACCACATCCGCCCCATGTCCGCCCACCCCAGTACACTCCCGGACGTGACGTACGCTTCCCCGGCCGTTTCTTGGCACGTGGTTCGGCTTTCTCCGCTCCAACCTGTGCACCGTTGCTCCGCTGTTCCCAGCGACGCCCGGAGCGTCCCCATGTCCACCCTCAGCCCACTCTCGTCCCAGCCCGCTGCCCAGTCCTGCGCCCACCCCCCGGCCCGCCGCATGCTGCTGGCCAGCCAAAGCCCGCGCCGCCGCGAACTGCTCTCCAGCGCCGGCGTTGTCTTTGAAGTGCAGGAGCCCGGCATCGACGACGCCGAGCTCCGCCCCGGCCCGACCGTCAACGCCGAGCAGTTCGCCGCCTCCCTGGCCCTGCTCAAGGCCCAGAGCGCCTGGCGGCGGCACGCCCGCCACTCCGCCCAGCCTGCAACGCTGGTCGTCGGCGCCGACACCATCGTCGTCAAAGACGGCCGCATGATCGGCAAGCCGCTCGACGCCGCCGACGCTGTTCGCATCATCCGCCTGCTCCAAGGCGGCTCGCACCAGGTGGTCACCGGTGTCGCCCTGCTCGACACCGTCACCGGCTCCCGCGACGTGTTCGTGGACAAAGCCCGCGTCGCCCTCGGCCCGCTCACCGCCGCCCAGATCGACGACTACGTCGCCTCCGGCCAATGGCAGGGCAAGGCCGGCGGCTACAACCTCTTTGAACGCCAGACCGCCGGCTGGCCCATCACCGTTCAGGGCGACCAGACCGCCGTCGTCGGCCTGCCCATGCAAAAGCTGCTGCCGCGTCTGGCCCGCTACGGCCTGCAGCCCGCTGGCCCCACCTCGCCGCTCTCAACCCCGCCCGCCCCGGTCACCCCCGCCGCCTGACCCGGCCCCCGTGGCCTTCTCGCCCGCACGCCCCATCCATCTTGCCCGGCTTGCCCGCCGCCCCGGGCCTTTCCGGCCCCCGCCCTTGCCCGCCGCCCCGCCGTCGGGCATGCTGTCGGTGCAACCGCCGCCCGGTTGCGTCCGCATGGACAAGCGGCGGCCGTCCGCCTCCGACACCTCGCCCCTCGCCCCCCGCCCGCCACCATTGCCCATGCAAGACACGATGGCCCATCCCTGGCTGGTCCTGCCCCTCACCGCCGTGGTCATGCTGCTGACCATCTGGCACGTGCTGGCCATCCAGCGCACCGCCATGCCCGCCAGCCGCCGCCGCATCCGCACCGCCTCCGGCCTGCTGATGCTGCTGCTCTTCGCCGCCCTGACCTTCGCCCTCGCCGGCGCCCCCATCTCTGAACGCCGTCTGTTTGTGCTCTCCTGGCTCGCCGTGCTCGGCCTGGTCATGCTCGTGCTCATGCTCGCCGCCATGGACATGGCCAACACCGTCCGCCTCTCGGGCCGCCTGCGTCGCCAACTCACCACCCAGGCCGCCGAGGACCTCGCCGCCGAGGTCGCCTTCCGCCGCCGCGCCGCCGAAATCCTCGCCCCCACCGCCGCATCCGGCCCCTCATCCACAGCGCCAGACAAGCCCCAGGTGGTCATCCCGGCCTCGCGCACGCCCGCCGAGCGCCGCTAAGCAGCCATCGGCGATCCGCCGCTGGCCGCGCCCGCGTCGCCCGTCCCCCCAACCATGCCGGCGTGAGTCGCCCGCTCCATTCTGCCCGCCGTCTGCTCGGCCCGCTGCTGGAGCCGTTCTACCGCTTTGAAGTCAGCCGCCGCAACGCCCGCTACGACACCGGTCGGGGCGTCACCCGCCTGCCGTGCCCGGTCATCTCCATCGGCAACCTCACCACCGGCGGCACCGGCAAGACGCCCATGGTCGCCTGGTGCGTCCGCACCCTCGCCGCCGCCGGGCACCGCCCCGCCATCGCCATGCGGGGCTACCGCGCCGACGCCTCCGGCCGCTCCGACGAGGCCGACGAATACCGCGCCGCCCTGGCCGACCTGTTTCCCGCCGCCCGCCCGCCCGGCGTGCCCATCGTCGCCCAGCCCAACCGCCTCGCCGGGCTCCTCGCCCTGTTCGCCTCCTCGCCCACACCGCCCGTCTCGGTGGTGCTGCTCGACGACGGCTTCCAGCACCGCCGCCTGCATCGCGATCTGGATCTCGTCCTGCTCGACGCCACCGTCGACCCCACCGCCGAACGCCTGCTCCCCACCGGCGATCTCCGCGAACCCGTCGAGTCCCTCGCCCGCGCCGGCGGGCTGATCCTCACCCACGCCGAGCGGCTGCCCCCCGGTCAGACCCCCGCATGGTTCCCCGCTCTGGGCCGCCCGCCGCTGGCCATCACCGAGCACACCTGGGCCGACCTGCTCGATGCCTCCGGCACGCCCCACCCGGTTGACGCCCTGACCGGCCGCCGAATCCTCGCTGTCTGCGGCATCGGCAACCCCACTCCCTTTCTGGACCGCTGCACACAGGCCGCCGGCCCCGCCGGGCAGGTCACCCCCTGCCCGCTCCCCGATCACGACCCGTTCGCCCCCGCCACCGTCGGGCGTCTGGAGCGTCTGTTCGCCGAGCACCACTGCGACGCCCTGCTGACCACCGGCAAGGACTGGACCAAACTCGCCTCCCGCTGGCCCGCCGCCCTTCCCGCCTTCCGGGCCCGCCTGATCCTCCGCTTCCGCAGCGGCCAGGCCGACCTCCGCGACCGTCTGCTGGCTGCGGCCGGCCCGGCCCCAAACAGCCTCCGGCCGGAATGACCATCCTCACCCCAACTGCTCCCGACCTTCCTGCCTGCCCCTAGTCTTCGCCCATGACGGCTTTGAACGCGATTGCCCACACCAACCAGCGCCTCACCGGGGCCATCCGGCGGGGCGTTCGCATCGCCGGATGCGGCTCGGCTCTGCCCACCGGAACCCTGACCAACGCCGATCTGGCCACCATCGTGCAGACCAGCGACGAGTGGATCCAGCAGCGCACCGGCATCCGCGAACGCCGCGTCTGCGACTGGTCCAAGGGCGAGAGCAACCTCACCCTCTGCACCGACGCCCTCGCCCGCGCCCTGGCCGACGCCGGCATGAAGGCGGCCGACCTGGACCTGATCATCTGCGGCACCATCACCCAGGACATGCGTTGCCCCTCCACCGCCTGCCTGGTCGCCGCCCGCCTGGGGGCGGGCACCACCGCCGCGTGGGATCTGGGCGCCGCCTGCTGCGGGTTTGTCTACTCGCTGAACGTCGCCCATGACCTGATCAAGATCGGCACCCACCGGGCCATCGGCGTCATCGGGGCCGACACCGTCTCTTCGCTGATCGACTACTCCAACCGCAATGTCTGCATCCTCTTTGGCGACGCTGCCGGAGCGGTGGTCCTGACCGGCACCGACGACGCGGCCAAGGGCCTGATCGCCCAGGTGAACAAGGCCGACGGCGCCGGCTGGCCCGACCTGTACATGCCCGGCGTGGATTCGGAGATCCCCGAGACCGCCGACCGGGGCGTGCACCGTGTCGGCTGTCTGCAGATGAACGGCCGCGAGGTCTACAAGTTCGCCGTCGGCACCTTCCAGGAACTCATCGCCGAGACCCTGCAGAAGGCCGGCATGACCGCCGACCAGATCGACATGTTCGTCTGCCACCAGTCCAACGCCCGCATTCTGGAAGCCGCCCGCGAGCGCTTCGGCATCCCGCAGGACAAGCTCTACGTGAACATCGACCGCATCGGCAACACCTCGGCCGGCTCGGTGCCGCTGTGCTTTGACGAACTGGTCAAGGCCGGCCGTATCAAGCCCGGCATGGTGGTCATGTTCCTGGCCTTCGGCGCCGGGGTCACCTGGTCCAGCAGCCTCTGGCAGATCTGACCCGGCCCCAGCCCGCCGGCCCATCCGCCCACCGGGTGGCTGCCCCCCTCTCCGCCGCCCGTTTCCATCCCGGCTTGCGACCCGGTTTCCGACCCTGTTCGGGCCCCGTCCGCCCGCCGGTTTTGCTATGCTTCGCCGATGAGCAAGGTGATCCTCTGTCCCGGTCAAGGCGCCCAGGCCGTCGGCATGGCCAAGGCGTGGTGCGCTGCCTCCGCCGAAGCCCGCGCCGTCTTTGCCGAGGCCGACGCCGCCCTCGCCGGCACCCTCCCCGGCGGGGCCACCCTCAGCAGCCTTTGCTTCGACGGCCCGGCTGACCTGCTCAACCGCACCGACGTCTCCCAGCCGGCCATCTACACCGCCTCGATCGCCTGCTGGCGGGCCCTGCTTGCCTCCTGGTCGTGCACCTCGGCCAAAGAAGCCGCCGTGGTTGCCGCCGCCGGGCTCTCCCTGGGCGAGTACACCGCCCTGCACATCGCCGGCTCGGTCAGCTTCGCCGACGGCCTGCGTCTGGTCGCCCTGCGGGGCCAGGCCATGCAGAAGGCCGCCGAGGCCGTGCCCTCGGGCATGGTCGCCCTCATCGGCGGCGACGAAGCCCAGGCGAACGCCGTGTGCGCTGCCGCCGCCCAGGGCGAGGTGCTGGTGTGCGCCAACTTCAACGCCCCCGGCCAGATCGTCCTCTCCGGCTCCAAGTCCGCCTGCGAGCGAGCCGTGACCGAGGCCGGCAAGATCGGCCTGCGGGCCACCGCCCTGGCCGTCGCCGGAGCCTTCCACTCCCCGATCATGGCCCCGGCCGCCCAGCAACTCGGCGAGGCCCTGGCCCGCACCGCCATCTCCGCCCCGCAGTGCACCGTCTACGCCAACGTCACCGCCCAGCCGCATCCGGCAGGGGCCGACGCGCCGGCGGTCATCCGTGCCCGCCTGGTGGAGCAGTTGACCAGCCCGGTCCGCTGGGCCGAGTCCTGCGCCGCCATGGCCAAGGCCCTGCCCTCCGCCGAGTACCACGAACTGGCCCCCGGCAAGACCCTCATGGGCCTGTACCGCCGTATCGACAAGGCCGTTCGCGTGAACACCCACGACGAGCCGGCCGCCTGACGCCCGCCTCCCGTTCGCTCACCCCCCTCTGACCTTCGAGGTTGACCGCATGCCCGCTCCCCTGCTCATCCGCGTTCTCAAGTCCGCCCTCACCGTGGGCGTCATGGCCACCGCGCTGGCCGGCTGCTCCCGCAAGCCCCCGCCCGCGCCGCCGCCGCCCCCGCCGCCCCCGCCGCCGCCCCCGCCGGTGGTGCAGATGGACACCATCATCCAGGAGGTCAAGGCCGACCCCCGCGTCTCCGCCGGCGGCGCCGTCGAGATCACCGACGAGTCCTTCGCCCGCGCCGCCATCAAGTTCGCCGACGCGCTGGCCCGGGGAGACTCCAACACCTTCGGCTCCATGCTCACCCGCCGCAGCCAGGACGCCCTCGCCCAGATCACCGTCTCCGGCGACTGGGCCACCTCCACCAAGGGCATCGAGGCCGTCCGCATCGTCTACGCCGCCGCCCCGACCACCCTCTCGGCCCTGGAGCGTGACGCCGCCGTCAAGCAGATCGAAGGCGAGAACACCAAGCGAGCCGCCACCCTGGTCAACGAGTACCTCCAGGCCGGCTGGACCCCCGAAGAGTCCAAGGTCCGCGCCGACCGCGACATCGCCGCCATGGCCGAGCAGCTCGAGCGCCTCCGCAACGACAAGACCGGCGACGCCGGCCTGGGCGGCACCCGCCCCGAGAAGGTCCTGCTCATCGCCGTGCAGGACGCCACCGGGGCCTACTTGCTGGGCTGGTCCGCCGGCCGCGCCGGCGACGCCTGGCAGTTCAACTCCGCCTCCGCCCTGCCCATGACCCGCTCCCGCGCTCAGGACTGGGACAACGTCGGCATGATCGGCTTCTCGCTGGCCACCGGCGACGTCGCCCTGCCCGAGCCGCCCAAGGCCGGCGACGGCAAGGACGGCAAGGACGGGAAAGAGGGCAAGGACGGCAAGGAAGCCCCCTCCGGCGGCGGTGGTGGTGGCGGCGGGGGTGGCGCCGGCACCAGCGGCTGAACGCCGCCCCGTATCCCACAGCACCCCTGATTCACGCCCGCTCTGATTCCTTCGCAACGTTCAAGCTCGTCCGCTCCGTTCTTCCGCAGCAAAGGTCCTCCCCTTGTCCACCGCCCCCGTTCGTGTTGCCTTCGTCACCGGCGCCAGCAGAGGCATCGGCCGCGCCGTCGCCCTGCGTCTGGCCAAAGACGGCCGCCACGTCGTGCTCTGCGCCCGTTCCGCCGGCCCGCTGAACGAGCTCAAGGCCCAGATCGAGGCCTCCGGCGGCAAGGCCTCGGTGGCCACCGCCGACGTTTCAGACTCCGCCTCGATCACCGCCGCCCTCGAAGGCGTGATCAAGCAGCACGACCGCCTGGACATCCTGGTCAACAACGCCGGCATCACCAAGGACGGCCTGATCCTCCGCATGAGCGACGAGGACTGGAACACGGTCATCACCACCAACCTCACCTCGGCCTTTGTCGCCTGCCGCGTCGCCGCCCGGGCGATGATGCGGGGCCGCTTCGGCCGCATCGTCAACGTCGCCAGCACCTCCGGCATCGTCGGCAACGCCGGCCAGGCCAACTACGCCGCCGCCAAGGCCGGCCTGGTCGGCCTGACCAAGACCATCGCCCGCGAGCTGGGCAGCAAGGGCGTGACCGCCAACGTGGTGGCCCCGGGCTGGATCGAGACCGACATGACCGCCAACCTCGGCGACGACATCAAGAACGGCGTCCTCTCGATGACCGCCGTCCGCCGCCTGGGCACGCCCGACGACATCGCCGCCGCCATCGCCTACGTGACCAGCGACGAGGCCGGCTTCCTCACCGGCCAGACGCTGGTGGTCGACGGCGGCATGACCATGACGTCGTAAGCGGCCCTTCGGCCGCTTGTGGGCGAGGCCGTCCAGTCTGCCGCCAAGGCCTGTTGCCGCCGGGCCCGGCGGCGCCGTCAGTCCATGAACGTGTCCGGCCGAACCTTGAACTTCGCAGCCAGGGCCTTGAGGTGATCGACCGTCAACGCCCGTTCCCCCTTGAGGATCTTTGATCCCATGCTGGCGTGCACGCCCAGCAGGCGGGCGAGCGCTGAGGCGTTCATGCCATGCTGCTCCAGCAGGTGCCGGAGCATCTCGATGCCGCTCAGCCCATCGATCGCATGGTGCCTCGCCTCATAAGCCTCGACCAACTGCACCAGCGTTTCGAGGTAGCTCTCCTGACCCTTGGTCAGCCGTGGGACAGCCATCAGCCGGTCGATCATCTCCAGGGTGTTCTCGTGGTGCGCGTCGTCGGCGATGGCCTGCGGCGGCAGAAGGTGCACCAGATCCTCGAACTTGCCGGGCAGTTTGGCGTTGGACTCGTGCTTGATTGCCGGCATGGTCTTGCTCCTTCCACGCGCCCCGGTCGTACTCCGCATGGCCGAGTACGGCCCGGACGTTGACCAACTGGTAGTCATACCGAATCCGGGCGATGAGCCGGTACTTGTTCCCGGCGATGTTGAAGACAGTCAGTGTCTCACCACGGCTGGTCTGTACGCCGTCCGCGTGCGGAAAGGTCGCCCGCGCGTCTCGCAGGCTCGTCCACTGGGCCCGCAGCGCGGCCCTGTACCACGCCCGAAGCGGCCGTTCCGCATCGGGATGCACCTCCCAGAAGTCGCGCAGGTGCTTGAGGCTGATCACCCGCATGTAGACATTTTGTCACATGTCGGTCCGTCTGTCAAGCGGATTGAGACAAAAAGTCTCTATCGGTCGCCCCGAAGGCCCGTTCGCCCCCTCACTCCGCTTCCATCTCGATCCGGTCCACCACCTCCAGCCCCGCCGGCCGTTCCCCCGCCTCCAGCGATTCAAACGTCGTCAGGATCGCCGGCAGCCCGAACACCTCGCCGATCACCTTCAGCCTGTCCGTCTCCTCATCCGGCACCTCGCCGCCCACCGCCTCGCCGTTGATCATCCGCCCCGCCAGCAGCGTCCGCAGCCGGGCCACGCCCGCCTCGCCCACCAGGTCGGCGAACTTCTCCGGCTTGCCCACCGCCGCCATGGCAAAATCATCCGCCTCGCCGAAGTAGTCCGGCGCCGAGTTGAAACTGTCCACCAGGTTCGCCCCCCGCAGGTAGAAGTACATCAGCACGCTGCTGTCGTGCACCCACAGCAGCAGGGCGTGCTGAGCCTTGAACTTCTGGGCCAGTTCCACCAGGTCAATCGCCTCCACCGTGTCGGCGCTCGGGTAGATCGACAACCAGCCCCCCCGCGGCCCTGCCCCCGCATGCGTGTAGAACGCGGCACCCTCTTCCTCGGCCGCCCCGCGCAGCGCCTTGGCGATCTGCTGCCCATTCCCCCCTTTGACGTGCATCGAGAACACATCCATGCCCATGTGCGTCGCTCCAGTGCCTGCTTGCATCCCCCCTGGGATCCGATCTGCGATCCTCCCCGACAATCCGCCAAGCCCCCGCTCAACCCTGTGACGATCAACCGGTGAGTCGCTCCAGTTCGGCCCGGATGTTGGCCCGGGCCTCCCGCTCCAGTCCGCCCAGTGGGCCGGAGAAGAAGATCCGCTCTCGCCCGAGCAGTCCGGCGAGGAACTGGCTTCGGCCCTTGGTGAAGTCGGCGTCGCTCACGAACGCAAACTCGCTGCGGATCTGCTGCGTGTACAGCCGGTACCGTGCATCGGGCTGGGCCAGAATGCTCATGTCAATGTCCAGCAGCAGGGCCTCGTCCGCCGTGGTCGGGGCCGCCGTGTGCCGGGTCGCCAGAATCAGCCGTTCGACGGTCCGGCCCGCCGCCTCCCCAAGCCCCAGCGCCCGTGTCGCTTCCACGCCAACCGCGGCACTCCGGGCCTCGTTGTCCTTGGTGCCCGGAACGTACACGCAGTCGTGGAACCAGAGCGCCAACTCGATCAGCAGCGGCTCGCTGGCGGCGCTGCGATGGGCCTCCAGCAACTCCAGGCACTGGGCGACGTGCGTGAGGTTGTGGTATGCCCGCACCGGTGAGCCGTGCAGCGCCTCGATGATCGTGAACCAGGCGTCCGCGTCGGCCGGGGCTCGCAGCGCTTGGCACGTCGCCCGCCATCGCTCAAGCATGGTTCCGCTCCAGATCGGCGAACACGCAGGCCGGCACCAACCCCCCGACCACCCGCTGCCAGCCCTCCGGTCCGATCATCCCCCGCACCAAGCTTGAACTGACCTCCGCGATCTCCCGGGGCGGCATCAGGAACACGGTGGTGATCTCGGGGCTCAGATCGGCGTTGATGTGCCGCATCGACTGCTCGTAGGCAAAGTCCGCCTCGCTGCGGATCCCACGGATAATGAACGAGGCCCCGGCCTGCTTGGCGTAATAGGCCAGGAACAGATTGCCGAACTGAGCGACCTGAACATTCGGCAGGTCGCCAGTCATCGCCCGCAGCCAGCCCAGCCGCTGTTCCACGCTGTACGCGGCGCGTTTGCTCGGGTTCGCCCCGACCGCGACGATCAGGCGATCGAACAGCGAGGCCGCCTGGCGGATCATCCACAGATGCCCGTTGGTCGGCGGGTCGAATGAGCCGGCGTAGACCGCAAGTCCTGCCATGCTGAAACCTCCAGTCCTCGCCGAACTCACACCCGCGGCGAGTTGCTCTCCATCGTCCGCAGCGCCTCGCCGTACTGCTCCCGCAGCGGCTCGATCACCTCGGTCACAAACCGCTCGGTCTGCTCCACGCTCCGGCCCACGTACTTCATCGGGTCCAGCACGCCCTCCCAGTCCAGTTCGGCCGTCAGCGGCCCGCCCCGCGCCGTGCTCCAGAAGTGCTTGTCGGCCTTCAGGCGGTCCAGCAGGTCGTTCTCCTGCCCCTCCTGCTTGACGCGCAGCCCCGCCGCTTGCGCATGGGCGCGAATGTGCTCGTGATACGCCTGGCGGTCCCCACCCAGTTTCACGCACGCCATCAGGATGTTCTCGGTGGCCATGAACGGCAACTCGGCCATCAGGTTCTTGCGCACCATCGCCTCATGCACGATCAGCCCCGAGGCCACGTTGTGCATCAGGTCCAGCGCTCCATCCAGCGCCAGGAACGCCTCCGGCAGCGACAGCCGCCGGTTGCTCGAGTCGTCCAGCGTCCGCTCCAGCCACTGTGTCGCCGCCGTGTCGTACGCGTTGCCCACCAGGTTCATCACAAACCGCGTCAGCCCGCAGATCCGCTCGCACCGCATCGGGTTGCGTTTGTACGGCATCGCTGACGAGCCGATCTGCTTGTCCTCAAACGGCTCGTCAATCTCCTTGCGGTTGCACAGCAGCCGGATGTCGGTGGCGATCTTGTGCAGCACGCTGGCGGTGGAGGCGAGGTCGGCGAGGATGAAGGTGTCGGTGACACGGGGGTACGTCTGGCCAGTGAGGTGGAATGTGCTGGACTTGACGATGTCCTCTGCGACGCGTTCTGCCTCGCCTTCAACGCCCCGGGATGCAAGAGCTGCCAACTGCGCTTTGCTCCGTTCAAGTTCGTCATTGATGCTCGTGGGGTCGTAGTGCTCTCCGCCCACGTCGTATTCCTCGATGTAATCTGACACGCGACGCATCCGCGCTGCCAGCATCTGGGCGAGAGTCTGTGGAAGGAACCGCTGCAAGATCTCCGGTCGGTCGGTCAGATGCGCAATGGCGGTGGCCTCGAACCGATCAACTCGCGCTCCGTCGCCCAGAAGTGACAGGAATGACGCCTGCGTTCCTGTCGCTCCGCGCATCCCGCGGATTGGGCAGCCGTTCTCCAGCAGGACATGGTCGCAGATGCGGTTCTTGCACAGCAACAAATCTGCCGACCATCCCGCGATTCTTCGACCCACAGTCGTCGGTTGTGCCGGCTGGTAGTGGGTGAATCCAAGCGTTGGCACAGATCGGGTGCTTGTCGCGCGGTCGCCAAGCGAAACTATGCACCGGCTCAGTTTGGCGTCGATGAGAGTCAGTGCGTGCTCGATCGTCATCAGATCCGCATTACACACCACATCCTGGCTGGTCATCCCCAGATGGATGATCCCCTTGGCCTTCGGGCAACTGTCCCCCAGCGCGTGCACGTGCGCCATCACATCGTGCCGCAGTTCCCGCTCATACTTCTCCGCCGCCTTCATCTCCGCATCGGTGATGCCCCCCGGCCGGTTCACCACCGCCCGCAGTTCCTCCACCTGCTCTTTGCTGACCGGCAGCCCCATCTCGTGCTGTGCCTCGGCCACCGCCAGCCAGATCCGCCTCCACGTGTTGAACTTGTGCCGGGGCGACCACAGCGTCAGCATCTGCTTGCTGGCGTTGCGGGTGGCCAGGGGGCTGGTGTACGTGTCATACGCGGACGGCTCGCTCATAACCCATGATTGGTCGCCCCGCGCGCTGTTTCTTGCCGCCGGGCCGAGTCACTGCGGCTCGCGCCCGTGCAGCACCGGCATCTGCCGCAGATACGCCTCCGCCGGCGGGCAGTCCGGCTGCCCGAAGCCCTCGTACGGCCCGTCGTAGCACACCCGCCCGTCGTGCAGCATGATCGTCCTGGGCCGCAGCCGCCGCAGCAGATCGCGGTCGTGCGTCACGATGATGCTCGTCCTGGGCGTGCCCGCCCGCGCCGCCATCGCCGCCCGCTGGTCCCCCTCCAGGTCACGCAGTTCAAACCCCGTCCCCGCCGGCCGGTTGTGCGTGCTCCAGATCAGGTCGTGGATCGCCGAGCCCACCATCGGGTCCAGCCCGGTGGTCGGCTCGTCGTAGAACATCACCAGCGGGTCGCAGGCCACCGCCCGCGCAATCGCCACCCGCTTGGCCATCCCGCCCGAGAGCGCATCCCGGGGCTTGCCCAGCACATCGTCCACATCCAGCGCCACGCTGTGCAGCGCCGCCCGGCTCCGCCGCTCGATCTCATACGCCGACAGCCCAGTGTGCTCCCGCAGCCACAGCGCCAGGTTCTCCCGCACCGTCCCTGAGAACAGCGCGTTTCGCTGAAACACAATCGCCCAGTGCAGCCGGATGCGGTCCAGCGCCTCCTGCCCCGCCGTGCCCAGGTCCACCATCTCCGCCCCGCTCCCGTCCGCCGCCGCAACGTTGTGGTCCGCCGCCAGCACCCGCCCGCTGCTTGGGGGCAGCAGCCCCGTGAGCAGACTCAGCAGCACCGTCTTGCCCGAGCCCGAAGCCCCGACCACCGCCACCAGTTCCCCGGCCCGCACCGTCAGGGTGATCCGCCGCAGCACCTCCCGCCCGTTGAAGGACTTGCACAGGTCCACGGTCTGCAGTTCGATGGCGGTCATGACGCACCCCTGACCCGCGGAACCACCTCCCAGATGATTGTTCGCCGCTCGCCCGGTCCCGGATCGCGCGAACCGAAGCCCCCCTCAAGCGTCCATACCCTCGGCCCACTATGGCCGCCGAGGTTGTCCCCAGCGACCATTCCGACCCGTCCGGCCCCCCGCCCGACCCCGCTTCGGACGACGGCCATGCCTCGGACGCCTCCCCCGACGACCGCCCCCTGCTCGACCGCATCGCCCAGGGCGACCAGACCGCCTGGGGCCCGCTGCTGGAACGCCATCAGGACCGCCTGTTTGCCATGTGCCTGCGGCTGGTCGGCAGCCGGGGGGCAGGCCGCGAGGTGGCCGCGGATCTGCTCCACGACAGCCTGGTGAAGATCATCCAGGGCATCGACAGTTTCGACGGTTCGGCCAAGTTCTCCACCTGGGCCACCCGGGTGGTCATGAACACCTGCCTGTCGCACCTGCGGGCCCAGAAGCACCGCCAGCACGCCAGCCTTGATGACACCTCCCCCTCTTCGGGTGGGTCGCAGTCGGGCAATATGAGTCCTATAACCATTGACTCCGCCCGGGCCGCCGCTCCCTCCGGGGCCTCGCTCAGCCGGGAACCCGCGACCGTCTCAGGCGTCCAATCCACCGAGGAGGCCCGCCGCCTCGCCCTGGCGCTCGATGCGCTGGACGTGGAGCAGCGGACCATCCTCGTGCTTCGGGACGTTCGCGAACTGGAGTACGAGCAGATCGCCCACCTGCTGGGCGTGCCCGAGGGCACCGTCAAGTCCCGGCTGTTCCGGGCCCGTGCCGCCCTCCGCGAGATGATCGAACGCCTCCCCGCCCGCCTGCCCGACGACGCCGACCCCTGACCGACCGACCCTTCCCCTCGACCCGTGACCACCCCGCCCACCATCTCCGAGTCCGACCTGCTGGCGTTCATCGAGGACGCCCCGATGTCGCCGGACACCGCCCGGGCCGTGGAGCGGGCCTTCCAGGCCGACCCCGCGCTGGCCGCCCGCTGCCGCGCCCGCCGGCGTGACCGTCTGGCCCTGCAGCGGCTCACCGCCGCCGAGCGTGCCCCGGCCGGCGCCGTTGCTCGCGCTCTGGCCGCCGCCGGCAGCCAGCGCGATGTGCTCGCCCGCGTCACGCCCGCGGCAGCCCCCAACGCCGCCCCGGTCGTGCACACTATCCCCGTTTCTCGCATCGGCCCGGTCGCCGAGCCTTGGTGGCACGCCGCCATCCACTCGCCCCGCCTGCGTCCGGCCCTGGCCGCCGCCGCCGTGGTCGCCATCGTCGCCGGCGTTGGCGTGCTGCTGTATGGCGCCGTCTCCGGCCGCCCGCAGCCGCCCAAGCCCATCGCCTCCGGCAACACCCCCACCCAGCCCCAGCCCGGGCCGGCCCCCACGCCGGTGCCGGTCATCGCCGACAGCACGCCCGGCGTCACCCCGCCGGTGCCCTCGCCCACCCCCAGCGACGCCACGCCGACTGTCGTCGCCGTCGCACCCGCCGAGCAGGAACTCACCGACGACCGCCTGCTCGAACTCGCCCGCTCCGGGCGGCTGGCCGTGCGGCTGAACGCCCCCGATGCCGAGCAGGCCCTGCGGCTGCTGCGGGTCATGCAGACCCGCTCCCGCGTGCTCGCGGTCGCCCCGCTCTCGGGCATCGAACGCTCGATGATCCTCGCCGACCTCGGTCAGCAGCGCGCCATCGCGCAGGCCGCGGCAGCACCCGCCGCCCCGGCCCCTGCCGCGGGCCTCTCGCCCAACGGCGAACCGATCCTCGCCGCTGACGGCAAGCCGCTCCTTCGCTCGCCCGTGCCGTCACCGGCGCCGGTGCCCGTGCCCTCGGTTCCCGAGCCCGTCTTCGCCGAGCAGGCGTACGTCGTGCACATCCCGGCCGATGCCGAAGCCCTGCGCCAGGTGCTCCGCTGGCTGAGTGTCGATACCAGCGCCCGCACCGTCTCCGCCGCCTTCGTGCCGCTGGAGCGGTCCGCCGTGGGCGGCGTCGCCCCCGCAGCCGATGCCGCCGATGTGCTCTGGTGGACGGGTCCGACCAGCACGTGGTCGCCCCGCATCACCGTTCCGGTGATCATCCAGACCTCCCCGTAACGCCCGCACCGCTCACCGGTCGCTCCGCGCTGTTGCGCCGCCACCGATCGCGCGATTCTCGCAATCAGGGATGGTTGCTGGTCGCCCGCAGTGCGCCATGCACGCATGTGGGCAGTTTCGCCCATCCCCCAAGCGGGCGACCTGTTCTCCCAGTTCATCAGCGAGTTTGCGTCGTGTCAGCCTCTGCTGACAATCCGCCGCGACGCGCTGTCCACGAAGCGAGCCCCGGGTGGACCCCTGGGCCGCCTGCGTGTAGCATGCACCGGCGGAGGGTTTGGTTGCGGCGGAAGTGTCCCGGGCCCGGTTGAAGCAGCGCCCTCGCGATGCGGATCGGAGGCTGGAATGGCACGAGCGACGACCGATCAGCGTGAGCCGCTGAAGAACAAGGCGTATCTCGGTCATCTCCGCACGCTGCAGGCGGAACTCTGCGGGCTTCAAGCCTGGGTCAAGCACAAGGGGCTGCGCGCGATCATCATCTTTGAAGGCCGCGACGCCGCCGGCAAGGGCGGGGTCATCAAGGCCCTCACCGAACGGCTCAGCCCCCGCGTGTTCCGCGTCGTGGCCCTCCCGGCCCCGTCGGATCGCGAGAAGTCGCAGATGTACCTCCAGCGCTACATGCAGCACTTCCCCGCCGCCGGCGAGATCGTCATCTTCGACCGTTCGTGGTACAACCGCGCCGGCGTGGAGTATGTCATGGGCTTCTGCTCCAAGCAGGAGCATCGCCGCTTCCTGGAACTCTGCCCGGCGGTGGAAAAGTACATCACCGACGCCGGCATCGCGCTGATCAAACTCTGGCTTGAGGTCAGCGACAAAGAGCAGAAGCGCCGCTTCGAGGCCCGCGTCAACGACCCGCTCCGCCAGTGGAAACTCAGCCCCATGGACCTGCCCTCACGCAGCAAGTGGTACCAGTATTCCCTCGCCCGCGACATGATGCTCGACGCCACCGACACCGAGCACGCCCCCTGGTACGTCGTCCGCTCGGATGACAAGAAGCGGGCCCGCCTCAACTGCATCAGCCACATCCTCAGCGCCATCCCCTGCAAGCCCGTGCCGCGAGACAAGATCACCATCCCCAAACGCTCGGACAAGCACGCGTACGACGACCAGGCCACCCTCGCCAACCGCACGTTCGTTCGCGAGGTCTTCTAGAGCCGTCGGTCATCGTGGTCGCACCTCCCCACGACGGAGTTCACGTGTCCAACCAAGCGGATCAGCCCGAGCCTCGCCGCAACGGAACATCCGTCGCCGAGCGCATCGGGTCCGCGTTGCCCGTCCTCCGCTGGATGCCCTCGTACCAGCTGGCCTGGCTCCGGGGCGACGTCGTCGCCGGCATCACCCTGGCGGCCTACCTCATCCCCGCCGGCCTGGGCGACGCCTCCCTCGCCGGTCTGCCCTCTGAAGCGGGGCTCTACGCCTGCCTCTTTGCCGGTCTGGTCTTCTGGCTCTTTTGCAGTTCGCGGCACACCGCCATCACCGTCACCACCGCCATCTCGCTGCTGGTGGGCGCTTCCCTCCGCGACCTGGCCGGGGGCGATGCCTCCCGCTTCGCCGCCCTGGCCGCCGCCACCTCGCTGCTGGTCGCCGTCATCGCCTTCATCGCCTGGCTCGCCAAGGCCGGCGCCATCGTCAACTTCATCTCCGAGAGCGTCATGGTCGGCTTCAAGTGCGGGGTCGCCCTCGTGCTGGCCAGCACCCAGATCCCCAAGCTCATGGGCATCCACGGCGCCCACGGCAGCTTCTGGCAGAACTCTGCCAACCTCATCGCCCACCTCCACCAGACGCATCTCCCCTCCCTGGCCGTCGGCCTGTGCGCCCTGGCGGTGCTCATCTTCGGTCGGGTGCTGCTCAAGAACCAGCCCGTCGCCCTGCTGGTGGTCGTCGGCGGCATCGTCGCCGCCCAGAACTTGAACCTCGGCGCCCACGGCGTCAAGCTCCTGGGCGAAGTGCCGCAAGGCCTGCCGCCCATCGGCCTGCCCGACGTGCACTGGTCGGACCTCAACGAACTGCTTCCCCTCGCGCTGGCCTGCTTCCTGCTGTCCGCGGTTGAAACCGCCGCCATCGGCCGCACCTTCGCCGCCAAGTACGGCGGCCGGCTTGACGCCAACCAGGAATTCCTCGCCCTCTCCGCGTCAAACCTGCTCGCCGGTCTGGGCCGCGGGTTCCCCGTCAGCGGCGGTATGTCCCAATCGCTGGTCAACGAGAGCGGCGGAGCCCGTACCCCGCTCTCCGGCGCCGTCGCCGCCGGCATCCTGTTGATCGTCGCATTGTTCTTCTCCGGCCTGCTTCAGGGCCTGCCCCAGCCGGTGCTCGCCGCCATCGTCATCGTCGCCGTCACCGGCTTGTTCAAAGTTTCCACGCTCCAGCACCTTCGCCGAACCAACCCGGCCGAGTACGTCATCGCGCTGGGCGCGCTGGCCGGGGTGCTCACCTCCGGCCTGTTGCGCGGGGTCATGATCGGGGCGGTCATCTCGCTGTTCCTGCTCATTCGCCGGGCCTCGCGTCCGCACGTCGCCACGCTCGGCCGCATCCCCGGTTCACGCCGGTTCTCTGATCGCGACCGCCATCCCGACAACGAACTCACCCCCGGCGTCCGCATCTTCCGGCCCGAATCCGGCCTGATCTACTTCAACATGGACCACGTCCATGACACCATCCTCTCGCTGGTGCGCGACGACCCGCCGCTGCCCCGCCTGGTCATCCTCGATCTCTCCTCCTGCCCGTACGTGGACATGCACAGCGCCCACATGCTCCGCGAACTGGCCGAAGAACTCGAGGCCCTCAACGTCCGCATCCAGGTGGTCGAGGCGCGGGCCTCGGTCCGCGACCGCCTTCGCAACGAGGGTGTCATCGATCGCCTGGGCCAGATCAACCGCTTCACCTCCGTCGCCGACGCCGTCGAGGCCTTCCTCGGGGCCCGACTCACCGGCGGCCCGCCCGC